>Ga0185299_10000511_pt1 | contig 102186 bp, 103 predicted proteins | sample PaiPotPPA55metaG_FD_128002 | JGI IMG/M metagenome (GOLD analysis project Ga0185299, IMG submission 128002) | Iron sulfur acid spring bacterial and archeal communities from Banff, Canada, to study Microbial Dark Matter (Phase II) - Paint Pots PPA... ... | reverse complement strand
CAGACGACCAACTGCTGGCCTACCTGAAAACACTCTGACGAACCCCGCTGTTTTACGCCGCATCGGGACGTTGTCCACTCTTCGAAAAACCGGTTCATATACGGCATAAAACTGGATGCGGTATAACACCGGATGGATGATTATGGACCATGATGAAGGAGTAAGCGGAGAGCACGATTGCGGGCTTAAAAACCTCGCGAGGATGCGCTAGAGACTCATTTACACTGCCTTGGCTAATGGTGGCTATTTTGATGAGCTGTTGCTTCGCATTCAGAAGAACGACTCGCAGCAATTCACGATCGAGAAAACGCATCTCGGAACAGAGGTCGGCGATGGCGACAGCGCTATCGAGTGTCAGGGATTGACGCTCCTCCCGTAGCGCGACGGCACCCATGCGAAGGGAGCTAACTAGGCGGAGCGCTTTAGAGCGGGAAACGAAAGGTAAAAGCTGTTCAACAGAGGCGCGACCCAAGACAGTGAGAGAACCGAAATGTTGTAAAATAGCGGCTGCCTGTTTCTGAGAACCAACGATCAAGCCAACGTGTTCGACGGAATCCAACGCTTCGGAGCCATACGTAACAAGCCTTTCTTGGACCGAGGAACAGTGAGACGAGGAGGGTTCACGGGTAGTATTTTGGAGTTCGCTTTCGAACGAGAAAAATTGCTGTGGCATATTTTTCGAGCCGAAAGCGAAGCGCTAGCTGAGCGCCGCGGAAGAAGGCTGGAAGGCGCAAGAGCCGCGAGGAACGAGACGGGTTGAGGATTGAAATGGCAGGTGCCGCGCGAGTTTTATGAGACGCGGAAGGCAGCTGTTTAAGCCGCAGACGGTACTCTTGCGCTGGAGAGACCTCCGCGGTGGCGGGAGTAGATCTGGCGATGGCCAGACACTTAATACAGGAGTGGTATTAGGCGAACCTGGGTGCGCCTAGGAGAAAGGGGAAGGAGAGAGCGCTTTGGGGCTCGACGGGGAGAAAGTCTTTTCTCCCGGAGAAGCAATTAGGCAAAGAACGGAATGAACTCGTTGCCATTGTCGTCGCACAGTTCCTACCTTCGTTCGTTTAAAAACCTCGCCGTTAAATCTGCCCGCCCGCAATGTAGCTCAGCTTCGCCTGCCGCCAGCGGCCTGTGCTCCGCAATGTGTGGTCATAACCGCGCGCATTCATTTTGAAGGCTTCTCTGCAAAAAAAAGCGCTCCGATGGTCGATGCTGATGTGCGGTAACCAGTGGTATTAACGTACTCGGCTCGTACAAATCCAATCTCAGCGAGTATCTGAAGAAAGCAGCCTGCAGTCACCGTGCCCCCAACGCAGTTTGCCCAAGACTCACCAGCCACGCTTTCGCATCGGGAAGCGGACTCGTCGCGAATCATGTCAGCGATGTGGATCCGTCCGCCCAGCTTGAGCACGCGAAAAGCCTCTCTTAAGGCACGGGTTTTGTCAGGCACAAGATTGATGGCACCGTTAGAGATCACGATATCGGCGGAGGCATCTGGCAGAGGCACTTTGGCCATGTCGGCTTCGTGCACGGTCACGTTGGCCAATCCGGCTTGCACCGCGTTGGCCTGTGCCTTTTGCACCATCGCGGGCGTGAGGTCGAATCCGATGACGCGTCCCGTCGGACCGGCCAGCAGCGCAGCGATGCAAAGGTCAGCTCCTGCACCGCATCCGAGGTCGAGCACGGTTTCACCTGTGTGGATTGGGCCAAGGCTGAAAGGGTTGCCCACAGCGGCTGCCGACTCCCAGACGGTCGCGGAGAAGCGTTCCAACCAGCATTGGTCATATCCAAGGTGACGGGCATTTTCCTTGCCTTTGCCCCAACTAAAGTCTTTTTCCGGATGCAATGCTAAGTCGTTATATAATGCGCGAATTTGATCGAACGGATCGTTGCATCCTTCATGATAGTCGGTGCTCATGTTAATTTCTCAGGCTTAGCCTCGCTCGTTGGCGCGGTTTGTTATTAACCCTCGCCTCCGAGAAATACTAATACTCCGACCGATGCGGGTCCCAAGAAACTGCGATCGCTTTATTTGTCATCGTCGGCTGTTCCTTGTTCAAACCGATTCTTTTTGGTCCTAATCCGTTTGAACCGTTGAACTGTTTTCCGTCGTACTTGCAGGGCTCGATTTCTCCGGAAAGGGACAAGTCTCCGGATCGGTGCAGTTGCATTCCGGCCGGCTCACGACGTACAGGTACCCGCCACCAATCGATATCAGAGAGATCAAAGCCATGAGCGGCTTGCCAATGCCTGCTGCCTTAGAGCCAAAGAGGCTAACGTAAATCATTAGCATCGGTGAGCCGCAGCAGCCGATCAGAAAGCATCCTGCCGCCGCCAGCAAAGAAACGAGGCTAACCCCTCCGAGCGCCCCTACCACCGCCGCCCGTCGGCGCGAATACATAAAACGTGCAGTAGCCCAAACAGCAAAGCTGGCACTCAGTGCATAAGAAAAGCTTACGAAATAGTCTTGGCTGACCATATAGCTCTGCCAAAAACTACCTGACGGATTGAAATTATCGGCCCAATCTTTTTGTGGTGCGATCGTCAGGTACCGAAGATAGAGCACGTGAACAACAAATACTGAGACAAAAGCCATCGTCCCCACTAGCCAAATGAGATGAGGAGCGGTCTCTGGTCGCTTTCCTTTCACTCTTTAGCAGCCTCCGCTACGTTCTTGGCAGAAAAGACGAGCCCACGATCTGATTTTTCGAGAACCCCAATTATGCGAACCGTCTGCTGGAGTTTTGGAGGATCTCCGTTCCAACGTACTGGAATCGTTCGTGTATCGGGTTCGTTAAGGCACGAAAGACCGCAGTCTGCATATTCACGCTTATCAACGATGGTAAAGCCTTGACCAGCCTTCACCGCAGCCACAACGCCAATTACCGCAACCTGTCCCAGATAGGCAGATGGATTCGCTGCCAGATCGTTGACCGTTGTCGCACCGCAGGAGCCTGGCGAAGTCGAATCGTTCGCTTGCTGCGCGTCAGCGCAAGTAACCAGAATGCCAATTGCCATCAGTGCGAGCGTGACAATTTCTTTCTTCATGGTCTCTGGTAGAGGCTATTCTCGATGGCAAGAACAAGTTAGATCCTCGCATATTTCGGCGCTGTGACTCTTTTTCGAAGGCAGGATGCCCAAGGCGGCATCTTGTTCGTAATGCGAACCAGTCTTCAGTGCGATTTCTGCATTCGCTAACTCGCGGCCGAGATAAGCCGCGTGATCGAGCTGCGTTAGCAGTCCTTGCTCAATCGCTGTTGCGGCGATTACGGCCCCTTCTCGTCCTTCAATCACATGCGCTAAGCGGCCGTTATTCTCATAGTGCTCACAAATAATCCGACCGGTCGCAGCCTGCGGTAGGACAACAAAAAATCCGGCCTTGTCCAGACGCAGTACCTTCGGAGCGCGAGCCTGTAACCGTTCAACTTGGGATGCGATTTTACTGGAGTTACTCGGTGTCTGGAAACTGAGTGTGGCTGTGGGCTTCTTTGCAGCTTCGTGGGCAGCTTCGACGATTTTGCTGACCGCAGTCACTCCAATCAGATTTACGAGTTCGATCTGCTCCCGAAACCGGGTTACGTCGAACAAAGTCAAGTTCTTCAGTACTGGTCGCCACGAAGCCGACTCTAGGACCCGCATATTCGCATCAACGCCGCGCTCCTTCAGCCGCAGAAAAGCATCTGCAGCTCGATGTCCCGGCGCTTCAACTCCGCAAATTAGCAGCAAACGAATATGAGTGTTCGCCAGCAAATTGAGCACGACTTTTTCGATACCGATGTTTTCTGTATCGCATCTGCCGGCAATCGCTAAATCCGGTCCGACTACGGCGATCAGCTTTTGTGGTAGCTCCCTATTAGAGAGAGTACAGATTGCGACTGAACCGGCGGGATTGCCGACAATGTACTCGCCTGGATGAGGCGGCCAAGAATTCTCAAGCTGACTATCAAGCGCAACCGACTCGGACCCTCGCTGGGCAAAGCTAGCCGGATCGCTGGAACATTCGCCGGGTGCGACTTCCTCGAAATGGTTGGCCAACTGAATAATGGCATCTGCACCCCAACACTTTTTGCAGCCAATGCAATCATAAGCGATCCGGTCCATCGCAGTCTGATAGCCTTCAATCGCGGGAAGAAGTTCGCGAATCTCAGGCTCCTCGGCGTTCCGAAAAGCTCGGCTGGCGGTGTTCAAAGCATCCTTCATACAGCCGCACTTGCGGCATTTGCGAAGCGCCATCCCGCGCTCGATTTCATGCAAAGCCGGGGCCACACGCTCCGGTACCGCTGCCTTAATCGGCGACATCTGCTAGCTCCCGTTCGGGTTTGAGTTGACCGAATCCTACGACGCATCGGCCTCCTTCCCGCATCTGCAGCCTCTTTTTCAGCCGCCTCGCGTCGCTGCGTAGCGATTCGTCGTTACCAACCGTTGGCAGTTCGGAGAAGATTCTTTCGATCAGCGCTCCGTAACGGGTCGAAAGCGAATAATAAATCCAACGACTCTCCTTGCGCGTCGCCACTACTCCTGCTTGACGACAAATTTGTAAGTGGCTCGACAGCGAAGACTGGCTGATGTCCAAACCATCCACCAATTCGCAGACGCAAAGCTCGCCTTTTCTCAATGCTGCTACTATGCGAACACGGGTCGGGTCGGCGAGCGCCCTGGCAATGGCAACAAGTTCCAGCACAACATCGATATATCGTAATTTACCGATATATCAATGGCGAAGTTCGACGTTTTGAAATGGGCCTACGCTCCGACGGACCGAGTAGCTCAACCGAGGTTTAGATCGTCCTGGGAGATTTGTTTGGCCGGCGCAGGCGCATTAGCCCCACTGCGGGCTTAGCTGGATATAGTCATGATCCAGCCGCAGGTCAGCCCTTTTTTTTGTCGATAGCAGGAAGGCTCCTCGACTTCGCTATTCTTAGCTATTCTGGCCCACCCGAGTATCAACATGAGCTTCTTAGTCACTCTTTGGAACCGTAATCATCGCAGGAGAAGCTCAGCTTTCAGACGGTCGCACGAATCCTGCTCATTCCTTCGACATGCGTTTGTTCGTCTACGTGGCGCTCCTTACGTTATTGTCGGCGGTTGCTGCGCGGTCCGAAGCGCGAGACGAAATTCGTTTTCGGTATCAGGACGGCCTCATTTGGCTAAAGGCAGAGGTCCCTGGCAAAAACGAGTCACTCAATTTCCTTTTGGATTCAGGTGCCGGCGTCAGCGTTCTCGATCTTGACCGAGCACGTGCCCTAGGCATGAAGGTTGGCAATCCAGAGTTAGTGCAGGGGGTCAGCGGGCGTGCTGTCGCCTACCGAGTTGACGATTTCGAGGCGAACTCTGGAGGCGTTGCTCTGCCAAAATCGGTATTGGCCATTAACCTGCAGACAATTAGCCAGCGTTGCCATCAACATATCGACGGCATTTTGGGCATGGACTTTTTCCGCGGCCGAATCGTACAGATCGATTTCGCTGCGCGGAGAGTTCGTATACTGGACCGGAATGGCTTAAATCTCGCAAATTGCGAGATTTTGCCGATTAAGATCTGCAACGATGCATTCTGTGTGCCGGTACGGGTTGCCGAAAATCCAGCGCAGTGGATGAGGCTCGATACAGGCTGCGATGCGTGCTTGGACTGGGTGGTCGGCGACCCAGGGAAGAGCCTGACTGAAGGAACCTCTTTCGGTCTGTCACACTTCTCCGGAAAATGCGCTGAGGCGAGCGTGCAGATCGGAAAGCAGCGCTTCCTAATTTTAGCGGCTATTCACGAGGAACCGATTTTTTCGGGAGAAGGGGGATTGCTAGGTAATGGTCTGCTCTCGAAATTTCGCTTAACGATCGATGAGCCTGGGGATAGGGTCATTTTCGAGAGAAATCGCTAAGCAGCTCGCGACCCCCCTCTAGCGCCTAGCTTCCTTCCCGGAAGCCTTCGTGCCATCTACTTGACTGGCCGTTGCGGATGATCTCCATCCCACCGCTAACGAATGCCATGCAGAGAGCGTCGCAGGGCGCCGGCCGCCACGACAAAGCGCGGGACATGCTGAAGTATAAAAGTTAGAGGGTTTTCTACGTACTCGGTGTTTTACTAAGTGTATGGATGACGATCAGCTCAGAGAGAAGCTGGCCTCGTGGGAAGTTCGACCTGAAATTCCCCCCGATTTCCAGCGTAACGTTTGGCAGAAGATAGCGGTTCGCGAGTCAAAACCGAAATTGGCGTTCTTCGGCAATTGGGAGCTTTCATGGCTGCGCCCGCCTCGGCTCGCGACCTGCGCCATCATTTTCGGGGGTTTGGCAGGCACCGGGTTCGGACTTGTCGAGTCGTCTCTGGCGAACTCGAGAAATTGGAAAACCTTGGAAGCGAAATATGTCCAATCCGTTGATCCCTACGAGCAACTCCGAACGCATTAGACCAGGGTATTGGGTCTTTTTTGCGGTAATCGGAGCCTTCGCTGCGGCAGCGATTACTTTTTGCGCGATTAACTTCTTTGCCACACGGGATCTCCGTCAAATGGCGGCTGCTCCCCATAGCGAGCTGGAGTGGCTGCGACACGAATTCCATCTGAGTGATGTGCAATTTAAAAAGATCGCAGATCTGCAATCAGCGTACGCGCCGGTCTGCGGCGAAATGTGTCAACGGATCATGGAGGCGAACACAAAACTGGATCGCCTCCTGTCTGCGAATCGCGAAGTAACACCGGAGGTCGAATCGGCAATCCGGGAGGCGGGGTTGGTACAGGACGACTGCCGCAAGCAAATGTTGGCACAGATCTACCGAGTGAGCGTGCAAATGAACCCCGCTGATGGCGAGCGTTATCTCCGTTTGATGAAATCGCGAGTGATCGAGCCGGGGCTAACGAGCGATACTGTCGTGAGAGCGGCAACGGAATAGGGTGCCGATCTATCTTCTCAAACTTAAGCCCATGAAGCTTGGAATACTCGTGATCTGCACTCTAGGAGTAGCCGGCCTGGCTCAGGAGCCAATGAACCAGACCAGGCAAACGAAAGCCGGTCAACTAACCTTGAACGATACCGTGGCGGCGGCTCTCGAGAACAATCCAAGTATCAAGACTGCACGCGCGAAATGGGAATCCGCCAGACAACGGATACCTCAGGCAGCGGCTTGGGAAGATCCTAAATTGAACTTCAATTCGTTGCTTGGTCGTTTTGTTGCGATTGGGCCAAACAGTTTTACCGACCAAATGCTGAGCGTAGAACAAATGATTCCGCTCTCCGGTAAGAACCGGAGCAAGGAGCGGATCGCCGCGGCCGAGGCGATTGCCGGTTTCGAAGATTTCCGGCGGCAGCAGCTGGACGTGGTCGCAAAGACCAAGGCTAGCTATTTTCGTCTAGCTAACCTTTATGTGCTTTTGGATCTCAACGACCAGGAAGAAGCCACGCTTTCCCAGACGGTCGACGCAAGCAAAGCGAAATTCGAGGTCGGCGCCCAATCACAAGCCGACTATCTAACTGCCGACATTGAGCGACAAAAAATTATCGAAGCTCGCCGTGACCTGGAACAGAAACTCTCGGACGAACAGACGCAGCTGAAGGTGCTGATGAACCGAGACCCGTTTTCCCCACTGGGCCGGCCCGTTTTGAATGAAGCGTTGGAATCGGATCTTTCGCCGGACCGTTTGCGCCGGCTCACCCTGGAAAACCGTCCCGAGGTTCGGCAGGCGCAGGCCATGGTAATTGGAGCTTCGGCGAAGGTTGAGCTGGCGAAGCGAGCATGGATTCCAGACCCTTCTGTGAGCTTAGGCGCCGAGCACTACAACGCCGGTTCGCAGGTTGTCAGCGAACTTAATGCTGGAGTATCGATAGATCTTCCCTGGTTCAACCCAAAGAAGTACCGGGCTGGTGAAAGCGAAGCACAGAGCGACGCTTCAGCGGCCCAAACGAGCTTGGAGGGAGCGCAGACCGAAGCCCTGGGCATGCTTCGAGATCAGTTGGAGAAAATCCATACGTTGCACCATCACATCGAGCTCTTCCGGGATAAATTATTACCAAGCGCGCGGCAAACTGTGTCGTCATATCAAGCGGATTACGAGACGGACAAGACCACTTTGATTCAGGTGCTCACTTCCGTGAATAACCTGCGAGACCTCGAAACCATGTATAACGAGCACCTGACCGATTATCGGGTCGCGATAGCCGAGTTAGAAGCCCTCGTTGGCACAGATATAAACGCAGCTGCTCGGAACCCGCATCACTCGAACCACGGCCAAAAATGAAAACTTATCTTCGCTCGATATTAGCGATCCTCAGCATTGGGGTGCTCGTGTCCTTGGTACTAAGCGGTTGCTCTAAACCAGCCGGCAAAACGGCGGCGGATGCTAACGTCGATTACTGGACCTGTACAATGCATCCATCTGTGCATTCCAAGGATCCGGGCAAGTGTCCGATTTGCTCCATGGATCTGGTCCCGGTCATGAAGAAAGTTTCGAATGAAACCACGGCAAAGGGTAATTCCGGAGGGATGACCGATAACGGCTCTAACTCCATGGGTTCGATGACGATGCCCTCTCCAAATCAGGAGTCCGGCAAGTCGACCGAGTTCACCGTTCCGGTAGAACGACAACAGCAAATTGGGGTGAGCTATGCCACGGTGACAAAACGACCGATCCAGCTATCGATCCGTTCTGTCGGCATGCTGGAACCGGATACGTCAAAAATGTTTGACTATGTAGCCCGCGTCGACGGTTACGTACAAGAATTGAAGGTAAACTCGCCGGGACAACAGGTCTCACAGGGTCAACCATTGATAACGGTCTACAGTCCGGATCTGCGCAGCACTGAGCAGGAGTTAGTTAATATCTTAAACGACCGCGATCGCAGTGGCATCGGCCGGGCTTCGAATGATCAAATGATCGATGCTACCAAAAGGCGGCTGAAGCTTTGGAATGTAAGCGATCAGGAAATTGCTGAGCTCGAAAAAAACAGGAAGCCGTCCGATCAACTAGTCCTCCGGTCGCCTTTCGATGGGGTAGTAAACGAAGTGATGGGCCGTCCGGGAATGAATGTAAAGATGGGTGACAAATTGGTCAGTGTCCTTGATCTCTCAAATCTTTGGGTGTGGGCTGAGTTTTACGAGAACGAGGTTGGCTTGCTCAAGCAAGGCCAGCGGATCGATGTGAGTCTTCCGGCCTTTCCCAACCAAACCTTCCAAGGTCAGATCGCAGTCATCAATCCGGTGATCGATGCGGCAAAGCGGACAGCTCGCGTTCGAATCGATATACCGAATCCCAAGGGTCAGTTGCGTCCGGGCATGTACGCGAACGTTGAAGTGAAGATCGATGACGGTGAGGGGTTAACGATCCCGGTACAAGCGGCGCTACCGACCGGTGAGCGGATGCTGGTGTTTCTCGATCGTGGCCAGGGTAAATTACTGCCACGCTATGTTCAAGTAGGCCGCTCGTTTACTACCTTCGACGGGCAACAACAAGAAAGTTACTACCAGGTGGTGAACGGCGTACAGGAAGGCGACCGCATAGTCTCAAGTGCGAACTTCCTCATAGATGCGGAATCTCAAGTGCAAGGCGCTTTGAAAGATTGGCAGGGAGAGGAGCCAGCCAGCACTCCCCCGATGACCGAAAAGCCGCCCAGTGGATCGTCAAACTCGAGCTTTGACGCCGTGGTGAAATCGTTGCTCGACTCTTACAAGAGACTTCATGAGCTCCTGGCGGAAAACAAATTTCCCCAGGTCCCCGCTGAGGGTGAGTCGCTGCAAAAACAGGTTCACCAACTACTGGAAATCGATCCTCCGTCTAAGCCTGAGCGGTACAAGGATTTGGTCGATAAGCTCCATCGCAGTGTCGATCAATTCAGTCCCAACGACATCGATCAGGCTCGAATGGAATTCGGCCAATTTAGCGCCGACCTGATTGCGTTTCTAAAGGATTTCATGCCGCAGTTAAATGATCCGCTCTACACCATCCAGTGCCCAATGTGGAAAAAGTCACCTGCGGTCTGGTTGCAAGATTCGAGCCAGGTCAAGAATCCATTTCTTGGACCTGACATGCCGACTTGCGGTACCGTGCAGGAAACGCTTCAAGCCGCAAGGTAATCGCCATGGCCGAACCCTTGACTCCAGCGAAGCATCCGGAAACCATCATCGAGCGGATCATCGATGCGAGCGCGCGCAATCCGTTCCTAGTCGTTGTATTCGTAATACTCGGGATTGCGGGTGGGATCTATGCTTTGTACCAGACTCCGCTCGATGCGATTCCTGATCTGAGCGACGTTCAGGTCATTGTTTATGCCGATTGGGAGGGTCGTTCGCCTGACCTGGTTGAAGATCAGATTACCTACCCCATATCGACCAAATTTATCGCGGCGCCGAAGGTCAAATTCGTCCGCGGCGAATCGATGTTCGGTAAATCCTTTGTTTACGTCATCTTTCAGGATGGCACCGACATCTACTGGGCGAGGTCTCGAGTCATCGAATATCTCAACTCGGTGCGAGGTTCCCTGCCTGAAGGTGTTAATCCGGTCATTGGTCCGGACGCAACCGGAGTTGGTTGGGTTTACGAGTACGCGCTGATCGACAAGAGCGGCAAACATGATCTGGCGCAGTTAAGGTCGCTCCAGGATTGGAACATTCGGTACGCGCTTGAATCGGTGGAAGGTGTCGCCGAGGTCGCACCAGTCGGTGGCTTCGTCAAACAATACCAGGTCGATCTCGATCCAAATAAGCTCCTCGCTTACAACATCCCCATCGGCGACGTCGTCAACGCAATCCGGATGAGTAATCAGGATGTCGGCGGCAAAACGTTCGAGGTTTCATCGACTGAGTTTTTCGTCCGAGGTCGCGGTTATATCAAGAGTTTGCAAGATTTCGACGACATCGTTCTGAAGGTTCAGAACGGCACTCCAGTTTATTTGAAGCAGGTGGGGAACGTGCACCTCGGGCCAGACCTACGCCGAGGAGTCGCGGAGCTGAATGGCGAAGGCGAGACCGTCGGCGGCATCGTCGTGATGCGCTATGGCGAGAATGCTCTCAAGGTCATCGACGGAGTAAAGAAAAAGTTTGAGGAGATAAAGAAAGCGCTCCCAGAGGGCGTTCAGATCGTTCCGGTTTACGATCGCAGTAAGCTAATTCACAATGCAATCGACACACTCCGCGAAAAGCTGATCGAAGAAAGCATTGTTGTAGCCCTCGTCTCGATTCTATTCCTTTGGCACGTCCGGTCCGCTCTGGTGGCCATTGTCACGCTCCCGATCGCCATCATTCTGTCGTTCGTTCCGATGCTTTGGTTGGGGCAAACATCGAACATTATGTCGCTGGGAGGGATTGCCATCGCGATTGGCGCAATGATCGATGCCGCGATCATCATGGTCGAAAACGCTCACAAGGCGTTAGAACATTTTCGTGACGAGAAAGGACACGATGCCCGCGGCAGGGAACGCTTCGAAGTCATTCTGTCAGCGGCCAAGAGCGTTGGGCGCCCGCTTTTCTATTCTCTTTTGGTCATCACAGTTAGTTTCGTACCGGTTTTCTCGCTAGGAGCACAGGAAGGCCGATTGTTTCGTCCGTTGGCGTTCACGAAGACCTTTTCGATGTTCTTTGCCTCGATCCTGGGAATAATCCTGGTGCCAGTGCTGATGACCTGGCTCATCCGGGGGAAGATTACTCCTGAAACGAAAAACCCGATTAATCGATTCTTAATCTGGGCATACCAACCATTCGTCAACTTTGCTCTACGATTCCGCTGGTTGACACTCTTGCTGGCGCTGGTGGTACTTGCCTTGACCTATATTCCGTTCAGCCGGCTGGGGAAAGAGTTCATGCCTCCGTTAAACGAAGGAACGCTGCTCTTCATGCCGACCGCCATCCCTGGAATGTCAGTCACTGAAGCTACCAAGGTCTTGCAGATTCAGGACCGCATCCTGCGGAAATTTCCCGAGGTCGAAAGCGTTTTTGGCAAAGCGGGCGAAGCAGATACTCCGACCGATCCTGCGCCGTTGTCGATGTTCGAGACGGTCTTACAACTAAAGCCGCCGGACCAATGGCCAGCCGGGATGACCTGGGAAAAACTGATCGCGCAGATGAATGACGCCAGCAAGACGCCTGGGATGGCTCAGATCTTCTGGATGCCGATTCAAACCCGAACCGAAATGTTGACTACTGGATTTCGGTCGGTTCTGGGGATCAAGGTATTTGGTCCGGATCTAAAAGGCATTCAGAATGTCGCGATCGCCATTGAGAAGTCTCTCTCGAATTTTCCGAATACTCGCAGTGCGTTCGCGGAGCGTACCACCGGCGGTTACTTCCTCGATTTTACACCGAACCGCCAAGCAGCGGCTCGGTACGGATTGCGCATCGACGATGTCAACCAGATCGTTGAAACCGCCATCGGAGGAAACACGATTGGTACGACCGTCGAGGGGAGGGAACGTTATCCGATCAGCGTTCGTTACGCCCGTGATTTTCGCAACGACATCAATCAATTAAAACGCGTATTGGTCGCCACGCCAACTGGGGATCAGGTGCCGATCTCGCTCCTCGCCGATCTCAATTTTCGCACCGGTGCACCCGAAGTTCGTACCGAGAACGGCCAATTAGTTGGATTTGTCTTCGTCGATATCACCAGCAGCGACATCAACGGGTATGTCAACGCGGCCAGCCAAAAGATCGATCAGGAAGTAAAGTTTCCTCCCGGTTACTACATCCAATGGGCAGGTCAGTTTCAGTACTTGCAGGAAGCGGAGAAAAAGTTGGCAGTTCTGATTCCGTTTACGTTGCTCATTATTTTCGTGCTCATCTACATGAACACGAACTCTGTCGCCCGGACATTCATTGTTCTACTGTCTGTTCCTTTCTCTTTGGTCGGAGCGTTCTGGTTACTTTACTTGCTTGGTTACAATATGAGCGTCGCAGTGTGGGTTGGCCTTATTGCCTTGGCTGGTCTCGACGCTGAAACCGGTGTGGTGATGCTGCTTTATCTTGATCAGGCCTTCGACAAATACCGTCTCGCCGGGCGAATGAACAATATCGGCGATCTTTACGAGGCGGTGAAAGAAGGCGCCGTCCAGCGTATTCGGCCCAAGATGATGACGGTCTGCGCCATCCTCTTCGGCCTTCTACCGATTATGTGGTCTCCGGCTCTGCAGGCGGGAGCGGACGTGATGAAACGCATCGCGACACCGATGATCGGAGGCGTAATCACCTCAGCAATTCTGAATCTGGTGCTCTACCCTGTCATCTATGTTATCTGGCGGAGACGCGAGCTGCCGTCTGGTGGCTTGGTCGAAAGTGGTCCGGCGATTACCACCAGCCAAAGGCGAGCAATAACATTCAAAGGATTGCTTCGCTTTTTGATCGTCGCATTAGTGGCAGCCGCATTGTTTGCCGGCGGATTCGCCGCCTGGAATTGGTGGAGTTCCCGTCCGCAGAGCACAGCTCAAATCCAAGGCGAACCGATTGCCACGCGCGCCGTCGGTGACCTAACTGTTAGTTTGTTTGGCGACCTGCACAACGGGCAAAGCGAAGTGTTAGTCCGGTTCACGGATGCCAACGGTCAGCCCAAGGATGTGGGTGAGGTGAAGACTAATCTCAACATGAATATGCCCGGCATGGTCATGAATTCCGGAGGCGAGGTAACAAAAACCAGTACGCCCGGAGTTTATCGAGCGAAGCTCCAACCGCAGATGGGAGGCGATTGGGTGGTAAAACTTTCCTGGCAAGGTGCGGCCGGCGAAGGTCAGGTTGAGATCCCCGTCAGTGTGAAACAGTAGGGATGGAAGCTGACCCTGACGCGGAGTTGATGCTTCGCCTGAAAAATGGCGAAGATTCAATTCTTAATGAGCTAATGACCCGTTGGCAGCAGCCGCTGGTTGCCTTCATCTATCGATATATTCATCACGAGACCGATGCACTCGATCTTGCTCAGGAAACCTTTGTTCGTGTCTATGAGAAGCGCGGTCGCTACACGGTCCAGGCGAAGTTTTCTACCTGGCTCTTTACCATTGCGGCCAATCTTTGCCGAAATTATTTGCGATGGCAGCAGGGGCGGCGCCAGTCGGTTCCCGAAACTCGGGATGCGGAGGAGGCCGAGCTCGCTGAATACGTCCAAAGCCTAGACGATTCCCCCGATGAAGCGGCCATGAGATCAGAATCGATTTCGCTCATCAAAGCGGCCATCGATAAACTCCCGCACGATTTGAAGACCGTACTCCTCCTCTACGAGTACCAATCTCTCCCGTATGTGGAGATTTCGTCTGTACTTAAATGCAGTGTGAAAGCGGTCGAAATGAAGCTCTATCGTGCGAGGCAATTGCTTCGAGAAGGTTTACTCCGAAGTGATCTTCGCTAGTTCAACAGTCCAAAGGCGGCTTCAATTAGTTCTATTTTTGCGAACTAATTCTGAGGGTTTTCTGAATGGGTTGTGTTCTACCTAAAGAGTAATCATGAATGACACATTTGTCTCCTCAGCCGCGTTGGATCAACGCGAGATATTGCCCGCTTCGCGCTTCAACGAAAACGGGCGAGCCGTTGACGGATTTGGCGAAATGATTGGCCAAAGCAGAACCTGGAGGCAAATCATCGAACAGATCAAAATAGTGGCGCCGACGGATGCGGTTGTCCTGATTTTGGGCGAGACTGGTACGGGAAAAGAGCTGATTGCGCGAGAACTCCACCGGCACGGTCGGCGCAAATACAAGCCGTTGATTCGGGTTAATTGCGCCTGTATCCCGAAAGAATTATACGAGAGCGAATTTTTCGGTCACGCCAAGGGCGCGTTTACCGGCGCAGTCAGAGACCGAGTTGGTCGTTTTGAGGCGGCAGCCGGCGGGACTTTGTTTCTCGACGAAATTGGTGAAATTCCCCTGGAACTACAAAGTAAACTACTGCGTGTCCTACAGGACAAATGTTATGAACGCGTGGGCGAGGACAGAACGCGGCGAGCGGATGTGCGCATCATCGCGGCCACAAATCGCGATCTGGAGAAAGAGGTCGCAGCCGGCCGATTCCGCGAAGATTTATACTATCGATTGAATATAGTTCCGCTGAAAGTCGTTCCGCTACGGAATCGCAAGGAGGAGATTTCGCTTCTAGCGACGCATCTTGTCGACGTAGCCTTCAAAGAGCTTGGATGTCGGAGACCGAGGCTAACCCCGGCCGGTATCGGTGCTCTCCTAGCGTATGATTGGCCCGGTAATGTTCGAGAGCTGCGCAACGTGATCGAACGTGCCTGTATCACTGCACAGGGAGGTGCTTTGGAATTCGATCTTCCGGTAAGTAGCTCCTCAATCGATGTCAACTCCTTCGCATCGAAGCCAGATCACGAAGCCAAGCCGGAATTTCTAACGGATGCAGAATTCCGCCGCCGGGAATGTAAAAACGTTTTTATTGTCTTGCAGAAGACCGGCTGGAAAATCAAAGGCGCTGATGGTGCCGCCGAGCTTTTGGGGCTAAAACCTACGACTTTGATCTCTCGAATAGAAAAGATGGGTCTAATGCGGCCTCTTGAAAGAACATCTCAATTGCCAGTGTGAACTGATTATCATTCCCATGTTTTGATTCATAACGACACCCTTTCTGGTAAAATATGGCCTGCCGAAAAACCCTACCGACAAATTGGCGACGCAAAGCCCGTCGTTGTTGGAGCTAAGAAAATCGTTTCTACGGTAAACAAAAGCAGAGGGTTTTGGCGCCGCACGGTGTTTTACTTGATGGATCGCTGTATGTATCCGATTTCGTTCATTCTGGATTCCCTACGAAATGACGTCCGACGTTTTCCCAGCACGATCGAGACAGAGATGCAGGCTAGTGTTGAGCCAGCCAGAATTGCTGACCCCGTTCAAAGGGCTGCAACCAAAACCACGAAATATATAAAGGCCGGCCTGGCTGTCTTAGGACTTGGTATTCTCTCCGTTGCCGTTTTCCTTGGCCTGGGCTCGACTAACCTGGTCACCTCTACTGAAAAGCTACCTCAAGGACTTAGTTGTCGCTACATGACGGTTTCGGTCGTACGAGGGAAACTCGTCTCGGGGCCGGCAGGGGCCGAGGCGGCAAATGTTCCTTGCACTACGACAATGCTCCAAACGTCTCAGGTGTGCCGGGACCAATGTGTCTCCCCGGCACCTTGAAATAGGCCAAGAAGCCAAATTCCCGGTTAGTCGCAAAAGAGCGACTCCGAAATGGTAAGCCGATCGATTTCTCGGTTTACCCGCCCACATAAAATAGAAAAAGCAGCTGATGGAGTGAGGGTTAGAAACGCGTCCGGTGTTTAACGTAATGGAGACGGCAAATATCCCGCCGTTAAAGCCAATATGCTCAAAAGAAGTATCATCATTATATCTGCGATCGGTTTGACCCTGGGCTCAATACCGATTATCTCGGCGCAATCGTCGCTTAGAAACCTAGGGCAGACTGCTTTTGACCCCCGAAAGGGTTCAACTAAAGTCGAGAGTGCGGCGGAGGCCGCTCAACTGCCGGTCGGAACCACCTTGCTGTTTAACTGCGCCAGATGCGGGGCCTCGCAGTCAGTGGCGGTCGATGAGGGCAAAACGCAATTGACGTGGTTTGGCGGCAACGCTAAAAAATGCCCGGGGCAATGCGGAGGGTGGGTACGCTACGAGAGCGTCCGGTCACCGGCCGGAGGTGATCATCCTTATAATCGCAACACCTGCTCTCGCTGTAGAAAACCGACCATTTCATGGACCGTTGCCAAGTCAACACGCAGTTAGTCGAATTCTCGAGCAGTTAGGATGGCGATTGGGTTAGAGCAGTCGACGTCGGTCCCGACGAAGCGAGTCTTAACCAGACCCGTCGTGGTAATGCGTCGCTGCTGAAACTCGTTGGCAGAGTGGATCTGTTCTTCGGAATAGAACACAGACATACGAACTCCTTCTGAAAAGACTTTAGGTGCATGAGCGGATTCCCTTCGCCGCGCGCCATCACGAAAGAAGAGGAAACAAAAACCATACAAAGATAAATGATATATGATTAAACCGTCGAAAGCAGTAATCACCGGCGCGGCAATTGCCGGTCTCTTAAGCGGATCACTGGCCGCGCGTGCATTTGCGGCGAGCACATCCGGCCATGCGGGCGTTCCGACACAGACCATGGCTGATGCTGAAAAGGGCAAACACGCGTGCAAAGGTCAAAACGAGTGTAAGGGCCAGGGTGGCTGCAAGACCAGCGACAATGGTTGCAAAGGCAAGAACTCTTGCAAAGGCAAGGGAGGCTGCGCGACGGACGGAAGCAAACCACCTCAAACATAGTGATGAAACGGTAGTTGTGTGCGAAACGGGCCGGAGTTTTCAAACTCCGGCCCTCGTGTTTGGCACCAAAGAGCGGACGTTCACTTTTCTTGAGGGTTTTAATCGCTACGGGGTTTTAATTTTATGAGGGCGTAAGAGCGCACTCGCAAAAAATAAATAGAAAATGAAAACCATCGCTAAATTCGGATTGGCGGCTCTGGCCGTAGGATTTTTTTTGGGAACTGCATTACCTAGCAAGGCTGATGCGCCGGACCCTTCGAATCCTTTCACAAAACACGGACTTCCGGTTCCCGGAGCTTATTTTAAAGCTAAAGAAAGCCAGCAACGGGCGACGATCGCGGTTAGCAAATCAGGAGTGGGTGTGGGACAAGCGAACCAGACGGCATGGAAGACGGAAAATGGAGTCGTAGTATCGACATCCTTTAGACATACGAGATCGCCACGGTAGCAGCACCCGCATCGACCCCGCCTTGGCTAGGATCCTGGAGCGCAACAAAGCGGTGCAGGGGCCGATTCACAAGCGTTGGAGTCGCGGCACGATTTCTGCAAGATTAATGCGATTATTTTCGCCTCCAATGGAAAAATTTCGAGGGTTTGGAAGTAGTCTTGGTGTTTACCTTTTGGGGAGGTGAATCCCCGGAAACTTCGAGAAGAGAAACTCCCTCCATGGAGGAATACTTTCTATGCAATATCTGTTATCGTTGTTGCCCCTGCTGGCGTGCCCGATCGGCATGGGGCTGATGGTATGGTTCCTGACGCGTGGCAAAGAGCCAACTCCACCGGAAATGCACGCTGAACCTCCGCGTGTACATCCTGCCGAGACTCCGGTACAGAAAACTCCGGCCGTTGCGCCTTCCTCACCGTTAAAAGCCATCGTTGATTGCATGGGGATGTGCCTGAACTGGAAGGTGCTCCTCGGCCTGGCAGCGGTCGCCCTACTCGTTGGCGCCCTGGCTCCACAATTGCTCTGGAGCTCTCTTCCAGTCCTGCTCGTGCTCGCTTGTCCACTCTCGATGCTCGTGATGATAGGCCGCATGCGTGGTGGCTAGCAGACAAACGGTCACTGTGCTGTGCGTAGCCCACAAAAGAAGCAGGTATCCGCGCCAACTCGCCAGGACCGTCTGGCTCGCCTCAACACAGAGCAAGAAGCCAAGTGACCGTCAGGGCGCGGATGGAGCAACGCCGGAGATTCCGGTTATCTCCGAAGCGCAAGCAGGGACCCGACCGGCGACGCAGCAGGAGCCGACGCGCAGCCTGCGATCCTGAGCAGGAAGAGCAATGAACCTAACCGGGCACGCTGTAGGCGCTCTGATTCCCGGTATCGCTCTTTTGGGAATCTCCGCCGGCGCCATGCATCTTTGCAGAGCGGCGATTCCTCCAACATTGGCCTCGTGCAAGGAACCTTAGTCGCGCGTTGCTGCACATCTCCTTCAGTACCCCAACTTTCCGTCCGGAATAAGATGAACTGTCATATAGTCACAGCTAAGCACGGGAGATTCTCTTTGCATCGAAGTGGCCCCATGAACCACGCCCGCGCTTCTCATAAGCGCCGCGGCCGAAATAAAAACGATTCCGAGCAGGGACAGGAAGGCTGCAGAATAAGTAAACTTGGTACCGGCAGACCGGATAGCGGCGCGACTTCCGCTTAACTCAAGGTCATCCTCTGCGGTCCCCTCGAATGTGGTGCGAAACGACGAACGCCGTGTTGGATGAAATCAAAGACCAGCAAAGTAGGATCCATACAACAAATTCAGTAAGGTAAAGGCGCACCTACTGCTCCGAAGGTGCCAGCTGCGCTTGTTGGTTTGCCAACGGCCGGTTATAAAACGTTCGTTTGGAAAGGACATCCGGCATCGCTCACTTGCATCAATCTGCCAAGCGGCCAGAGACTTCATCTGTTTGTCATTGATAAGAAGCTTTTCGAGGCCGGCTCATTCCAACAGGTTTTCGTAAGATCGGCGATTGGAATGTTAGATTTTCAGAGTCTGACGGCGTGTTAATGATGTGGGTCAGTCGGGCTCCAGTGGAGGAAATTAGGCAATTCATTTCGTAGTGCCTGCAATGAGGGAATCGACGCTCAGATATATGGTATTCGGGTTACCCTGTGGGCAGCTGGTTCTCTTTTTCTGATTACCGTCTTTGGACGATCGCTGTTTTCTGGGATTTTTTCGAAGGTCATCTACCTGTGCCGCACCGGAATAGAACGGAGAAATGAGAGCTCCTTCTTAGAAGGTCAGCGGCATGGCAAAAGACTGCGCGGCTCAAGGAAGCAAACCATCTTCAAGCATAGCGATGAAGCGGGCACGAGTTTGAAAACTCCGGCCCTCGCCTTTCGCGCCCGGATAGCGGCCGTTCACTTTTTTTGAGGGTTTTGATCGGTTCGGGGTTTTGATTTACGAGGCGCAGAGCCGCACTCGCAAAAGAATACATAAAAATGAAAACTATCGCTAAATTCGGATTCGCGGCGCTAGCCGTGGGAGCTTTGTGGGCAGGAGCTTTGCCTAGCAAGGCAGGGTTTGTCTGGATCACCCCGTCGACTCATCTAGCCGCCGATACGCCGGACCCTTCGAACCCTTTCACAAAACACGGGCTTCCGGTTCCTGGAGTTTATTTCAAAGCTAAAGAAAACCAGCAAGCCACGACAATTGCAGTTAGTAAATCAGGACAGGGGGTTGGAGAAGGAAAACAGCCAGTCTCTAAGATCGAGAAGAAGCGTACCCACCACGTTCGATCGACGGCCAAAGACTCCTAACATAGCGCGCTGCTACCCAGAGATTTATTAGCTCAAAAGCATGATTCCTCCAAGCGCTCTCTTGAATAGAACCTTTCGGAGAATCTGGCTGGCGAGCCTAGTTTCCGGTACGGCGGTGGCAGCGCATGAGACGGCGGCGACATGGACGATGAACCTTATGTCGCCGTCGGGCCTTTTCATTTCCCTGATGGCAAGTTTGGCGCCGCTTCCGTTCTTTCTCTTTACGCTCCCTGCTGGAGCGCTCGCCGATATCTTCAACGAGAGCAGAATATTGCGGTTAGCTAATCTATGATGCTGCAACGTTTGACTTTGGCTATTCATTTAGGTGTGAGGGGTGGAACGGTAGCCTATTTCTTGTCAATTGGGCCGAGTGGTATCAAACGATTAGCAAATGTTGGTCTACCCATCTATCCGGACTAACGTTACTCGATGATTCTGGAGCCATAGTGGTAATCCCGCTATCTGGCGGCATCATCTCGATAGATGGATCAAAGCTGAAGACGTGGAGCGACAGAATTCCAGCTGAATTCGCGTCTGATGGTGTAAGGATCGGCGTGGATACACGACTCCTCGAGAAAGGAAGATCACGCCGATGGTGAACGGGCATGCGGTCAGTCAACGAAGGGATTATTTAGCTAATGAAGCCGACTTCATCTTAGTTTTTGAACGTCTTCGCAGCTCCCTATCCCGCTTCGCCGTTTCCATGAGCTGGCGTTCCAAATACTTGCCCAGTACCAGGAATAATTTCCAACCGCCAGGACTCGGATGGATAGCGAATTACTTATGGGTCTTTCTCGCAAGGGCCGCAACGTTGTAATTATTTATGTTGTTAAGATGTAAAAATACTTTCATAGCAGATTGCGAAGTACTAAGAAACACGTTTTGGGGCTCCGGCCCGCGCCGCTCTCGTTGCCTAGCACGGTTTTGCGCCGCTCTGACTTGTCTTGGGCTGTTAGTCCTTCTGAGCATTCCGAACCGAATGTTCGCGCAAACGAGCGTGCAACCTGGAACGTTCGGAGTCAAGCTGAGCGGATTCGAGAATCTCGTTGGCGGCGGTGCCACTTTTGGGCTCGGAGAGGGCACGGGTGGGAGCACCGAATCTGAAATCGAGGTCACTCCCCAATACAAGACAGCGTCTGGAACGGTGTTTGCGGCCCGCGGCGTCCTGAATCTGCTGGCCGAGAGCAATGTCAGTGGCTCTAGTTCGGCCTGGAGTCTCACCGTCCCAGAACTGAGCCTCTTCGCGATTGGCGATTTCGGTCGAATCGAGGTCGGAGACCGGGCTGGGTTTCCTCAGAGCTTGATCGGCTTTACGCCGTCGGAAATCGCCTTTACGAGTGCGGAATTCGGCCCGGATTCGGGCGTCAGGCTCGATCCCAATGGTCGTCTCCCGACGACTTTTTTGCCACACGCGTTGGCCGATCGTATTAACGGGTTGACCTATTTGGGTTATGCAGAACGCTTCTACGATGATCGATCATTTAAACTGATCTATCTGACTCCGCGTTCTGTGAGCGGCTTTTACGGTGCAATCTCCTACGCACCATCCACCGACATATCGAGCGGATTCAACCTTGCCGGGAACACGCGTACACCCGCCAGTGGGCTCGAAGACGCTATCAGCTCCGGCGTATTCCGCAACATCGTCCAGGCCGCTGTGGTCTGGACCCACCGGACGGACACTGTCGACCTGTCGGCCGGATTGACCTATTCGTACGCCAGGGGCTCTGTGGGCAGTCTTCACAATCCAACGGTTCCCGAATCGAATTCGCTCAGCGGGGGCATCTCGGCAACACTCTATGACGCCTGGACATTCGGTCTGAGCGGTACCTATGACGGGTTCTCTACCCAGCCCACGGACTCAAGCGCCAAGCCATCTTCGGTGACCCCTTATGGTGTGGTGGCGAGCGTGAACTACGTCAAAGGCGCCTGGACATTCGGAGGCTATTATCAGCATGCCACCGCCGACAGCCTCACCCCCCAGTCCAGCCGCGACACCGTTGATATTGCTGAACTGGGCGTCTCCTGTCTCATCGACAAGAACCACCACTTGCTCGGCATGGGCAACTATACTGACGTGAAGCTGTTTGCGAGTGTCTATTACTACCGATTCCGTGGCACGCAGTTTTCTAATGTCCGCACCGATCAAAATGGGGCGGTATTCATCATCGGTGGTCGCTTTTCCTTTTTCTGACCTCATTCGTGCAGCCGAAGCTAACAATCCCTCATCAACCTCAACCAACCGAAAGGAAAACTGCAAATGCACAAACCGAAAATAACAAATCTGATCACCGCGACTGGCTTACTAGCGGCGGTCACGGCAGCGGCCATACATGTCGGAGCTCAAGTTAATGTTCCAAAGCCAAGCTACCCATATGAGAAATGCTACGGCATCGCCAAGGCGGGCGAGAACGATTGCTTCGGACAGGGGAATAGCTGTGGCGGCACTTCCAAAAAGGATCACGATCCCCAGGCGTGGATCTATGTGCCTGTCGGAACCTGCAAAAAGATCGCCGGTGGGAAACTATCCCCGTCACGATGACCCGACCGATTATGGGAACAATTGGCATGGAATCCAATCACAAAAATCAGCGTGCTGTTCACGAGCGTGTCAGGGGACCGACCATCATGGGCCTCGAGAACTCGGTGGGAATCGGCCTGCGGACATCGCATTGTGAACGTTTCCTCGATCAGAATACGCCTCCGCCGGTTATCTGGCTCGAAGCGCTCGCGGAGAATTATTTCGATCGGGGTGGTATCCGCCACAAGATGCTCTGCATGATAGCCGAACGCTATCCGATCAGCGTGCATGGTGTGGCGCTTTCGCTTGGTTCTCCGGAGGGACTTGATTCCGAGCACCTCGACCGCCTGGCCTCGCTGGTGTCGGATGTCAGTCCATGCCTCGTGTCCGAGCATCTGGCTTGGAGCCGGTCGGGCGATGTCTATTATAACGAACTTCTCCCGCTGCCCCTGACCGATGAAACCCTCGACGTAGTCTGCGCGAATATCGATCGTACGCAGGATCGCCTGGGACGGACGATCCTCGTCGAAAACCCCTCGGGGTACCTCGAGTTTGAACAATCAACTATGAGCGAGGCGATGTTTCTTACACGCCTCACAGAGCGAACGGGTTGTGGCTTGCTACTCGACCTCAACAATCTGTTCATTAGCGGCTTCAATCTGGGGATTGACCCGGCCGAATGGCTTGCAGCGGTCCCAGCGGACGTAATCGGCGAGATCCACCTCGCCGGCCACGAACCTGGCGGGACGGCCGATCAACCGCTGCTCCTCGATACTCACGGGGCGGCGGTTACCGATGATGTATGGGCTCTTTACGCCGCCGCGTTAAACCGGTTCGGCCCGAGACCAACGATGATCGAATGGGACAGCGATGTCCCGTCGCTGGAGCTGTTGCTCGAAGATGCCGCGCGAGCCCAGCGGATCATGGATCGGGTCTTGGTGGCATGACACGTTCGCGTATCCTTCTGCAATTACAGCGTGCTTTTGCCGCTCGCCTGCTGGAAGGGGAGGCGAAGGGAGCCTCGCCGGATGAGCTGTGCGTTGACGCGCTTGGGTTCGGGGTCCACGCGAACAATACGCGTATCTCATTGAGAAGAGCGATCGAGAACGCCTATCCAGTAACGAGACGGCTGGTCGGCACCGATTTTTTCACGGCGATGGCCGGGCAATTCGTAGCCAGTCATCCTCCGAACCATGGCTGGTTATCAGCCTACGGCGCTGATTTTGCGGACTTTGTGGCTCAATATCAACCCGCCGCGGATTTGGGCTACCTGCGCGATGTAGCACGGATCGAATGGGCGCGCGTGCGCGCTGCGAACGCTGCGGACGCTCCAGGTCTCGACCTGACGGCTGTAGCGCGCTTGGATCCAGGAGCGTTGGACGGTCTGCTTCTCAGCCTGCACGTAGCCGTAAGCCTCGTCTACTCGTCTTTCCCGGCGTTCGACATTTGGCGGGCTCACCAGCACAACGACGACGAACAGTTGCCACAGATCGATCTTGAAATAGGTCCGCAGACCGCATTGATCTCGCGTCCCGCAGCGTTGGAGGTCGGAGTGGCATTGTTAGGCCCCGGCGACGCCGCTTTTCTGAGCGCTCTGGCTGAGCATTCGCGTTTTGGTGCTGCGTACCAGGCAGCGGTCTTGGAGGAGGCGGATTATGATCTTGCCTCCAGACTCGGCGACCTGGTGTGTATGCGGGCACTGGCAACGTTCATCGCGTAACCGTAGTAAAAAAGGGAAATCAGCGCGATACGGCAAACACCATCACGAAGCTGTAGGCAGAATGGACGATCGCGGGTTTAAAGATTTCGCATAGAGTCCTTTCGGCTGAGCCCCAGAGCCTTAATTCGTGAAGTAAGGGTTGTCGGCTTCATGCCCAATAATTCCGCGGCGCCGCCCGGGCCGAACACTTTGCCACCCGCTTTTTCTAGCGCCGTGGCGATGTTGTCTCGTTCCTCGCGCTTCAATTCGTCGCGTGTTCGCAGAGCAGATTTTGCGAGCACTTGGGGGGTTGGGCGAGGGGCACCGATTGAACTATCGCCCAAATCAAACCGCAGCGAACCTCCTGGTGAGAGGATAACAGCGCGCTCCACGGCATTTTGCAGCTCGCGCACGTTGCCAGGCCAGTCGTACGAAGTCAGTTGGCTTATCGTGACAGGTGTGAATTTCGGTGCGGGACGATTCATTCGCCGGGCGCTCTGCTTCACGAAATGCGCGGCAAGCAAGGGAATGTCCGCTCGGCGCTCGCGCAACGGTGGGGCTTGAATGGGAAATACACTCAAACGGTAAAAAAGATCCCCGCGAAAGCGTCGGGCGTCGACCTCCGCCTTTAAGTCGCGATTCGTCGCAGCGATAATGCGGACATCGATCTTCCGCGTGCGAGTGTCGCCGACTCGTTCCAGCTCCTGCTCCTGCAAAACTCGCAGCAACTTCGCCTGCATTGGGAGCGGGACTTCGGCGATTTCATCGAGAAACAATGTGCCGCCATCGGCTAGTTCGAAGCGCCCAAGTTTTTCTTTCAGCGCCCCGGTGAACGCCCCTCGAACATGGCCAAAGAATTCGCTCTCGAAGAGGCTGTCGGGAACAGCACTGCAATTCACTTTGATGAGCGCACGGTTTTTTCGCGGGCTGTGTTCATGAATGGCGCGGGCAATAAGTTCTTTGCCAGTGCCACTTTCTCCCGTGATAAGCACCGTCGCGCCGGTGGGCGCGACGAGTTGAATCTGCTGAAGGACTTTTCGCAGCCCATGGCTTTCCCCGACGATATCTTGGAAGCTGCCTTCTTGACGAATTTCTTCGCACAAGTAGTCGTTCTCGGCTCGCAAGCGCCCTTGCTCTTGCTCCAGTAGGACGCGGTCAGTGATGTCAATGAACATCGTCCGGGTGTATTTCCCGTCAGATGCGGGTTTGGACCACCACTGTACCCAGACGGGCTCACTGTTGTCCTTGCGGCGTAGTTCGAGCACGATTCCGTTGGTGGCGGTCCCGTCTTCTACCGATTTGAGCGCCTCGCGCAATCGATGCTGAGCGTCCAGGGACTTAGGTACGAAAGATTTCCCAAATGTCCCTGCGACCTCGTGAGGTTCGATGCCCAAGATTTTCATCGCAGCCTTATTAGCCCGGATCAGACGGGTATCGGCGTCCTCTTGCACATAGGCCATCGGGGCCTCGTCAAAAAGATCACGGAATCGTTCCTCGCTTTCGTGCAAGGCATCGATTGTCTGGTGTAGCTGCTCGGCCATTTTGCGCTCCGCTTTCTCCAGCTCACCAGCCTTCCTCGCTGCCAATCGCAGTTCCATTTGATCGACAACCAATGCCGCCAACTTTGTCAGCATCTCAGCCTCGGACGGCGCTAATTTACGAGGTTTCCGGTCGATGATGCAGAACGTACCCAAATTGAATCCGTCATGCGTGCGTAAAGGAGCTGCCGCGTAAAAACGAAGGCCAAAATCTCCAGCTACCAGAGGATTGGCCCGTGTGCGCATATCGGCAACAGCGTCTCGAACGTAATAAACGTCGGGCGAAAAAATGGCCGATGCGCATAATCCCGGCTCGCGCTCCATCTCACAAAGATCCAACCCGTGGTGGGATTTGAACCAAATACGGTCGTGATCCACCAAGCTGACAATCGCAATCGGAACGCCGAACAGATTCGCAGCTACGGCGGTTAGGTGGTCGAATGCGCCGTCAGGCGGCGTATCGAGGATCTGATACCGCTGTAATACCCGCAAGCGTTCCGGCTCATTGGGTGGCATCGCCGTGCTCTCATTCACGCCAGCGGAGACTACTACGACTACTCGTAGACGACTACAATAAATCGTTGCTCAACGAGATTTCGTAGCCCCTTCCAAAAGCGGGCCTTACCTCACAAGTTGCTTCTGATGAGCTACTTAGGTCGTCGTCCGGGATCCTGGCACGCAGCCTGCATTTCGAATGGCATTCTCTAAAGAGCAATCCAAAATATGCATCGTCTCAATCAACTCGATCCCGTTCAGGTAACTGGAAAAACTAAACAACTCTTTGACATTGCTCAGACTAAATTCGGCGCCGTACCCAATTTGATCCGGGTGCTTGGTAATGCGCCCGCCGCTCTTGCTGCCTTTTTCAACTTTGGCGATGCACTCGCCAACGGCAGCTTTAACGCGAAGGTTCGAGAACAGATCGCCCTGGCTGTCGCCGAGAGCAACATGTGTGGCTACTGCCTGAGCGCGCACACATTCATCGGCAGCAAACTTGGTCTTACAGAAGATGAGATTGCCGGGGCTCGCCATGCTCAGGCCACGGTCGAAAAGACCGACGCTATTTTGAAGCTTGCTCGCACCATTGTAGTGCAACGCGGTGAAGTTAGCGACAGCGATTTCAAGCAGGCGCGCACCGCTGGCCTGACCGACGGAGACATTGTCGAGACCGTTGCCAATGTTGTGCTGAACATTTTTACGAATTACGTGAACCACGTCGCTCGGACAGCCGTGGACTTTGCCGAAGTGACTCCGGGCAATGGACAAAGCTGAATTGGCGCTCCTAACACGCGGAATCTAATGGTGATCCATACGACAGCGAAACGTATTTACTATCCGTTGATGAAGCCCCGGGCAGCTGACTTGATCAGCGGTAGCAGAAGAATCCGATATATCCGAGGCGTTCTGCTGATTACTCTGAAGAGTTCGAAGCAAACTCAAGGTAGGCGCCATAAATGAGCGACACATCTGTCTTTCAATAGAAACAACATATCATTTTAAGGTTATATCGCGAGCAAAGACAACTATGATACGCGTTGAATTCGAGACGAGTGTTGCCGGGTTTTCGACCGTTTCTCACAGGGCCAATCCCGTTCAGAATCGCCTCGACGTGGAACGCGTGGTTTCGGACTGTTATGCACCTCTCTACCGATTTGCCCTTGCCCTGACGCATAGTGAAGCCGAGGCGGCGGACCTAACACAAGAGACATTTTTGATTTTGTCCAAGCAGAAAGCGCAGATACGCGAGGCCGAAAAAATCAAGTCCTGGCTATTCACCACTCTGCGCAGACAATTTCTAAGGGGACTACGTGCAAGGGCTTCGCATCCGGAAGTCGAGCTCAAACCGGAACACGAACAGCGTTTAACTGTCGATTCGACCGTGCTGCGAAGGCTCGATGCTAGCGCAATTCTGGATGCGTTATCCAAAGTTGACGAAGCTTATCGGACGGCTTTGGAATTATTTTACCTGGGTGACCTCTCTTACAAACAGATAGCAGCCGCGCTTCAAGTACCGATTGGCACGGTGATGTCCCGCCTGTCGCGCGGTAAAGAGCAACTGAGATGCTCACTGGCCAAAGAGACAGCAGCCTAAAGGCGCTCGAGTTTCCGAAGCTAATGGGGTCCGCACACGAAACGGAAATTTAAGTACGCTTGGGCGCCCCAAGAATCATTGGTCCTTAAGAAGCGCTCCAGAATTCGATTACAGCTCGTTTTATGTGACGACTGGCACGGGGAACACTGGCTGCCTTGTTGCGCAGGATTTAGCCTTGCTGACCAAGGTTCGCACTCTCATCCACGAGGAGATTTCGCTCCTTACAGTGCTTTATTTTCCGTTTCGTGCGCGCACCCCCAGAAGAGCGGCCGTTCACTTTCCTTGAGGGTTTTAACCGCTACGGGGTTTTAATTTATGAGGGCGCAGTGCGCACTCGTTAAAAAATAAATAGAAAATGAAAACTATCGCTAAATTCGGATTGGCGGCTCTGGCCGTAGGAGCTTTTTTGGGAACTGCTTCGCCTAGCATGGCCGACACACCAGATGCTACGTTTGCGTTCACAAAACACGGCCTCCCGGTCCCCGGGGCCTATTTCAAAGCTAAAGAAAACCAGCAAGTAGCGACTATTGCAGTTAGTAAATCAGGACAGGGGGTTGGAGAAGGAAAACAGCCAGTCTCTAAGGTCGAGAAGAAGCGTACCCACCACGTTCGATCGACGGCCAAAGACTCCTAACATAGCGCGCTGCTACGCAGAGATTTATTAGCTCAAAAGCATGATTCCTCCAAGCGCTCTTTCGAATGGAACCTTTCGGAGAATCTGGCTGGCGAGCCTAGTTTCCGGTACGGCGGTGGCAGCTCATGAGACGGCGGCGACATGGACGATGAATCTTATGTCGCCGTCGGGCCTTTTCATTTCCCTGATGGCAAGTCTGGCGTCGCTTCCGTTCTTCCTTTTCACGCTCCCTGCTGGAGCGATGGCCGATGCCTTCAACGAGGTCAGAATCTTACGGTTAGCCAATCTATGGCTCGCGGGATCCGCTGGAACATTGGCGTTCTTGGGCTGGGCTGGCTTACTGAATCCTGTTCTGCTTCTCGCCGGAGTGTTCTTGCTCGGGGTTGGCTTTGCCATCAACGCTCCTGCCTGGGCATCGCTTGTCCCACAAGTTGTGACTGACAAAGAGCTGCCATCGGCTTCAACTTTAAACGGCGTGCAGTTCAACATAACAAGTATTCTCGGGCCCGCCCTCGCAGGGCTCCTTCTGACGAGAGTTGGCGCGCCGGTTGTCTTTGCTCTGAACGCAGCAGGCTTCCTGTTGGTTTTCACCGCGGTTCCCTCTATTGGGAAAAAGGGTTCGGGCGTGAGCCAGACTTTGGTAAGCTTCCTTCGTTCTATCCCGAGCACCTTTCGTTACGTTGGCCAGGCCCAAAACGTGGGAAACATCCTTGCTCGAAACGCAATTTTCAGTTTTTTTGTTGTGGTTATCCCGGCGTTGGCACCGGTCTTACTTCTTAAAGAGCTCCGACTCGATGCATCTTCACTCGGGCTTGTGTTTGCCAGCATGGGCGTTGGCTCAGTCATAAGCGCGATCTTTGTCATACCCTGGCTGCGATCACGCTTCGCCACAGATGCGTTAATGATAATCGCCCAGGTGACACTGGCGGGCGTCTATATTCTCATGGCGATGGTGCACCACTGTCTGTACTGCTTGGTGCCGATGGCTTTGGCTGGCGCGAGCTGGACTTTGGCCGCCTCGGAACTATGGGTGATTGCTCAGCGCGCGATTCCGAATTCCCTACGTGGCCGGGTCAGCGCGCTCATGATGGTACTATCCCAGGGAGCGATGACCCTTGGCGCAGTCGTATGGGGAGTGGGCGCGCAGATAGCTGGTACTCGGATTACTCTCGTCGCGGCTGCTTTTCTTTTTCTTATCGTGGTCCTTGGATCAATGCTGTTTCCTAGGATTTTTAGAAAGTCATTTACTATTGAGGGCAAAGCGCCACCACTTTCAGCACTGTTGGTTGTAGTGTCAGAGTGAAATTTTCTCCTCACCGGATTTCGAGCATGTATGCGCCCCTGCCGAAAACGAGCATCGGAAAAGCAGCCTTTTATGCAGTCGTTGCCATTGAGGTAATTCAATAGATTATTAGTCAAATTTCTAGCATCGATCTGGTAGCGCTTGCGCCGATTCCTTTACTGTTGACTGCTATCGCGCGCCACAGACCTGCACCTGATCCTTAGCTCTTGGAGTCGGCGATAAAGCTGGGAGCCTAAAGGCCCGGCTTGGCTGCTTTTGTATTTCTTATTATGGTCCTTGGATCGATGCTCTTTCCGGTGAGGCTCGACACCTGCAACCGCTGCAACGAGCAGATTTTGGTCAAGCGCTAGCTTTTGCATGGACTCAGAAGAACGAACTGTTATAACTCACCGGAATTGTTTATAGGGCATCTTATGGAAAAGAGAAAACTTCAGAGAGCTTTCCGGGGCGGCCTACTCACTTTGTTACGCGTGGGTAAGTCCGCTGTTATTCTGAGCCTAACCTTGTTCGCGATCCAACCGTCGGTCTGGGCGCAGCCCAAGACTGGGGTGATGGAGTGCACGATGCAGAACGGCAAGATCGTAGACAAGAGTGGCCATCCCATGGGTGATTGCGTTTTGATGAAAGACGGTCAGATGATGATGATCACTAAAGGCAAAATGATGCCCATCAAAAAGGACATCACGCTGGCCGACGGAACCATCTGCAAGGTGGACGGAACCTGTATCGTGAAAGGCGGCAAGCAGATCAAGCTCACTAACGGTGAAGGGATCGAAGTCGCCGGTGAGAAGGTTTTTCGGGTCAAGGGTTTAAGTCCGCCGGGAAGCCATTTCCAGTAATCTGCCGAATGGCTACAACAGCAGAAGCCCTCTCTGGCAACGTTTTGGATTGAGGGGTACCGAGAAAGAGGGTTTTTCGAAAGTCATTCACTATTTGAGGCCAAAGCCGCCAGCGCTTTCTAGCGTAAATGGTTCTACTCTCACAGGTGAGACCTTCGCTTCACAGGATGTCGAGGCGCCCCTGCCGAAAAATGAGCAACCACAAGCGCAGCTTTTTATGCAGCCTTGGTCAAAATCGATCAGCGGACTTTGCTCTTTGTTTTTGGCAAATCACGCCTCCCAACAAGGCTTTCCCGAAGCTGCCCGATCGGTGTCAAATTGCCTCCTTTTCGCGACTCCGAACGCTTTCTCATTTGGGAGACTAGCAAACAGCGTTGCGATGGCTGGCTCTCGTAAATTGGAAATGAGAAACCGCCCCCGAAAATACGAACCACCAGCAACTGACTCGCTTGGCGTGCTTTACTTCAACAATTTAGGCTTCGTGGCAAGGATATTGCTTTTTCTGATGCCCCGGGCGCGTTAATTCTGTTTTGCGTCCTCCTTAACCAACGACCGCTTGGGGCTCCTGCCCAACCGCTCCCAACATTCTAGAAGGAAACTATTTCATGAGGGTCGTAAATCGGCTCGTTACAACTGCTGCCTTGGGCTTTGCAGTTTACGCCTTGGGCTACGCTCCGCCATCTTTCGGCCAGGCAGTTACCACCACACCAACCGCGATCCCTGACGGTAAGGAAGTAAAAATTTAACGATGTCGCAGATCTTATCTTCTAGTTTTCGACTGCCGATATAGATCTGTTTTGCAGGGAAATGATCAGGTTTCCAGTAACCACATGCCCTCCGGTATGCATCTGTAATTGCCTGCGGGCTATTTGCCTTTCCTTTGATGGTGGCTCTGCCTATATCAGCGCCGTCGCTTACTCAGCCTCTCAGACTACATCGGCCTCCGCCTCTCCCTTATTCCGTTTCAACCCTTGACTCCTTTCCGGCCAAGCCCCTTCGATCTCGCCAAAAAAAGGGGCCCGGCGGCATACGTCAATTTTGGACCTAAGCAAGGCTTAGGGATGACGATGACGTTTCATCGGGTGGTGATGCCGAGGAGCAGGTCCCTCGCGCATTTCCCGGCACGGGACCACGGTGGGCTCAACGAGCCGGCCGTCATCGAGAACGGCAGCGTATATCGTTTGATGTTGTCCGGCGAGTACGCCCGTCATCTCTACCAGATAATAAGGAGTCGGACCTTCTACGCGCTCCACGTGGGTCGGACGGACGTAGGATGCATTATAGAAACCGCCCGGCGTTGGCCCGCCAAGGATGGTCAACGAATTCGGATAGTTGGAAACGCCCGCACCCTTAGCATGATCCGCTATGCCGCCCGCCCAGCCTACAGCTGCCACCTCGGCTGACCCTGCAGTGATGGTGATCAGCCTACTGTAGGGCATGGCGAGATCTTTCAAGGCATTTGGATCCGGGGTTATCGCTCCCGGGACCTCTAACCGGTAACATTGGGTACCACTGTCGCTCCGGACTGCATAGGTTATCGCAGAAACCTTGGAGGGGAACAGGGAACAAGCAACCAGAACAGCGAATTGACAAAGTATTGCTTTCATCCAACAGGTTAAACACCGGTATGAGTCTGTACCCTCAACTTTTTCTTGCGGCCTAGGTCGAGCTTGCGCCTTTGGTGCGGAGCACCCTGAAAAGCCCCTTTCCTAACACGATAAAATACATTTTCGTGTTTAAAGAAGGATTAAACCATGGGGAGTTGGTTCCGCTTAAAAAACGCAGTTCTGACTGACGCACGGGAATATTCGAAGCGTCCAGGATGGCGCAGGATTTAGGTAGTCTCCTCGTTCTTCCGTCAATCCGAAAACCCAGCAGAAAAGCGATTTCATAAACGCGCACCGGAGCTCTGTTCGTGATGTGATCGTTGAATATGTTAGTAACCGGCGTTTTGTCGGGGTAAAGCTCCAGCCGGACCAGCATCCCAAGACGCCTGTCATCCACAAAGTAGGCGGTGAATTCGGGTTACCCTCTGGGCGGCTGCTTTTCTCTTTCTTACTACGGTCCTTGGATCAATGCTGTTTTCTAAGATTTTCGAAAGTCAGTTACTATTCAAAGTAAAGCGCGATCACCTCCAGCATAGATCGTTATATTCTCACAGGTGAAATCTTCCTTTCTCAGGATTTGACAAGGTACACGCCCTTGCCGAAAAATGAGCGATTACAAGCGCAGTTTTCTGTGCAGCCGCTGGACTGGTAACGATCGCGGCAACTTTGGACTGCAAGGCAGTAATACGACGAAACGGAGAACGACCTCGTGAGCCACGTCATAGGCGAGATAGGAGCCGCGCTCGGCATGGCCTTTTTCATGGGCTGGGAGATTCTTTGGCCACTCGTGCTTGGTTTTGCACTCTCCGGCATTGTACAGGCTGTCGTCACCAAGGGCGAGATGAGTCGCCTGTTACCGGACAGCAGTGCGCGCACAATTCTAATTGCGAGCGGACTTGGAGCAGCCTCGTCCTCCTGTTCCTACGTCGCTATTGCTCTGGCTCGATCCTTGTTTCGCAAGGGCGCTGACTTCGTCGCCGCCATGGCGTTCGAATTCGCCTCGACTAACCTAGTGCTGGAGCTTGGCATCATCCTGTGGGTGCTGATGGGCTGGCAGTTCACGCTGGCCGAGTTCATCGGTGGCCCGATCATGATCGTGCTTCTGGTGTTGCTGTTGCGGCGGGCAATGACACCGGCGCTCCTGGCACAAGCCCGGGCACAAGCCGAGCGCGGGATCGCCGGGCGTATGGAAGGACACGCCGCGATGGACATGTCGCTCTCCGGCGGCAGCATTCTCTCACGCGCACTCTCGCAGCGCGGTTTGACTGCCATCAGCCATTTCTATGTGATGGATTGGGCGAGCATATGGATCGAGATCGTGGGTGGTCTGCTGATCGCGGGCGCGCTCGCGGCCTGGGTGCCGCACGCCATCTGGACTGGCCTGTTCCTCTCAAACGACCCGGTGTGGTCGAAGGTCGTCGGGCCGCTGATTGGTCCAATTGTGGCGGTGATCTCCTTCGTCTGCTCAGTCGGCAACGTGCCGCTTGCGGTGGTATTGTGGAGTGGTGGTATCAGCTTTGGCGGCGTAGTTGCCTTCCTATTTGCGGATCTGATCGTGCTGCCGATCGTGAACATCTACCGCAAGTACTATGGGTTGCGGGTGGCAATGCTGCTATTCGTCCTATTCTATGCGGCGATGGCCGGCGCGGGATACGTCGTCGAACTCGTGTTCGGAGTGCTCGGCCTTGTGCCCGGCGAACGACGGATGCAACTCCTGCAATTAGGCATTGCTTGGAATTACACCACGGTATTAAACATCCTAGCCCTAACGGTTTCGGCAGTTCTGGTGTGGCGTTTTCTCCGAACTGGTGGACCTGACATGCTGCGAATGATGGGAAGCGAGGGCGAATCAGCGCGGGGCGGCGACCACGCGCATCATCACCAAGCGGGCTAAGTGTACCAATTCCCGGTACGCATCGTCGCGAAGCCTGCCTGCCAAATCGGAAGGCCGAAGTGCGTCCGCTGGAAACCGGCCGAGGTAGTGCCGGTCACTGTGTTCTGCTGGGCGAATCGAAGCTCTGTCCCCACGTTCTCGATCGCGCCCGACGACTTAGACCAGGGCGCCGAGCCAAGTGGGGTCGATGCCGTAGATGGCAACGAAAAGAACGGGTTGAATATGTTCACGAGAACACTAGTTTCGGCTTTGTGGGAGAGATTGATATCAACGCCCTGCTTGCGGATCTGGAACGATCGCGCGCGGCCCGGCTGAGAGCCTGGGCAGTCTTAGGAGAATTAAGAGCGATTTTGGCTGCGGCCGGCCAGGAACTGGAAAAATCGGCGCGGAAAAGTTTTGTCGAGGAAGGAGGGATTTTGCAACGGGGACTAAGGAAGGCCCTGACCGAGAGGGACGAGGCGCTTCGCGACTTGGCGGCGGCCGCCCGATGGGTCGATCGATCAGCATTTGGAAAAGAGGAGGGTTTTGGGCAGGCTCACCAGGCGCTGTTGAAGGCTTTGGATAAGGCTTCCGTGTTTGTTTAGTCGTGTACGCGGGCCGGTGGCGCCGGCAATTCTCCGAGACGTCCTTGACGCCGGAGGATTCATTGAGATTTATCGGAAGCCGAGAATGGCAAGAAAACGCGGATCAAAGGATCAACTCAAGGAAATTGATGCGCTTGTGGAGCGCCTCCGAGAGTTTGTTCGCCTTGACTACATGACGGCAGCGGAGGTGGCGCGACGGATTGGCGTAAGAGATTCGACCGTGTATTCATGGCTTCAGGGTGAATGTCGACCAGCGAAGCCCGAAACAATCGTCGCCTTTCTAGATTCTTTACCGAGAGAAAATGGATCAGGCATCGCTCCAACGGGATACGAATATCGCGAATACAAGAACTGGCGGGGTATCCCAAAGCCTCGCCGTTGCCCGTTCTGCAAGCAGGCGAAGGGCGTGATTCGGAGAGCGCGTTGTGCGTTTGCAGGTGTCTGTCCAAATTGCCATGCCAGTGGGCCGAAGCGGGACACCCACGCAGAGGCACTGCGGGCGTGGAATGGGAAGGGGGCCTATAGTGATTAGTGCGCCCTGTGTTGGCGCGCCGCTTTTTTAGGGACTGTTGGCCGGCGAAGGAAATCAGCTAAGGCCAGAGCAAGTTCAGCGCGTGGGCTGCGCCGACCGGACTCCCAATTTTGCAGAGAATCTAGGGTAACAGGAATACCTGCGTTGTTTAGCACCTTAACGGCATCAGATTGGCTGAAGCCGTTTTGTTCGCGCCAGCGTTTCAAGCTGATAATCAGTGGCAGAGGTTTCTGCGGCATGAAGGTTTAATCATGCCTCAGAGGGCTAAATTTTGCTAGTTGATCGCGGGTGGAAAGATCTGAACGAAGGTAATACCATAATAGCTCGTCAATGAGCTCTTCCTCTCCAGTTACGTGAACGCATGCCACCATCCCTCTGAGCGACAGGAAACGAGAGGCTAGTTCGATGTTTCGATGCCTCGGTACTAATATCTGGGACCACGAGATGCCAATCCGATTTGGGGGAGTCCCACTATGGCATCGCATGACGGTGATACGGCTTAACGATGGTGGCCTTCTCGTGCTCTCGCCGACCAAGCTAAAGTCTGCGTCTCAGGAAGAGTTCCAAAAGCTCGGCCCGATTGTTGCGATTATCGCGCCGAGTTGGTGGCATGATCTCTATTTGCGGGAGTACTTGAGCGCCTATCCTGACGCGAGGCTCTACGGAGCACCGACGCTCGTAAGGTGGAATCGATCGCTGCCTTTCGCAGGCGTTCTTGACGACGTGGCACCTTCACTTTGGGCAGACGAGATCGATCAAGTTCATGTTCAAGGGATCGGCCTTTTTTTAGACGAGATGGTATTCTATCATCGTTGTAGCCGATCGCTCATCGTCGCAGATTTACTATTCAATTTGAGCGAGAAGGATGCGTGGATCACAAGGACAATGGGTTCGCTGGTTATCGGCCCTGTTCCCGGTTGCAGATTCGCCAATCTGTATCGGCCAGTCGTTGTAGATCGCCGGCGCATGCGCACGGCGGTTGAGCGGATACTTGATTGGGACTTCGAGCAGATCATCGTCGGACACGGCGCCGTCGTCGAGATCGATGGAAAGGAAGCCTTTCGGACAGCATTTCGATGGCTGTTGAAGTGACTGGAGCTAGCGCAGGAAACTGAAATTTGTCCCCTGCCTAGATTTCAGCGCGGCATATGTGGGTTCTCAAAAATCCTGCGACCTAAGCCATCGGGGTGAGTCTTCTTAATTGGAGAATACCTATATGAATCAAGCCATTCTGGATATCAGGGACCAAGTTGGAGAACCTCTCGCTGCGACGGCCGAAGGTCAGGATTGTTGCAGCACGAGCAGCCCAACCAGCACCCGAGCGTTCTTAGACAGATTGCGTGGCGCCAAACCCGATCAGCAGGTTGTCTTTCAGCTTGATCAAGCAGTGCTGGTTGAGACTGGCTATCATGTTACGGAAGTCAAGGCAGTCACCTACAGCACGATGGACTGTGGGGGAGTCGCCGATAGTTGGGACGAAACCATGATCCAGCTATGGAATCCAGGCGACGAGCCAGAACGCGAATATATGACGGTCAAGAAGTTTCTGGCTATCTATGATCGGGTGGCCGAGCACATTCCCGTTTCTGATGACGCAGAGGTGCGCTTCGAGTACGGCGACATGCACCGGGCAGCCGCCAGTTATCATGTCGAGCGCCTAGAGTCGCGAGAAGCGCTGATCCTCGTTCACCTCCGCGCTCCCGTAGTGACCTGCAAGGCAAGGGATCGCAAAAAGGCCAGCACGACCGCTGCGCAAAGCAGCTGCTGCGGCTAAACCTCGGGATCGCTGCGATGGGCCGTGCGTACCCGGATTTTGGTGACAGGCAAGGTACAGAGCCACGACAAGCCGTTGTTGTCACCGCGCTGGGCATTACTCAAATCTTCGCCTGGGGCTGTTCCTACTACCTTCCGGCTGTTCTTGCTAAGCCAATCACCGCCGGAACCGGGTGGCCTCTGGCTTGGGTAGTGGGCGGACTATCTCTCGGCCTCGTCGCGGCGGGGCTCGCTTCGCCGACCGTCGGTCGCGCGATTCAGGATTATGGAGGTCGTGCGGTTTTAGCCATCAGCTCGATCCTGTTGGCGGCGGGGCTCATCGCAGTTGGTCTTAGTCAAAATATCGCGACCTATTTAGCCGGCTGGATCGTAATCGGCTTTGGGATGGGAGCGGGACTTTACGATCCTGCATTTGCGACGCTCGGACGAATCTATCGAGAGAGGGCCAGAAGCTCGATCACCATGCTTACCTTGTTTGGCGGATTTTCGAGCACGATCTGCTGGCCGCTTAGCTGGTTGCTTGTCCAAACGACGGGGTGGCGGTGCACTTGCTTAATCTATGCGGGTCTACAGCTTGTAATGAGTCTGCCGATTTACTTGCTACTCTTGCCCTCAGTCGCTAGCGCGAAAGCCGAAGTAACGGAAACAACCGCACAAGCGAGCGCTATTCCAGTCAGGAAGAAGACGATTATTCTCTTCGGTCTATTAGCCGCCGCAATCACTTTCAGCGCGGTTATCCAAGCGACAATGTCGGTCCACCTTCTGAACATTCTCCAGAACCGAGGAGTCGCGCTGACGACGGCCGTGGTTTTCGGGACTTTTGTCGGTCCCAGTCAGGTCTTAGCCCGCGTAGTTGAAATGATCGTTGGTCGTCGTTTTCATCCGATTTGGACAATGGTGACCTCTACGGTGCTAGTGGCGTGCGGCCTTGGGCTTTTGTCGCTCGATCTACCGGTTATCGCGGTGGCACTGGTACTTCATGGAGCAGGAATGGGGATCATGTCGATCGCGAGAGGAACGGTGCCACTTGCGTTATTTGGAGCTCCTGGTTACGCCGTATTAATGGGCCGATTGGCCGCGCCGAGCTTGCTCGCGCAGGCGATTTCGCCGCTGGTGGGAGCGGTAATGCTGGAAGCAATCGGCGCGACTGCGGTACTTCTTGCCCTCTGTGGCGTTGCGTTAGCTAACGTGGTGCTGGTCGCAATACTGGCGCTCTGCGCCACTAGGTCGCAGAGTTTTTCTGTTCGCGACACGCCGTTCCCCGCTTCTTCCAATCGATAACACGGCCGTAAGGATCGGTGACGAGGCGGCAGCACTCCTCGACTGTTTTCCGAAGTTTCGCTCGGGCCCGGTGAACTCTGGATTTTGCCGCAGTGAGAGAAATCCCCAGCTCGCTAGCCAGCTCTTCACGACTCAACCCGTCCATTTCAGTGAGCATGAGTGCCTCACGATCCTCAGTCGGCAAGGTTTCAATGGCATTGAGAGCGTAAGAGAAAAGGCGCGTCCGAAATTCGTGATCAACAGGATCTGGGTTTTCAGCTTTGCCAACGGCATGCGACTCTTCAAAGGGGACGAATTTTGGAGTTTTGGTTAGGAAATCGACAACGGTGTTTCGCGCGATTTGGAAAAGCCAGCCGCGGAAATGCTCGGGTTCAGTTCCTTTTGCCAAAGCATTGCCGACCTTGACAAATGTTTCCTGAGTCAGGTCATCAGCTGTGGCCGAGTCGCCGATTTTGCCCCGGATGTAAGCGAAAATTTCAGCCCGGAATTGCTCGGCAATCCCTTTCAGGGACGGTCCTAAAGATTCAGCAGCACTCACGTATATAAGAAGACTGCCCTTTCTTGCAAAAGTTGCTAAGAAAGTTTCTCCGAACGGCGTCAGACACCGGTCGAAGCCGCGTAAGAACAGCTGCAATCGAGGCTATGGCCTTGAGAAGGTTTCGGTTGGGGTCTCGATGGCCCCGGCTTCACCGGGATGAATGCAGGGGAAATCCTTCTCAACGTAGTAATGCAACGGACCCCCATCGGCATCCTCCGTCGTGAAATAAACTCCCTCACGGTCTGGAGCGGCCAGTTGGTGTCGATCTGGCTCCGAGACCGCCAGCGTCACAGAGCCCGATTCTGTTGTGAGACTGCTCTGAGCTTCTGTCGGTACCAGTGCGATTTTCCAGACGGTCTTTCCACCGACATCGAAGCACTCAAAGACGCTTTCGCCTTCTAGGAGAGACCGTAATTCGGTTGGTGTGATTCGCAGACGCAGGTTTTGTCGTGTCCAACGCACTTTCATTTCGGTCTCTCGCATTTACGGTAAACGTGTAGCCACGGATAAATCACTTCTTAGTAGCCTGCTTCAAGTAAGCAATGACGTCTTCCACTTGTTTCGGATCCTTTAAACCAGGAAAAGCCATTTTGGTTCCTGGCACCGCCTTCTGTGGATCCGGTAGATACTTTCGGAGCGTATATTCGTCCCAAACGATTCCGGAGCTCTTATTCGCATCTGAATAGTTAAAATCTTCGACCGTGCCCGCTTTTCGGCCGAAGAGCCCGGCTAAACTCGGGCCGGTTTTGTTCTCATCTGCTTCGAGGGAATGGCAAGCGGCACACTGCAGAAAGAGTGTCTTGCCAGCGTTCGGGTCGCCGGTCGTCTCGGTCTGAGTTTCAGTGGGCGATTGCCCTCCCGTGCTATTCGTCGAACCTTGCGAAGATGTCCCCCCTTGGGGAGATGAAGCAGCCACAGGACCTGCTGGATGTGGCTTATTGGATTGCAAGTCGGTCAAAACCAGTGTCATCGCCCGTTCGATCGGAATTCCAACAACACCCTTCTTTGTATCAATCCAACGATAGGTGGTTAGGATCTTATTGTTCTCCGCGTTCAATTCCGCGAGGTTTTTTAGCCGCTGTTCTCTGTGTGCGTCCTCCGCAGTCGGGATGGTTTGCCGCCTCCAAACAATCGCGAACCCCAATCCGGAGAAAAGACACAGCATCACGAGAGTAGTGAAAATCGTCCCGACCGAAACCCTGCTTTTTTGGTTATTCTCGTCCACCCTGGTGCGCGCGGGAAAAAAGACTCATTTCTTGCTCACGGCTTACAAGCCGGTGCCACAAGCAACGAAATCGGATGCTGAAACGGTAGTTAACCGACGGTGTATTCAGGCGATTTGAACGAGAGATGTTTTACTGCTGCAGGCGCCGCCGCGATTTTGCGGATGTTAGCCCAAGTTTGTTTATAATTCGGAATGATGAACTCGTTGACGCCTTTCGAAACCACGTTGCCTTGCACCCCTCGAGGATTCGCAAAGAGCATGAACGTCTCTTTGGGGCGGACCTCGCTTGAAGGCTGTACCATGGCTTGAGTCGAGCCGTTGTCGTTGTAAACTTCGACCAGATCTCCTTCCCCAACATTAAGCTCCTTCATGTCATCCGGGTTGATCTGAATGAATGGATAGGGCCATCGATCCATGATGAATTCGTTCTGCTGGTCAAGGTAGGAAGACTGCCAAGTGTGATTGGTGCGTCCGTTGTTGATCAGATAAGTAAACTTGTCCTTTTCAGCTTGTTTACCCTCGGCCTGTAGACCGCGCCACTGGGTAGGCATGAATTTCGCCTTTCCGTCTTTGGACTTGAACTTGCCATCGGCGTAAAGGCGCTTCGTCCCGATTATCTTACCATCTTGGAATCCTGTCGCCGGTTCCTGGAAACCGTTTGTTCCCATGGCTCGCAGACGTTCATAAGTTACAAATTCGCCCCCGCCAGCTTCCTTGTGATAGCCGTCCATGAAGGCGTCTTCTTCGGTCTTCCAGTCGTACCCCTTGAATTTGTCAGCAATGTCGTCTTTGCCGGCGGCTCGCCACGATTGCTCCAAACCTTGAGCGATACGCGCCGCAATGATGCAATCGGGCAGTGCCTGGCCCGGTGGGTCCATGTAGCGTTCGGTAATCCGCATCCGCCGCTCGCCATTCATGGAGGTGAGATTCATCTCCCCTGAGGTTGCTGCCGGTAGGAGAACGTGAGCGCACTCCGAAGCCTTTGTCGGGATAATGTCGACATCGACAGAGAAAAGACCCCCTTGCCGGATTGCTCCCATGATAGCGTCAACCAGCCGGGTTCGATCCCCGTACGGTACGTCGGCCATCGCATACTTCACCAGATCAGTGCGGCGCTTATAAGCGTTTCGATATTCCTGGGCATTGAGCGTCGTCTTGAAGTTATCGCAATCCCAAATGTGATGAACGCCGCCTTTGTTATTGATGATCAGCTGATCAACGTAAGCCGCAGGCCGACCAACATGTGCATCGGAGGGCCGGCAGTATCCTTCCTGGTGTCCGCCCATCCGCACGCAGCCGCCGCCTGGGCGCCCGATGTTGCCCGTGGCGAGAGCGATGTTTACCAGTGCGCCATTCGTTCTGTAATTGTCGTTCCCCCAGATTAGCCCTTTTTCATAGCAGAACATCGTCCGGCGTCGCTTACCGCCTTCCTTGGGCTGAGCCACCCATGCAGCGGCCTTGCGAATCTGATCCTCTGTGAGCCCCGTCACTTTCGAAGCTTCTTCAACGGACACCTTGTTAGCTGCCACCATGTCGTCAAATCCGGTCGTTGACGCCGCGATAAGATCATGGTCAATCCAGCCTTTGGCCGCGATTTCAGTCATTATCGCGTTGAACAGAATCAAGTCCGTACCCGAATTGATCTGTAGATGGAGCACGTTGTCTTTGCCGGCTTCCACTTCGCAGGCGTTGACCGTTACAGTCCGGCGCGGATCGACAATGACAATCCGTGTTTTGGGATGCGGCTCGTCAGCGAACTGTTGTTTTTTCTTTTTTTGGCTTTCTCCACGGAGGTTCGGGATCCAATGATTTAGAAAGTAGTTGGTCTGGGTCTCAAGGGCGTTCGTACCGACAGCGAAGATCGTGTCCGCCAGCTCTGCATCTTCGTAACAATTGTTGAGCTCACCGACACCCATATCGCGAGTCGCGTGAACCTCGGAGTTGTAGGCGGGTCGATTATGGATTCGGATGTTCTTGACCTTCATGCTGGCGAAATAGAGTTTCCCGGTCGCCCACGTGTTCTCATATCCACCACCCGCACCGCCATGATCGAATGCCGAAACCAGGAGCCCGTCCTCTCCCTGTTCTTCGACAACGCGCCTGGTCACTTCTGCAACCAGACCAATCGCGTCCTCCCACGAGGTCGGATATAGCCCTGAATAACGCCAGACGAGAGGATCAGTGAGGCGCTGCTCTTGCGTATTGCGCACTCCGGAAAACGACATTTCCGCGATGCGCGAACCGCGAATCGAGGCGAGTCCGGAGTTTACTTCGCAACCGTAGTCGGGCTTTACAATCATGTGAACGTCTTGCCCGTTCTGCTTTACGATGTTGTACATCGCCGGCGAGTACCATGCCGGACTATCAGGACCCTGCTGTTGCGATAAGTCGACTCCGAAGACATTCTGGGCCGGTGCTGTGCCGCCTTCTCGGTCGACTGGCCAAGTGATGGCTTTGTAGCCGCAGCCGACGATGCAATAGTGGCAAACTACGGTCTGAACTTTGGCGTCTTTTGGCGGGATCGGAAGCCGGTCGATGTTGCGCTTGTAGGCCATATGTTTTTTCTTTCTCCTTTAGGCAAGAACGTTGCCAGTGCGGCCGTAAATCAGTTCGTCTACTCCACCGGCATAGATATCTCCTGTCGAGGCGTCGAGGCGGAGCCTGAACTGGGCAAGATTTTGCGCCGCGTGACCCCACACCTCAAGGCCACCTTTCTCGACATCATACACCGAGTAATGACCAGGGCAGTTCAGTGTCCGGGATGCCGTGTTGTACGTCAGTGGGTAGCCTTTGTGCGCGCAGAGCGTAGAGAAAGCAACAATGTCGCTATCCGGTCCGGCGCCCCCCTCCACTTGCTTACCCAGCTTCAGGAGCACTCCAGGAGATGCCGCGTCGGGATAGGTGATAGCGACCGGAGTATTGAGCTTGAGATCCTTCAGATTTCCCACTCGAATTTCAGGATAATTGCCACCCCCTTGAGCAGGCGACTTCGCCCAAGTGCTAGCGGGAGATTTATTGGCAGTTTGCGCGAGGGTCTTTGGCACCACGGCAACCGTAGCCGCAAGAACGGCGCTCTTAAGGAAGTGACGGCGGCCCATATCGACCAGATACTGGCATCCTGGACGCTGGGTCGATGCCGGAGATTTGTGATCGTCGTTTGAGGGACGATCTTCTTGGCAGGGATCAATCATATTGGACCTTTGCCGCGCCGGGTCTAGCCTCTGCAGAGACCGGGCACTGACTTGGATGGTGTTCGTGAGTTGGGGGGGAAGCAACCGAAGGACAAACCCTTGCCTTTTCGGTCTTTCTAGTTTTCTAACCTTCTAGTATTGTAGAAATAGATTACGCGGTCAAGACCGTTATCTGGGAGCAGGTTGACCCAAGCGTGATCGCCTTAAATTCCGGTAACTTGGGAAATCATTGGACCGCGCTCGCTCCTGCAGAGTCGCCTAGTGATCGTTTAAGCTTTCTTCTACCTGGCCCTTGGTTTCTGCGGGACTAGACGGATGAAACCGCTGCCAGAGATAAGACCCAGCGGCGAAAAGAATACCGCAAACAACCAAGTAGAATAGGTCTTTAATGAGGCGGGTTCTGCGAACGGGTTGTTCTTGTGGTTGATCCATTGACGCCTCGAAGTCGGGAGATTTTTGGAAGTCGTTTTGGACGCTTGACTTTACCAACTGTGTTTCTAGAAATATAGAAAATCTTTCCAGTCAGCACGGTCAAATTTTTCCCCGAAACACGAATTATATGGCGGCGCCACTTCGCAAGGTCTCCAGATTGGTTCGATCAAAGTCTGAAGCTCAAGAAGCCAGAAAAACCTATTATATGTCCTGGAGAGAGAAGCCCAGAGAGCTGTGCGATGGCTGGTACATTCAGATTCCCTACAGCAGAGACGGTAAAAGACTGTGGTGGCGCCAACTGATTTCCAAGGCGCACTACAGCGGCACCAAGACAAGCCTCAAGCGGATCGCACTGCGGGTCCGCAACCGGATGATGAAGAAGCTCCGCGTATCCGATCCAAGCCTTGTGTATCACCACAAGAAATCGCGAAGAAACACGTCCGGCCTTGTGGGAGTCAGACTTACGGAAGAGGGTTTCAAAGGGAGCGGCTATTGGCATTGGGAGGCCCGATGGGCGACATCGGACCGGAAGGTCGCCAGAAATACGTTTTCGGTCGCGCTCTATGGATGGGAAGACGCTAAGCGTCTCGCGACAGCCGCGCGGGAAAAGGCTTTGAGAACCAGGCGAGAAGCGGCCAAGGCGTGCCAATAGGATTCATTGTTTCAGAGGTCCAACTTGTTTAGGAGTTCGTGGTGTCGGATTATTTTCGGCAAAATTTTTTCTGCTACCTTCGTTCTCCGAAAAGCCTCTTTCAGATGGTGATTCAGCGCTCTTGGTGAGAATAATTTACTTCGTAGAAATTTGGTAAATAGCCTCTTCAATTGGATATGCAGGGGCCTATTAGGTGTTAGCCTTCGAGTTTTTTGGAAATGGCTGATGAACTTAGAGAAACGTATTATATGTCGTGGAGAGGGAGGGAAGGATGGTACATTCAGGTGCCTTTCAGTAGGGACGGCAAAAGACTGGTTTGGCGGAAGTCAGTGTCGAATGCCAGCTACGGCGGCACCAAGAGCAGCCTCAAGCAGATCGCGCTCGCGCTCCGCGATGAAAAGATGCACGAGCTGGAGGTGCACGATCCCGGTTTAGGAATCTATCATCGCCAAAAGTCTCACCGGAATACATCCGGATTTGTTGGCGTCAGGCTATCAGAGGAGGTTAGAAGCGGGCGAACATATCTCTATTGGGAAGCGCGATGGAGAAAACCAGACCTAAAGATCGCCAGAAAAGTGTTTTCAATTTCGCGGTACGGATTTCAACGCGCAAAACAGCTTGCGGTGAGAGCACGCGAGAAAGCGCTACGAAGGAGGGCGAAAGCGGCCAACACGCGTTAAAACCCCTTCTGTTCCATAGGTTCAATTGTTGGTCGTGCCGGGTTCGCAAGATTCCTCCTGTCTTGTGCTCCGCGGCGTTATCGAGAACGCCTTTTCAGTCGCCGTCACGGCGCACTGATGGTTGGCTGCCATGACGCTGGCGAGAGTCTGTTGTCAGGTACGGAGTGGTTGCAAGAGCGGCAGCGGCCGAAGCGACGGCTCCAAAAACTCTGAATAGACCTGGACCGGGCAGCCACGAGGCTAGTTAGCTCTTAGCCCGCGAACGGCTGGCGTTCAACTTTCCTTTAGCCTCCTTACACGGACGCAAGATAGCTTCCGGTAGGATCGCTTCCGGCTTTACCGCTTTGTTTCGCGTGCAACACTCTGCAAACAGAAACGAGAGAAGGCTCTCCAAGACATCCTCCTTGGCGCCGTACCAAAGGCGATTGCCATCGCGGCGGACGAAGACGAGGCCTTCGCGCTTTAGTTTCTCAAGGTGGTGGGACAGAGTGGAATTGGCGATACCAAGTTCGGCCTGGATATCGCCGACGACCAAACCTCCGGGGTAGGCAGATAGTAGCAAGCGCACTATGCGTAGGCGGGGCTCGGATCCAAGGGCGGCAAACATATCGGCATAATCAATAATTGGATCTTGAGCCATAGCGTATGGTTGGAGTGTAGTCCGATTTGTTGAACCCGCCAAGGACAGCGCAATTAAATCGCGTTGAAAGGCCGCTATTTTATCGTTTGGATCTGCGCCTGGCTTAACTCCCAGATATGCGGTGGCAAGGCGATGAAATGGACGCTATCTAGATAGCCCTCGTTAGTTTCACTCGGCACAATACACCAGAGCAGGAACTTGCGGATAGCAGCCGCTATCGTAGCGTCGGCCTGCTTGGTTGAGACGATCGCGTACTCGTAACCAACGAGCGGGTAGGTGTCTGCCCCTGGTTGCAGACGTTGCGGTTAGCTCCGCCTCAAGGCGGCAATTAATTAATCACTTGACCTTGGATTTGGCTCCAAGGTGTAGACTGCTAGGAAATGCCAACAAATAACAAGCTGTCTGCCGCGGCGTGGTTCCTCGGCGCTGTGGTTGTGGGGCTAATCTCCATCGCCTATCTCCGTCCATGGGAGAGCTTAGGTCGGCAGGAACGAGAAAGAGCAAGTCAGAACGAAAAGGTGGTTCCAACGGTGACGGTGAGCATACCGGTAGATGGGATGTCCTGCGAGTCGTGCGTGGCTTCGGTCAAGCAGACGGCGAAGCGCATTGACGGCGTGAGAAACGCCGAAGTGGACCTCGCCAAGAGACGTGCACGGGTCGAGTACGTCGAGGGAAGAACATCGTCGGAGCAGATTTCTGCCGCGATCCGTCAGCTCGGCTACAAGACAGGTGCGCCCGTCGTGGAGACTGGCAAATGACGCTCGAAGAGTACTTCCAGCACTTTGGCTCCGGCTTCGCAGGAGGTCCACTCTTGGCCCTCCCGGTAGCCCTGCTGGGCGGCGTTGTTGCCGGTGCCGTTTGCCCATGCACATTGCCTGTCGGATTTGGAATAGCGGGCGCATCTGGTGCATCGGAAACGCAGTCTCGTCGCGGCGGCTTTATGATCGCGGCCGCCTTCTTCGCGGGCATTGTCGTAAACCTCACTATTCTTGGCGCACTCGCCAGCCAGCTCGGAGGAATCCTCACTGAATCATTTGGACGATACTGGACTCTAGCGATGGCCCTACTCTCGCTCGTAGCAGCGATCCTTGCTTTTTGGGGACCTCGCCTGAAGAGCTATCAACTTGCCGCGTTGCGCAAACCCGGCATTGCCGGTGCCTTCCTCTACGGCTTTATTTTTAGTCTCGGCACTTCCGCCGCGCCGCTGCTGCTTCTTCTTACCGTCGCGGCCTCTTACGCAGGGACTGCGTATGGGGTGGTTCTCGCATTCGCGTTTGGTCTGGGACGAGGATTGCCGTTTCTCCTTGTGGGCGTGTTCGCTGGCGCCGTCACCCGTCTGGCGCGGGTGGCGTCCTGGCGTGGAGTGATCCAGTTCCTCAGCGGAAGCGCGCTGCTGTTTCTCAGCATTTACTACATCCGCTCGTTCATGGGCCTGCTTTGAGGCTCAATACGCAGTTCTTTTTGCAACCGGGAGCGGCTAACCAAAAAAGAGCCCTTGACCCTGGACTTGGCTCCAAGGTGTAGCGTGAGCCAAAAGACTATGAGTACCGCAACGACCGCTGAAACTGCTCAAGGTTTCTGGAGCGAGGAACCTTCGAAACGACCGGACCGCCGGCGAATCCGCGCGCACATCGGGGGGCTGCACTGTTCGTTGTGCACCGGCACGATCGAAAAGGCGCTGGGCAAGCGACCTGGTGTCGACAAAGTCGCGGTTAGCTTGACCCATGAACAGGCGCTCATCGAGTACGACCCGAGCGTGGCGCGAGCCGAGGACCTGCTGCAGACGCTCAAGGATATCGGCTACACCGTCTCCGATCCGCGCAAGCTGCGTCCGTTTGATGAAGAAGAGCGCGCGCTGGTGCGCGAGCGCTGGCGTTTCCTGACCGCACTTGCCATGAGCATTGCCGCGATGGGGTTGGCCGGGTACCCGGTCAACAGTGTGTGGTTTGCATTGTGCGTGTTTTCCATCGCGAGTCTCGTAGCGTTTTCCTTCGTGGTATTGCGCAGCTATGGCTTGCGTTGGGCGTTTGTCGGATCGGCCTTTCTCGCTGCGTTTGGCGCTAGCATTTATTATCTCCAGTTACGAGGCGCGTTCGGAGCGGCCACGCCCTGGTTCGCGGGAGCGCTCGCCCTGTTCCTCATCTTCGGCGTGGGCTGGCACATTTTGCGGATGGGCGCAGCGGCATTGCTGCGCGGCATCCTCAACCAGCACGTGTTGGTTGAATTCGGGGCATTAGCGGGGATTGTCGGCGGGATAGTCGGCCTGGCATTTAATCCACCGGGTTTTCCGACGACCGCATTTTTCTCGGTGGCGGTAATGGTGCTGACTTATCATATCTTTTCCGAGTGGCTCTCGCTGATCGTGAAGACGCGCAGTTCGCAGGCGGTCAAGAAGCTGTTAGACCTTGAGCCCGACATTGCGCATGTCGTGAGAGACGGCAAAGAAGCAGACGTGCCGCTTGAAGACGTGCGCGTCGACGATCTGGTGCGTATCCGCCCAGGTGAGCGGATGTCGGTAGACGGAGTCGTGGAATCGGGAGAGTCGGATGTGGACGAATCGCTCGTCACCGGCGAGCCAAGCCTGATCGAGAAGCGCCCCGGAGACCAGACCATAAGCGGCTCGCTGAATGGTCACGGCACGGTCCTTGTCCGCGTCACTGTGGTAGGTGAAGAGAGTTTTCTCAGGCAAGTGATACGCAGCGTGGAAGACGCCCGAGCCCTGAAACCCGGCCTGTTGCATCTAGTGGATCGGGTCCTGCGCGTTTACACACCGATTGTGCTGCTGACCGCGGCTGCCGCGACCATCTTCTGGCTGGTCTTTCCAATGATTGGCGGAGGCTCACCCGACTTGCAGCGCGCGATGTTTGCCGGCCTGAGCGTGCTGGTCATGGGCTATCCCTGCGCAGTGGGGATCTCAGCACCGCTGTCCATTGTCCGTGGGGCGGGCGAAGCAGCCGAGCGCGGCGTCCTGATGCGCACGGGTGAAGCCTTTCAAGCGCTAAGGCGCGTACAGCGGGTGGTCTTCGATAAGACCGGTACGTTGACCGAAGGACACCCTGCCTTGCGGGAGATCGTTCCCGTGGCCGGCACGGAAGAAGAACTGCTCGGGTTCGCCGGAGCGGCAGAGGCCGGCTCCGAACACCCGCTCGCCCGGACAGTGGTGGAAGAGGCGTTCAACCGCGGTATCGCGCTGCCCGAGGTGCAGGGATTCCAGGCCGTTGCCGGCAAAGGAGTCAGAGCACGCCTTCACGATAAGAAACTGATTGTCGGGAGCCCGTCTTTTCTCGCGAGCGAGGGAGTGAACCTCGCGCCTCAGGAAGGACGCATCACAGAACTGGAAGCGCAGGGACTGACGGTCATCGCGGCTGCACGGGAGGGAGAGCTCCTCGGTTTGCTCGCACTCGGCGATGCACTGCGGCCCGACGCGGCGGAGACTGTTCGCCGCCTCCATGCGATGGGCATCCGCACGAGTATGATCACCGGCGATAACGAGCTGGCGGCTAAGCATTTCGCCCGTGCCGCCGGGATCGAAGAGGTTCACGCTCGCGTATTGCCAGCCGAGAAAGCGGCGCTGATCCGCAAGCTTCAAGAGAAAGAGCGTGTGGCCATGGTCGGCGACGGCATCAACGACGCGCCTGCCCTGATGCAAGCCGAAGTCGGCATCGCCTTCGGCAGCGGAGCCGACATCGCGATCGAATCCGCCGATGTGATTATCCTCAACAAGCGGATTGGCGCCGTGATCGATGCCTACGAAATCAGCCGTTACAGTTATGGAAAGATGGTGCAAAACGTAGTCCTCGCATTCACGTTCAACGGTATCGGTATTCCGGCGGCTGCTACGGGATTGGTCTATCCGATATGGGGCATGGTAGCCATGGCGGCAAGCGTGACCTCGATCTTCATTAATTCCCTGTGGAGCCGCGGCACCTATTTCTTCCAGGCCATCAAGACGGTCGGGCAAGCGCCGGAGATTGCCTCCAAAGCGCATGCAGAAGCAGATAACCACGTTAGGCGATTCGTTCGCTCGGCCGACACATTAACTGGAGATTCTGGCCATGTTTAAGTCCATTACATTCGAAGTGATCGGTGATCAGCAGCTGGTCTGTGAGGGCTGCGAAGAGCGTGTCGAGCGCGTGCTGAAAACTCTGCCAGGCGTGGGGAAGGTTCGCGCGCAGGCCCGCAATCAACAGGTCGACGTACTGTTTGATAGTGCGGTGCTGGACGCCGCAGCGATCGCGGAACGAATAGCTAGGGCCGGTTATCAGACCAAAGTCGTCAGTTCAAAATCCGATTCGGTCGATTGATGAAACCGGTATGCGCCCAACACGTTTCGCATCCGGGGCGTGGGCCTCGAACGCGATTACATAATTCACAGCAGTTGCTTTAACCGTGAACAACTTTCACGACTCCCCAAAAAGCCGTCAAGACGTTGCGCAGCGGGAGCGCCTGTTAAAGGTGCTCTCGGCTGCCACCTTCCTAATTTTTTTTCCAAGCCTACATGGTCGCGCCGCTGATCCCGCGACTCTCTGCCGTGTTCGGGATTTCAGCGCAGCAGATCGGGCTCATTGTCCCGGCATACTTGATCCCCTATGGAGTTTCGACACTGGTCTACGGTGTGCTCTCAGACCGGCTCGGTCGCCGGCCTATCATGTTCGCCTCCCTTGCGGCTTTCATCATCCTGACGGGCCTCACGGCGACCGCAAACACCGCCGGGCAGATGATGTTCTGGCGGCTATTAACCGGCCTCGGCGCCAGCGGTGTTGTGCCTCTCGCTCTGGCGACGATGGGAACTTTGTTCCCTTACGAGCAGCGCGGCCGGCCGCTCGGCTGGTTATTTGGTGCGATGGCGGGCGGGGCAGCATTCGGCGCTACTGTGGGGGTGATGCTGGAGTCAGTCATCGGCTGGCGGTTGTTATTTCTAGGCGTCGCGATCGCAGCGACACTAGTCCTAGTCTTTCTACTTCCATACGGTTCGCTGCTCGGCGGGCCCAGCTCCAGGGCCACACGCATCGTCGCGTGAAGTCTTCGCCGGCTACCGCAGCCTTCTGGGGGCCGGCCGGGGCTTTCGAACTTACGCCTACGTGTTCTGGAATGCGATCTTCCACTCCGGAGTCTACACTTGGCTTGGCGTTTACTTTGCCCGGCGCTACGGCTTGAGCGACTCTTGGCATCGGCTTAGCCCTTCTTGGCTATGGTATCCCAGGTTTTCTGTTCGGGCCCCTCGTGGGGCGAGCCGCTGATCGGTGGGGGCGGCGATGGCTCATACCGGCTGGAGTTGCGATCGCAGCGCTCGCAGCGAGTGTTTTGATAGGCAAGGTCCCAGTGATAGTTGCTACCCTGGCTATTACGGTGTTGTCGCTCGGCTACGACATGACACAGCCGTTGCTCGCAGGCATTGTCACCTCTCTTGACAGGAAGCGAGCCGGGCAGGCAATGGGCGTCAACGTGTTCATGCTTTTCACCGGTTTTGGAGTTGGAAGCTACCTGTTCGGTGAAGCGCTTCGGCTGGGCTTCGGCGCGGCTCTGGCAATCTTTGCCGTTGCACAATTGTTCGCTGCAGTCCTCGCGGCTCGATTGTTCCGGTCCGAGAAAACTGTTCCGCAAAAGCAATAAGCTATATCTTATATATTTAGAAATTGGGACTTCAAATGAACCTGACGACGCGAAAAGGATTGCACATCGGCCAATTGGCGAAATTAGCGGGTGTCAGGCCTGACACGGTTCGCTTTTACGAACGCGACGGTTTACTTGCTCGGCCTGAACGCTCGCCCGCGGGTTATCGCATTTACGACGAGGCCGCGGTAAAGCGATTGCGCTTTGTTAAGCAGGCGCAAGCGCTGGGGTTTTCGCTCGACGAAATTCGGCGAATTTTGAGTCTCCGTGGGCGAGGCAAAGAAACCTGCCGCTGCGTTATCGCCATGGCCCAAGCCACACTTGTGGAAACCGAGCAAAAACTGGAAGAATTGCAGAAGTTTCGTGACGCGCTGAAGGCGAACTTGGTGCGCTGGCAACTATCATCAGGGCAGGGCGGGCCAATCGCTGCCGAGTTCTGCAGTCTCATCGAATCAATCCAAGAAAGCTCGGGCGGAGTTTGACTAGACCAGGAACAGTTGGCTCGACGGCTTGTCGTGACTTCTCAAGATGAAGCAATCGCTCTTACAGCACTCGATGGTTAAATCGTACTGTGCTCGGATAGCGCTTGCTTCGCTTTCAGTTAAACAATGTTGGGATAAGCGCCAGAACCCGCTTTTCTGACCAGATTTTGAATTTTTCGCAGCGCTTAACCCGGTTTTCTGCTCCGTTGCTCCCCAACACCCTCATTCCCGCGTTGGCAGTAACGATTGGTCGCTTTTACGTGACCGAAAGTGCTAATTGGCCCTTTGTGTACAACTAATCGATGAGGGCTTTCGCTGTCTACAGACTTGGAGACGTAATTTAGGGACGCATTCAACGCATAAAACGCAGTCAACCGCCGATCGCGACCATTTTGCGGCCAGGCTGATAATTCGTCCGAAAATCGTGTTCCTTAGGCTTTCGGTCGACGACCTGAAGAAAAAAACAGCGGAGTTCCTCATCCGATGCGCCCTGGCGCATGGGTGTTTTTATATCGAACTCCAAATGGCTACCGAGACACGGTCGCAGCTTGCCGTCACAAGTAAGGCGCAGCTTGTTGCAGCTTTCGCAGAAATGGAGGTTCGTCATCGCACCGATGAAACCGATGCGTTGCGGGAAGTCCTGAAAGCGGTAGTAGACCGCCGGGCCATTAGTGCGGAATTCTGGCTCCGGGATCATAGGGCCAAAATCGCGTTCGATGCACCCACGGGCGGCGGCTACTGAAAGAAATTTGTCATCACGTAAGACATCTGCGGAAGTTACCGGCATCAATTCAATGAACCGCAATAGGAGGTCTTGTTCCCGCGCGAAGATCACAAGGCTCGGAATGTCCTCCTCATTCTGACCGCGCATGAGTACGGTATTCAGTTTGATCTTTTCGAAGCTCGCAAACTTGGCGGATCGGATACCCTGGATCGTACTATCCAGGAGATCGCGCCCCGTGATCGCGTGATATTTTTCGCGGTTCAACGTGTCGAGAGAAATATTCGCACTACGCACTCCGAGTTGGACTAGCGCTTCGGCAACCGTTTGGCCTGTCTCGACAGTTTTGGCAAGCAGCGAGCCGTTTGTGGAGACTCCAATGTCGCTGATCTTCGGAATCTGGCTTAGCTGGCGAAATAGCTCAACAATGTTTCTCCTCGTGAGTGGCTCACCCCCGGTTACACGGACTTTAGTGACACCAAGATCTGAGGCCAGCCTTACCAACCGGCTGATTTCGTCATAGGTTAGAACCTCGGAACGCGGCAGCCACTCCTGCAGCTCATGCGGCATGCAGTAGACACACCGCTCGTTGCAGCGGTCAGTTACTGATACCCGCAGATAAGAGATCCTGTGGCCGTGCTGGTCTTGCATCGGTACAGCTGAAGGCTAGCCTGTGACGGGGGTGGCAAAGCCTCAAGCGATTAAGCCCATTTCTATAATGCTAGTAATGCAGAAACAAGTGCAAACCTCTTTTAGGTTACGATTCTGCGGCATTTCTTTGAGATTGAACGTCCCAGCCGTTTGTTGAATCCTGCAAATCAAGTTGGAACTTTGTGAGCCAAGGTAAGGGCTCGAGCAATTGTACTGTTACTCCGCAGATCGTCTCACTGGACCTTAGCCAATGCCTGGTGTTCCTTCGCCACTATTTCATTCGGCAGCGGTACATATTGAAGCGCCTGTGCCAGCTTTTGGCCATCCGTTAAGATCCACTCGAGGAAGTCCTTCATTGCCTTCGATTTGTTCTTGTCAGCGAATCTTTCCGGAACGAGAAGCCAGTTGAAGCTAGAGATCGGGTAAGCCTTTTCGCCTGGCGCGTCAGTAATCGAAAGCCGAAAGTCCGTCGGCCGGCCTTCCGAAAGCTCCGCGGCCGCCCACACGGAGTCGAGATCGGCTTTCACATAATTTCCCGCCTTATTTTTGACGGACCCATAGGTAAGCTTGAGTTTCAGGGCGTAGGTTAACTCCAGGTATCCAATGGAGTACGGGGTTTGTTTCACCAAGACGGAAACTCCCTCATTTCCGTCGGTGCCAATACCCGCGGGCCAACCTACTGAAGTGCCAAAGCCGATCTGCGTTCTCCATTCTTCGCTCACCTTCGCGAGATAATCGGTCCAGACGTATGTCGTACCGCTTCCGTCGGTGCGAAACACAACGCGAATGTTTTGGTCAGGCAAATTCGCATCGGGATTGGTTTTTGTAAGCAGCGGATCATTCCATTTGCTGATTTTGCCAAGGAAGATACCTGCTAACACCTCGGGAGTGAACTTGAGCTCCACAGTAATGCCCGGAAGATTGTAGATCGGGACGTCGGCGCCCAGGACCGATGGAAAGTGAAGGATCTCCATTTTATGATTTATTCGGAAGTTCTCTAGCTGACTGTCATTCATCGGCCGGTCACTCGCTCCGAAATCAACCGTGCCGCCGGTAAGCTCAAAGATTCCCGCAGCGGATCCGATCGGCTGATATTTAATCTGGACCTCTGGATGTATCTTCTGGTATTCGCCGATCCATTTCGAGTAAATCGGGGATGGAAACGAGGCGCCCGCTCCGGACAGCAAAGTTTGCGCGTTCATCTGGATAGCCATCAATAAAAAGACCGTCGAAATGGCGCCTCTCGAGCACGCTGACATGAAACGTTGAAGTAACAAACGTGCTCGCAGCAACGAAAGCCACTTGATACAAGGCGCGCCCTTGGTGGGGATGTCTTTATGTGCAAAGACGTTGTGTTTAGTACCGAAACTGAATCGGGCTGAATTCATGAATTTGGCTGGAAAGACGAACGTCTTTGCAAACGCAAGAACACTTCGCTGTTTCTAATAATATAGAAACGGATGATTGATCAAGCTTCAGCTTGGACTTCGCTTGCACATTGGCGAAGACTGCTCGGGTACCATCGAAAAGGCTCGTTTCCGGCTAGGGCACGGTGTGCGTGTCCCCCGCAGACCCCGGACTTCGGCAATTCGCTCTTTGGGTTGAAGCATAGCACGTTCCTCTCTGGAGTAGCTCACAAGATCGAGGTTAGACCTTGACTCTATTTTTATTTTTCTCGAAATAGCGAAGGACTGTCAGTAGGACGTTTATATCGGTGAACTTTCGAATAAAACGGAATCTCCTTTTGTGGGGGTGGCTGCGCCTTTTCTTCGGTCTAGCCCAGATGGGCTTTGTAATTGCCTCGGTATGGATCTTTTGTTCCAATCGGTTTTGCCTAGAAATGTGGGTCTGCGTAGGCTGCGCAACGGTCGCCACTATATTCAGCCGGTGCCTCTATTGGGGGCAAAATCATCCAAGCAAGACAGAAATAGGATCGAACGATGATCCAAACTAGAACTGCCAGAAGAATAGCTCACGGCGAGGTTAAGCCAGCGAGAGCTTCGCATTCTCGTCAATGTCTTGCCCAAGACGCTTGGGACAGAGACGACCTAGACTGTGCCAGTCATGACCGTTATTTTAAGGGATTTGCTCGCTTCTGTCGTAGAATCGTAACCTTTCCAGTTCACTTTCGTGATGCACGCGGCATGGCTTCCAATTCGACTTTTGCGCTGACGTCGGTATTCTTGGCGGAGTCGACCAATTTGATGTGGATGGTCAAAATCCAACATAGGTTCTTCAAAACGCCGACCGCACCATGATCTCCGTGGAGAAAACCAATTCTAGAATGGCCACTCAAGAGCGGGTTTCTGAGCCAATCGTCAAGACGCATGCAAGTTCGCAGGCGTCAAAATACCTGGAGGTGACTGATTACAGTTTTTTCTATGGCAAGAAGCAGGCCCTTTTCAACGTCACGATGGGAATCCCCGAAAAGCAAATCACGGCGTTCATCGGACCCTCGGGATGCGGCAAAACCACTCTCCTGCGGAACTTCAACCGGATGAATGACCTTATCGCGGACACGTCACACACCGGCGATATCCGGCTTAAGGAACAAAGTCTTTATCATCCTAAGCTCGACGTGATGGATTTGCGGTACAAAATCGGCATGGTCTTCCAGAAACCGAACCCTTTTCCGAAATCAGTCTTCGATAATGTAGTCTTCGGTTTACGTATGGCTGGAGAAAGAAATAGGCAGACCCTGAACGAAGCGGTCGAAACGAGCCTCAGAGCGGCGGCCCTTTGGGAAGAGGTCAAAGATAGGCTGCACGAAAACGCTGTAGGACTTTCCGGTGGGCAGATGCAACGGTTGTGCATTGCGCGAGCGATCGCGACCCATCCGGAGGTTTTGCTGATGGACGAACCGTGTGCTGCCTTGGACCCGATCGCTACAGCTAGAGTCGAAGAACTAATGTTGGAGCTAGCAAAGGATTACACTGTGGTAATCGTTACGCACAACATGCAACAGGCGACGCGCGTTGCCGACCAGACCGCCTTCTTCTATCTAGGTAAACTAATTGAATACGATCTGAGCACGATCATCTTCCAGAACCCACGTATCAAACAGACCGAAGACTACATTTCCGGTCGCTTCGGTTAGCAACGCATTGAATTGGACATCGGGTTCGACGGCAGCCCGGTTGCCTCAGTGCCCGTGGCTCCCACCGCGAGCCAGGACGAGCTTGGCAACGACGTTCACGGCTAAAATCAATGCCAGAAGAACGAACCCAGCCGCCCAGGCTTGGCGGTGCCAGTCATCGTACGGCGCAACCGCATAAGTGAAAATCATAACAGGCAAAGAAGCCGTTGCTTGATCCCACCCCGGACTCCAAAAACGGTTGTTAAAGCTCGTAAAAAGCAGCGGAGCGGTCTCTCCGGCGACACGGGCCAGATCAAGCAACATTCCGGAAACAATGCCTTGCATTGCTGCGGGGATCACGATTGAGACGACAACCCACCATTTGGCTGCACCCAACGCGAGAGCACCTTCGCGCAATGCTCTCGGGACCGAACGCAGGTACTCTTCCGTGGTCCGGACCGCAATCGGAATCATCATGATCCCCAAGGCAATGCCACCGGCTAGGGTAGAAAAGTGTTTCACTGGGGCAACTAGCAAGGCATAAGCAACAATGCCGATAACGATCGAGGGCATCCCATTCAAGAGGTCCGCGGCGTAGCGGACAACGAACGGAAAAGTTCTTCCCCCAAACTCCGCCAGATAAACCCCTCCTAGGAACCCGATGGGTATCCCAATCATGCTGGCAACCAGTAAGAGCTTACCCGAACCCACGATGGCGTTCGCCATACCGCCCCCTGTTTGCCCCACTGGAGTGGGCAACTTAGTAAAAAAATCCCAGTTCAGTGCGGTAGCGCCGTTCCATGCTAGATAGCCAAGGATAAACAACAACGCGCCGATGGTCGCCACCGTGCAAACGCCCGTCAAAGCGAACATGATGTTACTGAACCCTTTGTTGAATGCTCGTCGACTCATGCTGTGGCTCCCGCGACCACTTTCGCGGTTGTCTTTGCCGTCACCACGCGCCGGCGTTTCTGAACATCCATGATCATCAAACGGGCGAGCCCGTTGATAACAATGGTTATGAGAAACAAGACCAGCCCGAGCTCGATCAGGGATTGCACATAGAGATCGTCGGTGGCTTCGGTAAACTCATTAGCGATCACCGCAGCGATCGAGTAACCCGGAGCGAACAAGGAAACGTTGATGCGAGGAGTGTTTCCGATGACCATGGTAACAGCCATCGTTTCCCCGAGCGCTCGCGCTAAAGCGAGGAAGACGGATCCAAAAATTCCGCGTCGAGCAAACGGAAGGATAACTTCCCAGACGGCTTGCCAATGCGTCGCACCTAAGGCCAAGGCAGCCTCCTTTTGGTCACGCGGCACGGTCAGTAGAACTTCCCGCGAGACCGAAACGATGAATGGTACGATCATCAACGACAAAATGACGCCGGCCGAGAAAACGCTGACCCCATAAAATGTTCCGCTGAAAATTGGGAGCCATCCCAGTACAGACTGAATGATCGGAACGATCTGATTAAGGATGGGTAACAGGATAAAAACGCCCAACAGTCCATAAATAACGCTGGGAACGGCGGCAAGTAGCTCGATCAAAAAGGTAAGAAAATTTGAAATCTTGGGTGGGGCTAGCTCCGCCAAAAAAATCGCGCACCCGACGCCCATAGGGACTGCGATTACCAGCGAAAGGATCGAAGTTACAACCGTTCCGTAGATGAATGGTAGCGCGCCAAAGTCACCCGAGACTGGATCCCAAGTTTGGCCAGTGAAGAAGCTCAGGCCAAACTTTTTAATCGGCAACGTCGAAAACTGGTAGAGTTGGAACGCGATAAGAACGGTCAGAAATAGGATCGTCGCAGCGCACGCTAAGACCAGCAGGTAAAACAGTTTGTCTCCATTGAAAAGCCATCGGGATAGCAAGCCTCGGTGCGGCTGAATAGCCACATCGATCGATATGTTTTTGGCTGGAGACGCCATTTCAGTGAATTAGGTCAATTGCCTTCACTTCTTTAGCCACCACTTCTTTCGGTAACGGAGCGTAATCCAAGGGCGTGGTCAACGCCTGTCCTTTATCCAGAGCCCACGCCAACATAGCCTTGATCACTTTGAGCTTAGCCTGGTCCTTGATCTCTTCAGGAATAAGCAACCAAGTAAAGGTAGAGACGGGATAGGCGGCCGCACCGTCGGCATTGGTGATGGAAACACGGAAGTCGTCTGGCATATCTTTCGAGGCAGCCTCTGCTGCCGCGGTAACAGAATCCAGGGTCGCGTCAACAAATGTGCCGGCCTTGTTCTTCACTTTCCCGGCAAGAAGCTTATTTTGGGCCGCGTAAATCAATTCGACATAACCTATTGAATTCGGCGTCTGCTTAACTAACCCGGTGACTCCCTCGTTACCTTTTCCACCCAAACCGACCGGCCAATTGACCGAAGTAGCGACACCCACCTTGCTCTTCCATTCCGGGCTCACTTTTGCGAGATAATCAACCCAGGTATACGTGGTCCCGCTTCCATCGGATCGATGAGCCACGACAATGTTGGCGTTAGGCAGCTTTACGTCCGGGTTCGCTTTAGCGATTTCCGGGTCATCCCACTTGGTGATTTTGCCCAAATAGATACCAGCAAGCGCCTCTGGTGTGAAGTTTAGGACCCCGGTAACTCCCGCAATGTTATAAGTCGGCACGACACCGCCGAGCGCCGTCGGGAAATGCAACACTCCGCAATTTCTTTTTTCCTTGAAGGCTTTGATCTGGTCGTCGGTCATCGGACCGTCGGTGGCACCGAAATCTACCGTCCCTTCTGTGACTTGCCGGATACCGCCGCCCGATCCAATCGACTGATAGTTGATTTGGGCATTTGGATCCAGTTTGTGATATTCATCGAACCACTTCGAGTATAGGGGATAGGCAAAAGTCGATCCGGCGCCGGTCAGCGAAACGGTCTGCCCGAAAGAGGCACCGGCAATGCCAAGGATCGCCGTAGCCGCGCAGAGTGATTTAGTAGCGAGACGGTTATTACAAGTCATCATTTGATATGCCTTTCTTAGGAGGCAAGAGCGAGGTTTTAGGCGACTACTGGCTTAGAAGGACCTGCCTTCAAAGCTCGAAGCCGCTTTCGTCGGCAATGATGCAGCGGTCGAAACTAGGAAGCAAACCGCCGCATGTTACAATCCCGTGACGTTTTCATTTTTTCGCCTAAGCCAAATCTTTCGTAAGGTGTTGGCCCAGTGCCGCTAACTTGTCAGGGCCGCAGAAAGAGCCAAAGAGATCACGTTCTCCAATCTGTGTCGAGACGAAGAAAACGATCGCGTCGCAAAACTCATTCGGGGGAACATTGAAAAGATGCTTGCGGGGTGGCGATCGTGGGCAGGGTTAGCAATTGGAGACGTTAGCTATTGCGGAGACCTAGACGAATGCAATATATGGCGACAGAAGAGAGATTACTAATTATCGGAGGGAGCGATGCGGGGTTATCCGCTGCACTCCGGGCGAGGGAATTGGATCCGAGCATTAGGCCGCTGTCCAGATGGTCGGCCAGCCAGAAACTTTGGTTGCCAAACGAATCGACACAGCCGCAGCGGCGCTCTTTTCGCGCAGTTCCGTCGATGAGCTGAACGACTTGGACCTAAGTTATTCTGCCCCACTTAACAGCCCCTGGGATCCTTTGCAATCGAGCGCCCAGGCTTGGCAGAAACTCGTCAGGCCGATGGGTTAGGATAGAATTTAAGGTTCACTGCTCGGGAATTTTCTCTATTTCTACTAATATAGAAATAGATGTTTGATCAGGCCCCAACTGAGCCCTAACATCGGGGCACGTTCGATGAGTGAGCGAATAATGATAGTCGAGGACGAACCCGATATTGCGGATCTCCTGAGATACCACATCAGAGAGGAAGGGTTCTCTGTTGAGGTGGTAAATGACGGTCTAGCAGCTTTGAATTCCATCAAAAGAAATCCGCCGACTCTTATAGTTCTTGACCTGATACTTCCTCAGGTTTCTGGGCTCGATCTCTGCTGGGCAATCAAGGAAGATCCACGCACACGAGGAATTTTCGTGTTGATCCTGTCGGCGAAGACGGGAGAGGACGACCGAGTCCTTGGATTTGAGTTTGGCGCCGATGACTACATGGTCAAGCCTTTCAGTCCTCGCGAGCTTATGCTGCGGATCCGGGCAATCTTGAGGCGTCGGTTCTCTTCGGGAAAAAACCGCGATCACTTCCGAGTTGGAGAGCTTTTGCTCGATTGTTCCCGTTATGAAGTGAGCGTCGCGAATCAGGCGGTGCGATGTACCGCGACCGAATTCAAGCTTCTTCGGATTCTCATGGAACGGCAAGGAAGAGTCCAAGATCGCGACGGTTTACTCAGCGAAGTCTGGGGCGATGACTCAGAGGTCGACACGCGAACTGTTGATTCCCATATCCGGCGTCTCAGGGAGAAACTCGGCGATTGCGCTCGTTATATTGAGACTGTGCGTGGATTCGGATACCGCTTCGCCGTACCTTAATGCTCTTGGGGTTGGCCAGTACGTTCTAGCTTGGGGCACACGATCATCTATCCTTCTAACATAAGAATTGCTTTATATAGCTGCAGCCTTATGTTCCCCAATCCGATGAGCATTGAACTGACGGAAATTTATCGAGCTTTTTCTGACCCCACCCGTCTACGGATCCTGAATCTGCTGCTACAAGAGCAGCTCTGCGTCTGCCACATCCAAGAGGTGTTGGATTTGCCGCAGGTTAATACTTCACAGCATCTCGCCTACTTGCGAAAAACTGGGCTCGTTGAATGTGAACGCGTCCAGACATGGAAGGTTTATCGGCTGAAACACTCGGGAGCGCGGAACGCGCTGCTCAATCTGAAGTGCCTGGCCGAGTGCGTGAAATCGGATCCTGTTTTTGCTGCTGACGCGTCACGACTGCGGAAAGCCCTAAAGAGATCCCGTTCGCCAATTTGTGTTGAAATAACGAAAACGACGGCGCCACGAAAAACCATGCAGCCTAAATCAGTCGACAAGCCCCAATGAACACAGCTCGCCCGTTCAAAATCCTGTTTCTATGTACCGGCAACAGTGCTCGCAGTATCTTCGGCGAATATTTCGTCCGCAAACTGGGAAAAGGAAGATTTGAATCCTTCAGTGCAGGCGCTGAGCCGCGACCAGCGGTCAATCCTTACGCGATTCGCGTCCTCCAGGAAGCCTATGAAATGGATACATCCGGAGCTCGCCCAAAGTCGTGGGACGACTACCAAGGCGTGATTTTCGATTTCGTCATCACGCTTTGCGATAGCGCCAAAGAACGCTGCCCGGTCTGGCCTGGCAAGCCAATCATCGCTCACTGGTCGTCACCGGATCCTGCGGATTTTAAGGGCACCGACGAGGAGACGTACCACCATTTTTGGCAAGTCTCGCGACAGATTTACCGCCGAATCGACATTTTCTGCAATCTACCCTTCGATAAGCTCGACCGGCTGCGGCTCGAGTACGCAACTAAAGAAATCGGTGCGAACTGGCAACTAAAAGACCTTACAAGACCATGACTGATAAACCTATCAAACGGTTAGACATCTTCGAACGCTACCTTTCACTCTGGGTGCTGCTTTGCATGTGTGCGGGAATGCTCGTTGGCAAACTCCTTCCGGGACCCGTCGCGGCCCTGAGTCACTGGGAGTTCCTCACCGGCTCTCATATCAACGTGCCCATCGCGGTTTTGATCTGGTTCATGATCTACCCGATGATGCTCAAGATCGATTTCGGCGGCCTCAAAGGCGTTGCCCGACGACCAAAGGGCCTATTGGTGACTTTGTTTGTGAACTGGCTGGTCAAGCCGTTCAGCATGGCTTTTCTAGCCTGGTTCTTCATTCAATTCCTCTTCTCACAAAGATTTGGTTGGATCGAGTTAGAGACCGCCAAGAATTATACAGCAGGGCTGATCATTCTGGCCGCAGCCCCGTGCACCGCCATGGTCTTCGTTTGGAGCTATCTGACAGATGGCGACGGCCCGTACACGCTCGCTCAGGTTGCGGTGAATGATCTCATCATGATTTTTGCCTTTGGGCCGATCGTGGCATTGTTGGTAGGAGTGAGCGGGGTATCTGTTCCTTTGCAGGTACTGGTACTTTCGGTACTCCTGTTCATCGTCATTCCGCTTGCCGGTGGCTGGCTTACCCGCGCATTCCTGGTCCGCCAAAAAGGCATTGATTGGTTCGACGGTACTTTTCTTCCGCTTTTTAAGCCGGTAACGGTCTTCGCCCTTCTTTGCACCTTGGTATTGATCTTTGCCTTTCAGGCGGAAAACATTACGAAGAACTGGGTGGCCGTGATTCTGCTAGCCATCCCCATCTTGATTCAGGTCTATTTTAACTCGGGTCTGGCCTACGGCCTGATGCGGTTCTTCAAGGTTGAACACAACATAGCAACCCCGGGGTCTTTGATTGGCGCGAGCAACTTCTTTGAACTTGCGGTTGCGGTCGCGATCGCACTCTTCGGTCCGACCAGTCCGGCGGCTCTGGCCACGGTCGTTGGCGTTCTGGTGGAAGTGCCGGTCATGTTAACTGTCTGTCGTATGTGTGTTAGCTCACGCGATTGGTACGAGGGTAAATTGCCAGAAGGCTCATCGGAATTGGCTAATGGATAAACCAATAATTCTGATTCTCTGCACCGGAAATTCGTGTCGTAGCCAGATCGCGGAAGGCCTTCTACGTCGAGAGGTCGGCGACCTTGTCAGTGTTGAAAGCGCCGGCTCGGATCCGGCGAAGTACGTGCACCCCAAGGCGATTCAAGTGATGAGCGAACTGGGGATTAATATCTCCAAGAATCGCTCAAAGCATCTGAACGAATTTCTGAACAGAAACGTGCACACGGTCATCACGGTCTGCGGCAACGCGGATCAGGCTTGTCCAACGTTTCCCGGAACGGTGGCCCGATATCACTGGGGTTTTGAAGACCCGGCGAAGGCACAAGGGACCGAAGACGAAGTCTTAGAGGCTTTCCGACGGATTCGCGACGAGATCGCTAAGGTATTCGGAGCTTATGGCGCCGGGATGCGGTTAGGGGAAAAGGAAATCTCGGGTTCTTGGAGAAATGCTGCGACGTAATCCGCAGGGAAGAGTCTACTCCAATAAAGGACTAAGAAGATGAGTGAATCCAATCTCGATATCAGAGAGAAGGTCAGAGAGCATTATGCCAACATCGCCGAGAGCAAAGGCTATTGCTGCGCCGGTGACCCTTCTTGCGGTTGCACCGTTTCGGAGCAGATCGGTTATTCAAAGGAAGAACTAAACGCGTTACCGGCAGAAGCCGAAATGGGCCTGGGCTGCGGAAATCCGATTTCAACCGCAGCACTCCAGGCTGGCGAAGTCGTCGTAGACCTTGGCAGCGGCGGGGGAATCGATTGTTTCCTAGCCGCAAAGATCGTTGGTCCAAGCGGACGAGTCATTGGTGTCGACATGACACCTGAGATGCTAGCTAAGGCCAGGGCAAACACCAAGAGTGGCGGGTACGAAAACGTCGAGTTTCGTTTGGGGGAGATCGAACACCTGCCGGTGGCCGACCACAGTGCGGATGCCGTTATCTCGAATTGCGTAATTAACCTCTCGCCGAGCAAACTCCAGGTCTACCGGGAAGCGTTTCGAGTGCTTAAACCGGGTGGCCGTCTGGCTGTCGCTGACATGGTCGCTCTCCAGCCTCTGCCGGATGCACTCAAGGCCGATGTGGCTGCTTATACCGGTTGTCTAGCAGGCGCTGAGCTAGTCGATCAGCTAAAGACGTGGCTCCAGGAAGCCGGGTTTGAGGCTATTAGCATCCGAGTAAAACAGCGTAGTAGTGAGTTTATCAGAGATCCCAACGCAGGTACTCAGCTGGATGATTTCGTCGCTTCCGCCGATGTTGTCGCAACAAAGCCGGGCGTCGCGCCCTCCAAGGTTTAACTAGCGATTGCGAGAGAGGAAAGGCCGGGTTCCCCGACGAACCCGGCACTTTCGGGATTAATTAGCCACGAAGGATCTCAGGGAGCCAGCGGGTGCCGGTCACGGAGTGTTCGGCTTCTGCGGCCAGGTCTTGTTTCTTCAGGCTACGGAGCCTTTCTTTAACAGGAGCTGCGGTTGCTTCTTGGATGGCTTGGAGAATTTGGTCCTTCTTGATGCGGGCGAAATAATTGGCGGCGGTTGGTTGCCACCAATCGGCCATGTCGAAAGTTAGTGCTCGAGCTAAGGCGTCGGCGGCAGCTAGTCTGCCGGTAGAAGCGTCGTCGTGCGGGCTCCGGACCGCGTTGACAGTGTGAGCAACGGCCACTGCCAGAACCCTTAAGAGAACGCTCTGCGGCTGTTCTAGCGCCCAATCCCAAAGGAGGTCTAGTTTAGGTGGCAGGAGATTCCGTACGTCTTTAGTTTGTTCGGCGATCGTCTTGGCGGCTTCTGATTCGGCGGCCGAGCGGAGATCGAATCCATCTGCATGTGCGTCGGTGCGGACAGTCAACGAGCTGGGTAACAGATAAATCTGATCATAAAAGATCTGCGCAGCCAAGTTGTGAGTGATCGAAATCAAGGCAATGTCGGGTCTAACCGACAGAGCCGCGCGGAGAGCGGCGGTTCGCTGAGTCGTGAGGTCTTCGAGAAGGGCTGCAGAGAGGTCCTCTTTTTCCTCCTGACGCGAATTGCTGTCGTCGCCATCCGTAGACGGCTCTTTGGCACCACGCTCAACTAAACCACAATGGTAGACTGGTTTACCGTTGTGACCAATCGCGACGATAACTCCGGCTTGGCTCTTTTGTTCGCTAGTGAACTCAGTTTGCCCGGCCTCGATTTCATCGAGACGATTCTCGATCTCATCCCTGCGGCGCTCAGCCTCCTCTGAAGGTTCATCATTCTCAGAGGCTTGGTCGATGGCATCGAGCTCGGCTCGCAGCTTATCGGCTTCAGCGAACAGGGCTGGGTCGAGGTCGACCGGCGCTGGTCGAAGGGTGTTGTACTTTTCCAAGGCCTCCCAATAATCATTCTCAAAGTGGACTTGTGCCCAGGCCCATCCCTGACCCTCTAAATCCGCGACCAGACTGGCCGAGCGTTCTGTGACTAGCCGGTCGAGCAGAGCAGGATCAGCTAAATATCCTTCATTTTCTACGTCGAATAGATCGCGTTCGAGGGTGCCCCCAGCGGCGACATAAGCGTCAACGCCGACGAAGCGTGCGCGGCGATCGGAAGCGCTGACGTGTTCTTCGGTGAGTAACGAACGGAGGTTGCGGGGGCTTCGTTCCCAATCATGGCGCAAGCTGTCCCAGACCTTCTCCTGGGCTTCCTGATCGTCGGTGATGGCAAGGGCTTCGAGCTGATCGAGCCGGATTTCCTCGGCTCGATAAGCTTTGATGAAGCGAGGGGCAACGTTGGCGAGTTTCAACCGTTGCCGAACAAAGAGAGGAGAAACCCCGAAGCGAGCAGCTACATCATCGATGCTCAATCCGGGCTCAACCACCAGATCGTGGAAGGCGATGAATTGGTCAGCCGGATGCATAGCCACTCGAATGATATTTTCGGCGAGGCTGGTTTCAGTAGCGGTGGCTGGGTCAACGACGTGACACGGAACGGCGAACGTCTTGGGAACCTTCTTTTGTTTGGCCAGGCGTTGCAAAGCAGCAAAGCGTCGACCTCCGGCGACAACTTCGTATTTACCGGAGTTCTCCCCGTTATCGGCGAGCTGTTCCACAACCGTTAGGTTGTGGATCAAGCCGTGCGCGAGGATTGAAGAAGCGAGGCCGTCGATCGATTCGCCGCCCGACTTACGGACGTTGCGGGTGGAACGGGTGAGCTTGTTGAGCGGAATGGTGATGATATTGGACATGGGTAGGTTTGCTTTCTGTTATGAGTTGGTTCCGGGGGTGCTGGTAACATCCCCGGTTCCATTTGGTGGTTGGGGTTAGGCTGTAATGGGCTTTGGTCTCGGGCTCCGGAGACACAGCTCATCACCTAGAAAATGAAAATCGGGACCGTCCTTGTCGGGGTAGAGCTCCAGCCGGACTAGCACCCCAAGACGTCCGTTATCCACAAAGTAAGCGGTTACGGTTCCGGCTCCGACATCAGCCGAGGGCTGTACGCGCTCGCCGATACCTGGGACAGAGGACACGCCGGACCAACGAGCTTCTTTACGAAGCTTTGCGGGATCAGGCAGAAAACGGAAATATTGCATTGCGATTTTGGCTCCAAGGTTTCGGGGGAGGGTTTGATCCGCTCCCCCGTTGGATGAATTTTTTATTGTGCTCCGCCGTTTCGAAGTACCTCGGCCATTTCCCAGAGGGCCTTGTTGAGTTTCATATCCTCATCGATGCCCTTGATTGCCCTGCTCTTGGGCATCCGGCTACCGTCCGGACGGCGGCGGGAACGGTCGCGCTGACCACCGCGAATGATGTTTTCCTGGACACAGTTCAGAGTGGTCCAAAGGTCTTTGGCTCCGTCTCCATAACGTTTTGGATTAAGGAGCATGGAGGGGCTTACCGGGGCTTTGGTGAGGTCTTCCCAGCGATAAGCTGCCGCGCCAGTGGCCAGAGCTAGCTGTTCGGCATCGGTCAAAATGCGATCTTGAAAGAGCTGCACTTTGTTCATGATGTCAGGGACAGCAGTGAGGACTTCGAAAGAAGCCTCGATAACGGAGTCGGGATTGAACCCGGAATGTTTGATTGAGATCCGCTGGAAGGTGCCATCGGAAACGACCATGCCGTTAGTGCACACCAAGCGAAACAGACCGCAATGAAGCTGGTAAGCGCTGCTTTTATCGTGACTGTTCACAAGCACGACCTCGGGCCGGACTTGGTTCTTTTCCCAGGTCTGGAGATGCTCACCCCGAGCAAACCGGACAACGTGTTTCTGGAAACCGCGCCGGGCTTCAGTTCGAATGCTCTGCTCTTGTGCGCGTACGGGAACCCAACCATTTTCGCGCATCCCGTTGAGAATGGAGGAAGTAGGAAGAAAACTGTATCTCTCCGAAACGCCTTCGATTGGTTGGGAAGCGAAGACACTCGGAGCAAAACGGCGCATTTCATCATCGGAAATTGCAACCGTTCCAGGGACTGTTGATAGTGTGGTAATCATGTTAGTCGATTTTGGTTAGTTGGTTCTGTGAGCCGCAGCAGAGAGGCGAGGCTTTGGGAGCTGCCGGAGTTTTTTCGACGTTCGGTTTCGGTCGAAAAAGTATGCTGGGCCATATTTTTTGAACCGAAAGCGAAGCGAAGCATAGCGACCCGCGGAAAAAGGCCGGGGAGCGCAAGAGCCGCGAGCGGAGCGAGACGGGTGGAGGATTTAAATGGGCAGGGGCCCCGCGAGGGACGAGACGGGGGGAGGGCGCCCTTTTAAGCCGCAGACGGTACTCTTGCGCAACTAGAGGCCTCCGCGGGTGGGAACCAATCTGGCGAAGCCAGACACTTTTGAAAGGAGTGGTTTTAGGCGAACCTTGGTGCGCCTAGGAGAATGAGGAAGGAGAGACCGCTTTGGGGCTCGACGGGGAGAAAGTCTTTTCTCCCGTCGCATGGTTAGGGACCTTTGTGCTCCTCCGCGGTCCGCTTAAACTCTATCTGCTCAGCGATGCTCGGAACCGTGTCCGGTGTCATCGGGATATTGACGTACATTCCTTGCTCTCCTTGGTCCCGAAGTTCTAGACCTACCCACGCATAGAGCTGGAGCACGAGGTTCTTGAGAGGGGCGTATACACCCAGATCCGTCCACTCGCCATAGGTGGCATGGAGCGCCTGGAGCTCACGGTGGGTCTCTTCGACCATTTTTCCGAAGCTCTGGATATGAGACCAACAAGGATGCCGCCTTGGGTGTAGAATCCGCGAATGACATATCGCATCCGTCCAGTTGTCCTAAAAGGTATCCCGCGTAGAGGAATAGCCTCTTAACTACATAAGAGCACTCGCTAAGAACTCGCGTTAGGTCGTGGTGCATCCGGTACTGACGTATGGATGTCCGAATGGCGGGGAGCCCCTTTTCCACCTGCTCACAGAAGGTCGTCTCGTAGTTGGAAGTAAGTTCAGCGGGACACATAATAGCGCTCAGGCGTGATGCGATGTACTCACTCCAGCAACCCTCTGCGGCCTGGAAGAGCGCTTCGTCATAGTGGCTCAGCCTCATTTTCAGCCAAGTATGCGGAAATGATCTAACCATCATTCCGAGATCGTGAACGTGTCCGCACTCATGCGCGACCGTGTAGAGCATTTGCTTGTATACCGGCTGAATCTCTTCGTTTTCTGGTTGGATTAGGGCCATCAGATAATTCGCGTTGAAGACCATCACAGACTTCACTACGCCGTCCTCGATGACTGCCGGCGTCATTGCAATGCCCACTGCCACGTCATCCTGAGTGGGCGTCAGTTTGGTCTGGATCTCGGCCCCTCGATTCAAGGACAGCAAGGTATTTTCATAATCGTAGGAAACCCAGACACGCGAGAGGCTGCTCAGGTTCATGAGCTTTCCGAAGAAGATCAGGAAGCCACGTAGAATATTAGCTAGGTTCTGAGCATCCGCCTCTTGCGCAAAACCCACCAGCGAAATCGTAACGTCCGGCACGGTCGTCTCGCGCGCCGAGATTTCTTGGACCCAAGTGTCCGCGGTATCCATGGTAAGCTCTTTCGTCACTAACGGTTATCGGCTCGTGATCACGAGAATCCCGCACCGATCATTTTGGGCGACCGGTGAGCTTCAGTTCACTGTGAAGATCGAGGTTAAACTTATGGAGATTGTCGCACCACGACACGTTGAAATGTACGGTCGCCGCAAGAAGGCTGATAGCGACGAGCCAAGGTAAAAACTCTTTGTGCATGACTTTAACTACTAACGAGATTTGCGCAGCGTAAGATGCTAAAATCAAGACACTTACAGAATGTGCCTATTTTAAGTGACGTCAGATATTCCCACGAGTATCGTTTTCAAAAATGGGCCGAACAAAAATCGGGCGTGTCAAGCTGACGTGCCGCATCACGCCGAAAGCGAAGGAAAAACTCGCCATGCAAGCGGCCAAAATAAAGTCAGCCAAACCCCTCTATGGAGAATTGATCTCTCTATTGATCGCGCATTGTTCCGATCAATGCTGGGAGCAAATAACAAAAGACCTTCCGATGAAATCAGGAAAACGCCGATAAGCCCCTGTAAAGGACCTCAGGCGTCAGCTCAGGAATACGTACGCTTAGCCGTTCCAAGAATCATCCGACTAAAATATAACGTTCCAGAATTCGATTACACCTCGTTTTACGGGAAAACTGGTACCGGGGGACCCGCTGCTTTGCTCTACAGATTTAGCGTTCCTAATCTAATAAGATGCCTTCGCACTCTATTCAACGAGGAGACGGCGCTCCTTAGCGTACGTAAATTTCCGTTTCCTGAGCTGACCCCTTTTTACTTACAATCGCATCTTAGAAAAAACGTCCGCCGTTAGTTACGAATATTCGTCCAAATCCCATCAGATCTCATGGACGCGATAATCCAGAATGCCATAGACAGTCGCTCACGCCACTTCCGCCTCGGTCAGCCAATGACAAGCATGAGTGAAGGATTTAAAGAGGCGAATATCGCGCACGATTTTTCCGCTGCGTTTCAGAAGTCAGCGTATTACGTCTTTCCGGAGTTTCCTTTCGAAGGCGGATCTATTGACGTGGTGTTCGTCAAGGACACTGAAGTCGTTGTCTGTGAATGGAAACGTTGCTATGCAGGATCGTTCGGGAGCATCGTTGACCAGACACAACGTATGCTTCGTTTCGACCCGGCCGTTGAGCTGCCAAAGCATGGGTTCAAACCGCAAGATTGGGTGACGCGATGGCTCTGGGTTTGCGACGCCTGGGATGAACCGACCGTTGATTGGTGGTGCGGACGCTCGGTCTCAGCGCCGTTACTCCGCCCGTTTAATGCGGGCTGGTCGATAGGCGCTCACAAGTTCCCCGGTCTTAGATGGCTGTATGTTTGGCTATGGGCGTACAAATGACGCCTCATCCAATTGGTGGAGCGGCCGGAGAGCCAGGGTTATAACCAGTTTTCTTATGACTTCCTCCTCATCGTTCGCCTCACACGAAGCGATGACGCACCAAGTAACCGCATAGGTGCCCCAAAATGAAAGGCAAATTCTTCTCGCGTGAACCGATAACGACCTCTTCCCGCGCGGTCGAAAGCGCCCTTCGGACAGCTCTTCGATCGGCGCTACGCCAATTAATATACAGCTCCAGGCGGCAACGGCTGTTCCCCCTCCGTTGTTACCTTAGTGACTCCACCAGCCAGGCCCATGTACTCGAGAACTGCGATTAGCCGCCCTTGATCTCCGGAGCCGTAGCGTTGAACCTGGGCGCCCAGATCGTCGAAGTGAGCGAGCAGGTAGGTTAGACGTTCGGCCAGATCGGGCTTTCGGACCTCTATCTTTCCTTCCTCGTCCATCGTGATCGAGCCGAAAACGTTGTGTAGGATCTCGATTTTCATTTGGTAACTTTCGCTTCTGATGTGCGCTAGCGCATCATGTTCGTCGTTTTCGCCGTACTTACCGGGTGTCAGGATAGCGGGGACCTGCGAAAAAGCGCTCTAACTTGATTTTAGAGCGTTTTTGTCGATCCCGGTCCGTTGATCGCGGCGCTCCGAAAGATTCGACCTCGCAAGAGAGCCTACGTGATCAGCCACCCAGAGGCCGCCACCGGTTGAAATCAATACGCGACTGCGTGTAGTGATGTGCATTTACACCGGGGTCCGGGGGAGGAGAAAGTCAATGCAGGGATCGAATCGAACCCGATTTTGCATCTACCTCTGCCTGCCAAGGCGTCGCCGCTGATCCCGGGCTGAGGGTTACCGAATAGGAGTCGCCATTCGGAGAGAGTCTGAGCTCTGTAACCGTGATCTGCGTTGGTTGGACCTTCTTAATTTGTGCCGTCTCGTTGGTGAGGCGCGAAATGATCGCCGGCAAATCAAGCTTGGTCACTCGGGGAAATAACCCAAGTATAATTAGGACCAGCGCTGCTATGCCTAACGTCACGTAAGAGGCATTGGCTCCCCCCGCGAGCCGGTCAAGAGCTCTCCTTTGATCGGCTTCAAGACGCTCGAGCGCCTTCGCTTTCGCCGTTGTATCTGCGCCGGCAGCGCCGGCTATATCGGCTTTTGCCTTTTCAACCTGCTCATGCAGACTGATGACGCCGATCAGATAGGTCATCATCCAAATGGCAATGACAATTGCTCCCAGTAGAAAGAACCAAAGGATCGCTATCAAGGGTAATCCTCGCAACCACTGAAGCTTAACAGTCGGTAGATTCGTGGAAAAGGTGACACAGATGGCAAGGAGTGCGCTGCCGATAGCAATCACGGTCTTTGCATAATCACCTAAGACGACGAGTCTGTGGGGTCTTTCAGCCATGAGCACTGGCAGGACAGATATACGGACAGATTGTGTCCTTAACCTCGCTGATCCAACCAACCGCGTCTCGTGCTCCAATGGAACCCGTAAGACCGATCCTCTTGTGTATACTGCGCAAGGACACCGGGATCGCCAGAACAAGACAGACAGTATAATCAGAATGTAGGATGGGGTCCACGTCCCAGCTTGGGTCAGGCTTAAAGGCAAAGACGCTGAGTCGTTCGGTAAAAACTTCACTGACCGATTCCTCTACGATGATCCGATTCAAACTCGAAAATTCAAAGCGCTGGACCTCAAATCTAACCGCCTGCATTGTTGCAACTGTCGCACTCTCAGGGACGGGATAGGCCTGCTCTTGCAGCTGTTGGAATCGTTGGAGATGCCGGACGACGCTTGCCGCAAGCTCACCGATATACGGGTTTCGACCGCGGGGACCGAATGCTTGAGCTGCGCCTGACATGGAAAGTGTACCGTTGGACAGCCGACCTTAGTGCAAAACGGTGGCACGAATCCATACGCAATTTTGCGTATTGACCACTAGTTGCGACCTCCGCGGACTGGACCAGATCTCGTGAAGCCAGACACCTCAAAGGAGTGGTATTACGCGAACATGGGTGCGCCTAGGAGAAAGAGGAAGGAGAGACCGCTTTGGGGCTCGACGGGGAGAAAGTCTTTTCTCCCTTAGAGTCGCCTTAGGAATTCAATGTTGGTTGCGTATTCGAAGTTGGTGAGTGTAAAAATGGGCAAAACTATGAATGCCGGTAGGCCGGAAACGGGCGATGTTTTTGAGCGCAGGCGTTTATGTTATCGAGCCGCTAGAGTTAGCCAGCTCAAACGTGAGCAATTGCAAAACACAACTCTGACAACGGGAACAGCGAATCCAGGTAAATCACCATTGAGCTCACGGATTAAGCCAATTCTCGAAATGAGCCTCGAGGCGCTTGAGCATCTCTTTCTTGATCTCTTTGATATCGGTGAACCGGCCCCAACGAGTGACATCGCAGTTCTTAGGTAGACCCTCAATCTCAACGATAAATTCTTCCACTAGCTCTCGCTGGTCCCGGTATCTTTCCCGGAGATGCAGCTTGCAAATGTCCGCCGTTTGTTTCTGCCGGTTCTTGGTTCCTAAACCCATCTAGTGCCCCGAATCGTAACGGCAGCGCTTCTAGGAGGCAATTCAGAATTGGGGCCGACACTTTCTTGTGCTCCGCCCGCTCCCATCGTTTTTCAAGCCTTAACGTGCTTTATAGGGGTGACTTACCTATTCGTGCGATATTGTACGCTAAGGAGTGAAGGGGACGTTACTACGGAGTGCAAGCGATGCTCCCAAAGTCGAATCAGTCCGAAACTTAATGACAGTGAATTGGAAGGCCTAAGCGTATGATTTTTTCCGTTTCGTGAGGTCAGGCGAAGGTGGATCTTAAGCCGTGGCGGCAAGAAAATTATTCGCTCAGAAAGCCATCAACCCGATCGAGGGCTACGATTCAATTGTTTCAGAGCTGAGTGACCTTATCGAGAGCGCTCGCCGTGTCTCAGCTCGGTCGGTCAACGCCGTCATGACGGCGAGCTATTGGGAAATTGGGCGACGCATAGTGGAGTCGGAGCAAAGAGGCAAGAAACGTGCTGGATATGGCGAAGCTCTTCTGGAAAGGTTGGCCGCGGATCTAACGGCTAAATTCGGCAGAGGGTTTGGCGCTCGAAACCTCTGGTTAATGCGACGCTTCTTCGTTCATTGGCCGGAGGATCAAATTCTGCAGACACTGTCTGCAGAATCGCAGTCCGTTAATCAAGGCCCCCTTAAGAGCAGTGAGATTGTGCAGACATCGTCTGCAGAATCCTCTTTTAAACGATTAAAACAGCTCGTTCGCTATTTTCCTCTGCCGTGGTCGCACTATGTGCGTTTAATGGGGATTTCGAGCGGTGAAGCCCGCAGGTTTTATGAAACCGAGGCACTACGTTGCGGATGGTCAGTGCGTCAGTTGGACAGACAGATTTCGAGCCAGTTTTATGAGAGAACAGCCCTCTCCCGGAATAAGGTCTCGATGTTAAAGAAGGCGGATAAAGCAGAGCCAGGTGATTTGCTCACTCCTGAGGAAGAGATCAAAGACCCGTTTGTCCTGGAGTTTCTTGGTCTGAGGGATGAATACTCTGAATCAGACTTAGAAGAAGCCCTGATCCTTCATCTTGAGGCGTTTCTGCTGGAGTTGGGCGGAGATTTTGCCTTCGTTGCCCGCCAGCGCCGGCTGCGGATTGGCGACGAGTGGTATCGTGTCGACCTGCTCTTTTTTCATCGCAAGCTCCGCAGTCTGGTCGTGATAGATTTGAAATTGGGGCGCTTCACTCACGCCGACGTGGGGCAAATGCACCTCTATCTCAACTACGCGAAAGAGCATTGGGTTCACGAGGGAGAGAACCCGCCTGTGGGTGTGATTCTTTGCGCTCAGAAGGATGAAGCTGTTGCCCACTATGCGCTGGAGGGCCTGCCTAACAAAGTCCTAGCAAGAGAGTACATGACGGTGTTGCCGTCTGAAGAATCTCTGGCCCAGGAAATAGAGAAGGCTAGGAAAAGGCTGAGAAAGGGCCGGTCGAAAAGCTGAGTTAGGTTGATAATGTGCGGCCGTTATCGTCGAACTACCAGAGAAGAAGAACTGTGTCGAATCTACAGGATTCCAATTCCGCCGCAACGCGACCTTCCGATCAGTTACAACATTGCCCCTGCACAGGATGTGCTGACAATACGATTTAATCCAAAGACTCAACAACGTAGCCCCGATCCTTTGCGGTGGGGTCTGATTCCACACTGGTCTCAAGATAAGAGGATCGCCTACCGAACAATCAATGCGAGGCGTGAGACTCTGGATGTAGCACCTTCATTTAAGCAAGCCTTCAGGCGCCGAAGATGTCTAATCCCCGCTGATGGATTCTATGAGTGGCGACAGATTGGTGGACCCGGAGGAGCTAAGATACCGTTTTCAATCGGGATGAAGGATGATTCACCATTCGTTTTTGCCGGTCTTTGGGAGGGGTGGAAAGATCCGTCTACCGGGGAATGGCTGCGCACCTGTACGATCATCACAGGTGACCCAAATGAGCTGGTGGCACAGGTTCATACCCGAATGCCCGTAATTCTTCCGGTTGAACATCACGCCGTATGGTTAAGTGAAATCGAAGATGGAGACCTCAAAGCTCTTCTAAAACCTTATCCTGCGGAGCAAATGAAGATGTGGCCAGTCAGTTCGCGAGTAAACAGTCCCAAAAATAACGACCCCCAATTGCTTGACCAGATCAGCTAACATCTAGTTTCAGAAGCACGAAATGAAATTGTCAGCGGAGCCACTTGGGAAACGCAATCCACCGAGTAGATCTTGATTCGCGGTGTCGAGGTCCGGTAAGACGCCGTGGGTATTGGATCTGGTGCCTGGCGCGCCGATGGAAATTATGTCGCGGTTTCCCGGCTTGGCGGTCGTTCCGGCTAACGGCTTGGATCTAGCACTTAAAGGTGCGATCATTTGAATCGAGGTTTTGCCCTCAGTGATTCACCCCGCCATTCTAGAATGACTTCCTCAAGCGAAAGTTCGCGACCAGCTCCAGCCGACCCCTGGCAGAACAAATGGATTGTCGAGCAGAAGATCAAGGAGGATGACCAATCTCTGGTGAGAATCGTTCGGTCCCGCGGAGATAACAAGCTTGCCGTTCTCAAAACCCTAAAAGATTTTCGTAATACTGACCGTAGATATAGATTGACCAAGGAAGTCCTTGCCCTCGAAAAACTGCGCGACAACAAGGGAATTCCGGCCGTTTTGGATCATAATGCTGCCGAGGTGGCGGATAAGAACATACCGTTATTTCTCGTCATCGAACACGTGAACGGCGTTACGTTGGCGAACCGATTCGACGAGCCTTTGGGGTTGGAGGAAAGCCTCGCACTAACAATTAAGATTTGTGAGCTAGTTCGCGTCTGTCACCGATTGAACATCGTTCACCGGGATATCAAACCAGATAACGCAATCATCGATCCCGACACTGGCGATATTTCATTGATCGACTTTGGAGAAGCGTGGACTGAAGACGTAGTCGGCTCCTTTCAGACGCATATAAACAGGGAGTTGGGGAATCGATTTTTGCGGCTGCCGGAGATGATGTCAGGCTCGGAGACAAAAGACGATCCCCGATCCGATCTTACGTTCGTCTGTGGGATTCTTTTTTGGTTGCTTACCCAAAAGAAGCCTATCCAGCTATTAAACGACGAGACGAAGGCACCGCACTACGCTATGGTGGATCGCTTTCCTCCTACCGTCGTTTCAGATAAGCGATGGCCGTTTATTCAATCGATTTTCGACGTGGGTTTTTCCCCAGGGCTACGTCAAAGGTTCCAGACCGTGGATGACTTATTGAAGGCGTTGCACGAAGCGCTGAACCCGGTGTTCCCTGATAGAACGGATGGCGAGCGGGCGAAGGAAGAACTTGCGAAACTTAGAGGATTCTATAACCGCGCCGAAATCGCTGCTGCGGACGCGATAGAGCAAAATATGCTTTGGGTATCGAGTCTACTTTTGAATGATCTTGTGAATTCGGCTAGAACCAATGGCCTTGTATATAACATGACCGCACCCGGAAAGGTTGTCCGTTTCCTACTTTATTTCCGGCAGTCAGATCCGGTCTGGGTCGATGTCTCACATTGGATTCGATTAGTGGGCCCAAATCGGACCACCGACGGCGAGCTTTCCTATGTCGAAGCCTGCTGTGGTTATAAAAACTATATGATTGACCCTGCAGTTCCTGAACCCTACTACACCGGTCCAGCAACTGATTTTCGAAGGCTAGAAAATGAGGTTCGAAAAAAAGCGATTGAGATTTTCGCGGACCTGATAGCCAAGCTGCGGCGGAAGCACGAAGACCGCACCTAAGGCTTTTGGACCGCCTCGTGCGAGAGGCTTGGGCTGACAAGGGCGGCAAGAAAGGCGATATGTAAGGCTCGGTCCTTTTTTGAGGATCTGCCCTTTTATGCAGTTTACGGTTCGGCCTACACTAAGCAAAGACTCAGCGAGTATTGTTTTGGTCGCAACCGGTCCACCCTCGCACCCGGTCGTGTATGCTACGGTTTCGTGCGAGGAAATCCGCGAGGAGTTCGGGATCCGCGACGCATCGAACGAACTTCTCCGCGATCGCGCGAGCGTAAGACAGACCAACAAAGACGCCCTCGAGGAACTAGCAAACAGTCTGTTCGATTGCGGCAAGCGTACCCGGGTCGAAGGAGCTGCCGTTGTTAGAATCGCTCGCTCAGATTTAGCTAGTAAGAAGAACCGGTTCGCATGGGGCATCTCGGATTTACCCCCGGTCTTAGGCATACCCACAGCATATTCCCAAAGGCCGACGCCGGGTAAATTCGAGATCGAAAAGCTTAAGGTCGAGAGCCTCATGACGCTACTCGGTCATAACGATTTCAGGTCCTTTGATCCCAATTTGAAAGGTGAGACAGGCATCGACGTAATTACCGACTTGAACGGTCAACGAATAGGATTTCAGGTTACAGATTTTCACTCGGACGAAGGAAGCGAACCGGGAAAAGATGGGAGTGAACTGCGGCATCAGGAGAACAAAAGGGTCAAGCAAGGCTTGCCCGTCGCATCCTACATCAACCCGAATCCGATTCCCGGGCTGGTGCAGCGCATCAAGGACAAATTGAAAAAGCGGTGGTCCAAGAAAGACTTCCCGCAGGTTAGCTTATTGATTGCAGCTTCAATTCCTAATCTGCCGGGGATCGTGTCAACATTCATTTGGGGTCCAAAACTGGATGTAGCGAAGCTGGATTCAGACCTTTCGCCACTGCTGCGCGATTGCGATTACGCCGCTGTTTACCTCTACAATATGAATCAAAAGCTCGTTTACAGATGGTCCAATGAAACGGGTTGGGAGAAGCTCAGTTAACTCTAACAGAGTTGCCTGCCCGGTCTAATGACTCCGGCTGCCGGCTTCAACATGGAGCGGGTGATCGTAGCGCATCTGTTGGTACCTCAGATAGAGAATTCGATCAGGCGTATTCTTAGCAACATAGGTCTTATCACGTCCAAACTCGATGCTAGCCTGCTTCAAGAGGAAGATAAGTTGGATTCTTTGCTCCGCCGTGAAAAGACGGAGGAGATCTTTGGCTCGGATGTGGTCTTCAACCTTAAAGCCCTACTGGTATCAAAATATGGGGCTAACTTTCGGCACAACTTGGCTCATGGACTCGTGGGAGAAGCAGAATGCTATTCTGTTGTTGTTGCCGAGATCTGGTGGCTGGTTCTCAGGATATGCCGTACAATATTTTTGTTAGGGCAGGCTCAGAAGTCTGAGGCAGCACCAGATCAAACGTGACTGGAGCCGAGCCTGTCGCCTTTTTTATTAGATTCCCGCCAGCTCTAGGATTCTTGCTACGGCGAAATCATTGGAATCGAGGCCGTCGTTTCGAGCGAAAGCAACGTCCGAGAACCCGTTGGATTGATTGTGTCAATACGCTTTCCGAGATTGTTATGATAGTCAGTTGACCTTAACGCTCGTCCTTCTAGAATTGGCGTCGCCGGTCAGTCAGAGGGAATAGCGTGCTCAACGCGCAAGTTGAACGGTGCCGGGGCAGGCATTGTTACCAAGGGGCAGCGATAGAATCTGGCGGGAAGAGGGCGGTAGGTCGGATGACCGAGCTAAAACTTTACATCCCGCGGCGCGCCTTGCAGAATTGTTTGCTTATGAGCGAGGCCCGCACCTTGTCGGATCTATTCCCGAGTTCTCTTGAGTTACAGACTTACTTTCAGCATCTATTGGATGTCCGGGACCTTTGCCAAGATTACAATCGGTCAATCGGTGAGAGAGGGTCGGATCTTGATGGTTTATGGTCCGCGTCGCTGTTTCTGCGTTCAGTCGTCGCGCTGAACGCAGCAATTTTGCTGATCCAGTCCAAGTTCTACGATGATGCTGCTATCATCATTCGTACCCTGTTTGAGATAGAGTTGCAGCTCAGCGCCATCAAAGCAGACCCGGAGATCGCCAAACGTTTAGTTATTGGGACCGAGAAGCACCGCGGAAAACGCCTGAAAGCAATCGGCGAACGCGGGAATGAACTGCCGGGAGGGGTCACCCAGGAGGCTGTAGCTTCTGAAATCGAGAAGATCAAGGCCGCAGATATTCCTTCGGAGATTAAAAAGCGCCAGTTGGCGGAGAAATCGGGCGATGCCGCGCTGCTCTATGCTTACGATACACTCTATTCGCTTCTGTCCGATGTAGCCCACGTTTCTCCGACCGGTCTTGGCAATTATCTAGAACGCGATGCTTCGAGCGGAAAGCTCAAGCTGAACCCCAACAACAGTTTGTTCTCGCCTGCATATCTGATGGCATTAGCCGCGGCAACTCAGCTGAACATTCTTGATCTTACGATGCATGTTCTCCGTGATCCTTCAGTTAGGGCAGATGAACTACGCAAGCAAAACGGAACGATCCTTTCCAAAATCCGCGACGCCGGCACGATCTAGTTGGCGAGAGCCAGATCTACCGTTCTGTCGCGCGACGCTATCCCATTCCCGCGAACCCACAAAAGCGCGCGGTATATCGATTGGAGAGTTCGCCTAAGAAGACCCCGCGAATAATGGCGCTCCAGGACAGGCGGTGTTATACAGGCTCAACTCTAAAAGTTAATGCTCCCGGGTTGTTTAAGGCGAGCTCTAGCGTCTGGGGATCGAGTGACGCTAACGTTCCAAACTGCGTTTGAGGCAGCACATCGTGAAACACGTGCTCAAAGATTTCAGCCTTTTTGGTTCGGCCAGGCGTGGTTGGTCCAAGGCTTCGAATGAGATAGTTTAGCGAGAAATTTCCTAGGACGTCGGCGCCCTGGACTAGGAATGAGCTCGCACTGTCCACGACTACTATGCCAGAAGGACTGATCGCTGGTGACAAAGGGAAAAGCTGGTTACGGTAGCCGTTGACTAATATTGCGAGTAGGTCAGGGGCTAGTAAAGAGACACCTCGGACGGCCAGATTTTGGATAGCAAAACGTCCTGTCTTCGTATTTTTGTCCATCTCCAAACGGCGCAATAAGGCGGAACCGGGATGCGAATCCAAAAGGCGAACCAAGGTGAAAAGCGAAGGTGCCGCGTCAGCAGCGCCCTGTATCACAGCTTGGTCGACGATCCCCTGACCGGCAAGAATCGTGGGCACGAATTTATCCGCAAAAGTCGTGAGACTAGTATGCCAGCTCTTGTTATTCAAAGTAGTTGCAAGCAGCGAACCAGGCCCGCTTTCAGCTGCTGTCCTCAGTAATGAAAGGAAATCGGTGTAAGCCTTGCGGGAAGCCGCATCCGAGGAGTTAAATGTCGCGGCATGAAATTCAGTCATGCCGGTTGGAAGCAAGGCTGCTGCCTTTGCGGAGAACCTAGACGCTTCACCCAGTGGGAGTGCCACGACGCTCCAACCGGACGTTAGTTGACGTTCAGTAGCAAGATCATCGAGACCTACAAGCAATTCGAGAGACATTTTTTTGTCCGCTTAAACTCAAATTCTACGCCGGTGCACAACAATCGGAATCCGATTCGGTACAGAAAGAGATTAATATCGAATCCGCTCCATATCCTCAACGAGTAGCTTCTCCGCGCGGCGGTCGTAAAGTTTTGTCGTGCGACTGTCGGCGTGGCCAGCGATACGCTGGGCGACTTCCAATGAGCCGCCGTTTTCGAGAAAGTTAGTGACGCCCGCAGCTCGGAAGGAGTGGGCGGAATAGTGCTCGGGGAGTCCCGCCTGGCGCAGGCGACGTTTGATCATTTCGGCAGCGTCGACTCGGTTGATCGGCCGCCTCGAAAGTACGCCGGCCCTGGCTGCAGGAAAGAGAGGCGCTTCGGGTTCTTCCGAGAGCTTGGTCTTGAGGAGATAATCATCCAGCACTTGCTCGAGCTGGTGGTGGACTGGCAGTTCTTTTTCTTTGCCGCCTTTTTCTCGGAACCGAATCATCCAGCGTTTTCCGCTCGGAAAATAATCGGCGACGGTGAGTCCGATGACCGCACTGATTCGGGCAAAAGTGTAAGCGAGGGTGGCCAGGAGCGCGCGATCGCGCAGACCGACGGGAGTGGACAGGTCGATGGCGTCGAGAAGAGTGGCGACTTCGCCTTCGTGGAATGCCGGCGTCTTGCCGTTAAGCCGGCTGAAGCGCTCGGTTTGGACTTCCCGGGCTGGATTCATCGCCAGAACGCCTTTTTCAGTGAGGTAGCTGAACAGCATCCGGATGGCGGCCATGTGCTGTTTCTTGGTGGCGGCCGAGCCTGGGTGCTGCTCGATGTAAGCCGCAACGGTGATCGGCTCGATGTCTTCGAGCTCTTGGAAGCCGGCTTGGTCGCACCAAGCGAGAAATTGATTGATGGCGCGGTAGTAGGCTTGACGGGTATTGGCGTTTCGGATCGGTACCGTGAAGAACTCGGCAAACCGCTTAACGGCCGTTGGGCCGGCGTTGGCCAGGATTGAGGGCACGGTCATGGCACCGGAGGCCCGGAACACGCTCAGCTCGCTGGACTTCGACATTGGCGCTGAGTGTACCATCAAGGCCGTCCGGACTACCAGACATAAAAGGGGTTATGTAGGGTAGTGTTAGACGAGGCTAACTTTGGTGCCGACTGATCTCCCATAGGTACCCATCGCTACCGTCTCCCCGAAGCGTCGCGTGGGTCATGGCTAGGAACTGCGAATTAGTGGTTACACTTCACGAGGCGATAAAACGATCATGCATCGAGTAATTGAACGCGTTGAGAAGATCAGGAACCTCCGCTTTCCCGGTACCCACGTTCGTGAGCGTCATCATGCAGTAGTCGGTCACTGTCGGTTGGCCAAGAAGCTGGATTGAGCACGCTGACTGGAAGACACCCCCAATCACGGGAATCGTCTTCTTGCCCGACAGAACCTCGTCCCATCTTTCGGGAGTTCGCGCCTCCTTCAGCTTTCTGGAAAAGTCGTCGGCCTCCTCTCTCAGCCTCTGTCGCGCGTCTGCATCTGAGTTCCAACTATGGTAACTGCCATCCCCTTGCTGCTGCCAAAAGGCATCGTGATCGATGAGATTTCTCGCGGAGATCGTCACGAGTCCCTTCGTCGCGGTGGATGATTCGACTTGGTCGACTGCCTCATCAAATCGATTAAGGACGCTTTCAAAGCTCCCGCCGGGAACCTTACACTCGATTGCCCAACGCACACCCTCATAGGTGATCAGGACATCAACTTTCTTTTCGCCTGGCTTGCTCTTCTTAGCCTTGACCGGATCAATCACAAGATCGGTCCCGGTTTCGAACGCGAGTAAGGCAATCCAAAGCTCGAACATTTTGTTCCCGATTTCGCTGCGATCCTTCTTGTTCTGACCGAGCTTTCCCTCGTTGAGATATGTTAGATGTTCGGTTAACGCCCGAAAACCCGTACGCTGATAGAGTCGAATAAATTTCAAAGCGAACCTCCGGACCGTGAGAACATCTCTCCACATCGGCCGCACGTCTCCCGGTTCGCGAGTTTTGCCGATCTCCTCTCGTTTAGCTGGAAGCGACTCCACCTCATCGAGAATGGTGGAAAGCATGCTTTCGGCCTGGATAGCAATTTCAAGCGAGTTCAACGCCGCCCTAAATCGCTTTGCCAGCGCTTCCAGTTGCTCGAAAGTGAAATACTCAGACTGGTTGGCATTTGCTAGCTCTGATTCCATACCGCCTTGGTCAATGGGTTCATGCTTTCGGTCAATGAATTTGCGGTTAGAGCCGCTCTGCTATCCATCAGCCACGCCAAAGTAATTCGGAAGCAAGAATCCAACCACGCTTTTCTCTTCAACTATTGCGTACTCTGCGTCCTCATCGGGAGTCCAAAAACCAAAGTGGAATTCTGGATTCGCGGGGATCGGTCCTCCGCTTTCGAACCGCCTTGGAGTGACCCCAAATCACCCGCAAGAGGCCTTAACGTGCTAAAAATTCCGTTTCGTGAGGTGTGCCCTAGTTAAATGTCCGTTTCGCGTACGGACCCCGGGTAGCAGAGTTGTTCAAAGATGAAATTCTTCGCACGCTATCGTCAGATTGCGCTAGCGTGCGCGACAATCGAGTTAGCAGGCGTGTTTGATCTCGCTCCGTCAGTTCGTGTTGCCATATACGCAGAACTCGCCATCCCTGCTTCATCAGTGTGCGATTCACAAAACGGTCGCGCTCTATATTCTTGTTGAGTTTTTTTTTCCAAAACTCCGCATTCGTTCCCGGTTGCCCCCCGTGTTTAACGCACCCGTGCCAGAAACATCCATCTACGAACACTGCTACTCGTTGTTTGCGAAATACAAAATCCGGTCGGCCCGTGAGATTTTGCTTCCGGCGCCAGCCATTTATTGATGCGGCCTTAAAGATCCGAATTAAGCGAAGCTCGGTCGCCCGATTGCCGGCACCCCGGATTTTCGACATAATTCCACTGCGCTTTTCCTTAGAATAAATGTCCGGCATCGAAAGCGGTTTATCGTGAATTTCGGCGAAGCCATTCTGATTCAGTAAGCCCGACACGCGCAGCTTCGGCCGCTAGCGAATGCGCAATACGTTGCGCTTGAGGAAACTTAAGTTCGCCCGTCCACTGAAATTCAAAGGTCTTATCGACCGTGTAGAAGTGAAAGCTATCTTGACTCCCCGAAGAAACCACCGCGCCGGCCGGGCTATTCGCTTCGAACTCGAACATTCGGATTTTATGTGGCCGAGGCTCCCAATTCAATCGGATGTAGGAACCGCAGTGGCAGGCGAGCAGGTTGAAATTTTGATCGCCCTTTGTGAGACCAAGGAAAGGAAAGGCTCGACTTCCACCTTTTCGAATGAAGCAATCGCACGCAGGTTGGAGACACAGCCAGTAAGACGCGTCTCCTGTTTCCGGGTGGATGAGTAAAGTCCCTAGCGTCAGAGCCGGAGGTTTTTTACCATACCTGGTCCTAAGGCTCATCAACTCCTCGAGCCTCTCATTCGCATTTGGTGTGCTTTCGCCAGCAATCACCTCAGTGAGCTTCTGCAGATCTGATACGCCTTTGTCATCTGCAAGCTTTTTCACCCACCCCGGTTGGCTCGGAATCGAAAAGTCGAGATGGTTTCTAACTCCTTTCAAACAGATGTCCTGAACTACCTGTCGAGCCTTTTCAGCCGTCGTCATATTTGGTACGCTACCGAGCATCGGCATTGGATCAGGCCTAGTCTCAAGCCATTGCCGAATCGTTTCGTCTGGAAGGAAATCAGGACCCAGCCGCTCTTCCAGGATCGCTTCGATTTCGGCAGCAATCAATGGCAACAAATGTTCGTTTCCTTCGGAGGGAGGTGTTAATAGGGAGCGGTGAGCCAGGAATGGAGCGTCCAATCCGGGGGCGAAGCGTGTCAAAATCCGGTGGGTCGTGCGTCTGATTTCAGCCAACCCATCAAGAACTACATTTGAAACCAAGCCCGCCGTCATCGCGGTAAACTCACGGGTTGCTCGAGCTGCCAATTGCGCCTCGCTTTCGACCTGCTGCTGACTGCTCTCTGGACTCCGAAAGCGACTGTACTTGCCCAGAACGACAATGCGTGATGCACCAATCTGAAAAGCATACTCTCCATCCGCCTGCGGTGGCGATTTATCCGGTATCGTGAGTCGCTCTTTGATCTTCTCGGCAACTTTCAAGAGATCTTGCGCTCCAGTATATACGATGATCAGGCGTAGCTGTTCTGGTGCGTATTGCGCGCTTTCATCAACCGACACTGCAAGAAAGTTCAGTGTCTCTTCGTTGCTATCCGAACCATCGTCTCGGTGAACTTGCCAATCGATCACAAGAATATCGGCAGGAACGAGTAACTTTTCGCCACTCTGCCCAAGATCCGCTGGATTTATGCCCGGAAATCTTTGCAGAACTGAGCAAACGATCCCGAGTTCGGCAAAAGCCCTTATGGTCTTCTCTGCATCAATCCCATGTGGATCAGGATCCGGGATTGGTACCACAATCTCATTTGATTCAACAACGTTCGGTCCAGCTGGAAAAAGGTCTTCGGTTAAAGGCTGGACAGTCGAAGGTGTCGGAGGTGCTTCAATAGTATGCGGGATCGGCTCGCGAACGGCACCCTGCCTGAAAGCACGATCATCGATTACAACGGCGGTTTGAAGGAATCGCCCTACCACTTTGAGTGAGGTTTGGAAGAATTCACTATTTTGATCCATTCCCATTCGCCTCCTCCTTTTGTGTGGACGCAGGTGGTGCTATTCTGAAGCAAACAGGCGCTTCATCGTCATTTGCCAAAAACAGACGATAGCCGGCCTTCGCAAGAGTTTGACGGGAAATGTAAAGCCCCATTCCTCGTCCTCCCGGCTTGCGGGTAAATCTAAGATCGAAGATGGCTTCGTGATCTCGTGCAGTGATTCGCGGCCCGGTGTTAGCTATTTTAAATCCGCTATCGTCCGCATCGAGCAAAATAGCTCTCTCACCCCTGTGATCTTTCAGCCAATAAATGGCGTTGTCGATTATGTTAACAAATACCGGGTAAAAGGTCGATGGGAACCCGGTCACAATGTAGCGCCGAAATTCGCTGGACGGTCGCAGTTCAATTTTATGACGGCGTAGACGTTCTGAAAAAAGTTCCTCTAAGAATTTCAGGACTTCTGATCCTGAAATCTGTTGTGGATTGCGATAGAGGCGACGCTGTAGAGGAGTAAACAATGCAAGATAGCCGTCCAAATGCTCGAAACTCACTGAAATGCGATCATATATAGGTCGAAGTTGGGGACTAGCATTTGCCCACCCCTTAAGGCGCTTTAATTGTTCACGGATGGTACGTATTACAGCGTCGAACTCGTGTGTCACGACGGCGAGAGCCATGCCCAGCTGGACGAGCTCGGCGTCAGCGTCGGCTGCATCGCGGAGAGCAAGAACCTCTTCCTCGATCGCGCCTGTCATTTCACCACCGGAGATTGTCAGCCCATCTTGACTCAGATTGATCTCAAGCAGTTGTCGGCGAGCGTCTTCAAGAGCTTCACGATGACGAGCTGCTGTTTCGTCGATTCTCCGCTCCAAGTTTGCTCGAATCTCCTCGATTGCGCTCGGGCGAAGGTCAGAGAGGTCAATTCGCTGCAATTCGGCTCTCACCGAATCGATAGCGTCTTTTACATCAGTAAGCGCTCTCTGAGCAAGTTCTCGAACTTCCAACTGCTTTTCCTCCGCGGTTTGACGAGCTTCCCTTGCATGGCCCTGAATGCTCTTTTCCACATCCTCCGCCAACTCAGCTATGAGAGCCTGGAGCCGCTTACGTTGATCAATCTGTACTCTGGCTGCCTCTGCCGCCGCGCCAATAGTTTGGCGAAGCTTTTCTGCAGCTGGTGAGAAAAGCTCGGTTTCTAGCCTCTCACGTTCTCCAAGATATCCCTCCCAATCGCGACGCAGGACAGAACTCAAACCAATATCTCGTGGACGAGAGACCGAGTTCCGCGTCCTCAACTCATCCAGTAAGCGCTCCGCATACGCCTCTGCATCAATGAGGAGCCCTGCCGCTCGGTCTGAATTTGGCTCTTTTTGAGCTGTATTCAAGGCGCGCTGCACGTCGTCAAAGAGCTTGGAAATTTCTCGACGAGGTTCATCTTCCTCGACAACCTTAAAAAAGTTTTCCAAGTTAGCAGCGAATGCCTTTCTCCGTCCCGCGACGCTTTCTTCCCGCTTACGCCGAACGAGTTCAGCCCTTTCCAGATCCTTTCGTTTTTCTGACCAGACCGTGGACTTGATTGCCGTCTCACGAAAAAAGTCGGCGGCGAGCTGCACAAAAAAGTTCTCTAGGATTTCAGTAAATTGTCGATAGGACCTGTTTAGCTGAAAACTCTCCCTGCCAGCCTTCTCGACGAGCGCTGGATTATCTTTTTGGGTGATCTCGACCGCGCCAAACATCCGCCGATAGGCGAAGAAATAGTAAGCGGAGCCCTTGTTGCGGCGAGTCTCAATATTGAGCCAGTCAAAATCAGAATTTCCATAAGGGAGAACACGGATGCCATCCTTATAGACGTAGAGGCCACCAAAGCGGTTTAGCTTTCTGTATAGGATAGTATACTCTTCTTGAGGCATACGACTTTGGCGGGCTTCACCTTGTAGGTAGGCAAGATTTATTTTGAATGGCCCACACAACGAGTGCCTTCCAGAGCCGCCTTCCCATGGAATGACGTGGTGGATGGGAGCTTCATCATAAACGCGCACCTCGCCTTCAAACTGTCCAAACTCATCAAAACGACCAGAGAAGTGATGATCTGCGTTTTCAAAGTCCTCCGGCGTAAGAAAGGCACCCCCGCTTATTAGTTCAGATGGACTTTCTGGGACACGCCAGTCGCGAAACCGCGTGCTGACACGCGGTGACGGTGAATTAGGAACCATTGTGTTCGCGAAACCAACGAGGAACTTTGCAAAAGCCGGCTCAGCATCAGGCCGCTGGTCACGATCGATTTCTTCACCAAGAAAACCGTCTGCTGGCTGAATCAGGAAATGCGTTCCGTAACCCTCGCCTCGCAGAGTAAGAGGGTCTCGACCCGGCTCAACGGCGTCTCCCTGACTAAAAAAGGCGTCAATACGCTGAGGGTCCGCAACGAATCCAGACAAATTGGCATTTATGCTATCGAGCCGTTGCCGGGAAATCCGGTCCCTAAGCGAGTGCGTGACCTCACGAAAGTGGTCAACAAGGCGCTTTACCAGATCTCCATTAGGGAGTGTTCCGCTTGCACAGGTCTCCACAGGAATATCGATTTCATCCAAATTTACTCCCGGCACCTCGAACAGTTCCCAGTTTATAAATCCAACTACCAGTTCATGCCGTAAGTCTCCGCGCCTTGCCCGCGTCATCACTAACACCTGCGGACCAATTCTGGCAATGGCAAGCCGGCCTATGCCCTTCTCACCCATTATTGGTCGCTCATCGGCTCCTGGCGGGCGATAGGGTAATACTTCACCTCCAACTTTGCTTTCTGTTCCCAGAGTGAGCCAGCGATCTTGGAATTCTTCCGAAGTCATTCCGATGCCATCGTCCCTGAGCAGAAATAAATTCTCCGGCCGATAATAGTCCACTTCGACGCGCTGAGCGTAAGCGTCGTGAGCATTTTTAAAGAGCTCACTAATTGCAGTCGCGGCCCCAGCAATCTGCTGCCGCCCAAGCATATCCACGGTCCGTGCTCTAGCCCTAAACTTCGCCATGGTGAACCCCGAGCAAATGCCTTCCTATTCGCTCCGCGAGTGCCGGCGGCACAGCGTTTCCTATCTGAGAGGCCAACGCGTTTAGGCTGCGGCCATAAAAACTAAACTCTTTTGGAAACGTCTGCAATGTCGCTCCTTCGCGAATGGATATTGCTCGGTCTTCGTTGGGATGTCCGAACCGGCCATTCGAGAAGCTGATGAAACGCGTTGTTATCGTGGGTGCTGGGCGGTCCCAATACATGCGCCCATATACGTCGCTAAAGATGTTGTCACGCCCTATATAAGCTGGGATTTGAAGTTCGACATCATCCTTCCATGCCGCTCTGCTCCCACCAGACTTCTCAGTCTGTCTAATCCGCCGAAGATTGGCCTCCGACAATCCGCTGGCTGTGTGCTGAAATTCGGTTTTATCACGGTGACCGGCTTCGATCTTCCGGAAACCATTCGCTGCTCCTATGAAAGCACGGACCGTGAGTTTGGGATCTGGCTTAGGCTCCGGAAGCTTAATGCTTTTCAAAAGGCGAGTTGCGATCAGTAAATAGCGGATCCGGTGTTGCGGGACTCCATAATGATTCGCATCAATGATGCCTTCATCCCAAGCATAGTTGTGTCGCCTCAACAGTCGAATGAAGTCCGGAAGGACCGTATGTTTCTTTTGATTCTGCAGACCGGGAACATTTTCAATTATGACGAAGCCTGGCAGGAAGTACCGAATAAATCTTTCGAATTGGTGCAAGAGAAACGCGGTTCGCTGAGCCTTAGTCCTGTCTGTGCGAATCTTGCTCCAGAATTGACAGGGACTACAGCCGACGAAAATCAAAGATCGATCGCAGCGTCGTAGGTCGAGCCGTTTGCCCAACTCAGGAGCACTTAGACGGCTGATGTCGTACTTGACGAACTTCGCCCCCCGGATGTTACTCTCATAGGTCGATCGGCAGTCCGAATTGTTGTCTACTCCGCCCAATACGGTGATGCCGGCATTGCTCAAGCCGAGGCTCATGCCTCCTGCTCCGCAAAAGAAGTCCACTGCTTTGAGTGGCACACTGTTTCTTGCGGGCATTGAATTCAGAATTAGAAGGTTACCGACCCGGTTGATACTCTTCAAGTCTCAGATTGGGATCGATTTGTTTAGTCCGTTTCAAACCCACTATTGCTCGTGAACTTTAATGTTCGGCTGTTCTCTGTGACCGTCCGTACAACATTGTCGGGAGCGCCTCCTGGGATCTCCGCTTCGATTTCCAGGGTCACGCGTACCGAAGAGCCGACGAGGCCAACGAGATGACTAACAACCTCCTCGGCGATCTTGCCGGCGTCACGTCCGGCCCGCGCAGAATCAAGGATTACGGTGCCATGATAGCGCTTAGGTTTAGAAGATGGGTTCGGCAGTACCGGATCAACGGGCGGTTTCGGCCTCGTTGGATCATCTGGCTTCGTATCGCCGGTCCCTCCAGGGATCGGCACAGGTGGGGTGAGCTCTTGGTCGATCTGCCGTCGCGCAATCTCAGGCCGCACGAGCAGGCCCGGATCGTCCCCCTTAACACTTACCTGCGCGCTTGAGAGAAGTCCGCGATAGCGAGCAGCGGGTTCGTCGTAGTCCTCGGCATAGGCGAAGGCATCTTGCTCCCAAGTCAAGAGCGCGAGCCCCGCGCGGATGGCGTTTACAAGGACTTCCGTGGTCTGCAACCGCGGCAAATAAAGATAACGACCGAAGTCCTCCGCGAGCTGCCTGATCGGGACGTGGTTGCCACGCCACAGGGGTACCCGGTCTAGCTCCATCCGGAGTCGCGAGGCAGCAAAGTTGAGTACAAGCAATTCGTCGCTCTTGAGCTTCTTGCTGGCTCGTGGTGCAAGCCCGCCGTTGCCCGACAGACGGACCGTCTGCCATGTGACAGGGGCTTCCGGGCTCGCCTGCCCGGGAACGAGCAACCACTGATAAGTTTCAGGAAGTCTCGCTGTCACGGCACCGTCAGCAGCTGTCTTTTGTATCTCAGCCTGCCTGACCTGATGTGGCGATAGGCCAAGCTCGTCCTTCTCATCCAGAATGGATTCCCAAGCCAGGAATTTTCTCGCTGCCTCATCCAAGTCCTGCAGCCGCGTCTTGTCAGCGACGAGAAAAATGAGCGTGTTTCGATATATCCGTGGGGCATTACCTCGCGTCTCGAAAATGGCCTTGGCCTTCGTCTCGGCGGCGTTGTTAGGGTCTCTCGTGTAGGCGTGATCGATGTCAAGAACAACCAGGCGCCCGTCAAGATCATCCGGCACATCTGCACTAGAACCCGGCATCGGGTGCACACGATTAAAGTCGCCCGTGTTGCGAAGATCCAATCGCAAGCGCTTGTCCAATTCCTGAACTACTTTATCAGGGTCGCGCCTAAATTGTTCGCCACGATCCTCGGCGAGTTTTGTAACAGTGGGTTGCGTCGAGTACCAGTAGCGCGGGCCATCTTGATAAAGGTAGGTTGCTGCCGCAGCGAGTCGCCGGAGGGCATCACCAAAGATCGCAATCGATTCACCGGGCATGGCACAGCCTAACTTTACTCGCCTGTCTTCGACTCCTCGATTGGCGGCGGTCGGCGTCGGCGCTGAGCCCAAGTAAACGGTTCGGGCTACGCGCCTGCATGCTGCGTATTTGCCAAGATTGGGCACCTCGCCATCGAGCCGGACCGGCAGGGAATTCGGACCGTCAACGTCTTTTTCAAGAATCGGCACCCAATTGTCCGAGAGATAACGCGTAAGCTCAAATTGCACTCGCGCGTCGTCGATCGGGATATTGGCTGGCAGAATCAGCGGGTTCCGGTCGCCCTTTTCATATAGACTGTGGATGACAGCCGCCATCAGGCGCAACACCCCACGTGTGCGCTGGAACTTCACTAATGTAGACCAATCGGTGTATAGCCGGTCAAAAATCTCCGGATGTATTGGATAAGCTGCTTTGATTCGTTTCTCGTAATCGGCATCGTGGCACTCGGGCGGAAACTCCTGATGCTGGGTGCGGTAAAGCTCGGCGAACGCGCGCGCCACGACATCGCGGTCCCGAAAGTGGGCCTGATCTGCAAGAGGCTCGAATAGCCGCCGGCGCACAATCTCAAAGCCTTCCTCAGCGGTCGCGGGTCGCCATGAGGACTCTACGCGTCCCACAACGTTGCGGAGCCTGTCCAGCGCCTCGCGCCCTCTTTGTCCACCGACCTCCACATCGTCGGCTTGGGTATGGGGTGAGCCACCGGTATCGGAGGCCGGTAAACTGATAACCAGTAGACAATTCTTAACCAGTTTCGCCGATTCCGTGAGCACTTGGGCGAAAGTGAATTGCGTCTCGAAGCCGCCGGCGGGCAGGTCACCCTGGTCATGGAGCTGCCGTGCATAGGCTACCCACTCGTCGATCAAAACAAGGCATGGCCCGTACTCGTTGAAGAGTTCGCGCAGAACATCGCCGGGACTCGTGGCCTTCTCGTCGTCGGCACGGACGCGATCAAAAGCCTTCTTCCCGCCGAGTTGCCAGGCGAGCTCGCCCCAAAGAGTGCGGACCATCGTGCCGTCCGGCTTCCGCACCGGATTGCCGGGCGAGATCTTATTCCCGACCAATACTACTCGCTTGACCGTGGCCAGCTTTTTGGCTTCTGCTTCCTGCAGGACGGCGTCAATGCCAACCAACTCATTCGGGGGCGTGCCCGAGAAGAGATGGTAGAGGGCCAACATGGAGTGGGTTTTGCCTCCGCCAAAGTTGGTCTGGAGCTGCACCACAGGATCGCCGCCTTGACCAGAGATTCGCCGCACCGCACCTACGAGAAGCCGTTTAAGGCTCTCGGTGAGATAGGTGCGGCGAAAAAACTCGGCTGGCTTTTTGTATTCGTCAGTGCCTTCGCCCAGGTGCACCTGCCAGAGGTCCGCGGCGAATTCGGCCTGCTGATAGCGCCCGCTGGCAACGTCTTTATGCGGTGTTACTACTTCGCGCCATGGCTTGAGGTTGACCGCCGCGGTGCTTTCAATCGCGGTGCCCGAGCTCTTGCGCGTTTCGGTTCTTACTTGCTCATCGAAGCGCAAGCGCAACAACTCCATTTTCATCTTATCGATCTTGTCCGCTTGCGGAGCTGAGACAGCGCTGAGAAGTCGCCCTGCCGAGTCAAACGCGCGGTAGGCGTCATCACCCGAGAATGACTGTTGGTGCGCCCACTTGTTACGGAGGTCGCGCAGTTCACTGACAAGAGTACGTTCTGCTTGTCCTAGCGTCCGGCGAAAGACATCGTTCCAAGCCTCCCACATGAGCTTCAACAATGGAGCGACGTCCCAATCGCCAAAGGCTTTGCCAACTAAATTCCGGTCGTCGTTAAGGAAGCGTAATGCTTCGGAAGCGGCCTTTTCACGATACAGATTCTTGAACTCGCGCTCAAGGAAAGGACCCAGTCCTTCCTTAAGAAGGTCCATCGCCTTTCCGACACGCTCATGATTATTAATGGCCATAGACTACTCCTGGCTGAATAGCTGCGGTTGGGACTCTTCCGGTTTGCCAACATCCCGCGCTAGGCGGGTGATCTCCGGCCAGCTTTGGACGAGACCGTTATAGGAAAGCGCTTCCTGTGCGCGCTTCTTGCGTTCGCACACCGTGTAAAGCCGATAGGCCAGCTCGCGGGAGATTTCAGCCTTGCTGCCCATCCGTGCGACAAGCGCGGCCGCCGCGGCCTCCCCGCCAAGTTCCAAGGCACGCACCAGATGATGAACAGACTCCCAGGCCGTCAGGCGTGAGTCGGTTTCCGGTTCCCAAGCCGCCGATAGCTCGTCGGGCCGAAACAGGCGGACCTTGCCGCCTTTCGACACCAGGATGCCCGCTTCGACCATTCCGGGAACGCTAGTGTTTTTGGCCTTGGAGAGTGTCTCTGCCACTCCGAAGGGGGCGTCCGCGAAGCCCGACTGCTCGAACCACGCGAGGGCCCAACGGCTTACGGCATCGAAGTCGCCCTCCTGCTCTGCTAACGCCTCGTCGAGAGTCTGGTTGATGAGCGCCAACGCTTCCCGCACCGATAGCGGTTTGCCCTCCGCATCAAGCACTTTGGCATAGCGCGTGTAAACCGCCATTCCGGGACCGATCGCAGCCTGCGCCAAATCGACAGGCGCTATATTGCTGTGCTGAAGATGTTTGAGCGCCGCTGGTAGCTCTGACTCGAGCGCACTAAGGAATTCGCGGCGCGTAGCCGGGGACGCATTCGCGGCACGCCGGCGACACACCAGGACGATGCTCGAAGCGAGGGCGCTGCTACCGAAGCTGCGCATGCGCGTTTTTCCTTCCGTTCGCACAGGCCACGTCCCAGTGATGGCGAAGCCTGCTCGGATCAGCGCTTCGAGGAAGGTCTCCCAGCCGGTGCTAACAGTACCTTTGTCGCTGGTGCTCTCGGATTGCTTAAAGGCATAGAAGATCGTAACCGGAAATGCTGGGTGCAGGTGCTCCGTAAGGCGATGCATGGCCTCGGTCATACCGGTGAGAAAGAACTGTTCCGCCTGCTCCTTTCCCCCGTGTCGATACGGCGCTGCGACGAGTTCCTCGGTCTTGGGAACTGCAATCGTCGAAAAGAGGTCTGGCAAGATCGACTTAAGCGAACGGCGCAGCCATGTATAAAAGTAGTCCGAAAGGTCAGCGTAGGGAACGTTGTCGTAGTATGGAGGGTCGGTGCAAACAACCCGGTGCTCGGATTGCCCAGAGCTAAGACGGGCATCGGCGGCCCATGAAACTCCTGGCGGGCCATCTGCTGGAAGATTCAATATCACTGATGCAGTTCCCTCGGCAAGCCCTTCTAGGTCACCCCCAGTTCCTGACAGTGGGTTCGTTTCCGCGTAATCCCACGTCATTCCAATATCGTTGCGTGTAAATGCGCGACTCAGCTTAGTTTCGTCTGGCCGCCAGGTTGAAAGTGTTGTGTTGAACCTTGCAGCCTTGCTCGACGTGAGGCCCAGGTATACGGCTATCGCGTCGGCGTAGGCGGCTGCACTATCAACCTCGAGACCGGGTCCGTTTCCGGGCAAGCTAGCGACCGCCGCGTCGATCTTTACCCGCTCGTGAGCTTCCCGCACCATGTCGCAAAAAGTAGTCAGCGCCACGAGTTGGCGAGCAGTGAAAAGGTCGCTCCACTTAGTGAGACCGTATAGGAATGGTGTGAATGCCCGCGGATCTTCGACTAGGTCGCCTTCTGGTTGCCAAAGTGGTTTCGCCTCACGTGCTATGCGTTCCATGTCCAATGTCGGGGCGACATAGATGCGCTCCCGCGCACCCTCAGCGACGATCGCCATCATCCGCGCGCCCATGCGCCCAGCGTTGCCCTCGGCTTTGATGTAGTCTCCGCCTATCGGCGTTCCGGACATGATGCAGCGAAAATTTGCCCTTGCGAGCTTGGTGCCATTGTTTGCTGCTTCAGCGTTCTTGGGCTTGCCGAGTTTCACGATGAAGCGGTAGCCGCCCCTTTCGATCACCGGCTCGATGTAGGCCTCTTTACCATCCTTCGTGGACAGCATAAACGTGGACACTAGCGGTACCTCCACGTGGGCGAAGGCCGGGTTCGGACTTTTTACCGTTCGCGCCCACAGCCAAGCAATGACAGTTAGCTTCTCACCGGCGTAGGCCGCGAGGTCGGCGCGTTCGCTAGCTATCTCGCCCGTGATCTCGATCTTCGGGTAAAGGTGCCCGATCCGCTTCTCCGCTTCGTCGCGCATCCATCGGCCGTAGTAACGCACATCTTCGGCGAGGCCTTTTGCCCCGCGCCATTCCCGTTCAATCAGCCGTTTATCTTCGCGCGCTGCTGGATTCACTGGCGGACGGCCTGCGAATTTTGGCGGAATTTCGATCATCGCCTTGTTGATGAGAACCGCCACCGGATTCAGGTCGCTGGCATAGCTCTCCAGGCCGAGTCGTTGCGCTTCGAGCGGCAGCGAGCCGCCGCCTGCAAAAGGGTCGTGAAAAGCCGGAAGGCTTTCCGGGTCGAACAGTTCCTTGGCCCGCGGGTGGTTTTGGTTCTCGGCGCATGTTATCCGCCAGCTCTTCCAAATCTCCTGCCGCGCTTGTTCCAGTACTTTTTCGTTTGTCGTATTCTCCCAGAGCACGAAGTCTTCGATGACCCTAAAAAGGCGTTGGCGCTCAACCTCCTGCTCCTCCTCGGTCGCGAATCGCTCCGGATGGATCGATGGATCGTCTACCATCTGAGCGAAAATCACCGCTCGCGCTGCAGCGAGCGGTCGCCGCGCCCACCAAAGGTGCAGCGTGCTCGGGTGCCCATGGCGGATGGATTTTTCCCGTGCCGAAGCAGCATTGACCGCATCGAGAGGAAGGGCCACTTCGATGAGTTTCTTTTTTGGGGTTTCGCGGTCCATTTCTGTTATCGGGGACCCTCAGCCCGCGCCAGGAGCTCCGCAAAGTCGTAGTTGACGCTCGCAGCCCCAAAATCCGGCTCACGCTGGAAGGGGCGCCGCACGTAATGCACACGGTGTGTATCCCCGTCTAGGAACTCGACGATGGCTAGGATGAAGTCGTCGGGTTTGTTGAGTGAGTAGAGAATTTCGTTCTTGGTGACCGTGATGGTAGCGGCGCCTGAGATGCGCCCTTTTACTTCCAAGAAACGCAATCGTCCGGTGCTCGGGTCTCGGCTCTCGATATCGTAACCAAGCTTTTCATATTCCCGATCGGTCGGCTCGAAGCCAAGTCTGCGCTCAACCTCGAGGATGATCGCCCGTGCTCGCGCGGCAGAGGCCTGCGTGTCTATAGGCTGCGTCCATTTGGGTAATGGCCGACCGCTCAACTGGGCGACGAGCCCGAGTGGCGCCACTACGAAGCCACCAAGAGCTATAGGTGGTAACGCCGAGACCTGCGTTTCGAGGTCGAGTTGCTCCATTCGTTTCTGGAGTCGCACTTGCAAGTCGTCTGCCCGACGGCTCGCTTCTTGAGAGTTTAGGCGGGCGTTAGGTTTGCCGGTCTGCTCCTGAAGCTTCAGATCCTGAGCGCGATGGTCCCAGTAACCAATCTCCTTGGTGAGCCTATCTTTCACCGCAACCCGCGCTTTTTGGATCCAGGCGTCGCGCCTGTTGCGCACCTCTTTCAGGTGTTCCGGCACCACTTCGGCGATGGCGTGCGCCAATGCCTTTTGTTCCAAGTCTCGGGTAATCCAGCCACTCTCGGGGCAGCTCAACAAAGCATCTATCGTGGGTTCGTCGGCCCGAAGAGGGCGATAGTCCAGATAGGGAGCATAGTGCAAGTGCGTGGACTGGCCCATTGCATCCAACTCGACGTAAAGCATCTGCTTAGAAATGGTCCGTCGATCACCGCTCTTAAGTGTGCTGGCGTCCTGCACGGCGTGCTCCAAATAAAAAAGGATGCGCGGCTTAGTGCCCGGGTCACGATCGTCTACAAGTACGGCCCCACGGCGTAAGAGATCCCGGTGACGTTCGAGCGTCAGATCAAGCGTCGCATCCAGCAGCGGGTGGCCCGGGCAGATGAAAGCCGCGAGAGGTTGGCCTTGCGGTGCGATCAAAGACTTTTCAAAGGCGATGCGTTCGTAGCGGGCCAGGACCGGTTCACCCGTTCCAATCATCCGGTCGCGGTTTCGCACCGGCGCGGGAACATGGGTCACTTCATACCGGCGAGCCTCTTTCTGGCGGGTCGTACCACCAAGTTGAGTAAATGCTTCGAGAAAGAATGATTCGGTGTAGTGCGGTTGAAGGCGCCGTGCTTCTGCACGCTCCATATCCTCGCGAACCCGTGCCACACGGCTAGCGTCCATCACGTCATGAGCCAGCGCACTCTCTTCGAGCAAGTCTTGCAGGTGCGGCCGATCGACGGCATCTGCGATAGCTTGGTTCAGTTTCTCGCGTATGTCCGGGCGTTCCCCGTAGCGGATCGCTTGAATTAACAAGTCCCGCAAAGGCCGGCCCTCGAACTGAATTTTGCCGAGAACGTCGAAGACCTGGCCGCCCAGGGTCTGACGCGCCTGCTCCAGCTTTTCAAGCAAAGTGCGGTAAACATCACCCTCCCGCGTTTCATCGGCTACCAGATTCCACAGATGGCATACCTCCGTCTGGCCGATTCGGTGGATCCGGCCGAAGCGCTGTTCAATCCGGTTAGGGTTCCACGGGAGGTCGTAATTGACCATGAGGTGTGCTCGTTGCAGGTTAATCCCCTCGCCCGCGGCGTCCGTGGCAACAAGCACTTGGACCTCTGGATCATGCCTAAAGGATTCTTGGGCCTTCATGCGTTCCTCGCGACCCATGCTGCCATGGATAACAACCACCGCCTCCTTACGACCGAGTAGGGTTGAGGCCCGGGCCTCAAGGTAGCTGAGCGTGTCGCGGTGCTCGGTAAAGACAACGAGCTTCTGACGCGGCGAAGGTTTAGGCGCAGGAATAGCGGTGGCAACCTTAGACCTATCACCGTTTGGAATCGCAGCACCGGTAAAGATCTCTCCGAGCAGGCTCGCGAGTTCGCGCCATTTACGATCTTCCCCGGTACGACGGACGGCGAGAGCGAGTGATTCTAGTCGTTCCAGCGTGGTAATTTCCGCTTTTAACTCACCGATGCTGCGTGCGGCCGTCGCTTGATCAAGGATCTCCTCTTCAGTTTTTTCGACCTCGTCGTCTGGGGCTTCTTCAAGGTCCTCAAGATCCTCGGCATCGAGTGCAGGCGTTGCAACGGCGATCGCATCCGCTACACCGCCGCGTTGCAAGAGTTCGAGTTCCCGGAGACGCTTTTGCAAGCGCTCGGTGCGGCGCCGCAGTGACTGGTAAATGGCCTCGGGGGACGAGGCGAGCCGGCGTTGCAGGATGGTGAGCGCGAACCCAACCGTGCCCGCCCTTTTATCGTTGGCGAGCGCCTCCGCACGATTAAATTCTTCGCGTACGTAGTTCGTCACTTCCCTGTAAAGTTCCGCTTCGGCCTCCGAAAGCTTGTACGGCACCGTATAGGCTATGCGTTCCGGGAAGAGCGGCGTGCCGTCAAACTTGAGCAGGTTTTCTTTAACCATTCGCCGCATCAGGTCAGAAATGTCGGCCTGATGAACGCCGTCGCGGAATCGGCCTTCAAACCGGTCGCCGTCGAGCAGCGCCATAAAGAGCTGAAAGTCCTCCTCCTTGCCGTTATGAGGGGTCGCGGTCATCAGCAGAAAGTGGCGCGTGAGACCTGACAGCAACTGGCCCAGGTGATAGCGCTTGGTGTATTTGACTTCGCCGCCAAAGAAACTGGCAGAAAGCTTGTGCGCCTCGTCGCAAACCACTAGATCCCAACGGCAGTCCGGGACTTGCAGCTTTTGCTGCACGTCTTCGTTGCGTGCCAGTTTGTCGAGACGGGCGATAACAAGATTGTTTTCGAGGAACCAGTTACCTGTTCGGGCCGCCTCGAGTTTGTCATTCGTTAGGATTTCGAAGGGAAGATGAAAGCGCCGATAGAGCTCGTCCTGCCACTGCTCGGCCAAGCTGCCCGGACACACGACCAGACAGCGCTGCAAGTCGCCGCGAGCAATCAGCTCTTTTATTAAGAGTCCGGCCATGATGGTCTTCCCGGCACCCGGATCGTCGGCAAGCAGGAAACGCAGCGGTTGACGAGGAAGCATGGCCTCGTAAACCGCTGTGATTTGGTGTGGCAACGGTTCGACGAGGGAAGTGTGTACGGCCAGGACTGGGTCAAACAGGTGCGCCAGACGAATACGGTGCGCCTCTGAAACGAGGCGGAACAAATGCCCGTCCCCGTCAAAGCTCCAAGGTCGTCCGTGTTCGACTACTTCGAGCCGCTGCTCGTCATGCCGATAAAGCAGCTCGTTGGCAACCCGACCAGACGGCGCCTTGTAGGTCAGCTCAAGAGCCAGGGAGCCGAACCACCGCACGTTGACTACCGTGACAATCTGATCCGGAAGGACACCTCTCACGGCGGTGTTGGGATTGAGATCTTCGAGGCGCATCATGATCTTATCCGGCGCATGCTTGGAAAAGCATTGTCAGCGCTAACTTAGCAGCGGGAATAGGGAAACCAGCGGTCATCTAAAATAGGCAAAGACGGTCATAAGAACGAGATTTCCGGAGATTATCTGGAAAAGGCACACAAACTGAAGCCAGAAATAGAGCCTCTGCCCTTCGTGGCGTTAATCTCGGAGAATTATTTCTGTCGACCTGCTAGCAAAGCTTTGAATACAGGCGGGCCCGCCTGCTCCTCCAATACACAGCCTTCTGGAGTCTTGTCGGGTCTGAAACGAACCAAGGTACAGGTGTGTCGGAACCGGCCGTCACTAAAGTGGTCGTAACGGACTTCGACGACTTTCTGCGGAGACACGGGCCTCCACGGGCCTGATGGTTCTGTGTTCCAATTAGAAAAATCGCCAGGTTGGCGGCCGGCGAATGGTGTGGTTTTGCGAGGACTCAGTTTTCCAACGACGATTTTAGCCGTAGTGGTGATGTCGACGGAACCAACATAATGGAGCCGGCCGGCGCCGTCATACAACCCAAGCAGGAGCTCGTCGTGGGTGCTGCCGATTGATCGATCGCGAAAACCTCCGATCACACAATCAATCGTGCGGTAATTCTTAATCTTGACGGCCGCTCTGTCCTCGCCTGGCCGGTACGGCGCGTCGGCGCGCTTTGCGACGATACCGTCGAGTTCTTGGCCAATGTGAGTAATCCAACCTTCTACTGTTTTGAGATCGCTAGTGCTTGCCGAAAGGTAGATTGGCGGTGAAGGCGGCTTTGTCGTTCGGAAAAAACGTTGTAGCGCCGCGCGGCGTTTACAAAATGGTTGTTCTAAAAGGCTCTCGCGGCCCGCTAACATGTCGAAAACAATGTAGATCGCTGGCGTTTCGGCGAGCTCGTGTCGAAAGCGTTCGCTGTTGGTCCGGAGCCGTAGCCGGTTAACCAGCAAATCAAAGGAGAATCCGTTTGAGCTCGGAATGGCCAGCTCACCATCTAGAACGAACGAGTTAGGATGGATCTGCTGCGCCGCTGAAACGATTTCTGGAAACCCGCGGGTCAGATCCTTGAGCGATCTGGATTGTAGGTGGACGTGGGAACCCTGGCGGAAGAGTAGGCACCGAAACCCATCCCATTTTGGTTCATAGATCCAGTCCGGACCAACTGGAAAGGTCTTAGCAACCCGAGCTCGTGTCGGCTCTAATGGACCGGTTAGGACCATTTACTCTGGTACGCCATTTGAATAAGCGGCGCCAGGGGCTGCCCTGTGTCGGCAATTGCAAGCATGCAAGCTTATCACCGAGGGCGCACTTCGGTGGAATCGGCTAAGTGATTCCGAGAACCCACCGCGTCTGACTTAGCAACGAAAGCGTGAGCCTGGGCGAACAAACCAACCACATCGATATGTGGGTCGTCGCTCCGGACAAGCAACCAACGGGCGAGCAATGAGGCCAAGGCGACGGCCGGCTCGGGTCGCCCTAGCGTTTCGCGTGTTTGCTCAACGGCAGCATCGAGTAGCTGAATGCTAGTTGGCTCCTGTATCATTACGCTCCTGCCGTAATGCTTAGCATAGAAAAAAGAGTCCTGTCGATCCCCTGCTCTCCCCTTTTGCCCGCGCCGCGTCAGCGATCGGGAGACGGGCGGCTGGGGCCCTCTTTCGTGCGTCCGGTCTTGCCAGATGGTAGGTCGCTTTTCTGCGCCTTCCCTGCTGATCGCCTAGCTTGTTTGATTGTTTTCGCCAGATCCTCTTCACGCGCTTTAGCAGATGCACTGGCCGTCGGCTTTGATGGCGCCTTGCTGGTTACTTCGTGCTTGGGTTGAGGAGTGTCTTTGACAGGCTCTTCTCGAACTGCCAGAGCTTCTAGGGTCTGCGGAAGGCTGTAGGTGGACTGAGCTGCTCGTTCTTCATTCTGGAAAAGCGTGATAATACGTAGCGCCTGAGCATTTGAGATGTTGATTCCCTGTCGGCGGAGGTCTTGGACGATTTCGGGGATAGTCTTACCTTTCTCGCGGTCGCGGAGAAGCTGTTCGCGTCTTTCGCGCAGTTGCTCTTGTTTCGGAGCGGGATGTGGGTGACGGCGGTTGGGACCTTGGGCAGCTGCCAAGAGCTGCGCGGCCGCCTGTTTCAGTTTTGGATCAGTCGGCGGTGGTGCTGTAGGAGATGGTAAGCCGGCGCGCTCTGCTCTTGTCTCTTTTTTAAACAATTGGACCGCGCGCGCGAGTTGAGGTTTTGAAATCTCAACGCCGTTCTTATTTAATAATTGCGTGATTTGTTCAAGACTCGCTTTGCGAAGCGCTTGGAAGATGGCGTCCTTGTACGGTCGTATGGCGTCAATCTTCGGGGAGTCATGTTGGTGGCGTGTATTGGGGCCACGTATAACTTCGAACAGAGCCGCCACGAGATCTATAGCTCTGTCTAATGGGTTAGAATCTGGGTCGCGCAAGGCCGGGACAGCTTAAGGTAGAAAAGTTAGGATTCTGGTCGGATGTTGATAAAAGGTATAAGTGTAAACGGTTTCCGGCAAGCAAGTAGCGACGTATTCCGTGCGTAAAAAAGGCGAGCCGGAGGCGGCTAACGTCTCTGTAACCACTTAAATGGGGTTTAGCGGTCTATTGCTGGACCCCGTCGAGGTCCAGAAGAAGGCTGTCCGGAGACCGGTTGCATCCGCTTGTTGCCGTTCCGGCACGCTGCTATTTCGCGTTGCAGCAACAGTTCGTGGGCCTCCATCGTGGGCAGGGTTTTAAGCGCTTCTTCGAGGAGAGTAGCGGTGGATTTGCGCTGGTCGGGTTTTTGGGGCCCTTCGGTTTTAACGGGCTGGTAGCCTTCGATTACGGCATGAAGCGGCCCGGTTGGTGGTAAATCGTGGCCGATCTGGTCAACCCTGGGACGTGAAGGAACTTCTTTGCTCGCAGGATTGGCCTCGTGAGGCTTGTTGGACCTGGTCGCCAGGTCAGCGGGGATGGCTGCGATGTATTCTGGCGGGGGAGCGAGGATTCTGCGGGCGTTGTGGATGTCGCGCTTGGACAGCAGCGTGAGGTCCACGGGTCTAGAAAAATGCAAATAGAATTCGGCGTCGGGGCGGATGCCGGGAAGTCCAAGGAGGGCATTGGAGCGGCCGGCCGTGGCCCGAATGACAGAAATAGTGTTCTCAGGCCGGTCTTTACCGGACTGGGCGGCCCCGCAAAATTTTTCGAGTTCTATTAGTGTGACGCTAGTGGTTCTCATAGGTCTCGTTCAATTTCGGGTCGTGGAGTTGTAGGATTGTACGAAGGCGTTGGACTCTGGAGGCGGCCGGCGCGCCGGATTTCTCGAGTGATTTCTGCTTGGGTAGCCTCTAATCGGCTCAAGTGGGCCAGGAATCCTTGCGGATCTTGCAAATGAGTTTGGATCTGGGCCAGGAGAGTAACGCCGTCTTGATAGGGGGATTGACTGTATTCGAGCAACCAGCGGCCAATCAGGGCGCAAAGTGCCTCGGCAGCGGTTTGAGTGTTTTGCGCGACACACTCTCGGGCGATCGCGGCATCGAGGAGCTGGACACTGGTTGGAGCGTGAATGGCCATTTGAATGTTAGCGGGCGGTGTTGTCCGCTCCAGGATCGCGTTTGTGCTTGGCGCGGATG
>Ga0185299_10000510_pt1 | contig 102288 bp, 86 predicted proteins | sample PaiPotPPA55metaG_FD_128002 | JGI IMG/M metagenome (GOLD analysis project Ga0185299, IMG submission 128002) | Iron sulfur acid spring bacterial and archeal communities from Banff, Canada, to study Microbial Dark Matter (Phase II) - Paint Pots PPA... ... | reverse complement strand
AGCCAAGCTCAGCGCGGAAGGAATCGATCCGCGCATCCCGTGGCTGTACGACTTTAAGCTCGACTTCCGCTTTCGGTAACAGAGGGCAAGTACCGAAGTCCAGGAAATACCTGCTAAAAAATCCCTGAGTGATTTGGCGGACGGATTAATGAGAAATTCCTCATCCGGGCAAAATGCCTCATTGGACAAAAACAATCGGTATTCCCGTTCTCTGGGGGGGGGTTTCAAGGGGCGGCAGCCCCTTGCGTGGCAAACATGACCGCTGGCGTGCCGCAACCTACTAGAAGCCAATGGTCTGCAACTACACAGTAGTTTGCCACGCGTAGCCACGAACTTGGCAAACTGGCAAACTCGTGAACAGTGGCTTATGGTTGTATCCGTTTAAGGCCCGCGACTCACCAGTGCAAAAAGGACTCTCATGGACGAGGAAAACAACAAGCTCACGCCAAAAACGGTCCTGTTTCTATGCACCGGCAATTACTACCGCAGCCGCTTCGCGGAGTTTTATTTCAACGTCCTGGCGGAGGCGCGAAAGCTCTCCTGGCGGGCGGAGTCGCGCGGTCTGCAACTCCATCCCGATAATCCCGGTCCCATCTCGCGACAGACCGTTGCCTGGTTGCAGGATCTGAAGGTTAATCTGCCCGCAAGTCATCGAGATCCCATTCAGGTTTGCGAGTCGGATCTTGAGGCAGCCCACCTGGTCGTCGCCGTGAAAGAGGCGGAACATCACACGCTGCTCGAACAGCATTTTCCGGCCTGGGCCGACAGGGTGGAATACTGGCATATTGACGACCTGGATTGTGCGACCCCTCAGGAAGCGCTGCCGAAGTTAATGGAAAAGATCGAGCATTTGGCTTCGTCAATGATTTCCCGGCGCGATGACGGTTAAAGGAACGAGAACATCGCTGTTGCGATGCATAAACAATTGCTACGATCTGCTATGTCGAACGTTACTGAGGCGGCATGGCTTGACTGGATCGCCGGGGGGTGAGCAACACATCATGAGCAAAGAAAGCAACCGCCGCAGCCGGCTGACCACCGCAGGCATGGGCCGGGCGCCGAACCGGGCCATGTTGCGGGCGGTCGGCTTTCTGGATGAAGATTTCGAGCGGCCGATGGTCGGCGTCGCCTCGCTGTTCAGCGACATCACGCCCTGCAACGCCCATCTCGACCGCCTGGCGCGCAAGGGCTACGAGGGCGTTCGCGCAGGCGGCGGCGTACCGCAGATCTTCGGCGCGCCGACGGCGTCCGACGGCATCATGATGGGCCACCAGGGCATGCGCTACAGCCTGGTGTCGCGCGAGGTCATTGCCGACAGCCTGGAAGTCGTCGCCGGCGGTATGAATCACGACGGGCTGATCGCCTTCGGCGGCTGCGACAAGAACATGCCGGGTTGCGTCATGGCCATGGCGCGGCTGAACATCCCGAGCATCTTCGTCTACGGCGGCAGCATCCTGCCCGGCACGGGAGCCGATGGCCTGGATATCGACATCGTGTCGATCTTCGAAGCCGTCGGCCAGTACCAGGCGGGCAAGCTGAACGAGCAAGGCGTCAAGGGGGTCGAGTGCGAAGCCTGTCCCGGCGCCGGCGCCTGCGGCGGCATGTACACCGCCAACACCATGAGCTCCGCCATCGAGGCGATGGGCATGTCGCTCCCCTACGACGCCAGCAATCCCGGCGTGTCCGCCGCCAAGGAGCGCGAGTCGTTCCTGGCCGGCAAGGCGCTCGTCCGCCTGGTTGAAAAGAACATCCGTCCGCGCGACATCATCACGCGCAAGTCGCTGGAGAACGCCTACACGCTGGTGCTGGCACTCGGTGGCTCCACCAATGCCGTGCTGCACTTGATGGCCATCGCCCGCGAGGCCGAGGTCGAATGGAAGTTGGCGGATTTCGACCGGCTCGGCGGCAAGGTGCCGCACCTGGCCGACCTGAAGCCGGGCGGACGTTATGTCATGCACGATCTTTACAAGGTGGGCGGCACGCCGGCCGTGCTCAAGGCGCTGCTCGAGGCGGGTCTGCTGCATGGTGATTGCCTGACCTGCACGGGGGCAAGCCTGGCGGAAAACTTGAAGTCGGTAAGCAGCATTTACAGCCGCCGCCAGAACGTCGTAAGACCGCTCAACGAGCCGATGCATCCTTCGGGCCACATCGTCATCTTGCATGGCAACCTGGCCCCGGAAGGCGCGGTCGCCAAGGTGGCGGGTCTCAAGCAGCGGCGCATGACCGGGCCGGCGAAGGTCTTCGACGGCGAGGAGGCATGCTTTGAGGCCATTCAGCGCCGCGCCATCAAGCCGGGCGACGTGGTCGTGATCCGCGGCGAAGGGCCCGTGGGCGGACCGGGCATGCGCGAGATGCTCTCCATCACGGCGGCGCTCGTTGGCCAGGGCCTGGGCGACAGCGTCGGACTGATCACCGACGGCCGCTTTTCCGGCGGCACCCACGGCCTGGTCGTCGGCCACATCGCCCCGGAGGCCTGGGTGGGAGGGCCGATCGCTTTCCTGAAGGACGGGGATCGGCTGACTATCGACGCCGATGCCAAAACCGTCTCGGCAGAAATGGACGAGTCCGAGATGACGCGCAGACGCAAGGGCTGGACCCGCCCCGAACCAAGGGTGTCGCGTGGTGTGCTGGCCAAGTATGCGCGCGCGGTTCGCTCCGCGTCAGAAGGAGCCGTGACGGGTTAAGGGTGAATATAACTCTCTGCAACAGCTTTTTTGCCGGAGACAAACGTGACCAAGCCTACGCAAGCCGTCAACGGGCCGATGCAGGATCTGGATGACTGGGAAGAGGACCTGCAGCGGCGTTACCCGTCCCCGTTTACGGACCCCGAGAAGAAGCCAGAAGCGTTTCGCAACTACGCCTCCACCACCCGGCCCAGCGTGCGCGAATTCTATCGCCTCAACCACCGCCATCAAACGCTCGACTTCGTGCTGGGCAAGAAAAAGGAATACTTGTCGCTCCGCAAGAAGCGCATGGGCATCTGGGAGGCGATGGAATTCCTCAATACCCTGGTGGACGATAGCGACCCCGATACGAACCTCAGCCAGATCGAGCATCTGCTTCAAGTGGCGGAGGCCATCCGCCGCGACGACCGGCCGCGCTGGTTCATTCTGACCGGCCTGGTGCACGATCTCGGCAAGATTCTTTGCCTGTTCGGCGAGCGGCAATGGGCCGTGGTCGGCGACACCTTCCCGGTCGGCTGCGCATTCTCCGACAAGATCGTCTTTCCCGAATTCTTTGCCGATAACCCCGATAGCCGCGTGCCCGCATATCAAACCCCGTGCGGCATTTATCAGGAGGGCTGCGGCCTCGACAACGTGCACCTATCCTGGGGACATGACGAGTATCTCTACCAGGTGGTGAAAGACTACCTTCCCCAAGAGGGGCTGGCAATGATCCGCTATCACTCCTTTTACCCCGGTCACCGCGAGCAGGCCTATTCCCACTTGATGAACGCGCGCGACCGCGCCCTGTTCGACTGGGTGCGGGCCTTCAATCCGTATGACCTGTACACCAAGAGTGCCGAGCGCCCGGACGTGCAGCAGTTGCGGCCGTTTTATGAGGCCTTGATCGCCGAGTACTTCCCGTCCGCGATTCAGTGGTAATGAGTCCGCCCAGGACGCGGCCATGAATCTCGACACGCCAGGCTCCAACGCTGTGCCCAGCCCCGTCGCCGCGCTGGATCCATCCCAGCCGCGCCGTGTTGTCGTGGCCGAACAGGAATTGATCGTCTTCGCCGAATCGCCGCCCCTCATCGAAGCCATGCTGGCCGACATCCGCGCGGCGCGGGTGCGCATCTGGGTCGAGACGTATATCTTCTTCAACGATTCGGCTGGGGAAGCCGTGGCCGAAGCGCTCAAGGAACGGGCCCGGGACGGCCTGGACGTGCGCGTGCTTTACGACGCGCTGGGCAGCAGCGCCACGCCGTCGTCGTTCTTTCGGCGCCTGGAGAATGCCGGCGTGCAAGTGCATGCCTTCCATTCGCTCTGGGAAGCGCTTTGGCGCCTGGCTTTCTTTCGCATTCTCAACCGCCGCGATCATCGCAAGCTGTTGATCATCGATGAGCGCGTCGGCTATTTCGGCGGCATGAACCTGGCCAATCCCGGGTACATCCCTGGCAGCGTTTCCGGCCGGCGGCGCCGCCGCTCCACCGGCTGGCGCGATATTCACATTCGCCTGAATGGCCCCCGCCAGGCCGAGCTAGCGGAAAGTTTCGAGCTTTCCTGGGGGCGTGCCCGCCATTTGCCGCTGCCCGCGCGGCCCCGCACGCGGCCGCAAGTGCACTTGGCGGATGACGTCGAAGCCATCCAATTCTTCGACTGTGGACCTGGCCGGAGGCGCCTGCGCGCCGCCCAGGTCTTCAGTGCCGTCCTGCGCAAGACCCGGCGCAGCCTGATGCTGTCCATGGCTTACTTTCTTCCCTTCGGCCGGGTCCTGCGCGAACTGCTGAAAGCGCATCGCCGCGGTGTATTCATTCGCGTCGTCGTGCCGGGAGCCAGCGACGTGCCGCTCGTGCAGAGCGCCACGCGCCATCTTTACTTCCAACTGCTTCGCAAGCGTTTCCATATCTTCGAACGGCAGCGCAACATGCTGCACAGCAAGGTGCTTGTCGCCGATCAGGAACGCTCCATCGTCGGCTCGTGCAACCTGGACGCGCGCAGCCTGCGCATCAACCTGGAATTCCTGGCCGTCATTCATTCGCGGCCGTTGGCCGCCGTGCTCGCGGACATCATTCGGTACGAAGTCGTACACAGCCGGCGCATCACCATGACGGAATGCATACAGCGCAGCGGCTGGCGGCGGCTGCTGGACCGCCTGGCATGGGCATTGCGCTGGTGGCTTTGACAGGAAATCCGCCAGCGGACAGCAGGCCGGCTCTTCGCAAGCTATGCTTTCTTTGGACTGCCTGCCGTTTGCCACCCTGCCGCTACAACCGCCAGGAACCCGCTTTCACGCCGCATGATTGCCAAACGAAAAAGCAAAATCCTGATCATCGAGGACGATGGAGAAGTCGCCCGGCTCCAGCAACGCTGCCTGGAACGCGCCGGCTATGAGGTGATGACCGCGCAGACCGCCGCGGGGGGCCAGCGCTTGCTGCGCCTGGGCATCGATTTGCTGGTGCTGGATTTCCAGTTACCCGAGCTGGACGGTCTGGAAGTCTTTGAGCGTATCAAACAGGCCGGCAGGAATGTGCCGGTAATCCTGATCAGCGCCTTCAGTGATGAAGCCACGGCGGTCAAGGCCTTACGCGCCGGCGTGCGCGATTTTGTCGTCAAATCGCCCGAGTATCTGGACTTCCTTCCGGATGCCGTCGAACGCGTCCTGAATCAGGTCGGCCTGGAGCGGCAATATGCCCAGTCCGAGGCGCGCCTGGCCGGAATCATCAACTCGGCCATGGACGCCATCGTTACCATGGATTGCGATCGCCGTATCACGCTTTTCAATCCCGCCGCCGAGAAGATGTTTCGCTGCTCGTCCGCCGAGGCCCTGGGCCAGGCGATCGAGCAGTTTATTCCCGCAGCCGGCCACGACGACATCTCGCTCGTGGCCCGGAGCGATCCGCAGTTCCTCCAGCGCAGCGCCCGCCTGGACCTCTTTGGCGTGCGCGCCGGCGGCGAGCGCTTTCCTCTGGAAGTTTCCATCTCGACGGCGGAGCTGGACCGGAATAACGTCTCGATCCTCATGGCGCGGGACATCACGGACAAGAAGAAGGTGGAAACTCAGTTTCTCCGCGCCCAGCGCATGGAGAGCATCTCCAGCCTCGCCGGCGGCATCGCCCATGATTTGAACAATATCCTCACGCCGCTGGTCATGGGCGTGCAACTCCTGGAAGCGGTGGTCTCCGAGGACATCCAGGAGTCGTTGCTCGTACACATGAAGCGCAGCGCCGAGCGCGGCGGCGACATGGTCAACCAGCTCCTCGCCGTGGTCATGAACGTGGCAGGCAAGCGCGCGCCGGTGCATTTGAAACGCATCGTCACGGACCTGGTCGGGATGCTGCAGCGCACGCTGCCCAAAGCGATCCTGCTGCAAACTTCCCTGCCCGACGATCTTTGCTCGGTCGTTGGCGATGCCGGCCAGATCAACCAGATCGTGCTCAACCTCTGCCTGAACGCACGCAACGCCCTGCCGCTGGGCGGCAAGCTGACCCTCCAGGCTGACAATGTGGTCCTCGATGCGGACCGCGCGGGCGGACAGGTTAATGCCCGCGCGGGTCGCTACGTCCGTCTCACCGTGGCCCATTCAGGACCCGAGCTTTCGGCGCCGCTCCGCGCCGAAACGGCGCCGGCTAACGGGGCACAACCCGACGATGCCGACCTGGGATTGGCCGCCGCCTTGAGTTTGGTTGATGCCCAGGGAGGTTTTGTCGATACCTGCCCGGCGACCAATGGCGCGGTTTTCCATGTCCATCTCCCGGCCGCGGAAACCACCGTCGAGAACGGCGACGCCCCCGACGCCGTCCTGCAGGGCTCGGGCGAGCTTATCTTGATCGTCGATGACGAGACCTCGATCGGCGAGATTACCAAGACGATCCTCGAGACGCACGGCTATCAGGCCATGACCGCATCCAGCGGCGCCCAGGGAGTAGGCCTGTACACAAAACACCGTAAGACCATTCGGGCGGTCCTGGTCGACATGATCATGCCCGTCATGGACGGACTCGCGACCATCGCAGCGCTCCGCAAGCTGGATCTGCACGTGCCCATCATTGCCATGAGCGGATTGACGGCGGAAGCCAAGGCCGATGCGGCCGCCCAGCTCGGTGTAAAAACCTTTCTGCCCAAGCCGTACAAAAAGGAAACGCTTCTGGCTTCCCTGCATGACGTTCTAGAAGCCAGCCGAAGCAGGAGCGCTGCTCGCGAAAATAAGGCCCATGTCTTGACGGCTGCCTCGACTTAGTTCGGCGGCACGGTCTCAATACATTCCTGTATCAACTCGCGAAACTCCTTTGCGCCCGGCACTGCTGTCAGTAAATTGGCAGCATGATGCACCCGCCGCCCGAAAAGTCCAGGGAACAACGCCTGCTGCGCAATGCCCGCCGCGAAGGGCTGGTGATCATGGTGGTCTGGGCGGCGGCTTTGCTGTGGAGCGTCGGCGCCGGCGTCCTGCTCGGCTATCGCCGGTCCGCGCAGGAGATGCAACTGATCTTCGGCATGCCCGACTGGGTGTTCTGGAGTGTGGTGCTGCCGTGGGCTCTGTGCTTCCTTTTCTCGATCTGGTTTTGTTTCGCGTTCATGGCTGACGACGACCTGGGTCTGGACCCCGAGGAAAGGCCGCCGCATGCCTAGTGCCCTTGCCAGCCTGCTGCCTCTCCTGGCCCAATCCGGCGCTGTGCCGCAAGCTTCTCCCTACACACTCATCGCCTTCTTCGGCTACATGGGCGGCGTGTTTCTCTTGGGAGCACTGTCGCACCAACTCCTGAAACGCGGCTCCTTTTTAAAAGAATATTTCCTGGGCGACCGTCAGCTCAATGCCTGGGTGCTGGGCCTGACTTATGTGGCGACGTCGGTCAGTGCCGGCAGCTTTGTCGGTTTCCCGTCCCTGATCTACCAGCACGGTTGGATCATGGCCTTGTGGATCGCCGGCTACATGGTGGGCGGGCTGGTCAGCAAGGGCGTGCTGGCCAAGCGTCTGAACCAGGTGTCGCGGCTCTCCGGCGCCATCACCGTGCCGGACGTGCTCCGCGACCGCTTTCAAAGTCCGGCGCTGGGCACGCTGGCCAGCGTTTTCCTGTTGCTGTTCCTGCTATTCAATCTGGTCGGTCAGTTCAAGGCCGGCGGATTGATCATGCGCCAGGCTTGCGAAGGCGTCCGCGACAATGCGGTCTACCAATCCGCACGCACGGCCACCGTCCGCACGTTGAGCGCAACCCATGTCTGGAATGAAACGGCCGCAGCCAAGCACCCCGGCGAGTTGCGCGACGTGGAATATCCCGATTATGTCCTGGGCATGTTCATTTTCGCGCTGACCGTCGTGGCCTATACGACCTACGGCGGGTTCTGGGCGGTCACCTGGAGCGATGTCCTGCAGGGCGTCATGATCCTTGCGGGGGCCCTGCTCTTGATGTTCTTGGCGCTTGGCAAGGTGGGCGGTCTTGCCGAGGCCACGAACAAGCTGCGGACGATAGATCCGAAGCTGCTCACCGGACCAGGACCCGACGATTACCTGGCGCCGGGATTGGCTGTCTCCTTTTTCTGCATGTGGACGCTGAGCGCCATGGGCCAGCCCGTCGGCATGGTGCGGCTGATGGCGTGCCGGGATACGCCGACGCTGCGCCGCTCGCTCTTTCTGATCGGCCTGTATTATCTGCTCATCTACTTGCCTTTGGTTTTCACCTTCATCTGCGCCCGCGCCATCTATCCGACAGAATATCTGAAGCAATCCGACCGCATCATGCCGGTCATGACGCAGACCGTGACGGCCGACTGGCCGTTGCTGGGCGGGCTGATCCTGGCCGCGCCGTATGCCGCCGCCATGTCGGCCGTGGCCGGGTTCCTGTTGCTCATGAGCTCCAGTCTCGTGCGCGACATCTATCAGCGCAACTTCAACCCGGACATCTCCGCGCGTGACGTCAAGAAAGTCAGCTACCTGACGACGGCAGCGGTGGGCATTGTTGTCACCATCGCCTCGCTCTGGCCGCCGCGCTTCTTGCAATACCTCGTGCTCTTCACCACCGCGGGCATGGCCTGCACGTACCTGGCGCCGACGGTGCTTTGCCTTTACTGGCGGCGCGCCACGCGCGCAGGCGCCCTGGCTGCCTTGATCGGCGGCTTCCTGACCCTGTCCACGCTGTGGGGACTCGGCATGATGGGGATCGGCAAGGCAGGCAAGACCGGGCCTGCCGGGGAAGGCTTCGCGCCGATCTGTATCCTGGATCTCGATCCGGTGATTTACGGCCTGCTCATCTCCTTCGCCCTGGGCATCGCCGTCAGCCTGTTCACGCAACCCTTGCCGCAGAAGCACGTCGACAGCTATTTCCTGGCTGACGGGCACTCGCCTTGACGCCGTTTGCCAGCCTGCGTATAGTCCCCGGCCTTTCCAGGATCGAGGGACAGCAATGACACGAACGCTGGTCTTCGCCGCGGCTTTTTTCCTGACGGGATGCTTCAACGGCCTGCTCATCAAGCCCACGGTGGTGGATGGGCCGCTTGAAGAAACCCTGGTCATGGATGCCCATCACTGGACCTGCCGCAACAAGGTCGCCATCATCGACATCAACGGCATGATCATGAACGCCCGCACCAGCGGCCTGCTGGGCAGCGGCGAAAATCCCATGGCGCTGTTCCGCGAGCGGCTCGACGCCGCGGCTGACGATTCCAATGTCAAGGCGGTGGTGCTGCGCATCAACAGTCCGGGCGGCGCCGTCACAGCAAGTGACATCATGTATCAGGAGGTCATCCACTTCCGCCGCGAGACGCACAAGCCGGTGGTAGCCTGCATGATGGATGTCGCCGCCAGCGGCGCCTACTACATCGCCATGGGCTGCGACAGGGTCTATGCTCACCCGAGCACGGTCACCGGCAGCATCGGCGTCATCATGAGCCTGTACAACGCCACCGGCCTGTTTGCCAAGCTCGGCATCAACAGCGACCCGATCAAGTCAGGACCGAACAAGGACATCGGCAACCCCGGCCGGCCGATGACCCAGGAGGAGCGCGCGATTTTGCAAGGCATGGTCGATAACTTCTACGGCCAGTTCGTGCACGTGGTCGCGGAAGGCCGGCAAATGCCCGAGGACCAGGTGCGCCGGCTCGCTGACGGCCGGGTGTACACCGGCGCCGACGCCAAGAAAGCCGGCCTCGTGGATGAAATCGGTTATCTGGAAGATGCCATCCGCGACGCTATGGCCCAGGCCCGGATCAAGGACGCCAGCATCATCGCCTACGACCGCGGCGAAGGCTACCGCGGCAGCATTTACTCGGCCCTGCCGCGGATTCCAAGCGAGATCAAGGTGCAGTTCGATTTGCCGGGGCTAACCAGCCAGGGAGGGGCGGCATTCATGTACCTGTGGGAACCAGGGCTGCCGCATTAAATCGCAATTGTCGCCATTCTTAATCCTAATCTTCATCCTACTCTTTCTCTTTTGCCAGCCCGGCAACCACCTGAAGGCGAAACTACAACCTGCAAATCCGGTTGTGAGTTCTACGGCCGAACGCCGGTCTGCCGCTCTTCTTCCTCAGCAAGGATAATAACGCGGGCGTGCACGGAAACCGAGGTGTTCCGCAGCCTGCGTCCATAGCCGACATTTCTCAAAGCCCGGCCGGGAATTCCTGCGCCGGCGCCGGGCACGCCGAACTCATTTCTGCCGTCACTCGCCGAGCTATAGCCGCCCGCCAGCACGCCGCCGCCGTCGGGCACATTGACCGTCGTTTGCAGACCCAGCGCCGTACGTGGGCGGCCGAAGGGCGCCGCCGCCTGCTGTACCGGCGCGCTCACGCTAACCCGAGCGTATCGGCCGGTGGCGTCGCTCGGCCGGCTGGGGATGTAGTCGATGGTCCGCCGGTAGGGAATGCTCGCCTGGGCGCGCGCGGCAGGGGCAAAGAGGGCGGCTGCCAACGGCACAGCGAGAACAGTGGCAAAGAGGCGCATGAGAATCCCTCCAGTCCGCCGGCGCTCTTCCCTCACCGCCGGTGCTGCCATTATGGTTGCATGAAGCGGGCGAAGCAAGGAATTTCTCGACCGCTTCGAAAAGCTGGCCGGCGACCAGGCAGTCCCTTCGTCGGAGCAAAATGTCAGGTACGCGGTAACTCAGCCGTTGCCAGAAATCGAGGCGGCCGCCGCAGTTTGGTCGCCTGTTCAAAGGCATAGGCCAGCTTGAGGAGCGTTGGTTCACTCCAGGCTCGACCGAACCAGGAGATGCCAAGGGGCAGCCCGAACACGAACCCGGCGGGCACAGTGATGCTCGGGTAGCCGGCCACCGCTGCGGCGGTCGTGCTGTTGCACAGCGTGCGATCGCCGGCCACCAGGTCCGTGAGCCAGGCCGGCCCTTCCGAAGGCGCCACCAGGGCATCGAGCTTGTGCTTGTCCATCACCGCATCGATGCCTTCTGTGCGCGCCAGACGGCCGCACTTTTCCAGGGCCTCCAGATATTCCTTGCTGGTCAATGGCCCCCGCGTTTCTGCTTTCAGGAAGCGATCCTGGCCGAAGTACGGCATCTCCCTTATGCTGTTGCGTTTGTTGTACTCAATTACATCCTGCAGAGAGCGCACCGGCGCCTGTGGTCCCAGGCGGCTTAAATAGGCGTTGAGGTCCGCCTTCAGTTCGTAGGAAAGCACCAGGTTCTCCGGGTCGTTGAGCTTGTCCATGTTGGGCAAATCGGCTGGGTCGATGAGCGTGGCGCCTTCGCGTTTCATCGCCTCGAGGGCCTCGGCCAGGACTGCATCCACGGCGTCGTAAAAGCCGAAATAGTTCCGCGCCACACCGATCCTGGCGCCGCGCAGACCGCTCGGGTCAAGGAACTTCGTATAGTCCAGGGCTGCTTTGGCGCGAGCGGGGGTAGTGGCACTGTCCTTTGCATCAACGCCGGCCAGGGCGCCAAGCAGAATGGCGGCGTCGCGCACCGTGCGCGCCATGGGCCCCGCCGTATCCTGCGTGTGGGAGATGGGAATGACGCCTGTGCGGCTAATCAGGCCGACCGTCGGCTTGATGCCGACAATGCCGTTCACCGAAGACGGACTGACAATCGAACCGTCGGTTTCCGTGCCGACGGCCGCGGCACACAAACCGGCGGCGACGGCCGCGCCCGAGCCGGAGCTGGAACCAGACGGATTCCGATCCAGCACGTAGGGATTCCTGGTTCGGCCGCCGCGGCCGCTCCAACCGCTCGTGGAGTAGCTGCAGCGAATGTTGGCCCACTCACTCAGGTTGGTCTTGCCCAGCAGCAGAGCGCCGGCCCGCCGCAGTTGCCTTATCAGAAAGGCATCCTCCGGCGGCCGGGCGCCGACCAGGGCCAGCGAGCCCGCGGTGGTGCTCATCCGGTCCGCGGTGTCGATATTGTCCTTGATAAGTATGGGAATGCCGTGCAGCGGCCCGCGTGCGCCTTTTTCCCCACGTTCCTTATCCAGGCCGTCGGCCAGGGCCAGGGCGTCGGGGTTGATTTCGATTATGCTGCGCAGGCTGGGTCCCTGGCGGTCGATGGCATCGATCCGGGCCAGGTATTTTTCCGCTAGCGACCGGGACGTGTACTGGCCGGTGCGCATTCCTTCCTGCAGGTCCCCAATGGTTAGTTCGCTTAGCTCGAACGGACGATCCTCCGCCGGGGACGACAGCGTCTTTTCCGTCAGTGTCGCCGCCACGAGTCCACCGCAAAGCCCAGTGCTCAGGAACCGTCGGCGGTCTGGCTGTTGACGTGCGTCCGCATTTCTTCGATGCGTCATGATGTGCTTCTCCTTCGATGACTCTTATGTTACGAAAGGGATGAATGCTTTGCCGTATCAAACGATGGGCCGCACCAGCAGGCCACACAAAGTAAACCGGAGGGCCGGCGCGACTCGAAAGTGCGCTTGGTAAAGGGACTCTATGACCGGGGCTGGTTGGCGGCCGATGTGCGGCAGCTTTTTCGCTTGATTGATTGGCTGATGGAGCTACCGGCGGAGTTACAAGACGGATTCCGCCAGGAATTGCACAAGTTTGAAGAGGAGCGACATATGCCCTACGTAACGAGCATCGAACGCCTGGCCATGAAGGAAGGGGCGCGCGCGGAGTTGCTGGGAACAATTCGGGCCGGATTGAGGGACAAGTTCGGCCGCCCCGGGGCCCGCTTGATGGTCAAGATCAGAGCCATCCACGAGCTACCGCGGCTCCGTATACTGGCACGGGCTCTGATCAAGACCGAGTCGCTTCAAGCCTTTCGCGATCTGCTCGACTGAGCGAGCGTGCACCAGTAATCCAGAACGTCCGCTGCTTTCCTCTGCAGAAGCGGATAATCTCGCCGGATTCCTTGGACCAGGGACATCGGCATTAGCCCGCGTCACTGGGTAGCGCTTGCCGCAGGACGCGCTAGAAGTCCGCGTTCGTGATGGACTCGTTGCCCGCACGGGTGCCGAGCTGCCGCCAGGTGACGAAGTTGATGTTGTTGGAGAAAAACTTGACCGAGCCGTCCACCATGGCTGCGTTCACGCCGCCGGCGTGGTGGCTTCGCGCGGCTGCCTTCTCATGCCACCAGAAAGCCCCATCGCCACTGAAGCCCGGGTCGCCGTTGCCACCGTCTGCGACCGTGGAAAAAAGGCAGTAATCGTGCGTGGTTTGCAGCGCAGTGCCCACGTTTGCCGGGGCCGGGATGGTAATGTCCGGGCCCGCCCTGTAAGCATCGTCGGCGATATTGGGCGAGTGGGGGCAGGGCCGCATGACTTGATCGAAGTTCAATGAATTCGGCGGATCATAAGTCATGAACAAGGAACTACCGACATCCCCGTGCGTTATCTCGCCCATGTTCCCGCCCCAGTCGGTTTTCTTGGTCGCGTTCAGACCTTCCGAGTAAAAGACTGTATTCGAGGTCCCGTCGAGAACGTCCTCCATACGGGATTGGAAGGTCTTCGTTCCCCAATAGGGGTTTACTCCGGACGAATCAAACACTTCCCCGTGCGGGCCGCGCGAACCACTGATCCCCTGCCCCTTAACCACCTGATACATGCCCGCTGCGTGTCCGACCGGGAGCCTGGGCGGAGTGCCAAAGCCCTGATCGTCGGCTGGGTTCAAACGCCAATCGTGTGGATTACGGGGATAGCCGCCCTTGCCCATGGGATACACCCAGGCGGCGAACTCATCGCCGAAATAGTTGCCGGCGCCCAGGCAGCCGCGGTAGTTGCCGCGCGTCCGCGCCCATTCGCGGCTCCCTTGCTCGTTGACAATGGGGCCCGTGTCGCTGGGGCAGAAGAATGACTTGATCGCGGTGGAGCGCGACACGTAGTCCTGGGTTGCGGGCAGGGCGAGCTGACCAGCGCCGGTACCATGACTGGTATCGTTACCGTGGTCTACATCTACTCCGTAGGGGTCGATCTGGTTAAGCAGAAAGAAGCCGTCGTAAACGCCGCGCGCTTCCATGTACGGCAGGATCAGGTGGTACCAGCTGAAGGTCATGTCCGTTTCATACTTCTTGGCATAGGGGAAGACCTGGAAGTTGTCGTGGTAGTTGTGCGAGGCAATCGCGATCTGGTGCAGGTTGTTCTGACAGCTCATGCGGTTGGCTGCTTCGCGCACCTTTTGAACGGCGGGCAGGAGCAGGCCAACCAGGATGGCAATAATAGCGATCACCACCAGAAGCTCGACCAGGGTGAACGCGTCGTGCAGGCGCTGCACCGTCTTTCCGAGGAAGCTAATTCTTCGCATGGGCCCGCCCCTTTGTGTAAGAAGGTTGAGGATACGATGGTGGCGATGATGACGAGCAGTTCAATGAACGCAAAAGCCTGCCGGCGTTTCAGCGTGGCATTCATTTCTCCAGAAAAAGGATGTGCGGACTCCCGGAACGGGAGAACCGTCGGCCTGCCAGTTCCGCATGGCTAGCTCCGGGGAGCGCGCACGTCGCCGTGGCCCCCTATTTCAACAGGCAGTTTGTCGGTACGATTGTTACATCGAATAACTGGGGTTTGGTTGCCCTCGATCCAACCACATGAGAAGTTCCTCCGAAGCAGAACCCTAAGAGCCTATCCAAGAGTCCTGTCCCCTTATCCGGATAGGCTCTAAGCTCGTGACAATCAGCCGTCGTTCGGCCGGGCGCGCAAAGCGGACGCAGGGGCGATCAGGGGCGGAGTAATCGAGTTCAGTGGCAGGCTCCAGGTGGCGGAGCCGCGTTCCGTAGCTGTCAGCACGTTTTCGTTGACCAGCGGCTCACTGCGGGGGCCGTCTGAAGGTCGTTACGTTCTTCCCCGCTTGCGGACGGAAATCAGCCGGCCGATCGGGTCCTTGCATGACAGCGAGCGTGAGCTCATCTCCGTGGAGTTCGAAAATCCAGTGACCCACTCCGCCCCGGACGGTCCAATCGAGATGCATAGGGTCCTTCGCGGCATCAATTCGATAGGTGCCGGAGGCGCCCATAAACGTCATTTGATTGTCCTTGAAGGTTAGATTCGCCTCCGGGCGGGCGATGGCCATTCCCCCCACGTTCATCGAAGCTGCGGCCCAGGTACCCTGCAGACGATTTTGGAGCCCTTGCTCGACGGGCCGGGGCCGGAGAAACAGGAGCGACAGGGCCCCGCCCAGGCCTACCAGCAGAAGCAGGCTGCCGGCCATTCGTAACCCAGGCCAGGTCCCAGACCGAACACCCCAGGTGGCCAGGTTCACGACGCGCGCGGAGAGGTGCGCAGCGCTGCCAGGCTTTCCGGAGCCGAAGCCAAGCGCTCCCTGGACGGTGGTGGCTTCGAGCAGTTGCGGGACCGCGGCCGACACCTGCTCCGACAGGCTCAAGAGCGCGGCGGTCAACACGACGCTGGACACCGCCCATCCCCGACGCGTCAGCCGCAGGCGAAGCCGCTCGCGGGCCCGCGCCAACCGAGAGAACACCGTGCCCGGAGGGCAACCGAGTAGTTGCGCTGCCTGTTCATTGGTCTTGCCTTCCAGGTAACACAAAACCAACGGCAAGCGGTACTTGTCCGGCAGTCGCCCAATCTCCTCGTACAGAATGGGGCCGAGGGGGCCAGCTTCTTCCCCAGCTTCTGGTTGTGAGAGCGGAGGTTCCACCAGTGCGACCTCGTGTGCCTGCCGTCGCAGAGCGGCGCTCCGGACGCGCTTGGCCAATCGATTCGCGACGTTGAAAAGCCAGTTGGGTAATGCTTCCCCGCTCCGGATGGAACCCGCCTTGCGGGACAGCACCAGAAAAGTGGCCTGGAAAGCATCTTCGGCGTCCTGTTCCTGCCGCAGAATCTGTCGGCAGACGCCTAGAACCATCGGCCCATGCCGCTGCACCAGTTGCGTAAAGCATTCTTCATCGTGCCGGCTCGCGAAGCGCTCCAGGAGTTGCCTGTCCGTCAGGCCGGCCGCGCAAGTTGTCATTGCGGCATCCTTGATCGTTGGTCCTCCCACACAATAGGTGCATGGCGATGGGGAATTCTTCCCATTATTTTGTACGCGATGCGCGAAAACCGCCAGGGAATGCGCCTTTTTGCGGAGAAATTGTGCCGTCGCATTGGATGTTAAAGCCAACCTGTATATGGCGGTGCGCAGCCTGAAGCGGCCAGGAATCCGGGTTGCCGATCCTGCCGGCAAGGAACTTGCCTACATCGCGACGGGAGAGCCGCAAACAAATGCCAGGCAGGCTGTCAGTATTCCCGCCAATTCGGCATCGGTGAGGAAAGCAGCACGCTCTATGTAACGGTTGACAGGAGTCTTTACCGGATTCGCCTGAAGATCGACGGCTTCCACATTCCCTGGGAGAAATGACATTCCCGCGATATAATTCCGCAGGGAGAATGAAACAAGAGGAAGCAGTGATGCCTGTACCAGCGACGCTTCTGGAACCGGGCCGCGTCGACGAACCGCGTGCGGCCGAAGAGTATTCCGATGTGCTGACGCAGGTCGCCGCTGATCACAGGCCGGTCATTGTCCGCCGCAACGGAGCCGACCTGGCGGCCGTCATCCCCCTGGAGCACCTGGAGTTGTTACAAGACTTGCTTGCCCGGCAAGAGGCCGAGCGCATGGTCGCGCAACTTGATTGGGACCGGCTCGTGAAGACATCGCCTCCGCCTTAGGCCTGGTTTGATGGAGATGAGCCAAAGCCGTTTTGAGCGCTGCGGAGAATGGCGATGGCCGCACCGGTGCGCTTCGGCCAGATCGTTTGGGCGGAAATGGCAGATGCCAACGGCATCCGCAAGGTGCGGCCGGCCATCGTAGTGACGCCGAGCGATCGTCTTCAGGAATCGGGGCCATTCGAAGTAGTTGCCGTAACCAGTCAGGTCCCTCAACCTTTGCCCGACGACCATGTCCTGCTCCCGTGGCATGCCCAAGGACATCCCGCGGACCGGGCTCAACCGTAAATGTGCAGCGGTGTGCACCTGGCTCGCCCGCATCGGCCCCTCAGATATACAGGGCATGGCCGGTGTTGTGCCTGGTCAATCGCTCGTCGAGATTCTTTCAAAAGTTCCGCGCCTGCAGCCAGCGCCTAAGCCAACACCACCACAAGATCCTGAGACGGCACGAGGGACGGCTTGACTGCGGCTGAGATCATGGGCGCTTACATCGACTACTCTTGGCCGAAAAATGTCTTGCATAACATTACACCTTATGGTGTAATGTCTCTCCTGGTCGAGGCTGCCTGGGTCAGTTGCAAACGAGAAGGAGGTTTCAGTGATGAGTACCATGCAGCAACGGGTCCTTGCAATGCTCGCCCTCGCCGCGGCGTCAGGTTTCGCGGTCGCAGTAGAACAAGCCGAGTCATCTGCACAGCCGACAAAGCCGGCGGAAAAAAAGACCGGCTACGCGCCGGTGAACGGTCTCAAGATGTATTACGAGATCACGGGCGTTGGTAAGCCGGCAGTTTACCTTCACCCCATCGTGAGCCATTGCGGGCTGATTCCCGGGCTGACGGGGAACCGGCAGTGGATTGCCATGGACCTCCAGGGCCACGGACGCACGGCCGACATCGATCGTCCGATGACGTGCGAACAGCACGCCGACGATATCGCTGCTCTCTTGAAACACCTTAAGATTGAGGAAGCCGACTTCTTCGGCGACAGCTTTGGCGGCGCGATCGCGGTGCTGATGGCGGTCCGACATCCCAGGCTCGTTCGCCGAGTGGTTTCTTACGGCAGCCCGCTTGCCCCCTTGCCGAAGGACATTGCCGCAGTCGTCACCCCCGATTCTGACCTGGTCAAGTGGGAGCGCGAGGAGTATCAGAAGGTGGCGCCCGACCCCAAGCAATGGCCCACGCTTTTCGCCAAGGTCCTGAAGAGTGGAATCGAATGGCAAGGATTCTCGCCCGACGAGTTGAAAGCGATCAAAGCCCCCGTCCTGATCGCGTGCGGTGATCACGACCTTATCCCCGTCGAGCGCTGTGCGGAACTGTCGCGCATGATTCCGAACGCTCAACTGGCAGTCATCCCGGATGCCAGCCATTTCATACTCTTCTCCGAGCCTGAGAAATTGCTGCCGACCATCGCCGCCTTTCTCGATGCGCCCACCCCCAAGGCGCCGTTGGGCACGTTAAAAACCGGCTACTACCCCGGCGTGACCAGGTAGGAGTGCAACATTGAGTATGGATCAGTTATCGGATGTCCTTACGGCTATTTCACATCCCTCCCGGCGGGCAATCATCGGGCAGCTCGCGGCCGGACCCGCGCGATTTACCGATATCGCCAGGCCATTCGACTTGTCGCTCAACGCGATTACGAAACACCTCAAGCTCCTGGAGCGTGCGGGTCTGATCTCGCGCGAAAAACAGGGGCGAGAAGTGCTCATTTCATTCCGGCCTGAACCGCTGCGGCTGGTCTCGGGTTGGGTGCATGAGTATGAGCAGTTCTGGAACGAACGTTTGGATCGATTTGAGGCGTTCTTCAAGGAAAAAAGGAAAAGGAAGAAGAAGCCATGAAACCAGAGATGAAGACGATTGAACTGGAACTCACGCGCACCATACCGGCCTCTCCAATCGAGGTTTTCGACGGGTGGCTCGATCCCAGGTGCCCGGGAACTCCCTGGAGCGAGGCCGACAAGCTTGTTCTCGACGCCAAAGTGGACGGCCTGTTCTACTGGCTATTTATCAACGAGGCTGGCGAGCGAAAGCCCCATTACGGGCGCTTCACCATCCTCGATCGTCCAGCGAAGGTCCAATACACGTGGATGTCGCTCCATACGCGCGGTCTCGAATCGCTTGTGACCGTGACCTTTCAGAAAAAGGGCGCGGACACCCTCCTGACTCTTCGTCACGAGAACCTGCCGGATGACGAGTACGGACGAGGTCACGAGAAGGGCTGGGGTTACCTTTTGAGCCGATTTGCGGATCGATTTCCGCGCGATCGTGAGAAAAAAGTGAGAAAAAAGAGGACGCAGCTCGTTAAGACAATCTGTCTTAACGAGCCGCGTCCCTTTTGTTTCTCCTCTGCCGCGGCACAATGTTCGACCAATTCGCGACCGATGCCCCGTCGCCAAACGTCTGGTTCAACGAAGAGCGCATCCAACTCGGAATCGCCATCGTCGCGCGGAAGGATGGCCGCGAACCCTCGAATCGCTCCTGCGACCTCGGCTATATAAACGCCTCCGGCCCGGATCTGCTCAAGAGGTAGCTCAATGGCGTCCGGGTGGGCTTGCAGAGCGTGGCGATCCCCGGCGTTGTTGAGCGACGCACGCCACTGAAGCGCCTCCAGTTGCTCCTTTTCCGAGACAACAGCCGGTCGTACGATGACTTCGTCCCGCATGGCACCTCCGAACGCTAAAGCTCAGCAGCGGCGGCCGGGCTGAGAGACAGCGAAATCTCAGAAACCAGCGTCGCGGCCGCCGTCTGCTGCAGCGCCGGGTTCGGCGTGTTTGCTCACCGCGGCGATGTAGTTGGGAAGAGACTCTCCGTAACCGATCATGGCATCGTCGACCGACTCGGGCAACCCATTCAGTGCATAATCCACGGCCTCAGCAATACGATCGAGTTGATCGGCCAACCGGGAGAGCCTATCCCCGTCGAGCCTCCGGTGCCGGCTGCGGATCAACCCTTCGAGCTGCCGCGGGTTGAATGCCCAGACGCGGGGGAGGAAGATCAGGCCCCAAAGGGCAGCCATCAACTCGCGATCAATGATTGGTTTGGAAGCGATCTCGTGAGCCAAGACCTTGATACACTCCATCACCTCAAGGAAGTTGCCCTCGTTGACATCGTCAGGTACGGAGCGAAGAGGGACGAGAAAGCCGTTCTCCCACTTGGCGGGGTCGGTCTCCCTGTCCAGCCCGGAGTGGGCCTGCAACAGCCGTTTCGCTTCCTCCTTTGTCATCGCTCTTCCGCCTCCGCCGCCGAATGCCCAGTTCAGCAGCCGGGCCGTCTGGAGTGCCGTCAAGCTCGGAAAGCCGAAAAGGCGGCCCGGTCTGCTGCAACGCCTTGTTCACCCTCCGTGTTTTCTCAGGGAGCGACCGCGCTGGGCCAGGCCAGGGGCCGAACACCATTGCCGCATCCAGGGCCGAGCGGCTTCTGACACCGACTCTCACTTCTCTTGCGGAATCTGCTCAATCACCCAGAAGAAGAAATCCGTCAGCGGCTGTTCGACCCCGAAGCGCTTGAGCTTGGCCGCCACCTGCCCGCGGTGATAGGTCGAATGATTGACAATGTGGCGCAGCATCGCCCACGGCGGCAGCGTTGCGGTTCGGCCGCGCCGGCGCAGCGTGACGACGGTGTTGAGCCGCTCCGGCGTCAACGTCGGCTGAAGCTCCTCGAAGCGACGATAGGCACGCTCCAGCAACCGGGCCGCGTCGTCCACCGTGGCCAGGTCGGCTTCGGTCGGGATGCTGTCGTCGGGATCGCCGGCCAGCGTGCGCAAATGGATCTCCGTCACCAGCGCGATGTGATAGACGGTCGAGCGGACCGACGACCACCCGGGCACCGGTTCCGCCACGTACTGCTCGGCGGTCAGCTTGCGGCAGGCGTCCAGGACCTTGCGGTTAGCCCAGCGATCGTAGGCGAACAGGGCAACGAAATCGTCTTGCATGGTGATCTCTCCTGGGCTGGAGAAGGGTCCAATGTCTGGAGCCTCCGGCGCCGTGGGTTGCGTCGCGGGCAGGGCCGGCACTCCCCGACTCACAGTTTACGTCGAGCTGCGGTTCACGGCAACGGAGCAGTGGCCGAGTGGCACAGCCCGCTCCAAGGCGCCGTCCGCTGCATGCTGTTGTTCGGTGGCGTTCCGTGACTCGCCGCGACGTCCGCGCACCTCGTAACGAAGCTCCACCATGCCGCTCTTGTAGGCTTTGACCTCCGCCAGATGAAGGGCGATGTCTCTGTCGAGCTTCGCGAAGAATGAGATCCCATCACCAATCAAGATCGGCAGGATCGAATAACGAATTTCGTCGGCTAGCCCCAGACGAAGGCATTCGCCGGAGACGACACTGCCCCCAACAAACCAGATGGTACGGAACGTGGGCCGCAGGCGCCCATTCACGAACTGCGCGAGATCGCCAGAGTAGAACTCGACGGTATCCCGGGTCCGCGGCAGCTCGCGACTCGTGAGGACGAAGGTGGGTTTGTCACCGTACGACCACCCCAACCCTTTGGCCTCGAAACTCAACGCGGTCTCATAGGTTCGGGATCCCATGACGTAGCAGTCGATCGTCTTGAGGAACGCCTCGACGAATCCCGGGTCCATGGTGTCCCCGCCTACGAATTCGTCCGAGGTCTCGAGCCAGTCGACGCGCCCGTCCTTTCGAGCGATGAAGCCGTCGAGGCTCGCCGCCATGTGGACGGTCACGCGAGAATCAGTGTTTGCCATCGTTCCCCCCTGACGTCGGGTGCGATTGCTCGCAGCACTGCTGGCAGCTGTCTCCGCTTGAGTGCACCTAACTCGTGATTATGATAATATAGCGGCAAGCGTTCAGGGCGCTTCTGTGTCCGCGGAAAGGGCTGAGCCCACCTGACTCAGGCGTTGCTATTGATTGCCAACGTACCTTCTTTCGGTTCGCGACGCGGACACCGAGCCATGCGGCCAACCGCCGCGGAAAGGAGGACGTCATGTCTTCTCACTCTGGTCCCACGCGCACTCTCCCGCACAAGCCGAGCCTTGCCCAACTCCGCAAGCAGGCCAAGGAACTGCTCCATTCGTACCGCGCCGGCAAAAATGCAGCCGTCGCCGAGGTCGAGCGCTTCGAACGGAGCCCCGATCCAGCGAATTTCGCTTTGGCCGACGCGCAGCGAGTGCTCGCGCGAGCCTATGGCTTTTCGAGCTGGCCCGCGCTCAAGAATCACGTCGAGGGCGTGAACTTCGCTGCACTCATCGCGGCGACCGAAGCCGGTGACGTGGCGGCCGTGCGGCGGCTCGCCAAGGCGCGTCCCGACCTGATCAACCATCACGACGAGTCCCGCGGCAGCGCGCTTCATCGCGCTGTGCTGCGTCGCGATGAGGAGCTGACCCGCGTCCTGATGCAGCTCGGCGCGGACGCGCGCGTGGGCATCTGGCCGCATCGCGACGCGACCTCGGCGTATACCATTGCCGTCGACCGCGAGTACAGCGAGATTGTCGCCACCATCGAGCGCGAGGAAGACAATCGCCGGGCGCGACTCAGCCACGGGGCGACGTCCACCAGTGCGGCGGTCGATGCGCTGCGGCAGGCCATCGCCGAGGGGCGCGCCGCGGAGGCCATCGCCTTGATGGAAGCCGACCCGGCGCTTATCGGTGCGTGTGATGTCTATGGTGTCACGCCGCTGCACCTTGCGGCCTGGAAGCACGATCCCACGCTACGTGACGATACACCGATTGGACCACCACCGGCGGCGGCAGCGGGCAACGCTGCAGCAACGTCAGGAAGGTAGGCCACGGCATGGCTCCCCGCGTATGACGGCGGGCGAGCCAGTACCGCCAGAGGCGTCGGACCGCGTTCCAGAATTCCTTCAACGCTGGGCCGTTACCGGTAATTCCGTAGTACGCATAATGGCCACGAAGCTTCTGCCCCAGTGTGACGTGCTGATCCGCGATCGGTTGATGCCGGTTGAACCGACACCATTGAGCAATCGTCATGAGTGCCCGCCGCAGACGACTCGGTGCCGTCTTGCGCTTCACCACCCAGTTGCCGCGCCAGGAACGCCCCCAGTAATGCCGGAACCCCAGCAGGTCGAACACCCCTGCAGCGGGCTCCGGGGGAGCGTCCGGACTCGGTGGCCGAGTGCTGGGCCGCTGAAACGGCACCAGCCGGGTTTTGTCCGGATGCAACGTCAAGCCGTACTTGCCAAACCGTTGCGGTAACACCTCCAGAACCCGTCGGGCGTCTCTCTCACAGGCAAAGCCTATAACAAAATCGTCCGCATAACGGATCAGGAAGGCGCGGCCCTTCAGGCGTGGCTTCACTTCCTGCTCGAACCACACATCCAGCACATAGTGCCGGACTTGGCGCGGTTCAGCAGCGACTCCAGATTGCTCCGTAGATTCGCCGCGTACTCCGCAGCCGTCTGTCCATCCACGCCCACAGCGCCGTCCGCACGCGTCTGCAAAAGCGCCTGGTACAGCCAGTCCAGGTTGATGTGGTGGGCCAGGGATGTGAATCCCATCTGCGGCGCTTGCTTCGCCAACTCTGCTATCCGTTGTCGTCGCGTGTACGGGTCGTCGGGTTTCAGCGCCCCCGGCCCGTTTCCCTTCAACGGCTCCACGTTGCGGTACCTCCTTTCCTTCCCAGGGTTCCTCTAGGTTTGGGTTCCCCTGGTTCAACGGTACTATGAAGTACTCCGACTTCCGGCCGTCCTTTTCGCCGCGCTTCGTTGTCCTTCGCTTGGCGATACCACCCCGTGCGCCTGTATTCGTTTCTCCGCTCAGCCCGACGCCGGCTGGGGGCCTGGAGTTTTCGGCTTTGGCACTCCCCGCCAATCGCTGTCGACGTGGAGACGGTCGGTTCTCTCAGGTTCCTGGGAGACCTGCTGTGTCTATGCCCTGTTCTTCGACCCCGGCAGGACCTCCCCACCAGGCCACTACGGTGGTTCGGCGCGGCCCCCGCGCTTGCCAACGGCGAAGGCTCCCACGATTAGCCAATTTCGGGGCTCAGTAGCAGAACCTCAACACGCGCTGTTTACGCTTCGCCGCGTGTGTCGCCACACACGACGCAAAACTCGCTTCCGGGTGCCGGCCCAGCTCTCCCGGACGGGATTGATTACCCGCAAGGTCTCGCGAAAGGTTTCCGAGCTGCTTCCTACATCCCTTCCCCCTTTCCCAGGCTTCCCTGACGCAATGGCAAACTGGCAAACTCAATTTTTTTCTGGACACAACTCTATGCTGGATCGTGGTCTGGGGATGCAACTGAGTTTGCCAACCGTGGCAAACTCACCTGGCAAACTGGCAAACTCAATGACCGTCTTGGAACGACGTGTGGAGGCTCCTTCTTCGCTATAATAATAGCCAACTGGCCTCGCGAACCGGCTACGCGCCGCGCTTCTTGCTCTTCCACCATCGAGGTGCCGTCATGGTTGGCCCCAGGCATTATCGTTTGCCTGCTCTCCTGTTGGGACTATGGATTCTTGCCGGCACCTCCGCCGCCGACCCGCCGCCCAAGAAGACAGTCGTGGACGAAGTCTTGCCTGCCACCGCCTGGATCGTGGCCGGCAATCATTCGGGAAGCGGCTTCCTGGTGGATGCATCGAAGAAACTGGTGATTACGAACGCCCACGTGGTGGGCAAGCAGAAGACGGCGATGGTTACTTTTCCGGCCTTCCGGGAGGGCGAGCCGGTGCGCAGCCGGCGCTACTATTTCCGGACGAAAAAACGCCTCCTGGCCAATGTGCTCGCTGTCGATCCGAGTCGCGACCTGGCCGTGCTCGAGCTTCAGGGCCGAGCGCCGAACGCTGCCGCTTTGCTGCTGGCACCGGCGAGCGCTCGTCTGAGCGAGCGCGTCACGGTGGTCGGAAATCCGGGCGTCAATACGGAGTTATGGCAGAGCACGGCCGCCGCCGTCAAGCACCAGGCGTTTCTCCGCGTCAAGGACCCGCTGGGCGGGCCCGAGCTGCAGGCGCGGCTGCTCGGCCTGACCAGTGACAGGCCGGTGGAGCCCGGCTACAGCGGCGGGCCGGTGGTGAACGGCAAGGGCCAGGTCGTGGGCATCACCACCAAGAGCAATGCCGCCATCAAGGAATTCTGGCGCATCGCGCCGCACCTGAGCGGCGCCCTGGTAGCCGTGCCGGCGGGACCGGCTTATTTCCTGCCCTTCTACTATGGCAAGGCGCCTACCCTGGCGAACTGGGCCTGGGGCGTCGAGGCGAGCGAGATTGACGATGTCGTCGTCCTGGTGCGCGAGCACGCGGCGACGGCGCGGACTTTGCTGGCGCCACGGGCTGCGGCGGACCATTACCAGCGGGGCGCCTTTCACGTCGAGCGGCTGCGGCTCGACCTGGCCGTGCTCGATTTCAGCAATGCCATCCGGCTCGATCCGAAATACGCCGCCGCCTATCGCGGCCGCGCGGGCGCCTTCCGCCTGGCGGGCGCGCTGCCCCGCGCCTTTGCCGATGTCAACGAGGCGATCCGCCTCGATCCCAGGGATGCCAGGGCCTACTACGAGCGCGGTCTGGAGCAGGCGGCCCGGCGCTCCTTTCCGCAGGCGCTGGCCGATCTGGCCAGGGCCCTGGAACTCGACCCCACGGACGCCAACTTCTATCGCGACCGCAGCATCGTCTGGGTGGAGCAGAAGAAATTCGAGCAGGCCTTTGCCGATGCCGCGCGCGCCGTGCAGCTTGACCCCAAGAATACGCGTGCGCTGCGCTTGCACGGCAACCTGCTGGCGCGGCGCGGCCGCTTCGCCGCGGCCGTGACGGATTATAAGCAGGCGCTGGCGCTGGATCCGAAGGACGCCTGGACCTACAACGAGCTGGCCTGGCTCTGGGCAAGCTGTCCGGTCGAGCGTTTGCGCGACGGCAAGCAAGCGCTGGCGTACGCGAACAGGGCGTGCGAGATGACCAACCACCGCATTCCGGCGCTTCTGGACACGCTCGCCGCCGCCCACGCCGAGTGCGGCGAGTTTACGAAGGCGACCGAATGGCAAAAGAAAGCCCATGACCTGGCGCCGGCCGGCCAGAAGGCCGAGTTCCAGGCCCGGCTGCAACTCTACCGGGCGGGGAAACCGTATCGCCAACTGGAAGGATTGGCGCCGCCGTTCGGTTGGAGCCTGGGTGCGCTTTGGATCTGATCGCTGGTCAGTTTGTAGCCGCTTTGAATGTAAACTTTACTCCAAGCTTACCGAATCTCCTCGATCCGGAATGGCCACGTCTTGTCCCCGTTGGAGCAACGATTGTCAGCCGGGCCATCAGTCGCGGCTCCACCGGGACAAGCCCGGTGGCGGCCGTCGGTATATATGCATCGGTTACTGGCCATCAGTCATCGAGCCACCGGGACAAGCCCGGTGGAGTCGTCACTGCAAAATCGCGCACGCGACTTACTTGCGGGCAGGATAGCGGGTTCGCTTGATTGCTTCCAGCTCTTTCCGCCAGGCGCTGATGCGCTCGCCTTTGTAGACCATGCCGCTACACTTGCCTTCGAAGTAGGCGCTGCCGGGCCGCCTGGTGTCGGCGCGAACGACCAGCGCCGGCAGTGAAGGCAGCCGGCACCGCCGGCATTCCTTGCCCACCTCGCCCAGCGCGGCATACAACTGCTGACTCCGGTGATAGATGAACTCGAATGCTTCGCTGCCCTCGCGCAGTTGCGCGGCCAGCTCGGCGTAAGTGATGCGCGGCTCGGTGCGCCGGGCCCGTCCACGAAGGATCTTGTAGATTGCAATCGCCAGGGGACTCACATCAATGCCCAGTAGTTCCGTTGAGGAAAAGGCCAACCAGTCTACACAGAATCTTCGGCCTTCTGCATCATCACTTGCGCGGGATTGATGGCCTTGTACCTGGCCTTATTGGCGGTGATGTCGAAGGCTAATGGCACCGATCCGATCCCGGAAAGGACATGCTTGATCGTAGGTTGCAAGCGCACGCGCCCGGAAGCGACCAGGCGAACGGTGTATTCGAGGTGTGCCTGGGTGCTGATGTCCGGGAAGAGATAACGCAGGCTGCGTTCGCGCAGGAGATCGACGTTTAACGGCAAAGGCCCGCCGAACCAGGAGACGCCGATAATCTTGCCGCCCGAGCAGACGGTGTCAATGGCTTGCAAGAGCGTTTGCTGGCCGGCCAGGCCTTGTCTGGGGCTGCCGCCCGCGCATTCGAACACTACATCGGCGCCGATGCCTGCGGTCAGTTCGCCGATCGCCGCGACGACATCGCACGTGCGCGCGTTCAGGGTTTGATCGGCGCCGAGTTCTCGGGAAACCTCACAGGCCTCATCACGCACATCCACGGTCATGATGATGCCGGCCCCGGCAAGCCGGGCGATTTGCAAGCATTCCAGCCCCATGCTCCCTTGACCCAGGATCAACACCGTGTCTCCCAACCGCAACTGCGCGGTCTCCACGGCCGCCACGCTGTCGCTCAGGGATTGGAGACAGGCTGCTTCGCTGTCCGAAATTCGGTCATCCACTTTGACCAGGGCGATCTCGGGTAGGGTTGCTCTTTCGGCGAAACAGCCGGGAAGGTCGAAGCCGATGACGGGGCCCTTGCGACACAAATGGCTCCGTTCGGAGCGGCACAGCGGGCATTTCTGGCACGGCAACTTCGCCCGCGCTGCCACACGGTCGCCGGGGCGGAAGCGGTTGACGCCCTGGCCCGTCTCCAGAATGCGAGCGCAGAACTCGTGTCCGAAGAGCTGGAGAGGCGCCTCGGTTTCCAGCCGATGCTTGACGCGGTCGTAAGCCAGGGTTGGAATACCCTGGGCCAGTTGCGCCTCGGTGACGCTCGGTTGCACGCACAGAGGCTCGACCAGGACGTGTCCCGGGGCACAGCCAGGCTCGGGCACGTCGTCGAGCCGCATGTCACTGAAGCCGTGGAAGCGCCAGGCTTTCATCGTCCCTTTCTCCGTACCTATCTTCGACAAACAAATTTTTGCAGGGCATGGCAAGTGGCCGGCACTAGGCCGCGGTTGCCGCCCGCCGACATAACGACCTCGGCGACATAGAGATCGCCGCGCGAATCACGGCAGATCCCGTGTGGGGCGAAGAAATCTCCGGGAGCACAGGGATTTCGGCCGCCGCCCCAGCGCGCCCGGAGCCAGCCGCTGGTGTCGAAAATGCTGACGCGGCCGCCGGGGGCGTCCGCAGCAGGCGCCACCGTGCCGGGCCACCGGCCCGCATGAAAGCCCAGCTCGGCCACGTAGACGTTCTCCTCGGCATCGATGAAGACCTGGCACGGCCGGGCCACATCGGTCCATTCGCTCAGGTACGTGCCGTCCGCGGTGAAAAGCTGAATCCGGCTGTTCTCACGGTCGGCCACATACACTGTGCCGCGGCGATCGACGGCGATGCCGTGGGGCACGTGAAACTGGCCGGGACCGCTGCCGGGCTCGCCCCATGAAAAAAGCAGCCGTCCGTCTGCGGAGAACTTGTGGACGCGGGCGTTGCCATAGCCGTCGCTGACATAGAGGTCGCCGTCGGGAGAGAGCGCCAGGTTGGTCGGATAATGAAACGGCGGACCGGCCCGAACGATCGTGCGGAAGTCCACGCTGGTCGCGCCCGTGTTCGAGGGTTTGCCGCTCGTGCCCAGGGTCAGCAACAGGCGTCCGTCCGGCGCATACTTGCGGACGGTGTGGTCGGAATCATCGGTGCAGTAAACGGAGTCGTCGGGCCCGATGCATATCCCGTGCGCGCGCACAAACAACCCCTCACCCCACGAAAACAAGAAGGCGCCGTCACGGTCGAAGACCATGACCGGGTGCGCGCCGCGATTGAAGACAAAGACCCGGTCCTGGGAATCGGCGGCCACGGCAGCCACTTCCGACCAGCCCCAGCCGCCGGGCAATTTCGCCCACTGATCATCGGCTTCGTAGCCGAAGGCCCGGCAATCTTCCTGTGTAACTGCAAGGTCAGCTTTCTTGGAGAGCATGCTCGGTCCTATCTCTTGGGCCTGTCACGGCAGCTTCTCGTCCGGCGCTTCCGGCAGCATGAGGGCGATGCCCGCGGCAGGCAGAAACAGAAATCCAGCCCAGAGCAGCGCCAGGCGATAATCACCCACCTGGGAAAAGAGCCCGAAGAACACCGTGCCCAGTCCGGCGGCGATGCGGCCGAAGTTGTAGCAGAAACCCGCGCCCGTGGTGCGCAACAGCGTCGGGAAGAGCGGCGGCATGTACATCGTAAACAGGGCGAAGACCCCCTGGCAGAGTCCGATGGCGATGAACCCATACCAGAGTCTCTCATGATCGAGGGGCACAACGTAGGTCGCGAACATGGACAGGAAATACGCGAGGCAGAGACAGCCGATGGCCCGCCGATATTTCAGCCAGCGGGCCAGCCACGCTGCCAGAAAGTTGCCCGCGATGGAAGTCGCCACCACCAGCCACACGACCTTGCTAACCAACCGGCTCTTGTCCGCATCGCTCCACCCGCTCAGCTCCGGGAGATTCCGCAAGTGCTGCAAGTACCAGAACAGGAAGGCCCAGTGTGCCGTGAGCGCGAAGGCGCAGACCAGGAGGGTTAACACAGTTGTACGCCGCACCGAGCCGCGAAATAGTTCCAGAAACCCAGGCGCGGCTGACCCTGTCCGTTGCCTGGCCCCCTGCCATTCCTCCGGCTCCGGCACGGCGCGGCGAATCCACAGCACCAGCAGGGCCGGCAGCAAGCCGACGAGGAACACACAGCGGTACGGGTAGCCGGCGAGCAAGAAGTTCGCCAGTCCGGCGAGCATGACGCCGAGATTCACGCCTGTCTGGAGAACCGCAGCCATCCACGGCCGCCAGCGCCGCGGCCAGGTTTCGGACAGGAGTGAGGCGCCGACCGCCCACTCGCCGCCGATGCCCAGGGCCGCCAGGAAGCGAAAGATCAGCAGTTGCCACCAGGTTTGCGCGAAGAAGGAGAGCCCGGTGAATAGCGCATACGTAAGGATGGTCAACGTGAGGGCCCGGCTGCGGCCGAGCCGGTCGGCGATGCGTCCGAAGAAGCCGCCGCCGAGCGCCCAGCCGAACAGGAAGAAGGCCTGGATCCAGGAGCTGGTGAAGCCAACTTCCCTGGCGCTGGCGTTCCCTCCTAGCAACTCGGCCACGAACGGCGCGGCCACCAGCACATAAAGATGCATGTCCAGGCCGTCGAACAGCCAGCCTAGCCAGGCCGCAACACCGGACTTCCACTGCTGCGCCGAGAGGTCGCGCAAGCGGGCGACCTCACGGCCGGAATCAGATGAGCGGAGCGGCTCGGCAGCAGCGGCGGGAGCCCGGAGAACTTCCATGGATCGTCACCTTCCCACGAGCTGCGGATGAAAGCCAGGAGTTTTGAGGCGAATGCGGTACAGGCTCTTGTCGATGGTGACGTACAGCATGTCGCTGTCATCGCCGCTGCCGAACTCGACGTTGCTGGGGATGCCTTTCCAATCCTCGAACAGCCCGCCCTGGTTCGTCGGCCCTGTCGGAAGGAACGCCAGTTCCTTGCCAGCAGGGTCGATGACCATGATGCCGGGACGAGCCAGGCTGCGGATCGCCAGGTAAAGGTTCCCCTGCGCGTCCACGCGCATGCCATCGCAGCCGTTTTCCTTGCCGAAATCGACCAGAGTCCTGCGCGGGCCCTTGACGAGCCCATTCTTGTCCAGGGGAAAGGCGTAAACCTTCATGGCCCCGCGCTTGGGCTCAGGATCCTGGGGAGAGAGCCGGTTGCCGCCGTTGTTGTGATCCGCGAGGTAAAGCGTTGTTTGGTCGGGGCTGAGCGCCAGGCCGTTGGGCTTTTCCACGTCGTGGGTGATTTCGACCACGTTACCATACTTTTCAAGGCGGTAAACGGCCTCCCGGGGCAGCTCGCGCGGCTCGCTGCCTCCGTAGCGTGGATCGGTGAAGTAGACCCGGCCCTTCAGGTCGACACAAAGATCGTTGGGCGAATTGAAGCGCTTCCCCTGGTAGCGGTCGGCAATGACTTCGCTCCGTCCCGTCTTCAGGCTCCAGCGCCGAAGACAACGCCCACCGCCGTCCGCGCCGTCGCAGGAAAGGAGATTCCCCTCCAGGTCAAAGGCCAGGCCGTTCGACTTAAAGGCCTGGTCCGTGAAGACCGTCGTTTCCCGGGTCTTCGGGTCGAAGTGGAGAATCATGCCGTTGTCTTTGCCGAAGGGCATATCCGTAAAGTAAATGCTGCCGTCCGGAGCCACCGCGGGCCCTTCGGTCAGGCCGCTATTGAGCTTCGCCTGGCGCGTGTGGAGCAATTCCAGCTTTGCACCGTCTGGAATGATGGGGTTCTCTGCTGACTCCGCGACCGTTGCCGCGACCATCAGGCACAGGCAGCAACAGAGCGAAGCAGGGACGATCCGCGATGTGGCGTTCAAATTGAATCCTCCTTTTCGCTCCTCTTTTCACGAGAGAATGCCATGCACTACCCTGGCTTCTGAGACCCCTGTCAGCCGTTCCTTCAACCCGTTTTGCTCGATGAACAATTCATCGTGGCGAAGTCCGAGCAAGTGCAGGATCGTGGCATGCCAATCGGGAACGGTGACGCGGTTTTCGACGGCGGCCAGGCCGAGGTCGTCGGTCGCGCCATAGGTCGTGCCGCCCTTGATGCCCGCGCCGGCCAGCCAACTGCAGAAGGCATTCTTGTTGTGATCGCGCCCGGCCTTGCGCTCGTCCTTATCGGCCGGCAACTGCGCGATGGGCAGGCGGCCGAATTCGCCGCCCCAAATCACCAACGTGTCGCCGAGCAAACCGCGCTGTTTCAAATCCTGAAGCAGCCCGGCCACCGGCAGGTCGGTGCGTCCGCAGGCCGTCTTCAGCTCGCTCGCCAGCGCCGTGTGATTGTCCCAGATCTGGGCGTTGATATAGAGCTGGACGAAACGCACGCCGCGTTCCACCAGGCGGCGCGCGATCAGGCAACGGCGGCCATACGAATCGGTTGGCTGGCGGCCGATGCCGTACATCTCCAGGGTCTGCTTGCTCTCCCTCGATAAGTCGAGGGCATCCGTGGCCGCCAGTTGCATGCGGGCCGCCAGCTCATAGCTGGCGATGCGCGCGTCCAGGTGTGGCTGCAGCGTGCGCTGCTGCCGATGCAGGCGATCCAGTCTAGAAAGCAAGTCGCGCTCCAGGCGGACGATCTCGCTGGGACGGTCCACCTCCGGCTGCAAGTTGAGCACCGGCGAACCGCTGGAGCGGAAGCGCGTTCCCTGGTAGAGCGGCGGCAGGAAGCCGGATTGCCAGTTCTCGACGCCATTGATCGGCAGGCCCAGCGGGTCATCCAGCACGACATAGGCAGGCAGATTCTGATTCTCGCTGCCCAGTCCGTAGACGACCCAGGAGCCGAGCGCCGGCCGGCCGGGGCCCATCTTGCCGGATTGAATCAGATAGATCGCCGGCTCATGCGTCAGGTTGGTCGTGACCATGGAGCGAACGAGGGCGATGTCATCGACCTGCCGGGCCAGGTGCGGCATCACCTCGGAGACCCACATGCCGCACTGGCCGTGCCGGGCAAACTTGTACGGGCTGCGCATGATGGCGCCGGCATTCTTGAGATTCTCTATTTCGCCCGCGATCTTCTGGTAGTGTTGCTGGCCGTGATGTTTGTCAAGCATCGGCTTGGGATCGAATAGATCCATCTGGCTGGGGCCGCCGTTCATGAACAGATGAATCACGGACGTGGCCTTGGGCGTAAGGTGAGGCGGGCGCGGCTTTAGATCGAAAGCGCCGCGACCGGTTTCCTCATCCGGGGAGCGGAGACCGGCATAAAGGTCGCGGCTAAGCAAAAACGTCAATGCTGTGCCGTATATCCCGCCAGCCACCTGGTGGAAAAAGCTACGCCGGCTAAGGTTGACGGCCATGAGGGTCCCTTCAATCGATATAGAGAAGGCCGGCGGAATTCAGCACCGTATGACACAACGTGGCCAGCGCCCGCTGGGCCGAATCTTCTTGCTTGGCGGACGTCTTTTGGGACAGAGTCCATTGCCTGGTCAGTGCGGCAAGGGCTTCTGCAGCGATCGCTCTTTCCTGGTCATCCGGCAACCGGCTAAGGGCGATCAAGTAGACGCGCTCGATCTGCCTGCCCGGATCGCTGCCCACTTCCTTCTGGACGCGCGCGGCGAAGTGATCCGCGAGCTTGTGGATCATGGCATTGTTCATCAGGTGCAAGGCCTGGGGCGCCACGTTGGCGTCACGGCGTTCGATGCAGTTGGGGTTCATCTGCGGCAAGTCGAAGTTCTCGAAGAGGGTCGCCATCTGCTTGCGCTGCTGCTGCACGTAGACGCTGCGCCGCCAGCCGCGCTCCGTCCCGACCGGCGTCACCAGGCCGTCCTTGCGCGCTTCGACGGGATCGGCCGGACCGTAACGGCGTTCGTCAAGCCGGCCTGCCGCCAGCAGCAGCGTATCGTAAAGCACTTCGGCATCCATGCGGCGCAGCGGCATGCGCGAGAATAAAGCATTGTGCGGATCAAGGCGGGCCGGCTCGGCCGTCACCACCGAGGACTGCCGATAAGTGGCACTGGTCAGCATCAGCCGATGCAGCGCCTTGGTGCTCCAGCCCTGGCGGACCAATTCCCGGGAGAGCCAATCGAGCAACTCGGGATGCGTGGGGGACGTACCGGCTTTGCCGAAGTTGGCCAGGCTCTTGACGATGCCGGCGCCGAAATGGTGCTTCCAAACCCGGTTGACATACACCCGCGCCGTGAGCGGATTGTCCGGACGGGTGAGCCAGCGTGCGAACGCCAGACGCCGGCCGGTTTTCCTGGCGCCCGGCCAGGGAGGCTTTACTTCCAGGGCCGTTTTGCCATCCGTCAATACCGCGGGCACTCCCGGCCCGACCAGGGCGCCGGGACTCAAGTAATCCCCCCTCCGATACATGTAGGTGGGCGACGGTTCACCTCGGTCCCACAGGGCCCGGATCTTGGGCTCGGGAAGCTTCTTGGGTTTGCCCTCTGCCTCCCATTGCCGGCGTTCCGCGACGGTCACGTGGGGGAGGTCCCGGTCGGTCCGCGGCCCCATGCTCAGACCGTTGTCCCAGGTGCTTTTCATCCAGTCGTATTCGTCAAACGCCCCCTTGAAGATGTCCGCCAGGCGATAGTAGTCGCGCTGCGGGATGGGGTCGAACTTGTGGCTGTGACAGCGGGCGCATTTCATGGTCAGGCCCATGACCGCCGAGCTGAGCACTTCGATTTCGTCGCCGATCACCTCGAGCCGGTCTGGGATAAAATTGGTAAGGTTGTACCAGGTGGGATCGGGGGCCATGCGCAGGAAGCCGGTTGCCACCAGGTTGTCGTAGATTTCCGGCGTGATCGGCCCATGCTCATAATCCGCCAGCTCATCGCCGGCGATCTGCTCCAGCAGGAAACGATCGTACGGCTTATCGGCGTTGAGGGCGCGGATGACATAGTCCCGGTAACGATAAGCGTGCGGCCGCAAGAGATCCTGCTCGCGCTTGCCTTCGGAGTCGGCATAGCCGGCGGCATCCAGCCAGTGCCTGCCCCAGCGCTCACCGTAGCGCGGCGAAGCCAGCAGGCCGTCGATCATCTTCTCGTACGCCAATAGATCGCGACTTGCCAGGAAAGCCTCGACATCGGCCGGCTCCGGCGGCAAACCGGTGACATCGAGATAGGCGCGGCGCATCAGCGTCGCCCGATCGGCTTCGGCAGAAAGGGACAGCCCGAGCGGCTCCAGCTTCTGCAGGATAAAGGCATCGATCGGATTACGCACTTGCCCTGCGTGGCGCACCATAGGTACGGACACCGGCCGGGGCGCTTGAAAGGCCCAGAAGCTGCGTTCCCTGTCGGTGATGAGCGCGTCCGCGCTGTCATCCTCTGATTGAGGAGCCTCCGGAGCCCCCTGGGCGATCCATTGCGCGAGCAGCTCGGTTTCGGCAGGCTCAATGGGTTTGATGCTGACTTCCACGAGCCGGCGCAGCGGCGGCATCTCGCCAGCGCGGATTTTCTTCAGAAGTAAGCTGGCCTCCGGTTTGCCCGGCACGATCGCCGGCCCCGATTTGCCGCCGCGCAGCAGGGCGGCCTTCGTGCGCAAATCCAGGCCGCCTTCCCGCTGGCGCGCGCCATGACAGACCGTGCAGCGCCGCAGCAGGATGGGGATGACATCGTGCTGCGTCGAGGCAGGCTGCGGTTCCTGCCCGGCAACGCGCCCGCGGGCGCCTTGCTCAATCCAGCGCCGAATGATTTCCCGTTGTGCTTCGTTGAGCCGATCCTTCTTGCCGGGCGGCATGAGCCCATCCCGGACCTTCTCATAGAGCAGGCTTTTCTCCGGATGCCCCGGCACCACGACGACGCCGGACTCACCGCCTTTCAAAACGCTTGCCAGGGTCCGCAAATCGAGCTCGCCCTTCCTGCCTTTGTCGCCGTGGCAACGCAGACATTTTGCGAGGAGCAGCGGTCGAACATCGGTCTCAAAAGCCGGCCCGCGCACGGACTGCACCGCCGCGCCTGGAACTGCTGGAGAAAAAGCGGAGCAGACAAGAACGCCGCACGAAAGCAAGCAGGCCGCCCCGCTCCGCCGGATTCGGATCGGCTGTCTGGGGGAAGGTTTCATGATGGATATTCCGGGGCGGGAGGGTGCACCGTGCGTTCCCACGTAGGTTATCTCATCACCCACTGCCTGGAAACTCGAAAAACGCGCGTCACACAATTTCGTGTAACCCTTGGCGGGCTTCTACGGGATTAATCTTAGGCCCGCTCGCCCCGCGTGGTCCGCGCGAGCCCCAGGAGCGCAAGCCAGAGCCGAACAAGCGTTCGTCTCGCGCTGCTTTCAAGTCGCTGGAGAATGCCATGTCGCACCCGGCTAAAGATGAACCTGACAGCAAAATTGCGGCAACTCAACAAGCCTTGCTTTCTCTCCCACCCGAGCAAAGGGAAATCTTCTTATTGCGCCAGAATCACGGGCTGGATTATGAAGAGATCGCCCGCATACGTCGTTGCCCTCTGGATACCGTGAAGCAGCAAATGCGCATGGCGTTGCAGCGGCTGCGCCAGGCAATCGACAACGTGTAACTCGGTCTGAGTCGCCCCAACCTATTACCGAAAGATACGCGGCCGTTTTTCTTTTTGCCCCGGTTCTCGCGATACCATAAGATGTTAGTGGTTTTGACCCATCGCGTGAACATCGCGCAGCCGTGCACAAATGCCAGCCGATGGAACCTTCATTCTCGAAGCGCGGCATCTCAGCAAGTCGTTCCGCATCGGCACCGCGCGAGAAGTGCGGGCGCTGCAAGAAGTCTCCATGAGCATTGCCGCAGGCAGCTTTTGCGCGCTGACGGGCCCGTCGGGGTGCGGCAAAACGACGCTGCTGGCGCTCCTCGGCGCGCTAGAAAGGCCGACGAGCGGCCAGGTGCTGTTTCAGGGTCGCGATCTCAGCGTCTTTTCGGATGTGGAGCTGGCCCGGGCCCGGCGGCGTATGGGCTTTGTCTTTCAGGAATTCTCCCTGGTGCCAGCTCTGCGGGTGTGGGAGAACATCACCTATCCGCTCATCCCGCGCGGTGTGCCGCGCGCCGACCGCTATGCCAAGGCCCAGGCACTGCTGGAGCGTTTCACGCTGGCCGACCGACTGCTGGCGCGGCCGAAGGAATTGAGCGGCGGCGAGCAGCAGCGCGTGGCCCTGGCGCGTGCCCTGGCCGGCGACCCGGAAATTATTTTCGCCGACGAGCCCACCTGCAACCTCGATCCGGAGGCAGCCGCCATCGTCCTGTCGCTTCTGCAAGTGCTGCATGCAGAAGGCCGAACGATTATTCTGGCTTCCCATGAGCCGCGTGCCCTTGAGCTGGCCACCAATGTCTATGAACTGGACAAGGGCAGGCTAGCAGCCTGTTGAAAAAGGTGTCTGGAACCTTGAGGGTAGAATAAATCTCCGGTTTTTCGCACGCCTGGAAGGTTCCAGACACCTTTTTCAACAGGCTGCTAAGCTAACCGGGCTGAGCTGTCGGGGGCATCGAAGTCATGAGCCAATCTGCGAGCGGTCGCCGCATCCTGTCGCTGGATCAATTTCGCGGCTATACCGTGGCCGGCATGATTCTTGTGAACTACCTTGGCGAGTTCGACGTCGCGGCGCCGGTCCTGCAACACCACAACACTTACTTCAGCTATGCCGACACGATCATGCCGAGCTTTCATTTTGCGGTCGGCTTCGCCCTGCGACTGATCCTGCTCAAACGCATCGCGACGCTCGGCCGATGGCGGGCGTATGCGAGCATCGTGCGGCGCGGTCTTGGTTTGGTGCTGTTATCTACAATCCTGGAATTCGCAAGCTCGGGACGTCTCTTCAAAACCTGGAGCGATCTGGTGCAAACCGGCGTCTGGAGCGCGCTGGCGGGAACGCTGAAGTGTCAGTTCTGGGAAACGCTGGCCATTATCGGAGTTACCTCGATCTTTGTGCTGCCGGTGATGGCGGCGAGTGTGCGTACCCGTCTCCTCTTCGTGTTCACCTGTGCCGGACTGCACGCGCTGCTGGCGCACCTGTTCTATTTCCATTTCCTCTATGCCCGGCCGAACTGGCTCGATCCGATTTGGGGAGCACAGGACGTACGCGGATTGGACGGCGGTCCGCTGGGCTGCCTCGCCTGGTCGGTGCCGCAGATCATCGGCTCGCTCGCCTACGATTGCGTAAGCCGCCGGCGCAGTGGCGCGGCGCTGCTGCACCTGTCGGCATGGGCTCTTGTTCTCATGCTGCTGGGATATGGCCTGTCGATGCTGTCGCTGAATTATCCGCGCACGCAGCCGCCAAGCACCGATGAAAGCAAAATTGCGGTCGCCGGCTCACCGGTCGTGCCTCCCACCCGCGCAGCCACGGACGGCGCGTCTTTGCCGGCGCTGCCGTTCATGCAGCCTTCGCCTGAGGAACAGCGGCAGCTGAATTACTGGCTCATGGACAAGCGCGTGGTGACCTTGCCATTCAACCTCTTCTCCTGTGGTTTCGCGCTGGCTGTGTACAGCCTGTTCGTTTTGCTGACGGACATGGGCGGCTTGCAAATCGGATTTTTCCGCACCTTCGGGCAGAACGCCCTGGCGGCTTACATCCTTCACGAGATCGTCGGCGCCGCAACACGCGCCTTCGCGCCCCAGGACTCGCCGGCCTGGTGGGTAGGCGTGACCTTCGCCGCGTACGTCGGCATCACGTATTTGTTTGTGCGGCATCTGGAGAAGAACGGCATCTACATAAGGATGTAGCCGCGGACACGCCTGACGGTTAAGCTACCCGTAAGCTCGATTCTCCTGCCTTTACGTGCTGACCTGGAAGGAGCTTCTCATGCGCCGTCTCGCTGTGCCGTCGCTCTTGTTTCTTGGACTCTCCCTTTTTGAATCACGCTCGGAGAAGATGCCCCGTCTGCCAAACCGGTAGTGCCGCCGTTGCCCCCAACGCCGGTGAAGGCGGTTACGCATGAGCTTCACGGCACGACGATCGCCGATCCGTATGCGTGGCTGGAGAACGCCGCCGACCCGGCGGTGCAGCGCTGGACCGAGGCGCAGAACCGCCACACGCGCGCCGTGCTCGATCAATACTCCGGGCTGCCGGCGCTGCGGGCGCAAATCAAGAAGGTGCTGACGGCATCGTCTGTCGGCTACACCGGGCTGCAGTATCGCGGCCACAAGCTGTTTGCCTTGAAGTTTCAGCCGCCCCGAGAGCAGGCGTTTCTCATTACGCTCGATTCACCGGATAATCCCGCGTCCGGGCATACTGTCGTGGATCCCAACGAAATTGATCGTAAGGGAACGACCACGATCGACTTCTATGAGCCGTCGCTGGACGGCAAGCTCGTCGCGGTATCGCTTTCGGAGGGTGGCAGCGAGGCCGGCACCGTGCATGTCTTCGACGCGGACAGCGGCAAGAAGCTGGCGGATGTCGTGCCGCGCGTGCAACTGCCGACCGCGGGCGGCAGCGTGGCCTGGAACGCGGACGGCTCCGGTTTCTACTGCACGCACTACCCCCGCGGCAACGAGCGGCCGAAAGAAGACGAGAATTTTTATCAGCAGGTTTACTTTCACAAGCTGGGCACGCCGACCGAGGAGGACGTGTATGTCCTCGGCAAAGACTTGCCGCGCATCGCCGAGATCGTGCTCGAAACATCCGGCGACGGCCGGCATGTCCTGGCCACGGTGCAAAACGGCGATGGCGGTGAGTTCGCGCACTACTTGCTCGCGGCGGATGGCAAGGCCACGCAGTTGACCAAGTTCTCCGATCTGGTCACGGCCGCGACGTTCGGACCCGATGAGGCTTTGTACATGGTTTCGCTCCAGGGGGCGCCGCGCGGCAAGCTGCTGCGCATGCCGCTGGCCACTCCCGGTCTCGCCGAAGCCAAAACAATCGTCCCCGAGGCAGAGGTTGCCATTCAGGGCCAGCGCATCACCTCCAATGCCATGGTGGCCAACTTCGTCGTCACCAACAGCAAGGTCTACCTGGTTGATTCCAACGGCGGCCCGTCGCAGATCCGGGTTTTCGATCACGACGGCAAGCCGGAGGGAATCGTGCCGATCCTGCCGGTCTCCAGCGTGGTTGAAATCACGCGCGGCGCGGGGGATGAAGTCCTGTTCAGCAACCTGTCCTTCATCGAGCCGCCTGCGTGGTACCGGTTCGATCCGGCAACCGGCAAGACCACGCGCACAGCGTTGTTCAGCACCTCGCCCGTGAGCTTTGCCGACACCGAGGTGATCCGTGAAACTGCTGTTTCCAAAGACGGAACGAAGGTGCCCATGAGCATCGTGCTCAAGAAGGGCACGCAGCGCGACGGAAAAAATCCGACTCTCTTGACCGGCTACGGCGGCTTTGGCATCAGCCAGGCGCCGCGTTTCTCTGCCGTGCGCCGCATCTGGCTGGACCGGGGCGGCATCGTCGCCGTTGCCAACCTCCGAGGCGGCGGCGAGTACGGCGAAGCCTGGCACAAGGGCGGCAACTTGACTCATAAGCAGAATGTTTTCGATGACTTCGCCGCCTGCGCGCAACACTTGATAGATGAGAAGTTCACCAGCCCCGACAAACTTGCCATCGAGGGCGGCAGCAACGGCGGCTTGCTCATGGGAGCTGCCTTTACGCAGCATCCCGATATGTTTCGCGCTGTCGTCGCCCATGTCGGCATTTATGACATGATCCTCCACGATCATCACCCCAACGGCGCCTTCAACGTCACCGAGTACGGCTCCATCAGCGACCCGGAGCAATTCAAGGCACTTTATGCTTATTCGCCCTATCACCATGTCAAGGACGGCACGGCCTACCCGGCGGTCTTCTTCCTTACCGGCGCCAACGACGGCCGTGTGGATCCGGCAAACTCGCGTAAGATGGCCGCGCGTCTTCAGGCCACGACCTCCTCTGGCCGGCCCATTCTGCTTCATGTCAGCTTCGACTCCGGCCACGGCGCCGGCACGTCGCTGAGCAAGGCGATCGAGCGCCAGGCGGATGTCTTCGCCTTCCTGTTCGAGCAGTTAGGGATCACGAACACGAGCTACGTCCCGGCCGGGGATGCCGCCAATAAATTCTTCTTCAAGGACGGCGACCGCGTGCTGTTCCTTGGCGACAGCATCACCGAGCAATATCAGTACTCCTCTTACCTGGAGCTGTATCTGACCACCCGCTTCCCCAAGTGGAAGCTGTCCTTCCTCAACGCCGGCATCGGCGGTGATACCGCGACGGGCGGGGCGCACCGTTTTGTCAGTCACGTGCTCGATGAGAAGCCGACCGCAGTGACCATCGATTTCGGCATGAACGACGGCGGTTACGGCGCCTTTAATCTGCCCGCGAACCGCAACTACATCCGCAACACCGCGGCAATGCTGGAGATGGCCCGCAAGGCCGGCGTGCGCGTCGCCCTCGTGGCGCCCAATGCCGTCGATCCGCGTGAACGGCCGGGACTCAAGCCTTACTTTGAAACGCAAAAACAGTTCTACGCTCCCCTCAAGGAACTCTCCGAACGCTTCGAGATCCCCTTTGTCGATCAGTACGCCGTAACCCGGACAGCCATCGAGAAAATGCAAACCGACGATCCGCAGGCCAGAAAGGTCAAGCCCTTCCCCGACGGTGTGCACACGTCACCGCAAGGCGCGCTGCTTATGGCACATACTATCCTCACGGGTTTGCGCGCGCCGGCGCTCGTCAGCGAAGTCGAAATAGACGCCGCTGCCGGCAAGGCGGCGCCCCGGGCCTGCCGCATCGAGAATTTGAAAACCTCACCAACTGACGTGGAGTTTGACCGCACGGATGAAGCATTGCCATTTCCTATCGCCCCTGGCTGGCTGCCGATCCTACCCTACCTCAATCAGCTAAAGGACTTGAACTGGTACGGCCTGAAGATAAAGGGCCTGTCTTCCGGGAAATACGACGTACGGATTGATGACAAGGACGTAGGCGCCTTTACGGCCGAGCAACTCAGCGGCGGCGTCAACCTGGGCAACCTGACCACCGGTCCGCTGCATGAACAAGGCGTCCGTATTTTCAACGCCATCAATTCCAAGAATCAAATCGTCCACCGGCGCTTTCGCGACGTCGTTATGTTTCAAGCGCCGGACTGGCTGAGCGACGTCGCGGCCGAGCGAAAGCCAAAGGAACTGGCCAAACGGCTGGAACAGGCGAACCTGCGGCAGGCAGAAATTTACAAGATGGTGCAGCCTGCCACGCACCATTTTTCACTCAAACAGATTGATTAGGTAAGACCGTTACCTGCCGTGCGGAGGCTTGCAAGGAGGCGTTCCGGCAGGTTAGCATACAATCGTCTTCAGACAGCAAGGCCTTAGGGACATCGCGCCGTTGAGTGCGGTGCACCGGCTAGCTCGGGAACTGAGCACGCCATGCTTCAGTGGCTGACCAATTACGGAACACGGCACTGCGACGGCTTGAACCGCCGTGAGGTTCTGCGCGTCGGCGCCATCGGCCTGGGCGGATTGACGTTGCCGTCACTGCTGCGTTTGGAGCAGACGGCCAGGGGCGCATCGGCGGGCCGCGCCCGGCCGGCGCGCAAAGCCAGGTCAGTAATTCTGCTCTTCCTTTCGGGCGGACCTTCGCAACTGGACATGTGGGACCTCAAGCCCGCCGCGCCGGAGGAGATTCGGGGCACGTTTCAGCCAATCTCGACCGCCGTGCCAGGGATCCAGATCAGCGAGCATTTGCCGCGCAGCGCCCGCCTGGCGGACAAGTTTGCCATCGTGCGCTCCATGCATCACGCCACGGCCAACCACCCGGCCGCGTCCTACTGGATGATGGTCGGCAGCCCGATCGCGCGGGCCGCGCCGCAATCGGTGACCATGAGTCGCGAGGACCGCCCGCATCCTGGTTCGGTGCTGGCCAAGCTGCTGCCGATGTCTGCGACGCTGCCATCCTTCGTCATGGTCCCCGAGGCAATCTCTCCCGTCGGCCCGGAGCGACCCGGCCAGTACGCCGGTTTTCTCGGCGCAGCCTATGATCCGTACCGGATCAACAGCGACGCCAATCTCCCCGGCTATTCCGCCGGCGCCCTGAGCCCTCGGCCGGAACTCCCGAGCGCCCGGCTGAGCGGCCGTCGCAGTTTGTTCCGGCAGCTGGCACGGCAGAGCAGGAGCCTGGATCAGGCGTCGCTGTCAGGCGCGCTCGATCCCAACCTTGCCCGCGCCTTCGACCTGGTTTCCTCCAGTGCGGCGCAGCGTGCCTTTGACATCCACGCCGAGCCGGACAAGATGCGCGACCGCTACGGCCGGCATGTCTTCGGCCAATCGGTGCTGCTGGCCCGGCGCATGGTCGAGGCGGGCGTGCGGCTGGTGCATGTCAACTGGGTACGGCACGACAACGCCAAGGGAGGCCAGGGCTACGACAGCCATCGCGACCACCTGCGCTGGTGCCGGACGGAATTGCTGCCGCCCACAGATGCCGCGTTTGCCTCGCTTCTGGAAGACCTGAGCGAGCGCGGCTTGCTGGACGAGACGCTGGTGATCCTGATGGGCGAGTTCGGCCGCACGCCGCGCTTCAACAAGCAAGGCGGCCGCGACCACTGGCCGCAATGTTTCAGCGTCGTCCTGGCCGGCGGCGGCATCCACGGCGGCCAGGTGTACGGCGCTTCGGACAAGTTCGCCGCCTACCCCGCCTGCAATCCCGTGTCGCCTGAGGATTTGCTGGCCACGCTGTACACGTGCCTGGGCATCGATCCGCACACGCTCATCTACGATCAGCAGCATCGGCCATACCCGCTGGTTGACGGTAGGCCGGTGCACGGACTGCTGTAGGCAGTGAGGCAAAAGCTTATCGCGAGCGTCGGCTTGACTTACCAATCGATACGCCGTGTAAATACACGGTCCGCATGATCATTGCGGGTCGGTTGTGAACACTCGCATCCCGGCGAGCAAGGCCTCAATTTGTTCCTGCACGGCGGGGCTCTGATTGACGACCAGCGCCCCGCCAAGAGGGTAGAACTCGATGGTGCCGCTGCCGCCCTTCGAGGTCCACGTCTGCGGTTCAACCACCTTACAAATCAGGCGAATCAACTCCTCTTCGCGGGTCTTTTTCTCGTTGGTGAGGATCAAGTCCAAAACAGGATACATTTTTATCACGAGCGTCGGGCGCGGCTGCCCGATAATCAGCACACCTTCCTGGATGTGGTAGCCCAGGCCAAGATCCTTCAGCGCCAGGCGCAGGGCCGTGTCAAGCTTGACATTGTCCAATTTCATGGTGATTGGACTGCTCTCGTCGACACCCATGTCCCCTAAGGCACGGCGATCGATAACAATGTTCAGGCCAAAGGTAGCAGAGACATCGTCAAGCATTTCTCGGAGCGGTACGGACTTGACGTGGACGCTAACCACGCGCTTCAAGATCTCTGCAATCTCTTTTTCCTGACGTGCTCGTCCCTGGAGCTGCACCAGTGAAGCCCGTGCGGGCCTGTCCGGCTCACGCGCGACGCCGTCCGGGGCTGCGCCGGAACGAAACAGGCCGGCTCCTCCGCCAATGACACTTACGGACAATATGACGGCCGAGACGATCTTCAATTTGGTCATGAACATCGATCGCACAACTCCTTCTGCCAGGGACAGCACCGGGCCGCTTAATGGACCCGCGGCCGATGCAGGATTGGCCAGTGCCACGGCGGCCTGGACTGCATGGCTAACAAGGGTAGAAGCCGGGGCATCGGCGTGCAGACTTAGCGCCCCGGCCACGGCGCCGCCGGAAAAGATGATGCCGCGCCGGGTCAGCCGCCGCGCCAGCAGTACGCGGGCGCGTGCCAGGCGGCCGGATAGCGTTCCCTCGCGCCAGCCCAGCAAGCTGGCCGCCTCACGCCGCGACTTCCCCTCCAGATCGCACAGGACAATCGCCTGGCGATAGCGCTCGGGAAGACCGTGGAGGGCCTGGTCAAGAAGCGGCAGCCAATCGTTTGGCTGCGGCGCAGGCGCCGCCTGCTCGGCATGCCTGGCCATATGCAACTCCTTGAAGCGGCGTCGCGCACGAGCGGCCCGTGCCTTGAGAGCGGTGTGGTGCGCCACGCCGTAGAGCCAGTTGCCGAGGTTACGCCGGTCGCGCAGCCCGGCCGCCTTGCGAACCAGGACCAGGAACGTAGCCTGAAATGCGTCCTCGGCGTCCTGTCCATGACATAAGACCCGCCGGCAAACGCCCAGGACCATGGCCGCGTGCCGGTGCACCAGCGTGGCAAAGGCCGCCTCGTTCCGCTGGCTAAGAAAGCACTCCAAAAGCTGGCCATCGCTCAGGCCGGCATCCGAGCGGGCCATAAACACGCGCCGAAGATGAGATAAGAGATCGTTGGCCCGGCCGTCTGCCATGACGAGAGACTCCTCAGCCTGCCCCAGATGCAGGAGTTACTGCCGTTCGCTATGTAGATGTTCCTCGAAATGGGCCGGCGCGTACACTATTTTCTGGTTCGGGACAGGAAAACTTCGTCCGGCTGGGGTCGACCACACGGAGCTGCATGGTGACTGAGGAATCGATGCAGCCGGAAGGCACAGATTTATGCCGTGGTGGTCGACACCAGTTCGCGACGTCTTCGCCAGCGGCCAAACAGGAGCACAACCCCGACAGTCGCAGAGCCAGCTGCGAGCGACCACGGCCAGCGCGGCGCCGGGTCAGTGTTCCAGACCTCGACGGCAGAGTCTGAATACTTACTGACGACGCGCCTGCCGTCGGGAGAAATGCGGAATGGATACTTTAGTTGTCTTGGTAGTTCGTATCGAAGCTGTCCAGTGTCGGGATTGAGAAAACGAATGCGCACACATGTGCCATTCTTGTCGTCGAGCTTCATGCCCGTCTTCTGGGCAACCCAGTCCAGCAATTCGTCGCTCCTGGTTTTTTGATATGAACCGCTACTGATTTGAGCGAGCCATCCTGGTCCTTCCTCCGAATAGTTTACTTCGTCGCCCCGCTCGCCATGATACGTGATTAGCAAGGGCTCTTCTCTTTCCTCGCTAATCGAATCCTTCGCGAGCTCAAACGAGTAAGTCTTCATGAAGTGCTTCGGGAAGGCACCGCCGGCAGCTTTGAGATAAATGCGCTTTCCCACCGATTTATCAACTTGTTGCCAGGCCCTGGCTGGAAGTTCGAATCGCTGGCGTGCTGTGCTGTTTGGAAGATCAAAGGTTTGCAGGAAGCCACTCTCTGCCGCGTCAGGTGTCCTTCGCCAGAGCACAATTACAGCGCTACTGTCGGACGCAAAACAGAGGTCATATGGCTCAACATCGTCGTGTTCGCGCAACTGTAGGATAGTCTTTCCGGTGCAGCTCTCGATTACATCGAAGCGGTGCGGCGCATCATGATGATGAATCCAAAAAAACCGGCCGTCGGGCGAGAAGTTGAATCGGCCCAGATAGTCCAACTTGATCGGTCCAGCCAGCTTGGAGCCCGTTCGCGTATCGTGCAGGCAATACACAAGCGGCTGCTCTCCTTTCAGATCAGTCGGATCCACCGGTCCGATCACTTGGACACCCAAAGTCCTAGTGTCGGGTGATATTTGCAGGCCCATAAGGTCGGTTGGACCCGGATATGGGAGATCAACGGCACTTAGAATCTTGCCTGTCCTGGAATCGCACCGAAGGAGACGGGGCAACGGTCTGTTGGGAACAGTTGCAAACAAACCATCCACAATCAGGACTTCCCGGCTATCCGGGCTGAAGCCGATTACTCCGCATTCGAATCGAAAAGCGCTGTCCCACAGAGGACCAGAAAACCGTAACCACACAAACTCGGCAGCGATTAGACCAAGCACTATGGCCAGTATTATCCACCGTTTTCGCATTGGACGCTCTCCAGTGGATTCGCCACCTTAGAGTCACATTGCGATATTATCTTCGCATTACTCCCACTCAATCGTCGCCGGCGGTTTGCTGCTTATGTCATAAACGACCCGGTTAATCCCCGGCACGCGATTGATGATGCGCGTGGAGATCTTGGCCAGCAGCTCATAAGGAAGATGAGCCCAATCGGCGGTCATGAAATCTTCCGTTTGTACGGCGCGTAAGGCGATCACGTTTTCGTAAGTGCGGTAATCGCCCATGACGCCCACGGATTGAACGGGCAGCAATACGGCAAACGCCTGCGCCGTTTGCCGGTACCAGCCGGATTCCTTCAATTCTTCCAGCAAGATGGCATCGGCTTTGCGCAGCGTTTCGAGCCGTGTCGCCGTGACGGGACCCAGACAGCGCACAGCCAGGCCCGGGCCGGGAAAGGGATGACGCCAGACCAGGGTCTCCGGCAGGGCGAGCTCCAGGCCGAGGCGGCGGACCTCGTCCTTGAACAGGTCTTTCAAGGGCTCGATCAATTCGAAACCGAGTTCGCTGGGCAAGCCGCCGACGTTGTGATGGATTTTGATGTTGGCCGCCGGGCCGTCGCGCGAGGCGCCGCTTTCAATGACATCGGGGTAAAGCGTCCCCTGGGCCAGAAAGCGGGCGTTTTCGATGCGCTTGGCTTCGTCCTTGAAGACGTCGATAAATACATGGCCGATGATGCGCCTTTTTTCCTGCGGGTCGGTGACGTTCGCGAGAGCCGTCAGGAAGCGCTCGCGGGCGTCCACAACATGCAGGTCGGCATGAAAGTGGTCGCGAAAAGTGCGGCGGACCGCTTCGGATTCGCCCTGGCGGAGCAAGCCGTTGTCCACGAAGATGCAGGCGACCTGGGGGCCGACGGCACGGAGCAGCATGGTGGCGGTGACCGAGGAATCGACGCCGCCCGAAAGACCGCAGATGACGCGGTGGCTGCCGATGCGCTGGCGCAGGCCGGCGATGGTTTGCTCGATAAACGACTGCATCCGCCAAAGTCCCTGGCAGCCACAGGTGTCGTAAAGAAAGTTCCGCAGCATCAGGCTGCCGTGCGGCGTGTGGCTGACCTCGGGATGGAACTGCAGGCCGAAGACCAAGCGGCTGCGATGCCGCGCGGCGGCCAGCGGGCAAGTGTCCGTGGAGGCCAGGGCCAGCCAGTCGTTGCCGACGCTTTCCACGCGGTCGCCGTGGCTCATCCAGACGACGGTTTCCTGAGGGACGCCGGCAAAGAGCGTGTCCGCCTCGTGAACATGGCACAGGGCGCGGCCAAACTCGCGGCTGGGGCCGGGCTTGACCTCGCCGCCCAGAGCCTGGCAGGCGAGCTGCATGCCGTAGCAGATGCCGAGGATCGGAATGCCGAGCTCAAAGATGCCCGGATCGCAGTGGGGGGCATTCGGCTCATAGACGCTCGCGGGGCCGCCGGACAGGATCAGGCCCTTCGGTCGTAATTCGGCGACGCGGGCAGCGGGAAGGTCGTGGCGAACGATCTGGCAGAAGACGTTTTGTTCGCGCACGCGGCGCGCGATGAGCTGGACATACTGGGCGCCGAAGTCGAAGATCAGAATCCGTTCATTCTCCGGTAGGTTTGGCGACATTCATGCCCTCCCCAGCTCCGTGGCCCGCAACGTTGCCGCCTGCACGGCGTCCATCAAGGCCGCGCGAATGCCGCCGTGTTCCAACGCGTGCAAACCGGCGATGGTCGTCCCCCCTGGACTGGTCACCATGTCCTTGAGCATGCCCGGATGCGTACCGCTCTCCAACATCATCTTGGCCGCGCCGAACACCGTTTGCGCGGCAAGCGCCGTCGCCACGTCACGCGGCAAGCCCATGCGTACGCCGCCGTCCGACAAGGCTTCGATCATGACATAGACAAACGCCGGCCCGCTGCCGCTCAGGCCTGTCACGGCGTCGAGGAGGTGCTCGGGCAAGCGAAAGGCAAGCCCCACGGCCTTGAGCAACCGCTCTACCAGGGCACTGTCGTCCGCGGGGGCGGCATCGCGCGGAGCATAGGCCGAGGCACTGGCCCCGACCAGGCAAGGTGTGTTGGGCATCACACGAATAAGCCGCTGATGGTCGCCGAGCCCTTCGGCAAGCTGACGCAAGCTAATGCCGGCGGCTACGGAGACGACCAGGTGGCGCGGCTGCAGAGCCGGTCGAATCTCCTGCATGAGCGGCGGCATGGACTGCGGTTTGACGGCCAGCACAAGCAGATCGCAGGCCGAAACGACCTGGCGGTTATCGGAGCCGGCGGCCAAGCCGGTGTCACGTGTGAAGGATTGGCGGGCCTGCTCAAACGGATCGCTGGCCATGGTCTGGCGGGCGATGAGGCCGGCCTGGAGCCAGCCGCGCGCCAGGGCCGTGGCCATCTTGCCGGCCCCGAGAAACCCGACGCGTGGAGCAGCGTCGTGCGCCATACGCTTACCGCTTCAGAACCTGTGCATGCCCCGATGCCGGGACGAATCGTTTTGGTAAGCTACTTATCATACAGAATCGTCAAGAGAGGCGACATGCCTAGTGAAAGTTTACCAGTAGCCGGGGACAAGCAACGCGCCGGCCCCTGGTGGCGGGAATTGAACCGCTACCACCTCTTTGTCTTCACCGTCGCCGCTCTCGGCTGGCTTTTCGACACGATGGACCAGCAGCTCTTCACGCTGGCCCGCAAACCGGCGGTGCAAGACTTGCTTGCCGTCTCTCCCGGCGACAGCAAGGTTGAAGAATACAGCGGCTATGCCACCAGCATCTTCATCATGGGCTGGGGAGTCGGCGGGCTGATCTTTGGTGTCGTCGGCGACCGCTACGGACGCGTCAGGACCATGGTCTTGACCATTCTTCTTTATTCCTTGTTTACCGGGCTAAGCGCGCTTTCGCGCGGCTTCTGGGATTTCGCGTTCTACCGCTTTCTGACCGGGCTCGGCGTGGGCGGCGAATTTGCTGTCGGCGTCGCCTTGGTCGCCGAGGTCATGCCCGACCGCGCGCGCCCGTTTGCCTTGGGGTGGCTGCAGGCCTGTTCCGCTGTGGGCAATATCACTGCGGCATTGACGAGCATGCTGCTAGGCCACTTTCAGGTCCACAATGCGTGGCGGCTCATGTTCCTGGTGGGCGTTTTTCCTGCCTTATTGGCGATTATCATCATGCGGCGCCTGCGCGAGCCGGAACGCTGGACGGCCCTCGCCAAGGAGGACGGGGTCAAGCAGGAACTGGGCTCGCTGCGCGAACTCTTCGGCACGCCGCGCTGGCGGCGCAACACGATCGTCGGCATGTTCCTGGCGTTTGCCGGCGTCGTGGGACTATGGGGAATCGGTTTCTTCAGCCCGGACCTGACGCGCATCGTCTTCCGAAAAACATTTGAAAGCCAGGGCCTGAGCCCCGAAGCGGTCGCCGGGAAGCTGACGCTCTGGGCCGGAATCACCTCGCTGTTGCTGAACGGGGGCGCTTTTTTCGGCATTCAGGCCTTCATCTGGCTGACGCATCGCACCGGCAGGCGTCCGGCATTCGCGCTCGGCTTTATTGTGGCGGCGGCAAGCACCGCCATCACCTTCTGGTATCTCAAGGAGCTCGAGGATATCTACTGGATGATGCCCCTCATGGGCTTCTGCCAGCTGAGTGTCTTCGGCGGCTACGCCATTTATTTCCCGGAACTGTTTCCCACCAGGTTGCGCAGCACGGGCACGTCCTTCTGTTACAACGTCGGCCGCTTTGCCGCCGCCGTTGGCCCCTCCGCTCTCGGCTTGCTGACACACCGGGTCTTCGCGGACAAGGTTGAACCCATGCGTTATGCCGGCGTGACCATGTGCTCGGTTTTCTTGCTCGGCCTACTTGTTCTGCCGTTTGCACCGGAGACTCGAGGACAGCCTTTGCCCGAATGATTCTGCATTGCCAATTTCATTCTCAGACGAGCAAGGAAACAAGCCAAATGGAACTTGTGAAGCCGGAATGGTTGAGCAAGCGCGGCGGTGATGTCCGGCCCGGAACCTTCGGGAATGCCTGGCTGGTGCTGCTGGCCGGCGAACCGCAATATCGGCTCGTTCCGGTGCCCGCCGACGGCAAGTACAGTTGCCAGGTGATTCAGACGGTCAACGGCAAACGACTCGACAAGGGTGGCGTTTTCGCTTCGCCTGACGAGGCTTGCCGAGGCGGTTTAGAAGACTTGCGGCAAGCGCTAGGTTGGTGACGGGCTATTTGACCCGTGCGCGATTCGGCAGCATATTCGGCACCACGGGGCTTGTCCCCGTGGACCGATGACTGACAGCCAGATCTGTCGCCTTGAAAAGTTATCGCCGCCACGGGGCTCGTCCCCGCGGAGCGACGATTGTCAGCCGGCCATCAGTCGTGGCTCCACGGGGACAAGCCGGACAAGCCCGGTGGAGACGTTACTGCAAAATCGCTGATTTACGGGCGGAATTCCTGTGCTCTTTTCATACAGCACGATCCCCTTGGCCATGACTTCTTGCAAGAACGAGTCACCATCGGCCAACCGGCGGCGCAGCCGCTGAGGCGTTCGGACAATAAGGTCGAGGGGGAAAACGGGATCGAATGCCAAGGTGACGCGCGCCGCCTGGTGAAGTTCATCGCGGGCCTCCATCACCACCAGGAGGTCCACGTCACTGTCCGCGTGAGGTGTGCCGTGGGCGTGAGAGCCGAACAGAACGATTTGATCCGGGTCGTAGCGCTCCGCTATCTGCCGCGCGAAGCGGCGAATAGCCGACATAGGGATGTTTGGCGCGCGATAGCGATAGTAGGGCGCGATTGCAGCCGCGGATCGTAGTTTTCCGACCATCATGATATTCTACCGAGTTCAAGGCCTTGCTCGTGCTGCGGGCTGTGGGTCCTCTCATGACCTAAGCCTTGGGCACCGGCGATGACTCTTGGACGCTGAGCCATTCGCCGGGCTTGAGAACAACGGGCTCGGCTTGGGTTTCCTTGCGGACGCGGGCCGCCCAGGCGGCGGCATCCTGGGCGATCAGCGGCCAGGTGTTGTAGTGAATCGGCAACACTTTCTTGGGCTGCAAGAGTTGCACCGCGCGCAGTGCATCGTCAGGCCCCATCGTGAAATTGTCGCCGATGGGCAGAATCGCCAGGTCGATGCCTTCCTCGCCAATCAGGCGCATGTCGCCGAACAGCCCCGTATCCGCGGCATCGTAAACCTTCGTGCCGTCCTTGAAGTAAAAGAGGAACCCGCAGGGGTTGCCGCCGTAGCTCCCGTCCGGCAGCGCGGAGCCGTGAAATGCCAGGGTGAGTTTGACGCGGCCGAAGGCAAAGCCGTGGCCGCCGCCATGCTGCTGGCCGTGGACCTTCTTGACGCCTTGCTTCTGCAGCCATTCGCTCATCTCGTAGTTGCACACCACGGTGGCGCCGGTACGTTGGGCGATGGCCACGGTGTCGCCCAGATGATCGCCATGGCCGTGGGAGACGAGAATAAAATCGGTTTTGATGTCGTTGGCCTTGGTGGCCGCCGCCGGATTGCCTGTCAGAAATGGATCAATGATGATTTGCTGGCCATCGCTGTCAATGCGTAAGCAGGCATGGCCTAACCATTGGACGCGCGTTGACATGGGAGTGGGCTCGCTGGAGTCGGGATAGAAGCAGATCCAAAGGCCGCGGATTGCCTCGTTCTAATCCTTGCCACATTGGGCACTGAGGGTTTCGAACCCCCGACCCCCTCGGTGTAAGCGAGGTGCTCTAGCCACTGAGCTAAGTGCCCTCTCCGAAGAGCCAATGAAAAGCGCCTCGGCAAACCGAGGCGCACTTTCTTATCTCTTCAGTGTCACGCGGCAGGCAAGCTCACATCGAGAACGAGCTTCCGCAGCCGCACGTGCTCTTGGCGCTCGGATTGGAGATGCTGAAGCCCCGGCGATTGAGGTCGTCGTGGAAATCCACGGTGACATCGCTCAGGTACATCAGGCTGCGTTTGTCCACGACCACCGGGATGCCGTGGAACTCGAAGACCTCGTCGAGCTTCGGATTAACGGCGGGATCGAGGTCGAGTTTGTGCTGGAAGCCGCTGCAGCCGCCGCCGACAACCCGCATGCGCAGGTAAACTTTCTCCGGCAACTCTTGCTGCTCGCTGAGAATGCGTTTGACTTCCGCGGCGGCTTTTTCGGTCACGCTGATGGCCATTCGTATCTTCTCCTTTTACCAGACTCGCGCTTGTTTGTTGGACATGGGCACAGCCGGAACCGCGCCCCAGTTCACGCTTCTATTATACTTCGCCGGCCAGCGCAAAGGCTAGGCCGTAAACACGCCCTTTTCCGCCATTTCGTAATCCGGGCTCAAGCTGCGCAGATGCTTGACGGCCGTGACAGCCTCCCCGGCGGCGAAATCCACCTCTTCTTCCGTGCTGAACCGCCCCAGGCCAAAGCGCATGCTGCTGTGCGCCAGGTCGTCGGACACACCCAGGGCCTTGAGCACATAGCTCGGCTCCAGGCTGGCGGACGTGCAAGCGGAGCCGGAGCTGACGGCGATGTTTTTCATGCTCATCATCAGGGCCTCGCCTTCGACGTAAGCGAAGCTGAGGTTCAGGTTGCCGGGCAATCGTTCGCTTGGATGGCCATTCAGAAAAACGTGATCCAGCCGTTCCGTGATTCCCTGGTGAAGCCGCTCGCGCAGCCGGGTAAGGCGGGGTGCTTCTTCTACCAGCTCTTGCAAGCACAGCTCACAGGCCTTGCCGAAGCCGACCACGCTTGGCACAGGCAGTGTGCCGCTGCGCAAGCCGCGCTCATGGCCGCCGCCGTCCAGCAGCGGCTCCGGCCGGACGCGCGGATTTCTGCTGCGCACGTAAAGCGCGCCGACGCCCTTGGGCCCGTACATTTTGTGGGCGGTCAAACTGACGAGATCGACGCCCAGCTCTTCCACGTCGAGCGGCAGCTTGCCCGCGGCCTGCACCGCGTCGCTGTGGAAGAAGACGCCGCGCTCCTTGCAAACGGCGCCGATCTGCTTGATCGGCTGAAGTGTGCCGATCTCATTGTTGGCGGCCATGACGCTGACCAGGATCGTACGCTCGTTGATCGCGTCGGCCACCTGCTCTGCCGTGACTCGACCGAACTTGTCGACGGGCAGATAGGTGACCTCGAACCCCTGCCGTTCCAGTCTGCGGCAGCAATCGAGCACCGCGTGATGCTCGGTGCGAACCGTGATCAGGTGATTGCCCTTGTTCCGATACATCGACGCCACGCCTTTGATAGCAAGGTTGTCGCTCTCCGTGGCGCCGCTCGTGAAGATAATTTCTTTTGGACTTGCACCAATTAAACGGGCGACTTGCGCGCGTGCCTCTTCCACGGCGTGCTCCGCGTCGCGGCCGAAGCGATGATGCCGGCTGGCGGCGTTGCCGTAGTGGTCGGTGAAATAGGGCAGCATCGCTTCCACGACGCGGGGATCGACCCGCGTCGTGGCGTTGTTATCCAGGTATATGGGCAGCTTCACCATCAGTGTCCCGGCGGCGTGTGCCAGTGCGGGTTAGTCGGCGCGTCTTTCAAACCGGCGCTCGGCTTGACCACGCCGCCGATGCCCAGGGACTCCGGATGCCGCGCGATCTTATCCGCGAAGACCTCCAGATCGTGCAGGATGCGATCCACGCGCGGCATGCTATGGGCCAGCATGTCGGCGGCGGCATTGAGGTTATTGTACAGGGTCGGGTCGGAGAGCACGCGGCGAATGAAGCCGTCTCCCTGGTTAATCAAGCGCAGCAGCTCGTTGAGCTCGGTGAGCGTGCGATTGAGCCGCACGCTGCTTTCATCCAGGTTGCGCATGACCGATTCGCTGTGCTCGGCGATCGGCTTGGTGGCTTGCTGGAGATTGGAGAGCACCTGGTCGGCCTTGTCGATCGATTCGCCGAACCTGTTCACGGTCTTCTCCAGGTTCTTGCTGGCGGCGCTCGTATTGCGCATGATGGTGGCGAAATTGCGCTGATTTTCGTCGCCCAGCACGGTGATGACGCGGGACACCGCCTCGTTGATGTTGTCGAGAGCCTTGACCAGCTTATCCTGGTTGGTTTGCAGCAAAACGTCGAGACGCTCGCCCAACCGGCCCCAGTTGCGGGCGGTGACTTCGACTTCATTGGCGGCACGGCGGAGATCGGGCATGGCTTCGCGGGTCGTTTTTACGAATTCACGCACATCTGGGGTTATCTCGCGCAACGCCTTGGCCAGATCGCGGAACTCGCGCAAGGTGTCTTCAAATACCGGGCTCATGCGCTCGTACCGCTCGAGTGTCTTCTGCATCTCGATAAACGCCTCGCGCGCAGGCGGCGCCAGCTTGTTCAACTCCGAGATCAGGCTGGACACATCCGATTGACTGGCGCCCTGGAAGACCGTGCCCGGCGGCGCCGGCTTGCGCTCCGGCGGCGGATTGCCCTGGGGCTGCTGTTGCGCGAGCAGGAACGAGATACGCTGGATATCCGGCGGCTTCTCAGATCTGCCTTCGGGAGCGGGCGTGCCGTTCCCTGTACTTGCGGGAGGCTCGAAGTCGATGCTGGTGTCGCCGCTCAGCGCTCCGCGGACCAGCCTCGGGCGATCGTCGTCATAAAGCACATGCGGCGGGTCGATGAGAATCGTCACGCGCACCTTGCCGCTGGCATCGTCCAGCTCCACTTTTTCCACCTGACCGATACGGACTCCCGAGCGCCGCACGGGCGTGTTGATGGCGACGCCGGGCGCGTAAGCGAAGACCACGTAGTAGCGCTTGCTGGTCCCTTTCAGGAAGTTCGGGAACCGTCCAAACAGGATGATCAGGACCGCAAGCAGAATCATCGCGGTCAAAACGAAAACCCCGATCCGGAAGCGAATGCCTTGCTCGTTCACAGGTGCCTCCTCATTTCCCGTCGCGCGCCAGCTCAACCAGGCGTTCCCTGGCCTCGCCTTCGACAAACTGACGGACACGCATGTCCTGGCAGTGTTCCAGCTCGGCGGGCGAGCCGCTGAAAAGAATCTGGGGCTCGTCCGCTCCAAGCCGGGACAGCGGATAAAACATGACGATGCGATCGGCCACTTTTTGCGCCGTCTTCATGTCGTGGGTCACGACGATGCTCGTCATGGGGTGCTGGCGGCGCGTCTGCAGGATCAGCTCATTGATCACGTCGCTCATGATCGGGTCGAGCCCGGTGGTCGGCTCATCGTAGAGCATGACCTCCGGCTCGATGGCCAGCGCCCGCGCCAGGCCGACGCGTTTTTTCATGCCGCCGGAAAGCTCGGCCGGCTTCTTGCGCTCGACTTCCGGCGGCAAGCCGACTTCCAGCAAACGCTGCTTGACCCGTTCGCGGATCGCCTCCTTGTCCAGAGCGCCCTGCTCGCGCAGGCTGAAGGCCACATTTTCAAATACCGTCAGGCTGTCGAACAGGGCGGCGCCCTGAAAAAGGAAGCCGAATCGCAAGCGCTGCTGCGTCAGCTCCCGATCGCCCAGCTCGGCGAGGTCCCGGCCGTCAAAGAAAACCCGGCCGCGCGTCGGCCGCAACAAGCCGATCATCAGCTTCAACAGCACGGTCTTGCCACAGCCGCTCTCCCCGATCACTACGAGCGTCTGGCCGCGCTTCACGTCGAGATTAATGTCCCGCAGCACCGCCTGACCGCCAAACTGGACCGAAATCTGCTCTAACCTTATCAAGGGATGAGGGATGAGGGATGAGGGATGAGGCGTACCCGATTCCTGTTTTGGCGCCGAACTCATCTTCTCGATCTCCGCCAAATCATGCTACCACGCCTCAACCCCTTATCCTTCATCCCTCATCCCTCATCCCTTACAGCCGCGCCCCGGTCGCCGGCCAAATTCGATCATAGAGCGTGTTGAAGAACATGCCCAGGAAGAAGTCGAGCACCAGGATGCCGATGAAGGAAGTCACAAACGCCTGCGTGGCAGCCCGGCCCACTCCCTCGGCGCCTGCAGAGCTGTTGAAGCCCCGGTGGCAGCTGACAATTGCAATGACGCTGCCGAAGAACATCGGCTTGATCAGGCCCATCCAGATGTCCCACATGCCGACATAATCGCGTGCGTGGGTCCAGTAGTGGTGTGCGTCGATCTCGTAGACCTTGGTGCAGACAAGGCCGCCGCCCATGACGCCCATGAAGTTCGCGATGATCGTCAGCAAGGGAATGAGCAGCACACAGGCCAGAAAGCGCGGCACTACCAGATAATGGACCGGATTGACACCGAGGCAGGCCAGGGCGTCGATCTGATCGGTGATGCGCATGGTGGCGAGCTCGGCGGCCATGGCGCTGCCGACGCGGCCGGCAAGCATGGTGGCGGCCAACACCGGTCCCAGCTCCCGGATCAAGGATATATTGATGATCGAACCAAGACGCGAATCGAGCCCCAGGGAGTGGAACTGGCTGTACGATTGCACCGCCAGCACCATGCCGATGAAGGTGCCGGTGATCGCCACCACCGGCACGCTGCGCACGCCGACGTAGTAGAAGTTTGGGATCATCGTGCCCCGGCACGGCGCGCGGCGAAAAAGCCAGGCCAGCATCTGGCCGGCAAACAGCGCCACGTCTCCGAGGTTGTTGAGCGCGTTCTGCGCCACGGCGCCGACGACACCGATGACATCGGTCCTTGGCCGGGTAGCGGTCGCCATCGTGATGGCCCTCATTCAGGCGAAGAGAGTCGTCCGGATCAGAAATCGACTCAAAAGAAGACCGGCCTTGAAGGAGTCGAGGCCGGGCGCATATTTCCTGGCCGGACGAGTCTGCCCGTCTTGCGTCTTCGGCGCCACCGTGCCCAGCGCCGCGACCGTCATGCCAGTACACGGCGGGAAGATCAATCCAACCGATAGGAATAAATCGGCCGGCCATTTCGCCAGATCACGCACAGGCGGCGCTGCTCGTCCCAGACCGAGCCGGAAAAGTGTTCGTCGGTGTTGACCGGGAGGGCGTCCAGGACTTCTGCGTCTGCCGGCAGTACATCCAAAGGGTGTGCCTGGCGGAGAAACTCGTGTCGCCGCACCGCCGCCAATTCCTGCTGCCCGGCAAAGAATACGAAGATTCCGATCAGGGCGAGGATGGGGTTCCAGTATGAACACACCAGAAAAACAAGGGCGAATATCTTGCCCAGCGTGGCGGCGACCTGCGTTGCGGTAATCCGCCCAAGCGGCGTTACCAGCAAGGCACGCAATACCCGGCCGCCGTCCATCGGAAAAGCCGGCACCATGTTAAACAGCACCAGGAATAGGTTGACGATAAAGAGAGCCAGCAAGAAATGACCCTGAAATTGCTCGGGCACTATGGCGGAGGAACGCAGCTCCATGAGCGACATAAGCGCCGGCACCGCCAGAATGGCGGTAATGACGACGTTTACCGCCGGTCCAGCCACGGCAATGCAGAACTCCTCCCACGGCTTTTCACTCATGCGTTCCAGACGTGCGACCCCGCCGATGGGGTAGAGGGTAATGTCGCGCGTTGGGATGCCGAAATGCCGCGCCATCAGCCCGTGTCCCAACTCATGGAGAACCACGCAGGCAAAAGCGGCAAAAAGGACCATCACGCCGAATACCGCCAGCGCCTGCCCGCCAATGCTCCAGTTCCGGTACAGCACGAACGCGACCAGCAAAAGGAACGACCAGTGAACATAAATGTTGATGCCAAACGCTCTGCCAAGCTTCCATGAGCCCATGATTACACGCCTATTTTTGCATCGCCTCATCCGTTGTCCAGCGGACAGGCCAAGTTTCGCACCTAACTGGGTAAGCGGTATCGTCCGCTCTGCCAGACATGGTCCATCTCGGCCGACGGTTGCCATCCCGATCAAGAAATCGGCCGGGGACCTTGCCTATAATTATCTTAGAGGGCTCGGCCAGCCTGGAGGTAAACAATCCGGGAAACCAGCGAGGGCAAAGGAGGAATCGCGAACCCATTCCCTGGTCTGCCGCGTCTAATTAACGGGGAAGCTCAGCAATGCTGTGACGGGCCTTATACCGAACAGGGGGAGTTTACAGCCGTGAAACGTAACCGTAGGGAATCCAAGCGGCAACCGCAAACCATTCAGGTCTGGACGTACGACCAGGCGATACAGGTCTTGCCCTACGTCGAGTCGATCATGACTTCCTTGCGCGAACACCAGCTCGCTGCGATTCGGCATCAGCTCAAAATCGACCGCCTGACCAAGAAGGACGGGCGCCCGAGCCGCGCCGAGATGATCGGTCACCAGGAAACACTGGCCGCTTCCAGGGAGGCCGAGGACCGCTTACAGGACGCGCTGGAAGAACTGCACACGCTCGATATCTACTGCCTCGACCCAGTCCAGGGCCTTGCTCTTATTCCGTTTGCCCTGGGCGATGAGCTGGCCTGGTTTATTTACGATCTCTTCGACCCCAAATCCCTGAATTTCTGGCGTTATCATCGCGACCCAATTGAAATGCGCCGACCAGTGTCGAGCACTGAGAAGGGCACGCCGGATAGTGATTCGATGGTAATTTGAACCGTATTGTCGCCTTTCGCTCCGCGAAAGGACATGCTTTCGCGGAGCGAAGGCGACAAACTGAGAAATTGGCGAACCGCCCTGGTTATGACCGGCTCAGGCCGCTAGGGCGGTCGTGCGGGCAAGAACAGATTATCTATCAACCTCGTGCGGCCGAAGCGCACAGCCAAGGCAATGAGCACGTCCCCCGCCAGGTCGTGTACGGGTTGAAACGAGTCGGGGCTTACCAGGGCGACGTAGTCCGCGACGGCGCCAGGGGTATTCCGGATGCGCGCTTCCAGACGTAGTTTCAAGGCGGCTGCATCTTGTTCTCCCGCCTCGATTAGCTCCCTGGCTTCTTGAAGCACCTGGTAAAGCACGGTTGCATGCTTGCGTTCTTCCGGGCTCAGGTACTGGTTGCGAGAGCTGAGGGCGAGGCCGTCCGGCTCTCTTACAATCGGACAGATCCGGAGCTGGACCGGGAGATCGAGATCTCGGACCATCTGCTGGATGATGCGGGCTTGCTGGGCATCCTTTTGGCCGAAATAGGCGATGTCCGGTTGCACGATGTTAAGGAGCTTGAGCACCACGGTTGTCACGCCGCGGAAGTGTCCAGGCCGCGACGCGCCTTCCAGAACATCCTGAAGTTGCTGTACCTCCGCAAAGGTACGGAATTCGGCCGGGTAAATCGTCGGGACTTCCGGAGCGAAAACAAGATCAACGGCCTCTGTCCGGCAGATTTCGAGATCCTTTTCAATGGGTCGAGGATAGCGCGTAAAGTCCTCGTTCGGCCCGAATTGCGCGGGGTTCACGAAAATCGAGACAACCGTGAAACCAGTCTCTGCACGAGCCGCACGGATTAGGCTGACGTGCCCGTCGTGAAGAGCCCCCATGGTCGGCACCAGCCCTATGGACCGCCCTTGGACACGTGCTGATCCCACGGCTTCCCGCACAGCATCGATGCTCGAAACGGATCGTGTCATCGCCCCGCTTTCCCGCGCGCCTGGAGCAGCAATTCGAGATACGAACGGCGTTCCGATTGACTCAGTCCAAGCTCCGCCGCCAGGCCATGCAGTGTCGCCTTGGCCGCATCCAGCTTATCTTCGGCGGCGACGATTTCGAGCTCGACAAAGTCTCCCAGCTCGTCGACTCGATCCAGGCAGATCTCCACCGGAAAACCGCCGCGCTCCAGGCGCAGGATTCGACGTTGCTTGCGGACTACCGCGACCGGCCGGTAGCCAAGGTGCGTCAAAATCTGCATGAATCCTTCCGCGTTGGCCGAACCGTCGCCAAGAGGCACCTCAATCTCTTTCCGTGTCTTGGTGTGCCGGTCGGTACGCGGGCCTTTGTAGGTAACATAGTTTTTCTCGCCAATTCTTCGCAAGCGCAGGGCCTCATCGGTTTTGGCGAAATCGCGATCGGGCGCGTTGAAGTAATGGTCGGATTCGGAGATCGACTGCGCTTCCTTGGCCGGCAGAGTGGCGAGTTTGCTTTGCAGTTTGGCAATGTCTCCGATGGGAAACTTCATCTCGATTTCCAGCATGCATCGCCTCCTGCTAAAATCATGACAGCGAAACGATCTCCGGTCCAGTTGCTTTTGGCGCAAGGTTACGCATGGCGGAATTCCAAACTGTTTGCCGGGCCGAGGAATTGCCCGAGGGAGAAAGCCGGACCATCGAGCTCGGCGGCAAGCTCATCGCTCTCTTTCACCATGACGGTCAATACTTCGCCATTGACGACGTTTGCCCGCACATGGGCTCATCGCTGGGCGGCGGTTATGTCGAGAAGGGCATTGTCACCTGTCCCTGGCACGCCTGGCGGTTCCGCCTCGCCGACGGCGCCTGGGCCGACAACCCGCGTCTCAAGATCGGCTGTTACCCGGTTCGCCTTGAGAACGGCGTGATCCAGATTCAAATCGACGCCAATTCGGCGAAATAGCAGCTTGACATTCGCTTGCGCCGGCAATAGCTTGTGTCGCAACGGGCATCGGCGCTGATTCCGAGCCAAATGGTCCATTTCGGCGGACGAATCAGCCATAGAAGCCCTCGCCCCTGTAGGGCAGGTTTTTAACCTGCCACACAGCGCCGGCAGGTTAGAAACCTGCCCTACGCGTCAAGGCTGTTCCTCGAGTCTAGTGAGAACATTGATGTCATCTCCCGCACCGCAAACGCACACTCCGCCGGCGCCACCGCCGCCGCCGCCCTATGAGATCAAGATCGTCAGCCATTCCAACCTGTTTTACTGGTGGCCGGTCTGGGCCATTGGGTTCATTGTCGCGATTCTTACCACCCTCGGCAGCCACCGCCTGGCCGTAGTTCCGAAGGACACGAAGGCCTTTCGCAATGCCCAGGTGACCGTCAAGGAGGGAGATAAGAGCGAAACCTATAACAACAAGGACGTGCTGGTCACGCCCAGGTCGGGAGACTTGCCGCCTTTCGGCAAACCCGACCAGCCCGCCGATGATCCCCATTTCCACATCGCGACCGAAAAGAGCTACGGCGTCCTGTTCATGATTGTGCTCTTGCTGGTAATTGTCATCACCAATGTGCCGATGCGCGGTCTCTGGTCCGTGGTGGCGATTGTGACGATTGTCGCCCTGGCCATCATTTTCTCGCTTGCCGAGTACAACGGCCGAAGTTGGTGGGATCATATCCTCGAGTGGATGGGCCGGCTTCATATCTACATGAATGCCGCCGGTTACTGGGTTTTCTCCCTGGCGTTGTTTGCTATCTGGCTGGTCACGTTTGTGTTCTTCGACCCGCAGGTCTACATGGTGTTCACACCCAAGCAGTTGCGGGTCCGTCAGGAGATCGGCGGCGGGGAAGCGGCCTACGACACCACCGGCATGGTTATCCAGAAACAGCGCAACGATCTATTCCGGCATTGGGTGTTGGGACTTGGCTCAGGCGATCTGATTGTCAACACCTCCGGATCGACGGCGCATCATTTCGATATGCCGAATGTGCTCTTTGTGGGCTACAAGCTTCGCCAGATCGAGGACATGCTGCGCGAAGTGCAGGTGGCCCCCAATTAGTATTCTTCAGGCAAGAATGTCATGCACCACTTTGCCGTGCACATCGGTCAGGCGGAAATCACGGCCGGCGTGGCGGAAGACCAGGTGTTCGTGATCGAGGCCGAGCAAATAGAGAATGGTCGCCTGCAAGTCGTGCACGTGGACCTGGTTTTCGACGACATGGAAGCCAAGCTCGTCGGTGGCGCCGTACGTGAAGCCGCGCTTGACGCCGCCGCCGGCCATCCAGATCGTGAACGCCTGCGGATGGTGATCGCGGCCCAGCCGGCGACCGAGAGCAGGATTGGACTCGACCATCGGCGTGCGGCCGAACTCCCCGCCCCAGATCACAAGGGTCTCGTCGAGTAAACCTCGTCGCTTCAGGTCCGTGACCAGGGCGGCACAAGCCTGATCCGTCTCAGCACAATTCTTGCGGTGGTTGCCGATCAAATCGGAGTGCGCATCCCAGCCTTCGTGATAGATATTCACGAAGCGCACGCCGCGCTCGATCATGCGCCGGGCAAGAAGACATGCCCGCGCGAAAGACGGCCGGGCCGGCTCGGCGCCATACATGTCGAGCGTCGCTTTCGTTTCGCTTTTGAGTTCCATCAACTCGGGCGCCGACGTTTGCAGCCGGTAAGCCATCTCATACGACGCAATCCGCGTGGCAATTTCCGGGTCGCGGTCGACCTCAAGCCGCCGCCGGTTAAGGGCGCCGATCAGGTCCAGCGACTCGCGCTGCAGCCTGGCGTCGATACCCATGGGACTGGTGACGTTCAGAATCGGGTCGCCCTGGTTGCGGAAGCGGACGCCCGTATAGACGGTCGGCAAAAAACCGCTCGACCAGTTAGCCGCACCGCCACTGATGCCGCTGCCCGTAGACATGACGATGAACGCGGGCAGATCGCTCGTCTCGGCGCCAAGTCCATAGGTAACCCAGGAGCCCATGCTAGGCCGGCCGGGTTGAGAAAACCCGGTGTTGAGGAAAATTTGCGCCGGGGCATGGTTGAACTGATCGGTATGCACCGACTTGACGATGCAGATGTCGTCCACAACCTTTGCAAGATGCGGCAGCGCCTCGGAGACCTCCGCGCCGCATAGTCCGTGTTTGGCAAACTTGAATTGCGGCCCCAGGGCGGCGGCGTCCTGGCGAATGAAGGCATAGCGCTGGCCGCGAATGATCTCGGGCGGAATCGGCTTGCCTTCGTACTTCGCAAGCTGTGGCTTGTAGTCGAAAAGATCGAGATGACTGGGGGCACCGGCCATGAACAGGTAAATCACCCGTTTTGCCCTGGGCGCGAAGTGCGGCGGCCTTGCAGCCATCGGATTAAGGGCGCGGGCCGGAGCCGCCGAGGTCCGCGTCGCAAACGCGTTGGTGATCAGCGAAGCCAGGGCGATCTTACCAACGCCCACGCCGCATTCGCGGAAAAAGTGGCGACGGGTGGTATCTACTAGATGTCGTTGGACGGAATTCACGGCGTAACTCGTGAAAAGGCCTCGCTCGTATCAGGAGACGCGATGCAATTCATAACCGAGAACTTTTGCCAATCGATCCATCACGTCAGACCGTAGGGTCCGTTCCCCCGTGAGGAATTCATCCAGCATGAGCGACGTAACGCCGGCCTGGGCAGCTATGGCGGATAACGCCAAATGACTCGCATGAATCGAGCGCCGCAGCTCTCCACTTAGGGTTGTCTCTTCCAGCGCCTCTTTTCGCATCCGATCGCGGGCAATCAAGTCCGGCAATTCGCTGGCAATTTGCCCCCGATATTGCGTGAGGCGCTCCTGCTCCGCCGGCGTTAACTCCCGAGTAATCCGGCGTGCTTCTCGCTTTTCCATTATTTCCCTCCAATCACGGCTCAGGAACTTCGAAGGCAGTGACCGGCAGAATCGTCATGGCATCGAGTTCTTCATAGACCGCCATAATAAATCGGCCATCAGGGGTCGTGCCCCATGCCGCTGGCAGCCCTGACGAGCGGCTTTTTCCCACTCTCGTAGGATTGCAAACAACCTGCTCGAAATCGTCCTGCGTGATGCCGTGAGCGGCAATATGTTCAACAATCTCATCCGTCCAGAGAAAATCGTAGTAAGGCATTTAGATTTTCCCGACGCCTGCATTATAAAGCAGTCAAGCCCGAGAAGTTAATCCTTGGCAATCGTTTCGTCCAGATTCATCAGCGTTCGTGCCACGAGTGTCCACGCCGCACGCTCGTTTAGGTGGCCTTCGCCAGGACCTGCAATCTTGGCTGCAGCCACTTCCCTTTTTGTGCATTTCTGCTTTTGATGCTCATAAAACCGCATGAGCAAGCTCTGTTCTTCAGCCGTTGGCGGGCGTGTTAGGCAGCGGCGAAATAGCTGCGTGATCTGTGATTCAAGCGGAGCTTTTTGTGCGGCTGTCTGGCGCCCCAGTGTTTGCGCAACTTCCTCGAAAACCGGGTCGTTCAACAAGGTGAGCGCCTGCAGGGGAGTATTGGAAACTTCACGCCGTGCCACACACGCTTCGCCGCTAGGCGCATCGAACGTGTTGAACATGGCATAGGGAGCAGTGCGCTTGCTGAAGGTGTACAGCCCGCGGCGATAGCGGTCCTGTCCTTCGCTGACCTTCCAGGCAAGCGCGCCATAGGCGCCTTCCGAGGTTACGCCGGGTGGTTGCGGTGGAAACACGCTCGGGCCGCCGACTTTTTCGGAAAGCAGGCCGGCGATCCGCAAGGCCGCGTCACGAACCAATTCGCCCTCGATGCGAAAACGCGGGCCGCGCACCAGCAGAACGTTTTGCGGATCCCGTACCAGGAGTTCCGGTGTTGCCTGGGAAGACTGCTGGTAGGTTGCGCTCGTCACGATCAGGCGCTGGACTTTCTTGATCGACCAGTTCTGCTTCACAAATTCGACGGCCAGCCAATCGAGCAGCTCGGGGTGGCTCGGCGGGTCGCCCTGGTAGCCAAAGTCTTCCAGGGTCCGAACAATGCCCCGGCCAAAGAAGGCCGCCCACTGGCGATTGACGGCCACGCGCCCAACCAGCGGGTTGCGTGAGTCTACCAGCCACCGGGCAAACGTCAGCCGGTTGTGCGACGTGTCCTTGGGGAGCGCAGGAAGTACGGAAAGCACGTTGGGCTCGACCGGTTCGGCCGACTGGAGAAACTCGCCGCGCCGATGGATGGTGGTGGCTCGTGGATTGTCCGGCGGGCGCTCGGCAAGGACCAATGTCGTGGGATAGGCAGGCATCTGCTCGCGCAGCTTCTTGATCGCCTCACGTTCGCCGGCCAGCTCCGAAGCGATGGACAGATAATGCTGAAGCAACTGGTCGCGCTGGTGCGGGGAACGCTTGGCTGCGGGAACAAGCAAAAGTTCCTCGATCTCCGCAGGCAAACCATGAGCTTCGGGGATGTGGGGCAGGTTTTTAACCTGCCTTTTCTCAGCCGGCAGGTTGGAAACCTGCCCTACGTCCGTCGTCACGGAAATGCGAAACCGACCCAGGCCGGAGGCGTAATACCTTTCGAATACCATCCGCAAATTCAGTTCTCTTGCATCCGCCAGAGGCGTCGCCAGGTTGAACACGGCGGCATGCGCCTGCCCCTGACCGCCATTGATCGACCAGCCAGTATGCGGATCGCTGTCGATAGCGTTGGCCGCCACGTTGCCGCCGTCAGCATGGCTTTGGCTGGCGCGGCTGAATTGGACGGGCTTGCCGCCGGCCGTCAGGCTGAGGTCGCTCAGGAAGAAATCGCCGGGCGCCCCTTCGTAATAAACGCGGCCCGGTCCTTCCCGGGGCAGACTGGGGTGCGGCAAGACCTCGAGACGGAGCGCCGTGATTCCTTTCAGGTCGGTGCCGTATTTCAGATCGTAGACATCCCGCTTGGTTTGGTCTCCGCCCGCAAGGACCGAGCCATCGTCCAGGATGCTCAGATGGGGCACGTTGCCTTTGGCTTCGCGCGGCCGCAACATTGTCCAGTGCACCGCGCGCGCTGCTTCCTGGTCGACCCAGGTCTTGAACTTCTGCTCCAGGTTTTCGCGACGCCGAACCGCGATTGGTCTGGAACTGCTTAACGGCTGACCCAGGCTGAGCCGCAACCGCCCCAGCGTGTGCTGACTGCCGTGCTGCTGGCTTAGGCGGATGGTCCAGCGCGTTCCCTGGGGAAAACCGGCCGCCTTTTCCAGTGTGAATGTCGCGGCCCGGTTGACGTTCCATTGGCCGGGTCCCTGAATGGCCCAGCCGGTCTTCGGATTGCCGTCGATTGCCTGCGTTACCGGAAAACCGTCCTGCGCGAAGTTGGCCTCCGCACGGACGAATTTGACGGGTGCTGCCTGATTCGGGGCATTTCGGGGCCCGGCGGTGGCGGCGATCTCGCTCAGAACAAAGTTGCCATGCGGCGTGCGGCCAGGACCTTTGCTCGGCAGCGCAGGATCGGCCAATGCTTCGAGGCGAAGCGCCGTCACGCCGGTCCAATCCGTGTCCAGGACGATGGTGTAGGTATCCCGCTCCGGGTTCTTTCCGGAGAACCGGATTGAACCATCGCCTAGTTTCTCCGCCGTCGCGCCGCCCGTGGATTCGGCGCTGACGAATGACGGCGTCCGCCAGAGGATGTTATCGTCCGGCGGAAAGCGGTTCGGCAGGTCGGCAAGCCGCGCCGCAATTTGTTTGTCGAGCTCCGCGCGCCGCGCCGCCAGGTCAGGGCGCGGAATATCCATCACCGGCTCGTCCGCGTTATTCAGAAACGCCATGAGCTGGTAGTACTCCCGGTGCGCAATGGGATCGAACTTGTGCGTGTGGCACTGCGCGCAGCCAACGGTCAGGCCAAGCCACACCGTCCCGGTTGTGCCGACGCGGTCGGTCATGGCGTAGAAACGGAATTCCAGCGGATCGATGCCACCTTCTTCATTAAGCATCGTGTTACGGTGGAAGCCAGTGGCGATGCGCTGCTGAACCGTCGCGCCGGGAAGCATGTCGCCGGCCAACTGCTCGATGGTGAATTGATCGAACGGCATGTCCTGATTGAGGGTGTTAATGACCCAGTCGCGATACGGCCAGATCGAGCGCATGCGGTCCTTCTCATAGCCGTTGGTATCGGCGTAACGCGCCAGATCGAGCCAGCGCCGCGCCCAGCGCTCGCCGTAATGCGGCGAGGCAAGCAGCCGATCCACCAGCCGTTCATAAGCCGCCGGTGAGCGATCCTGGACAAACGCATCGGCTTCTTCCGGCGTCGGCGGCAGCCCTATGAGATCGAGATAGAGCCGGCGGACGAGTGTGTACTTGTCGGCAGGCGCCGACGGCTGCAGGCCCTCTGCTTCCAGTCGTGCGAGGACGAAATGATCGATGGCATTCCGCGGCCAATCGCTTTGCTTGACTTTGGGCAGCGGCGCCTGCCTGGGCGGCACGAAAGCCCAATGCTGCCTGTACTCCGCGCCCTCGGCGATCCAACGTTTGAGAACTTGCTTCTGGGCATCGGTGAGCGGGTTCTTGCTCGAGGGCGGCGGCATGAGGTCGCGGTCCTCGGCGGCGAAGATGCGCCGCACCAACTCGCTCTCGTCCGGTTTGCCCGGCACGATGGGCCGCTCGCCCGATTTGGCCTCGCCAATGGCCGATTCGCGAACGTCCAGCCGGAGCTTCGCCTTTCGCGCCTTGTCGTCCGGGCCATGGCATTTGAAGCAATGCCGGGACAGGATCGGACGAACCTCGCGCGTAAAATCGGCGGGCGCACTGCGAACCGGTGGCGTGTGGCAAAGCAGCCATGTCAAGAGAACTGCGCTGCAACGCGAGATGGACGACACGGTATATCTCCTGAAAGCGGCTGCGTGGGTGGGGAAGCGGTGGCCGCCTGGGGATGAATCGGGGCGGGGCATTTCACGAGCTCACCCGTTCATTTTATGCAGCTTAGCGGGGAAGGCACGCCCTTTTGGGCGATTGATCGCGCCGCACGCTTGACTTCGTCCTGGTGCTCCTTAAACTGGTAAAGACGAATGGACCAAGAGAGAGCAGTATGAACCCTTCATTCTCCTCAACCCCGGTCGTTATCTTCGTCACCGGCACGACGCCGTTCCTCTTTTCTGTCACGCATTTCGATCCCGGCTTTGGCTGACTTGGCCAGGCGTCATGACGGGCGTGTCCGGTCGCTCTTCCCTTTGACCAGTTGCGCTGTTTTGCGTGCTTTGCGCTAGTCGAGCAATCGCGAGCCTGTGCGCGTGCACAGACCGCTGACTTGGTAAGTTCCAGGTCGTGTCACCCATCATAAGGAGGTTGATTCATGAGGAAGTTCTCCATCGCCGCACTTTCGTTTCTTGGTCTGGCCTTCGTGCTGAGCGCTGTGATCGCTGGTGAAAGCCTGAAGTCAGGCCCGCAACCGGGTGATGAAGTTCCCGGTCCCTTCCATCCGCTGAACCTGACCGGCGCGAGCGCCGGCGAGAAACACTGCCTGTATTGCGAGAACGGCAACAACCCGGTCGCCATGATCTTCGCGCGCGACCTGAATGAGCCGGTCACCAAGCTGATCAAGAAAATCGACGCCGCCACCGTCGAGCACGCCGATGCCAAGATGGGCAGCTTCGTCGTCTTTCTGAACGACAACGAGGACCTGCAAAAGAAAGCCAAGGAAGTGGCGGACAAGGAAAGCATCAAGAAGTGCGTGCTCAGCATCGACAACCCGGCCGGCCCGACGGGTTACAAGGTCAACAAGGATGCCGAGGTCACGGTCGTCCTTTACAACGCCCACAACGTCAAGGCGAACTACGCCTTCGGCAAGGGCGAACTGGACGACAAGGGCATCGAAAAGGTCCTCGCCGACGTGACCAAGATCCTGCCCAAGAGTAACTAAGGCCTGGACCAGCCCGAAGCGCAAGCGAGGGATGATGTATTGCCTCGCTGGCGCTTCGGGTTAGTAATAACGCGCGAGACGCCGCCGTTCGCCCAGGCGGCGTCTCTTTTTTTGCCCGGCTGGCTGACTAATCGGACTCATCCGGCACCTGGATGATGATCACAGGTTCAAGGGCATGTACGCCCTCGCCGCGGCGAAAGCAGATCTTTTGGATGATCCCTTTGCAGGGGCTGCGGATTTCGCGCATCTTCAAAGCGGTCTTGGCTTGTTGTAATTCGCCTGCAGCGACTTTGATTGCTTCGACCTTGCTCTTCTCTTCGTAGACAAAGCGTGAATAAGGCAATTCTGCGGAGCGTACGTCCTCAAGACTTACGGAAAGTCGGCTCTGGTTATAGAGTCTTTCGGTAGTTTCCCATCTCTTTTTGGCCTCATCGCGCGTCTTTTCGGTCGCGGTACGGTCTGCCTCGGCCGCCGCCAGCTTCGCCTCCTTGATAGCGACATCCGAGCCGCCCAACGGATCATCAACGATGGCTAGAAGCTGTCCCTGCTCGACGCGGTCTCCGCGCCTCAAACGTCGAAACTGGCGCGACTGATTATCAATCGTCACCGTTATGGTTTGCTCCGCGGGTAGCTTCTCGCCTTTGGCGATTTCGGAGCCGATTACGAGGATGATGCCGTCCTTACGGCTTGGCACGCGAACCGAGCTGGTCAAGCCGCTGTTCTCCTTCGCAGCCTCGATTTGGTCGTTCGCCCTGGCCTCTCTTGAGCCGGCCACGGCGTGATAGGTCCAGATGCCGGCGCCCGTCACGCCCACTCCACCCAGAAGAAGAACGACGCTCCAAATCCGCAGCTTGTCCAAGAACATTTGCTTCATTGCTCCTTTCGCCAGAGCGAGCGCTCGCGCCGAAACCAGGCCGGCCGCCGCCTCGCCAACTACAAATTGCAACGCACCTCGCACCGTCGCGCCTGCCAGGCTCGAAGGCACGGCAGCTCGGGCTGGATTTTCAAGAAACAGCGTCGTCAAGAGGCCGGTCGACAGCGTCAAGCCTCGGCGAGTCAGCCGATCGCGCAAGAGAGCGCGCGCCCGCGCCAGCCGGGAGAAGATGGTGCCGGGCCGGCAGCCCAGCTCGGTTGCCGCCTCGGCGTTCGATTTGCCCTGCAAATGGCAGAGTATGAATGCGGCCCGGTAGGCACGCGGCAAGCGGCTCACTTCCTCGTCAAGCACGGGTTGGATTTCCTCCCAGATCCATTGCGGCGTCGGATCCAAGGAGGAAACTTCATTGAGCGAAGTTTCGCGCTGACGGCGCCGCCTGATGCCGCCGCGAATTTTCCCAGCAATGCGCAAGGCCACTCCGTACAACCAACTTCCCACCGAATCGCCCCTGGCGATGGATCCCGCCCTTCGCGCGAGCACAAGAAACGTGGCCTGGAAGGCATCCTCGGCGTCCTGTTCCTGGACCAGGATGCGCCGGCACACGCCAAGCACTAACGGTCCATGGCGCTGCATCAGCGCGGTGAAGGCTTCTTCATCCCGATGCTGGATGAACTGCCGCAACAAGTGCGCATCGCTCCTGCCGCCCACGTCAGGGGCGATAATGAGCCTGCGAATATACCGCAGCATCGCGCTTGCCGAACTGTCTGCCATGGCGAGTTCAATGGGTTCTGAGGATCACTCTATTGGAGTAGTGCCTCTTGTGAGCTCGTTCTTCCCGAGAAGTTAGAGTTTTTCAGCCCCCGCGCGGATCTTCTGGACTATTTCAGGGCTGGGTCAACCCTGGGAAAGGATTGGGACTTGCCGTTTATCACATACTCTTGGGGCGCCAGGGCATCAAACGCCGACGCCTTGCAACCGAAATCGATGACGACGACGCGTTCCAAAGTGGCCTCGCTTAAACCCAATTGACGAAGAGCCGTCAGCGATAGTTTGCGGTCATCCGAGGCGAGTTGCAAAACAGCTTTGGCCAGTTCTCCGGACGCAGGCGAAGACCAGCCATCAAAGGGACAAAACTCCCCCTGGAAATAATGCCCGTTATTGCAACGGCAATAGGCCCGCACCGCGGTTGCCTTACTTTCGGAGACGACCCGTGATGCGGACGTAGCCTTTTTCAGTGATTCTGACATATCGGAACCCCGCTTCCTTCATGGCTGCCACTACCATCGCTCTCGGTACCAGCGAACCAGTCTCGATTGCAAGGCGTCCTCCCGACTGCAAGATTCGATTCACCTCCTTTATCGCACCGATATTGTCGCCTGTGAAGGCGCCGTAGGGTACTTTTTCAAATATACGTCGTGGAAGGCGCCCGATCGAAAAGGCGCTCGGTTAATGTCTCCCTGAACATCAGGCAGTGCGTCGCCGTCGATGTTGAGGGAAATGTCGCCCGGTTTCAATTTGGGAAAGCCACGCGCTCGCCCACCGCCAACCACCAATCGCATAGCCCCGAGATCCTTTTCTTAGCGTAGGGATCCAGATTCGGAACTCTCGGAAAACTATACGGAAAACAAGTTCAGGAACGGCCGCTAGAATGAGCAACACCCGATCTTGCTCTCCGCTTTTCCTAATGGAGGCCAGCATGCTCCGCTTGACCACTGTCGTATTCGCTTTGTGTCTTATCGTTCCCGGCCATGCTCTCGCCCAGCCAGCCAAGTCCATCGTGCTGAAGCCAGCCCGGGTCTACGACGGAATCGCCGGCGAGGCACACGAAGGCTGGATCGTCGTGGTGCACGGACAGCGCATCGAAAAAGCAGGCCCGGCAAGCGATGTAAAGGCGCCGGACGACGCCCGCGTCATTGAATTGCCGGGCGCCACGCTGCTGCCCGGATTGATTGAGGCGCACTCCCATCTCTTCCTGCATCCCTACAACGAGGCAAGCTGGAATGATCAAGTGTTGAAAGAGCCGCTCGCCTTGCGCGTCTGCCGGGCGACCAATCATGCCCGGAGTACTCTCATGGCGGGCTTTACCACGATCCGCGATCTCGGCACGGAAGGCGCGGGCTACGCGGATGTCGGCGTCAAGCAGGCCATCAATCAAGGGATTATCCCAGGGCCGCGCATGCTGGTCGTGACCAAAGCCATTGTGGCCAGTGGAAGCTATGGTCCGAAGGGCTTTGCCCCGGAGCTGAACATTCCTCAGGGGGCCGAAGAAGCGGACGGCATCGATTCACTCACCCGCGTGGTGCGCGATCAGATCGGCCGCGGCGCCGACTGGATCAAGATCTATGCCGACGCCGCCATGGGCGGCGCCTCTATCCGGCCGACGTTTTCGCTGGAGGAGCTCAAACTGATCGTGCAGACAGCCCGTTCTGCCGGCTACCCCGTAGCGGCCCATGCGATGTCCAAGGAAGGCATGCGTCGGGCGACATTGGCCGGCGTCGAGACCATCGAGCACGGCGACCAGGGCGATATCGAGATCTTCCGCCTCATGGCCAATCGCGGCGTCGCGCTCTGTCCGACCCTGGCGGCGGGCGAGGCCATGAGCAAGTACCGCGGCTGGAAGCAAGGCACCGATCCGGAGCCGGCCGAGCTGCAAACCAAGCGCGCCAGCTTCAAGGCTGCTCTGGAGGCGGGCGTCACGATTGCCAACGGCAGCGATGTCGGCGTCTTCGCGCATGGCGACGAGGCGCGGGAGCTGGAACTGCTCGTGGAGCACGGCATGACGCCGGTCCAGGCCCTGCGCGCCGCAACTTCCGTGGACGCGAAAGTGCTCCACCTCGAAGACAAACTGGGCAGCATCAAGCCGGGCCTGCTGGCCGACCTCATCGCCGTCGAGGGCGACCCGACCCAGGACATCAAGGCGCTGCGCAAGGTTCGATTCGTCATGAAAGGCGGCGTGATTCACCGCGAGCCATAGAGCGCGTCTAGCTGACGCTGCGCGATTCGGCAGCATAACCGGCACCACGGGGCTTGTCCCCGTGGACTGGTGACTGGCAGCCAGAAGCTGTTGCATCGAGAGGTCATCGCCGCCACGGGGCTTGTCCCCGCGGAGCGACGATTGTCAGCCGGGCCATCAGTCGTGGCTCCACGGGGACAAGCCCCGTGGCGGCCATCGGCGTGTAGGCAGCGGTTACTGGCCATCAGTCATCGATCCACCGGGACAAGCCCGGCGGAGTCGCTATTGCAAAGACAAGCCCGGCGGAGTCGTTACTGCAAAATTGCGCACGGTGATTTGATTTCATGCGCATTTGGCGGTCATTTTTTGATTGGCCAACGAGAAGATGCCGTGCGCGCGGTTTTCAAGTACTCCTCAATCCTGTCCACAATCTCCGCCTGCTGGCCGGCAACATTGTGCTTCTCGGCGAGATCGGTGCGCAAATCATACAGTTCCAGCGGCTCGCCCGAGGCGGAACGCACCGCTTTCCACTCGCCCATGCGCACGGCCTGCTGGAAGCCGCGTTCGTGGAACTCCCAGTAGAGAAAATCGTGCTGTTTCTGTTCGCCCTTGCCCAGCAGGGTGGGCAGCACGGCAATGCCGTCGAGTCCGGCCGGCGCCGTGGCTCCGGCCAGCTCGGCGGCCGTCGGCAAGAAGTCCCAAAACGTCCATACCTGGTCGCTGGCCCTACCGGCGGCGATGTGGCCCGGCCATCGGGCGATCATGGGCACGCGAACGCCGCCTTCAAAGAGATCGCGTTTGATCCCCGTAAGCGGCCCGCCGCTCTGGAAGAAGCGCGGATCATGTCCGCCTTCTTTATGCGGGCCATTGTCGCTGCTGAAAAACACGATCGTGTTTTCCTCCAGTCCCAATTTCTTCAGCTCGGTCAAGAGGCGGCCGACATCGGCATCCATGCGCGTGACCATGGCCGCATAATTCTTTTCCACTTGCGGCCAGGGTTTGTCCGAGTAGGGTGCATCGCTGGGCACCTCCAGGCCGTTGCCTTCTAGAAAGCCCCGCTCGTTATTGGCGTGCGGAGTGGTATAGGCAAGGTAAAGGAAGAAAAGCTTGTCCTTCTGTTGTTCCACGAAGCGCAGAGCTTCGCTGGTAAAGAGATCGGGAGCATACTGGGCCCGCTTCAATGCCACGCCGTTTTTCACCACATTGCCTTCTATCTTGATCCTCGCCTCGTTCCTCCACAGATAATCGGGGTAGTAATTGTGAGCATGCACCTGGTTGAGGTAACCGAAGAAGGTATCGAAGCCCTTGCGGTTCGGCACTCCGCTTGTGCCCGGCTCGCCCAGTCCCCATTTGCCGATGAGAGCCGTCGTGTACCCCGCGCGTTTGAGCACTTCGGCGACCGTGACATCCTGCGCCCGCAGCGGCACGAGTGCGTTACCACGGACCGTGGCATGTCCCGTATGCAGGCCGGTCATCAAGGCACAGCGTGACGGCGCGCAAACTGTGCTGCCGGCGTAGCACTGCGTGAAGCGCATGCCCTCGGCCGCAAGCCTGTCGATATTCTGCGTCTGAATGCGCTGCTGTCCGTAGCAGCCCAAATCGCCGTAGCCAAGATCATCGGCGAGAATGAAGATAATGTTCGGCCGGCGCGGCTCGGCGGCAGACGTGGCCGACACCATCGAACTCAGGCAGCCGAGCAACACGCCAAGCAGCCTGAGGATAGGCGAACATCTCATCGAATGCCTCTGGTAAGAGTCTATCCGGATAAGGAAAAGCGTTCTGTCGCTTATCCGGACAGGCTCGACGAAAAGATGATCAACGACAAGGTATCACAAAGATTTGGCAGTTGCTCGCTCAGTCGAGGGGATTTTTTTGCGCACCGCGTTTTGCTGAAGCGGCTTCCGAACTATCCGCCTGCCAATGATTCGTTTGTTCGATCCGTTCCGCGAGTTTTTCCAGATGATTTGCCCGTGCCTGAGCCATCTGCAGCATTTTGAGCCATTCCAGGCGCGACACCCAATCTCGAGCTTCCCTTGCCAACGTTAGAACTTCGCGAGCGTGTCTGCGCGCCCATTCGGCTGCCTGGCGGGGATTAGCAAGACACCTTGGACAAACTACACCGATGGGAAGATCGCCTGCGTAAAGCAACTCAACGCTTGGCGACCGTTCAAGAGGCCGCCAGCACAAGGCGCAAAGAATCTTCTCGGGATGTTCCGTGGGCAAGCACTCGACCTGGAGCTGACTGACCATGCGAATCCTTCCTCCGTCCACTTGCGCCTGCAGAAAGGCGAATTCAAGGTCAAAAGAACGCTAGCCACAAGACAACGGGAGCAATCACCATGCCTTCCGCGCGGGGAGTCCACGGATTTGTGAATCCAGGCATCCGATGCCACCTTTCGTAAGATCTATGCGGATCACGAGGCCGTCACCTGGCATGCCTTTTGCCCATCTGGACAATACGCTACCTTGCCTCAGCGGCCTTTTTAAGGAGATGGCAGCCGTGAAGCTGATGCTCGAGATGGTGACTCCTGAAAAATGGAAAGGGACGCGCATTCCTGTGGCACATTTACCATTCTTCATCGGCCGAGAGCCTGGCTGTCATCTTCGCTCCGGAAGCTCTACGCTTGCGCCGCGGCACGGCGCGCTCATGAGCCGTAATAACCGGATCATCGCCAGGAATCTGGCGGCGGATAACGGCATGGTTGTTAACGATCTGCCGGTGCAGCAAGAACGCGAGCTCCACGACGGCGACTGCGTCAAGCTTGGCTGCCTGACATTCAGCGTCGTCCTTCAGAGCGACGCCCCTCATCCCCGGACGGATCGAACGCCGGCATCAAAAGAAGACGAAATAGCCAACTTGCTGTTGGAGATGGATAAGGAAGAAGAACGCGAGCATGGCGACCTGGCGGCGACTGGTGGCGAAGTGTCACGATTCTCATGGCACAGTTCCGCCCTTCCAGCAAACAACTCTTCTCCGGTCAGGACCGATTCGGCGCAACAAGAACTCCCCGATCCAGCCACTGCCGCTGCCAGACTCCTTTCGAAGTTCGAGCGGCCCTTCGGACTCCAGGTTGGAAAGCGGAAGTAGATGCACGCCGGGTTAACGCAGAGTTCACCCACTGCGGTGCCAGGTGAGCTCGTGTCACTTCAGGATCTCGGTCAATCAAGCACTTTCATCGATTGACGCAAATACTTACAATCAACGCACTATAAAGCCTCTCTGACCTTTGGGCGGAAGTCAATGCCCGAGCGATTCTTAGTTATCGATGGCGTTCGAGTACCTCGTTTCCTGTACGGGACGGCCTGGAAGGAGGAGGCGACGCAGCGCCTGACCGAGCTCGCGCTGGAACAAGGATTTCGCGGCATCGATACCGCCAACCAGCGCCGCCATTATCACGAAGCAGCGGTTGGGCAGGCCATCGCGGCAGCAGTCGCCCGCGGCCTGGTGGCCCGCGCGGATCTGTTCCTGCAAACGAAGTTCACCTTCCGGCGCGGGCACGACCAGCGCCTGCCGTACGATGCCACGCGCCCATCGGGCGCCAGGTTGAGCAATCGTTCGCCAGTTCGCTCGCGCACCTGGGCGCCGAGTCGATTGATTGCTATCTGCTGCACGGGCCCACGCAGCGGCAGGGTCTGGTTGCCGACGACTGGACCGCCTGGCGCGCTCTGGAAGCGATCCATGAAAGCGGCCGGGCGCGTTTGCTCGGGGTTAGCAATGTCACGCTTGAGCAGCTCCAGGCCCTGTGCCGGCAGGCGCGCGTGCAGCCCCGCGTTGTCCAGAACCGTTGCTACGCGGCATCAGGCTGGGATCGCGGCATCCGGGCATTCTGCGCCGCCAACGGCCTGGTTTACCAGGGCTTCTCGCTTCTCACCGCCAACCGCGTGATCATGGGCCGTGCCGCACTGGCCAGCATCGCTAAGCGCCACGGCAGGACCGTCAGCCAAATCGTCTTTCGCTTCGTCCTCGACGCCGGCATGGTGCCTCTCACCGGGACCACCGACCCCGGCCACATGCGCGAAGATCTCGAGGTCTTCAATTTCCATCTGGAGCCTGAGGAAGTTGAACTGATTGCAGGATTGGTACCTTAGATCGGGCGTTGAGATTTGAAACTGTCGGGGGCGAGGAAAGACCGAACTGCCTTGTTGGCAAACTGGTCGGTCCAGTTGCTGGATTAGGGTGTTGATCGCCATTCCTCGAAGTCCTTTGCTCCGTTTCTTCTCAGTATAGCCCTTGCATCATTGAGCAGCCGCATGTAGCTGCGGCCACGCGGAATGTTCGCCAGCCATTTGATTGGCCAGTTCCAGAGTGTCCAGCCATTCACATCCGCGAAGAACGTTGCTACGCAAACATTTTCCAGCGGTTCAAGCTTGATGCATAGCTCGAAACTTACCCGACCGCGCTTACAGATGAACTGCTGAAGATCTGGTAGGCGTGACTTCAGCGGCTCAAGCGTCAGACCTTCTTGACGTAGTACTGTAACCACAAATTCAGTGGAGCGATCGGGAAGAATCAAGCACCACGGAGCCGTCATTTAGTTCCGCCCTTCCACTTCAATTCTACCGCCGGCTGCGCGGCGAGCCCCCTGGCCGTTCGACGCCGAAGTATCCACGCCTGGCGCGCTAATCAGGACTTCCTGCCGAATGGCCACCATGTCCGTGTTCGCGTCAGGTTCGCTCTTGTAGAGCCGGCTACCTGTCGTTGATCGGCCGGCTCAGGGACGGTTGCATTCTTTGAGGCGTCGCCGGCATCCGCATCGGGCGCGCACCTGTCGAGAAAGCGCTGCAAGACCTCAGCAAATTCAGACGCCCTCGGATACCTTCGCTTGACGTCCTTCTCAAGGCATTTCAAGCATATCGCTTCGAGTTCCGGAGGGACGCTGGGCTCGATTTGCCGGGGAGGACGCGGCGGCTCCGACAGAACCTGCGTGAAGATGTCGGTGATGCTCTTTGGCGAGAAAGGCGGCAGGCCCGTGCACAACTCGTAAAGGATGCCGCCCAGCGCATAGACGTCGGTATGGGGGCCTATCCGGTCGAGATCGCCCGAGGCCTGCTCGGGGGCCATGTAACTGGGGCTGCCCATGACTGCGCCGGAGTGAGTCAGTCCGTCCAGGCATGGGGTTGCCTTGGCCTGGCGCTTCGCTTCGTCCAGGAACGCCAGCACAGGCTGGAGTTTAGTTCTGTCCTCCAGAGTTCCCGTCGGCGTCGCACACTCCTGCCACGCGCTGCGGGTCAACTCTTCCTCACTGATTCCGGGCGCGTCTGCGATCGACTTGTACTGAGCACCAAACTCCCGCGCGAACCGTGTCAGCTCCATGTCGAGTATCGAGACCGGGAAGGTGCAGCACGATTCGCTAACCTTCGCGATCGGGGCCGCGAACTTGACGAGTCCGAAGTCGGAAATCTTCGCCGCCCCATCCCCCATGATGAGGATGTTCGCCGGTTTCAGGTCGCGGTGGAGCATGCCGCGGCCGTGGGCGTGCTGCATGGCCAGCGCGAGCGTCTTTACCAGTTCCGCGGACCAACGCACCGGCTGAGGCCGCCCCTGGATGACCTGCTTCAGGCTGCCGTGCTCCGCGAATTCGAGAGCAAAAAAAGGGTAACCGGAAAAGACGCCGACATCGCGGATCTTGATGATGTTGGGATGGTTGAGGCAGGCCATGGCCTCCGCTTCGATGCGGAAGCGGGCGAGTTCCCGGAAGCCCGCCGCCCGGCCGCACAAGATCATCTTCAAGGCCAGAACGGCGCCGGTTGTCTGGTGGCGAACTCGGTACACAATCCCCATGCCGCCCCGCCCGAGTTCGGCCTCCACGTCGTATCCCGGAATGCTAGGCAGGATTGGGCTCATTTCATCGGCGTCTTCGGGAAAGGTCTCTTTAGTTATCCGGCATATTCCTGTGCCTCAGGGTCGGGTAGCCAACCTGGCCAGCCGCTCTAGAGATGCCTTTGCCTCCTCCGTAAAGCGGTAGCCAGATGCGCCATTCGCCATCTGCTGCAAAATGTATCGCGCCTCAGCCGTACCGATGTACTCCAGCGCCGCCAGCGCCCGCAACGTCTGCAACTCTTCGGCAGAGAGGACGGGTCTACTTAACTTCTCAAGAAGCCCCTCGGCCCTGCGGCTCACCTCCGGACTGGGCTGGCTCGCCAGTGCGTGGCGTAGCGCTGGCTCGGCTGCCTCGCCGCGTTGCTCCAGGGCTTTGGTCGCTCGCTCCCGGACCGCGAAAGACGCGGCATCAAGATCGGCAACGTCGCGCGCGAGTTGAGTTGAGTCTATCTTAGGAATCGGCCGCAAGCGTTCACGGAGAAACGGCACCGCCTGCCGCGGTGCGGCTACCAGCTTCCAGAGAGCCTGGTTGGCGCGGCGCGGGCCATCTCCCTTGAGATCGGCCCAGAGATTCTCCAACTCCTTAGAGCTCGAGTCTGTCCCCGGTGCGTCCTCCAGGCCGCCGGTCAAGTCCCAGAGAAGCATGGTGCTGTCATGGCTACCCGAAGCCAGCATTCTTCCACCCGGAGAAAAAGCCAGGCAGCGAATCACGTCCTCATGACCTCTGAACTGGCCCAGTTCATGCCCCGTTGCAACCTCCCAGAAGCGGATGATGCGGCCCTCCTCAACGAGAGCCAAAGTCCGGGCATCCGGAGAAATCGTCAACAGGTCGAGCTTTGTCTCCGGGATGGCAAATCGGTGGAACTCTCTGGCGGTCTCGACATCCCAAACATGGATCTTCGCATTACAGCGCCCGACCAGTCTCCTTCCATCCGACGAGAAAACTGCGTCCACGATTGCCTCCTCCTCTATAGAGAAAGATCGCGACGGCTCGCCTGCCGAAGATGGGGCTTCTTTCTTCGATGGCAGTGCGCGCAGGAACAGCCGATTTTCCTTCCGGGTTACTGCAACCCTGCCATTAGGCGCCAAGGCAAGGAATTCATCGCCCGGTATCCGACCAAATTCTCTTCGCGTTGCCAACTCCCAAAGGCGCACCGAGCCGCCCCTGGCGACCAGCAAGTTGGCGTTCGGAGAAAAGGCCAGAAAGTCGATGGAGTCCTCGAGTGACTCAAAACGGCACACGTTCTTGCCTGTGGCAACATCCCACAGGCGCACGACCTTATCGACATCCCCTGTGGCCAGGGAGCGTCCATCCGGAGAAAAGGTCAGGGAGCGAACGTACTGGGGATGCTTCAGCGCGGGACAAACCTGCCGGCTCGTGGCCACGCGCCAGAGCCCGGCCGAACGGTCACGACTTGCCGAAGCCAGGAGTTGTCCGTCCGCGGAAAAGGCCAGGCTCAAGACCGCTCTCTGATGAGCGGCGAAGGCGTGCCGCTCCTTACCCGCAGCCACGTCCCACACGCGGATGATCTGCTCGCGGCTGTCGCCGAAGGACGCCACAGATTTTCCATCGGGAGAAAAGGCGACTGCCTTGACCTTGCTATCGTGGCCATGAAATCGGGCAAGCTCCTTCCCCGTCGCCAGTTGCCACAGGCGAAGCGTGCTGTCCCAGCTTCCCGAAACAAGCTGCCGGCCATCGGGCGAGAAAGCGACCGAGGTGACCGCGCCCTGGTGGCCGCGCAGAGGCGGGAGCGGTTTTCCGGAGGCTGTTTCCCAAAGCAAGATTGCGGCATCTCCCGTTGCCGCCGCCACCACGGAGCTGTCCGGGGAGATTGCTACCGAGGAAACCCAATAGAAGCGTTCACCCCCCAGTTGGATGAGTTCCTTGCCGGTCGTCGTGTCCCACAGTCTTAGCCTTCCATGGCTGTCTCCCGAAGCCAGCATTTTGCCATTCGGCGAAAAGGCCACGCAGGTGAACAAGTCATTCCGTCGCACCAACCGGCTGTGCTCCTTGCCCGTGGCCACGTTCCAGAGCAGGATAAGGTCATTGCTTGCGATTGCGGTAGCCAGCAATTTGCCGGAGGGAGAAAACGCGACAGAAGCAACGCTCCCCGGCCCTCGGAACTGGCTGTGGATTTTACCGCCAGGCATTTCCCACAAGGTAATGGTCGCTTCACTGGTGGTGGCCAGGAGTCGTCCATCACGCGAGAAGGCGATGGCATCCGTGGCCGGCATAGCTTGGGGCCGTGGCAGCCTGCGAAGCTCCCGACCCGTGACAACATCCCAAAAACGGACCGTGCCATCCTGACCGGCCGATACCAGCGTCCCATCCGGCGCGAATGCCAGGCACGAGACTTCGCTCGCATGCCGTAAGCGTGTCGTTCCCAGGCGTGCGCGGGCGTCCGGCGGCAGCGGGTCGCCGTAGCTGTCGGTGCGAACCGGTGTAGAGGGTTGCTGCACCGAAGTCGCAGGCGGTTGACTTTGGGCGAAAGTCCTTGTGGGCAGAATAAGAAAAGCTGCAAGCGACAGGCTAAAGCAGATGCGATGCATGAATGCGATTACTCAGCCATCATGGTTTTTGCCGACGAGAGAACAACTTTGGCTGCCAAAACGGCAGACGCACGCGAAGAGTTTGACTAAGAAACTGGCCACGCCCCAACCCGCGGTGAAGATGGCCAACATGGTCACCTGGCCATCATGGGGCGCTCGATGCATAAAGCGTGCGAACCGTCAAGAGGATTCGCCAGGTTCCCGCAACAATTCGGCAACTTTTTTCAACTTCGCCATAGTTCGCCAGGTCAGTTGGCGGGAGAACTATGCCGGCCATGGGCGGACAATCATCACTTTGTCTGGAAGATTTCCTGAAAGAGGCGCTGCATGGCATCCCACGAGCGGCGGTCGGCCTTGGCGTTGTAGGCGGCGCCCTTGGAGTTATCGTTGCCCGCGCCGGGATTGGTGAAGCTGTGCACGGCGCCGCCGTACTTGATGAGTTGCCAATCCACGCCGCCCTTGCGCATTTCCTCTTCAAAGGCGGCCACCTGCGGCGGCGGCACGAAGGGGTCGTCGGCGCCATGCTGGGCCAGCACCTTGGCCTTGATGTTTTTGGCGTCCTCCGGATTAGGCGTGCTCAGGTCGCCGTGGAAGCTGACGACGCCCGCTAACTCCGCGCCGTCACGGGCCAGTTCCAGAACCGTTGTGCCGCCGAAGCAATAGCCGATGGCGGCCAGGCGCTGCGTATCGACCAGCGCTTGCTTTTGCAACACATCCAGACCGGCGCGGGCGCGGGCGCGCATCAATTTCCGGTCGTTCTTGTACGCGCTCGCCAGCGATGCCGCTTCCTTGGCGTCCTTGGCATGAACTCCCTTGCCGTACATGTCGAGGGCGAAGGCGACATAACCCAGGGCGGCCAGTTGCTCAGCGCGCTTGCGCACGTAGGGATTATGGCCCGTCCATTCGTGGACGACGAGCACGCCCGGCCGCTTGCCGGCGGAGCTGTCGTCGTAGGCGAGGTAGCCTTCCAGCACGGTGTCCCCATGTTTGTACTCGACGACCTCGGTATGCACCGCGGCCTGAGCAACGCCGGCCGCAAGAAATAGCACCAGTGCCAGGATCAGGACTTTCATGGCCGGCTCCTTTATGCTTGAACGTGATCAAAAGCTTCTTTTGTCGGCAAAGGCAACGGCACGATCGATCGGTCATTCGTCATTGGTCATTGGTCATTTGTTGTTCGCATTCCGCGAATGACGAATGACGAGTGACCAATGACCCTGCCGCCTGGCTCGCATTCCCAAGGTTCACTCTTACGAAGTCTCCCGGCCAAGCGACAAGGCTTGCTCTTGCCCGGATGCAGCATTACATTCAGATGAACCCTTGCGCCAAAGTTTTCTGCCCGCCCTTGCTTCATTCGCCGTGACGGAGTTTCCGCATGCTACCGCGTCGTTTCTGGTGTGCCGTCGTCATGCTTTCCATGAGCGCATGTACCGGGGCACCCGTTCCCCATTACAGGCCGGCGGCGCCGGGACACGATTGGCCGCAATGGCAGGGCCCCGCGCGGGATGCCGTTTCCCAGGAAACCGGCTTGCTGCAAAGCTGGCCGAGTGGCGGCCCTTCCCTGGTCTGGCGCGTCAAGGGGCTGGGAGGCGGCTACAGCGGCCCCGCTGTCGCAGACGGACGGCTGTTCGGTATGAGCTATCGGGGCGAGGACGAAGTCGTCTGGGCGCTGGAAGAGGACACCGGCAAGGAGCTGTGGACCAGCCGCATTGCTGCCGCTAACCGTCATATTTCTTCCCCCGGCCAGGAAGGCTCGCGGTGCACGCCCACCGTTGAAGGCGCGCAAACTTACGTCCTTGGCGTGAGCGGCGACCTGGTCTGCCTGGACACCGCCTCGGGCAAGGAAATCTGGCGCCACAACCTGGTGGCGGATTTTGGCGGCAGGGTTCCCTCGTGGGGATATAGCGAGTCGCCGCTGGTCGATGGGGACAAGGTGCTGGCGACCCCGGGGGGAGACAGGGCAACGCTGGTCGCGCTGGACAAGAAGACCGGCGGCACCATATGGCAAGCCCACGTGCCTGGCAGTAACGCCGCGACCTATTCTTCGATTATTGCCGCGGACGTGGACGGTCAGCGCCAGTACGTGCAGCTTTTGAACGGGGGCGTCGTTGGTGTCGAGGCCGCGAACGGGAAGTTCTTGTGGCGCTATGTGAAACCGGGACACGGCATTAGCTGCTCGACTCCCCTCTATCACGATCATCTGGTGTTCGCGGCCTCGGGCTATGGGGTCGGCGGCGGCGCCGCGCGACTGACGTCCGCGGGGAACGAAACCCATGCCGCTGAGGTCTACTTCAGCAACCACATGAAGAACCACCACGGCGGCATCGTGCTCGTGGACGGCTACCTGTACGGATCGGACGACCCGCGTTCCCTGGTATGCCTGGAATTCCAGACCGGGAAGATCATGTGGGAGTCGACCAAACCCGGCAAGGGCTCGATTGCTTACGCCGATGGCCGTCTCTACTATCGCAATGAGGATGGTCCGGTGGTGCTCGTGGAAGCGAACCCGAACAGTTATGTCGAGCGCGGCCGCTTCAATCAGCCGGAGCGCAGCGGCCAGAAAGCCTGGCCGCATCCGGTGATCGCCAACGGCCGATTATATTTGCGCGACCAGGATCTCCTTCTTTGCTACGACGTCAAGAGCGAGTGAGCCGCTTCCATGCCTGCCCTTCACCTGGCGACTTTTGCCTGTGATGTCACGCCGCCTGCGGGCCATCCACTGTGTGGCGGCTGGATCGAGCCGGCGCGCGCCGTGGACGATCCACTTAAGGCGCTGGGCGTCATTTTGCTCGGCATGGGGCAGCCGATCGTGTTGTGCGCGGTAGATTGGTGCGGCATCCGCAACGACGCCCATCTGGTCTGGCGGCAGGCCCTGGCGAAGGCCGCGCATACGGTGCCGGAGAATGTCGCGCTGCAAACGGTTCATCCACACGACGCGCCCTTCGCCGACCTTGAGGCGGAGCGAATCCTGGAAGCAACGCCTGGAGCGCCGCCATCGTTGGATTTGAAATTCTTCACCGCAGTGGTGCAACGCTCCCTGGAAGCGGTCAAGACAGCGCTGGCGAAGACGACGCGCTTCACCCATATCGGAACCGGACAGGCGCGCGTCGATAAGGTGGCGTCGAACCGGCGCATCATTGGCTCGGACGGCAAGATTGCCTTCTGGCGTGCCAGCAGTTCCAGAGATAAGAGAGCCGCAGAAGCGCCTGAAGGGTTAATCGACCCCTGGCTAAAGACCTTGAGCTTCTGGAACGGCACGCAACCCCTGGCCGCGATGCATTATTACGCCACACACCCGATGAGTTATTACGGCAAAGGACGTGTCAGCAGCGACTTTTGCGGTTTGGCACGGCAGAAGCGGCAAGAGGACGATCCAGCGGTTGTGCAAATCTATTTCACCGGCTGTGCCGGCAACATCGCCGCCGGCAAATATAACACCGGAGCTCCGGAGACACGCGGCGTGCTCCGTGAGCGCATGCATGATGCCATGAAGGCCGCCTGGCAGGCGACCGAGCGCCACGCCGTAGAAAACTGGGAGTGGCGTATCGAACCGGTGAGGCTCCAAGCGCGCCGCGAGGCATCGTTCGGCACGGAGCTGAGCCGCAAGCAACTGGAAAACCCCAAGGAGTCCAGGGCCCGCCGCGCCAATGCCGCCTTTCAGTTGGCCTGGCTCAAGCGGCTTGACCGGCCGATTGAGGTGACCTGTCTCGCTCTGGGCAAGGCCCTTATCTTGCACTTGCCCGGCGAACCCTTTATCGAGTATCAGCTCAAGGCGCAGGCGCTGCGAAAAGACGCGTTCGTGTGCGTGGCCGGCTACGGGGACGACGGTCCCGGATATATTCCCACAGCCAAAGCATATTTCGAGGGCGGTTACGAAACGACCGTCGCCCTGGCCAGTCCGGAGAGCGAAGAGATTCTAAGCCGGACCATAACCAGGCTCTTAAGGCCGATGCGTTAACAGCGCCTTGAACCCGGAAGACCTTGAATTATCTTGCCGCTCCGCGGATCATAACTGCTCGAAGCAATCCAGCACTCTGGCAATGGATTCACCATGCAGCTCGGTTTTGTCAGCGCCATTTTTCATGACCTGTCCTTGACGGAAGTGCTCGAATTTGCCGCCGCGGAGGACTTCGCCTGTGTCGAGCTGATGTGCTGGCCGCCGGGCGGGGCGGACCGTCGCTATGCCGGCGTTACGCATCTCGATGTGACCCGTCTGGACGACGACAGCGCAGAGCAGACACGCGAATTGGTGCAGCGCCACGGCGTTGCCGTTTCCGGGCTCGGCTATTATCCTAACCCGCTCGATCCCAACCCGGAACATCGGCAGGTGGTCATCGAACATCTGAAGAAGGTGATCAGCGCTGCGCCGCGGCTGGACGTGCGCGTGGTGAACACCTTCATCGGCCGCGATCCGGCCCGTTCCGTCGAGGCGAACTGGCCGGTTTTCAGGCAAGTCTGGCCGGATATTGTCCAGCATGCGGAAAAGCAAGGCGTGAATCTGGCGATTGAGAATTGCCCGATGCTCTTCAGCAAGGACGAATGGCCGGGAGGCAGGAACCTGGCGGCGTCGCCGGCGCTCTGGCAGACCATCTTCGAACAGCTTCCCAGTCCGTGCCTCGGACTCAATCTCGACCCTTCTCACCTGGTCTGGCAGCAGATAGATTATGCCCGTTGCGCGCGGGACTTCGGCAAGCGCATCTTCCACGTGCATGCCAAGGACACGCGCGTCGATTGCGACCGCTTGCATGCAGTGGGTAATCTTGGGTTGGGCTGGCATACCGCCAAGCTGCCGGGGCTGGGCGATGTCGACTGGGGCCGGTTCTTTGCCGCCCTCAGCGATGCGGGTTACAACGGGCCGGTGTGTATTGAGGTGGAAGACCGGGCCTTCGAAGGATCACTGGAGGACCGCAAGCGCGCCCTCAGGCAGAGCAAGCGCTACCTGGAGCAGTTTGTCTCTTAACCATGGAACCACTCGGCATCGCTCTGATAGGCTGCGGCACGGTCGGCAGCGGCGTGGCCCGGTTGCTGCTCGAGCACCCCGAACGCCTGGCCGCGCGGGCGGGACGTCCGCTGCTGCTGCGGCGTGTGCTCGTGCGCGATGCGCAGAAGAACCGCACCGTGACTTTGCCTCATGAGCTCGTGACGACGGAGTTGCGCAGCTCCCTGACCGACCCGTCAATTCAGCTTGTCGTGGAATTGGCCGGCGGCGTCGATTGGGCGCGGCGGGCGGTCATCGATTCCTTTGCGGCGGGCAAAGATGTCATCACCGCCAACAAGGCGCTGCTGGCAACTCACGGTCAGGAGATCTTCGAGGCAGCCCGGCGCTATCATCGGGCCATCGCTTTCGAGGCCAGCGTGGGCGGCGGCATTCCGATCGTCGCAGCACTGTCGCAGAGCTTGAGTGCCAACCAGATCGTCTCCCTGCAAGGCATCCTCAACGGCACCTGTAACTTCATCCTGACCAACATGACCGAACATGGCCAGAGCTACGCCGAGGCCTTGCAGGCAGCTCAGCAGCGGGGCTATGCCGAGGCCGATCCCACGCTCGACGTGGACGGCACGGACGCCGCCCAGAAGCTGGCCATTCTGGCACAGATCGCCTTCGGCCTGCGCGTGCCGCTGTCGGCAATCGAGCACCGCGGCATTGCGGACATTCAGGAGATCGATCTGCGCTTCGGGCGCGAGCTGGGTTACACGATCAAGCTGCTGGCAGAAGCATGGCTGAACGAGCGCCAGCTTGCCTTGCACGTATCGCCGGTGCTGGTGCGGTTGCACACGCCGCTCGCGGAGGTGCGCGGCCCCTACAACGCCGTCAAGGTGGTTGGGGATGCCGTCGGCGATACGCTTTATTATGGTCAGGGCGCCGGCCAGATGCCCACGGCCAGTGCCGTGGTCGCCGACATTATCGACATGGCGGTCGGCCGCGCGCAGAAGACTTTTCAGACCCTGCGGCTCTGGTCCGGCAACGGCGGCGATGTTACGCAACGGTCTTCGAGTACGGTGCGCACGCGCTTCTACCTTCGCTGTCCGGTGCTGGACCAGCCAGGAGTGCTTGCGGATATCGCGCGCGAGCTGGCGCAGCAGCAGATCAGCATCGCCTCGGTCATTCAGCACGAGGCGCTCGACGAAGAGCAAGGCGGCACCGTGCCACTGGTGATCATGACCCACACCGCGCAGACGGGAGATTTCCGCGCCGCCCTGGAACAGATCAACCGCCTGGGCTGCGTCGCTGCCCCCAGCGTCTATTATCCTGTGGCTGAGTGAAGAGGCACTGCCATGAAATACGCCATTGTCATTCCGGACGGCTGCGCCGATGAACCGCAGGAGTCGCTGGGCGGCAAGATGCCTCTGCAGGCGGCCCGCAAGCCGAACATGGACCGGCTGGCGCGCCTGGGCATGGTCGGCCGCTCCAATAATGTGCCCGCTTCCCTGACGCCAGCCAGCGACGTGGCCACCTTGAGCCTCTTTGGTTACGATCCAGGTGTCGTTTACACAGGCCGCGCACCGCTCGAGACCGCGGCAATGGGCATTGGCCTGGGCCCGGATGATTGGGCCATTCGCTGCAATCTGGTTACCGTCGAAAATGAGGTCATGCGCGACTTCACCGCGGGACATATTCCGAGCGCCGAAGGCAAGGCGCTCATCGAAGGCGTGCAGGCGGCGCTGGGCGGCGGCCTTCCCGGAGCGAAGCCGCCGGCCACGCTGGAATTCCATGCCGGGGTCAGCTACCGCAATATTCTCGTCTATCGCAGCCAGGGACCGGCGCCCTTTTCCGAGCAAACCAAAACGCAACCGCCGCATGATATCCCGGATAAGAAAATCGACGACTATCTTCCACAAGGCCCCGGAGCGACCGTCTTGCGCAACCTGATGGAGCGCAGCCGGGAAGTGCTCAGCCGGCATGCGGTCAACAAGATGCGGCAAGCGCGGGCGCAACGGCCGGCGACGCAAATCTGGCTCTGGGGCCAGGGGCGGGCGCCGCACCTGACGCCGTTTGCGCAGGTCTACGGGAAACGCGGGGCCATTATTAGCGCAGTCGATCTGGTGCGCGGCGTGGGTATCTTGCTTGGCTGGAAACGGATCGACGTGGCCGGCGCCACCGGCTACCTGGATACCGATTATGCGGCCAAGGGACGAGCCGGCGTCGCGGCGCTGCAGGATTTCGATCTGGTCTGCGTCCATGTTGAGGCGACCGATGAAGCGTCGCATGAGGGCCGTGCGGACGCCAAGGTGCAGGCCCTTGAAGAAATAGACCGACACATCGTTGGCCCCATCCTCGAAGCCCTGCCCAAGCATGGCGATTGGCGCATGCTCGTATCACCCGACCACCGGACTCCGTTGCGCACGCGCGCTCATGCGCATGGCGCTGTTCCCTTCGTCATGGCCGGCGCCGGCATCCAAGCCAAAGGACAGCAATCCTACGACGAGGCGGTCGCCGCCGCCAGCGACCTGGCCTTCGACAAGGGGCACGAATTGATGCGGCGCTTCCTCGGATGATTCGTAGGGCAGGTTTTCAACCTGCCTGATCGTGCAGTCCGTCGATTTGGTCAGTTCTTACCGACCTACGCCGGTCAGGCAGGTTGAAAACCTGCCCTACGTTATTGCTTGCGCGCAACCTCGTCATGTATGATCATAGAAGAGATTCCCACCGACGGAGTGACTCCATGAAACGTCTCATCGCGGCTCTGGCTGCTTTATTTCTTGTCGCGGCCTCGGCCGCCGCAGCCGACTCGGCCGCCAAGGTGACTATTCGCTGGCATGGCCAATCTTTCTTTGAGCTGGAATCGAGCAAGGGCACGCACGTCGTCTTCGATCCTCATCTGATCGACGCCTACGGACGCACAGAGGTGCCGGCGGACCTCATTCTCATCAGCCACGAGCATAACGACCATAACCAGGTCGAGGCGGTCAAGAACGCCATGAAGGTCAAGACGTTGCACGGCCTCAGGCAAAACGGCAACAGGCTGGATTGGAATCCGATCGACGAGACGTTCCGCGACATCCACGTTCGCTCCCTCGGCGTTTATCACGACAACGTCAAGGGGATGCAGTACGGCAAGAATACGATCTTCATTCTGGAAGTGGACGGGCTGCGCATTGTCCACCTGGGCGATCTTGGCCACCTGCTCAGCGACAAGATGGTGAAAGAGATCGGCGATGTAGATGTCCTGATGATTCCCGTGGGCGGCATCTACACCATCAACGGTTCAGAGGCGAAGAAGGTCGTGGCCCAGCTGAAACCGCGGCAATACATTCTGCCCATGCATTACGGGACCAAGGTCTTCGACGACGTCCTACCGCCGGACGAGTTCCTGGACGAGCAGAAGAATTTCAAGAAGCTGCCGACCAATACGTTGGAAATCAAAACCGACTTCAAACCGGCGGAGCCAGTCATCATTCTTTTGGATTGGAAATAGAGAAGCATAAACAGGCACGCGGGTTCAGTACTCAGTACTCAGTACTCAGTACTCAGTACTCAGTACTCAGTACTCGGTACTGGGTACTGGGTACTCGGTACTCGGTACTCGGTACTCGGTACTCGGGTACCGCATCACCTTCCCGACTGCACGATCTCGACCGCAAACTCGGCGCTATGCCGGACATCGCGATCGTTATCATTCAACGCGGCATTTTGAAGCGCAGGCAAAGCCTTGGCGGACCCGATGATTCCCAGGGCCCGTGCCGCCGTCTCGCGCACATTGGCGCTGCGGTCGCCCGCCAGGGTCGCCGCCAGTGGGTCGATGGCGCGCTGGGACCTCATGCGGCCCAGCTGGATGGCGGCCGCGGCGCGGTTTCTTTCATCCGGGTCGGACAGCAGCTGAAGGTTACGTTCCACATCGGTCGTCGAGCTGACACTGGCTTGAGTCAGGCCGGTCGGCAGCACAGGCGGTGGTGGCGTTGACTGGGCAACAGCAGGCGGCGTAGCTGGACAGGATTGCGCCACCGGTCCTGGCTGTACATAAACCGGCGCCGGTTGCAGGTAGACGGGCGCCGGAGGATAGTAGTAGACCGGGCTATATGCATAGTGCGGATACCACGGCCCCCAGGCGGGCGCATAAACGGGAAAGCCGAATCCCAGGCCAATGCCGACACGGACTCCGGCGCACGCCGGCTGCGGCATGGCCGACAAGCCAAGAAGAGCCAAGGCTGCCAGGGTCATCATGCGCATAATGCTCATCGTTTGATCTCCTCCTTGAGACACTGCGTGGCGCGGCGAGGATTATGCCGTCGTCGCCGCGCCGGTCAAGGGCAGCCAGCTGGCGACGCGGGCGATTTTTTCCTACAGGCCGCAGATTTCCACACCGGTTTTACTCGGATTTTTCATCGGTAGCTCCTGTACACTGGCAGCCATTCACGCGATTGTCATAATCTGGATGTGGGCGTGTCCTGTAGACTCCGCTTCCGGCCAGGTGGATCGGCCGGGATGCAGCCTACGCCCGCGGCACATGGATGTTTCGAAAGGTGGTGACCATGAATTGAGTCGGTGACAGAGGAGTCCGCGACCGGTCCGGGGGTGAGACGGGCTGGCCGATCCTTCTGCTCAAAGGTGGACTCCGCCAGGAGCGGGCAATCTGCTCCGCCCCGGCTTCCAGAAGCCCTGAGAAAAAAAGGTGATTGCTTTTTGTCCGTTTGGATAAGAGAGGTCACTCGGAGACGACGGGTCCTGGGGCCGGCGCGTAAGGAACGGGAAATCCTTGCGCATGACCCTGATCGAGTGCCGACCGGCCGCCCCCGCCGGTTGGCGCTTCGAAGGGTTTCACTTCATGAGGTAGAGGCAAGTTCGGCCGTTCGCTTGACCCCTGCGCGCAACTGCTTTAAGATCAACTAACTCTTTCGCGCGCACCCATCGGCTAGGGAGGTTATCACGATGCACCGGTTGTTCCTTGGACGGCTGGCCGTTGGCCTGCTGGCCGGCCTGGCCTTGAGCTGTCTCCCGCAAGCCGGCCGCGCTGCCGACGGCGAACGGGTGCGATTTTATACCTGGGACAAGGTGGAGATTCGCGGAACTTTCTATCCGGGCAGAGGCAACAAGTCGCCGTGCGTGCTCATGTTGCATCCGCTGGGTGGCAGCAGCGAACAGGATGGCTGGGCCGACCTGGCCAAGCAACTGCAAAAGAAGGAACTTGCGGTCCTCACGTTCGACTTCCGCGGGCATGGCGAGAGCACGGCCGTGGACCAGGAATTCTGGACCATCAATCCTGCCAGCCGTACCTTGAAGAGCTACCGGCCGGGAAAGCTGCGCGATCAGATCGGCTACAAGGACTTCAGCTCTCTCTCACACTGGGCCGCGCTGGTGGATGATATTGCCGCCGCCAAATTGTTCCTCGACCGCAAGAACGACAGCGGCGAATGCAATTCCTCGCACGTCATCGTCATCGGCGCCGAGTCCGGGGCCAGCCTGGGCGCCATGTGGATCTGGTCGGAATGGCAGCGCCGCAAGGTGGCCAGCAATGTCTTCGATGTCGGCGCCGCGGCGGCCAGCCGCGTCGAAGGTCAGAATATCGCCGGCGCCGTCTATCTGAGCATCAGCCCTTCCATCGGCGCTGGCAGCCGGCAGTACGAGGTGCCGGTGTCGAGCTGGTTGAAGACGCCGGTGCGCGAGAAGGTGCCGATGTATTTCCTTTATGGAGAGAAAGACACTCGAGCAGCCAACTTCAGCAAACACCTGACCGACGGCGTGCTTCGCGCCGAGAAGGACAGCAAGATGAAGCTGACGGGAAAGATGCCGATCAAGGATACCAAGCTGGCCGGCCGCGAACTGCTGGGCAAGCCATCCTTGCCGACCGAAGACTTGATCGTGAAGTATGTGGCCACCGTGGTCGAAGCGCGACGCACCAACGACTGGGCCCGGCGCGACGCGGACAGGACCGTGCTGGTGCCGGTGCCGATCAATCGCTATTTGAGCCGCTAGCGTGCACAATTTCCGCGACACACCAGCCCGAAGCGCCAGCGAGGCCCTCGCTGGCGCTTCGGGCTGGTGAGCATTCGGACTTCAGCCGCGCGGATGAAACTTGTGATGAATGCTGCGCAGGCGATCGCGCTCCACGTGCGTGTAAAGCTGGGTGGTGCGGATGTTGGCATGGCCGAGCAATTCCTGAACGGTGCGCAGGTCGGCGCCCCCGGCCAGTAGATGCGTGGCAAAACTGTGCCGCAGCGTATGCGGGCTGATCTTGGTGCTCAGGCCGGCGCGGGCGGCATATTTTTTGATCAAAATCCAGAGCATCTCGCGCGTTAAGCGCCGCCCGCCGCGGCTGACGAATACCCAGGGCGCGTCCGGCGCCGTCCGCGTGAGCTTGGGCCGCAAGTCGCCCAGATAATTGCCAAGCGCTTTCACGGCGGGCCTGCCCAGCGGCACAATCCGCTGCTTGTTTCCCTTTCCATGGCACTTGCAGAAGCCGGAGTCGAGATGCAGGTCGGCGAGCTTCAAGTTCACGACCTCGGAAGCCCGGCTGCCCGTGGCGTACAGCGTTTCGAGGAGCGCCTTGTCGCGCAAGTAGAAGCGGTCCGTGGCTAGCGGCGCGGCCAGCAATTTCTCCACGCTCTCGGGACTCAGGACTTGCGGGATCCGCTCCCAGAGCGCGGGCGAGCTCAGCAGTTCCACCGACGCAGGCGCGGCTCGTTCTTCAAGCCGCAAGAAACGATAGAACATTTTCAGGGCAACGAGATGACGGGCCGCGCTGGCCGGCGCAAGCCCCTCATCACGGAGGTAACTCAGGTAGTGGCTCAAGTCGCGTATGGATGGATGCAAGTAATCGGCCAGCCCACCGCCGGCTACCCAGAGGGCGTAACGTTCCAGATCCGCGCCATAGGCGAGGACGGTGTTGACGGCCATGCCGCGCTCGGATTGCAAGTAATGCCGAAAGGCGGAGACATCGCTCAGGAGCGCGGGAGAACTAGCGGAGCCATCGGACGGGGGAGATTTCATGCTGCCGTGGAGTCAGGGAACCGAGCGCCGGATTTGCCGCTATCATCTACAGATCGGCTATCCCCATCAGGCTCCTTGGCCATTTTCTTGTTTCCTGCTCGATTTCCGCTTTGGCCGAGAGGCATTTCCCGTCTTTTTTGCTGTCCTGGGCGGCATGCCGGATGAAGCTGGACGCTTGCGTGCAGCCTGCCAGACTGGCAACAAGCTTCTTCGAACCCACGCGCGGAAGGAGCGTACCAGGCTGGTTTCGTCCTTGCTCTCACTCTCCTTCAAGAACCGAAGCATTCTTGCCAAAGGCAAAAACGGAAAGACGGCACTGCAGTCACGGACCTCGTACTTCCCGCCACCAACAAGCACGTACACCAGCAGGGAAGCGCCGTTGAATCGCCAAACTTCCGGGACTTTGAGTGCGGCATAGATGGCCATGCGATTCAAGGAACTGCTGGTTATGTCCGTCTCCAGAGCCAGGTCGGGCGGTGGATCACGCCTGCTGTCAAACTGCTGTTTGCCCCGCATGGCGCGCTCATGTCGTATCCAATAGCAATTGTCGGCTTCCAGTCCGCGCTCCAGTTCCTCACGCTTGAAAGTCGTAGACCGTCCCGCTTTCACCGGGATATTCAGTTCTTCTGTCAACACATCAACGAATCGGCCGAGAAGATAACTGAACCCCTCGTGACCAAGCGATAGGATCATGATTTCCAGGCTGCCTCGATCGTAGGTCAACCGAATCCGACGCCCCTCATACTCCCGGAGATACTCCTCGTACTCTGGCCAGCTCACGTTTTGTAAGACAGCGCGCTCTTCGGTTGGTAGTGTTACGGTCGCCATCTTGATATCCCTTCATCGTAGGTAAGACGAATGGGGCGTCCGTCAAACTCCTTGAGAAGGTTCTCATATCCCTGCCAGCTTACATTATCCAGGAGCAAACGCTGGCCGCTTGGGAATGCTGCTGTGGCCATTTTCGCCCTCGCGCACGAGTGTGGACCTGAGATAGCCTTTTTCACAAACCTCATTCTAACCCGTCACACGTTGTCAGTCATGTCGTTTCGCGGACGCGCACGTAATCGGCACAAGAGGATTCCAGCCTCGTAGAGCAGCCCGAGCAGCACCCACAGGACTAGCATGCTCATCACATCGAAGGGCGGCGTGACAATACCTGCAACGACCGCCATGAAGAACCAGGCCAGCCGGCGTTTGCTTCGATAGCCGTCGACCGTAAATATGCCAACACGCTCCAGCACCAGCATGACCAGCGGCGTCTGGAAGGAGAGTCCGAAGGCGAGCGGCATCCACACGGCGAAGCCGAGCCATTCTTTCAGGCGCAAATCCGGCTCGAGGTCGAGCCATTCGTTGAAACCGAGAAGCGTTTCCACCGCCTTGGGAATCACCCAGACCTGGCAAACCAGGATGCCTGCTAGCAGCAAGGCGACGCTCACAGGAAGGTACAGAAGAACCGGCTGCTTTTCATGCGCATAAAGACCGCTTCCCACGAACGACCACGCTTGCCAAAGAATCCACGGGCAGGCCAGTGCGATACTGCAAGCCATGGCTACTTGCAGATATACCATCATGCCTTCCATCGCGCCCATGGTCGCCAGAGTGGGACGCCGGCCTACCTGTCGCTCGGCTTCCTGGCGATAAGCCGCTTCGCGCAGCGGCTCCTCGGCGCGAATCCAGAACCGGTACATCTGTTGCTTGCCGTCCTCGGCGGTTGCGGCAAGGTCCTTGTTCTGGTCCGTGTCGGGCCTGGGAAAAGCATTCACCGCGGCCGGTGTTGCCTTCTCCGAAGCCAACAGGAACTGCTCGCGCAGCAAGCCGATGCGGTAGAAAGGCGTCGGCTGATTGATGGGAACGAGGGCCGCATCTTTGTCCAGGTTGGTCAAAACCTTGTGCACGCGGCGGCGATAGAAATTGGCCAGTTCCTTTTCCACCGGCCCGGCGATCAATCCCATGACCGGCCTGGCCGCCCCGATTCTGGTGCCTGTCGTGAAGCCGGCGAAATCGACGGCGAAGACGAGCAGCAGAGCCACGCCAAAGCCGGCCAGCGCCAGCCAGAGCCTGCGGCGTAGCTCCTCAAGATGATCGCCAAACGGCATGCGCGTGCCCGCAAAGACATCCGCGCGTGCGCGGTCTGAGCTTGTCTGATGATCGAACGAAATGCGTGTGGCCATGTGAACCCCCTTGAGTGAACGGCGCCCTGTCCGGTCGTGGGGGTTTCTGGGCCATCGAAGAGGACAGCGGAAACCAGCGTGCCTTGCGAGCGTGACTGCAAGGCTTTTGCAGTCTAAAGCCGGGCCCGGCCATTTGCAAGCCTTCTGCAATATCGCCAGGTCAACTAACATAACAGGGCGGTTCCGATCGTGAGTGGGCAAACCATGGACGCCAGCCGTTTGAAAAAATGCCGGCAGCAGCTCTCCAGCCGCTTGCCTTTGATCGGCGGCTGGCTGCAAACCCAGGCCGTCAAGAACCTGATCGAGGACGGCTCGGCCGAGGCCGTGCGCTTGCTGGAGGAAGCCGCCGGCGAATCCGCAGAGGCAACGCTGCGTGCCGCCGCGCTCGCTTCGCTGGGCAAACTGGCGGCGGCCAAGAACGTAGCGGCGCAGGAGGCCCTGTGCCGCCTGGTGATTTATCATGACGATCCCGCCGCCCACGAGGTTGTCACCGCACGCGGCTATGTCCCGCACAATGAAAGCCACCGAGCCGTCTTCTATTTCCTGACCGAGCGCTGGCACGAGTATGAGGCGCTGGATTTCGATCACCATCTTCTGCGCGAGGCCTTCGATGCGGCGGACGAGGCGTTGCGAAGCCGCATCGCCGCCAAGGCCCGCGAAGCGGGCCGGCTTGAATGGGTGGACATCGTCTCGGGCGGAAAGCAATGCCGCCGCCTGGCTTTGATGTCCGACGAGGACTGGCGCTCGGCGTTAAGCGTGCTCGAGGCGAAGGGTCGCTGGGAAGAGCTTTGGCGGCTGGCCCAGGAAGCGCCGCCGCGCTGGAGCGCGCAGCTTCTGCCGCGCTTGAGAAAGGCCCGTTGGCGTCCGCAGGACGAGGATGCCGCCGGGTTCGACGAACTGGTAAAACTAGCCCGGAGCTGGAAGCAGGCAGACTATACCGATCTCATTTGCCATCGCGCTACGCTGTCCGGCCATCAGCACGAGGTGCGCTGCCTGGCCATCGCTCCGTCCGGCCGTATTCTGGCGAGCGGCAGCGCCGATGATACGGTACGGCTCTGGAGCCTGCCCGAAGGCGAGCCCTTGAAGACTCTGGCCAGGCACACAGGCTGGATTAATTGCCTGGCCATTCCTGCCCACGGCCGCGTGCTCGCCAGTGCCGGCCGTGATGGGCGGATTTGCCTGTGGAGCCTGCCGGGCGGCAAGCCCCTGGCCAGGCTGCGCGGCCACACCCAGCCCATTTACTGTCTCGCCTTCACGCCCGGAGGCGGCATCCTGGCCAGCGGCAGCTCGGATGCCACCATTCGACTCTGGAGCGTTGCTCAGAAACGCCCCCTGGAAACTCTGGAAGGGCATGATGGCGGCATCGCCTGTCTGGCAGTCAGTCCGGACGGCGCCTACCTGGCCAGCGGCAGCGCCGACAGCACCGTGCGCTTGTGGCGGCTTCCCGAAGGCAAGCTGCTGCAAACCCTGGAAGGCCACCGCAACGTCGAACTGGACGGAGTGCTGTCGCTCGCCTTTAGTCCGGACGGCCGCGTGCTGGCCAGCGGCGGCACCGATGGCCGGGTCCTTCTGTGGAGCGCACCAAGCGGCCGGCTCAAGTGCACTCTGAAAGGCCACATCGGCCCGATCACCGCACTGGTCGTGACGCCGGACGGCAAATGGCTGGCCAGCGGCAGCACGGACCAGGCAATAGGGCTATGGCGCATGCCGAGCGGCAAGGCAGTGAAAATGCTCGGCGGCTTGACCGGCGAAAACAGTTGCCTGGTCTTGAGCGCGGATGGCGAGCTTCTGGCCTGCAGCAGTGGCGGCGGCCTGGGAACCGATCACACGGTGCGGCTGTGGCGCATGCCGCAAGGCAAGGCCCTGGCGACGCTGGAAGGTCACGCCCGTTACATCACCTGCCTGGCCATGAGTGCGCATGGCCGCTTGTTGGCAAGCGGCAGCGGGGACGGTACTATACGGCTTTGGAGTGCGGAACTGGAGCGCCTCACGCATTTGCCCGCAGCCCAGGCGAGCTTGAAGGATCTCGACTGGGTTCAGCGTGCCGCCCGGGACGGCCGGCTGCCTGCGAAAGCAAAACCGGCGCTGGCTTTCATCGAAGCCTTGCTGCGGCGACGGCGGCGGCTCGACATTTTCGTGGATGACGCCTTGCCGCACGTTATCGAGGTGGGTGAATTCGACATTGAAATTGTAGGCTGAGCGCATGAGCTTCGAACAGCAGCTGGACATCTACCTGCGGGCGCGCTTCACCCTGGTCGTGCTGGTCACCCCTGAGGAAGAACGCGTCCTGCACACGATCAAGACCGTGTGCGAGCGCACGAACCGGCCGTGCTTGACCTGGGACGTGGCCGATAATTTCCAGTGGCTCACCGCCGTGGACGGCGTCGTGCCCGCCGCCAAGGATCCCATCAACGCCCTGGAGCACATCGACAAGGCGCAGGACGACGCCGTCTATGTCCTCAAGGATTTCCACGATTGCTGGAACAACCTGCAGACCAAACGCAAACTGCGCAGCGTCGTGCAGCGGCTGAAATATACAAAAAAATCAATCCTGGCCATTTGTCCGTCCCACAAAATCCCCGCGGAATTGAAGGAAGAAGCGGTGGTCATCGACTTCCCCCACCCGACGGCCATAGAGCTGGAAGGCGTGCTCAACCGCATTGCCCGGGCGCCCGGCGTGAAAGTCAATTTGACCAAGCTGGGCCGGGAGAAGCTGGTGCAGGCTGCCCTGGGACTGACCGCCACGCAGGCGCAGCGGGTGTTCGCCCGCGCCGTCGTCACGGACGGCGTGCTGGATGACCGTGACATTTCCCTCGTGACCGAGGAGAAGAAGCAAATCATCCGCGAAAGCGAAGCGCTGGAGTACTACGAGGTCACGGAAAGCCCGGACGACGTGGGCGGTCTCGACATTTTGAAAGACTGGCTGCGCCTCCGCGAGCGCGCCTTTACGCAAGAGGCACGCGATTACGGCTTGCCTTCGCCCAAGGGGATAGCGCTCATCGGCATTCCTGGCACGGGAAAGAGCCTGACGGCCAAGATGATCGGCGCGTTGTGGCGGCTGCCGCTGCTGCGCCTGGATGTTGGTTCGCTGTTCGGCAGCCTGATCGGCGAATCGGAAGAGCGGGCGCGCCGCGCTCTCCAGGTGGCCGGCATGGTGGCGCCTTGCGTGGTGTGGATCGACGAGATGGAGAAGGCCCTGGCGCACGGCGGCCAGGACGCCGGCACCAGCACGCGCGTCTTCGGCTCCATCTTGACCTGGATGCAGGAGAAGACCGCGCCCTGCTTCGTGGTGGCGACCGCCAACGACATTTCCACCTTGCCTCCCGAGCTGCTGCGCAAGGGCCGTTTCGACGAAATCTTCTTCCTCGACCTGCCCACGCTGGCGGAACGCCGTGAGATTTTCACCGTGCATCTGCGCAAGCGCAAACGGTTGCCGCAAGATTTCGACGTCGGCCAGCTGGCGCGCGACACAGACGGCTACGTCGGCGCGGAGATCGAGCAGGCGATCATCGACGCCATGTACATCGGCTTCAACGCCGGCCGCGAATTCACCACGGCCGACATCGCCGCCGCGGTCAAGCGGCAGGTGCCGTTGTCGTCGTCGCAGCGCGAGGCCATCGACGGCCTGCGCGACTGGCTGCACTCGGGCCGGGCTCAATCGGCGTCCTTTCCAGAAAAAGAAGAGGCCTGAGGCATGGCCGGCCGGCTTGGTATTGATTTCGGCACCTCGAACACCGTCGTGGCCGTCTGGGATGAGACCCGGCAAGAGGGCGTGCCGCTGCACATTCCCGACTATGGCAAGCAGATTCAATACCGGCAAGGCGACAAGGTTGTCGAGGCGATCTCCGTCGTGCCGTCGTTGATTCATTATGCCGCCGACAACCGCCGCTGGCTGGGACAGCAGGTGCGGGCGCATAATCTCTATGAGTCGCCGCACACCTTTCGCTGGATGAAACGCTACATCGCCCGCCGCAGTCCCGTGAAGGTGAAGGTAAGCGGGTGGGAAATCTCACACTTACAGGCCGGCCAGGAATTCTTGACGGCAGTGTTGACCTTCGCCGCCGCGGAGCTGAAGCTTCGCGACGAAGAGGTTGCCTTCACGGCGCCCGTGGAAGCATTCGAGCATTATGAGGATTGGCTGACCGGCGTGGCCGAGGCGGCGGGACTGCCGCGCTTCCGTTTGCTGGACGAGCCCTCCGCCGCGGCGCTTGGTTACGGGGCCATCGTGCAACCGGGAGATGTTTACCTGGTTTTCGACTTCGGCGGCGGCACCCTGGATGTCGCCGTGGTGCTGATCGACGATGCATCCCAGCCGGGCCGGCGGCGCTGCCGCGTGCTAGGCAAGGCGGGCGCCGACCTAGGGGGCGCGACGTTCGATCAATGGCTGTTTGAAGATCTGCTGCGTCAAAATCAGCTTCGCGACGGCGATGACGTTGTCTTACGTCTGAGTCGGGCGCTCCTGGTCGAATGCGAACGTGCCAAGGAAGAGCTGTCCTTTCAAGAGGAGAGCCTCGTCCGCCTGGGCGACCCGGTGAGCAGCACCATCGTATCCGGCAAATTCACGCGCCGCGGCTTCGAAAATCTGCTCGATGAGCACCAGGCTTTCACGCACATGGATCAGACAGTGCGGCGGGCGCTGAACAACGCCCGCGAGCGCGGCTACGACGAGGAAAACGTCAAGGCGGTGCTACTGGTCGGCGGCACCAGCATGGTCCCCTCCGTGCAGCGGACCTTGCAACGGATATTCGGGCGCGAGCGCGTGCTGCTGAACCGCCCGCTCGATGCCGTCGCCCGCGGCGCCGCCGCCTTCGTCGCTGGCGTCGATTTCGACGATCACATTCAGCACGACTACGCGATCCGCTTCGTCGATCCCAAGAAGGGCGATTACGACTATCGGCCCATCGTAGCGCGGGGCACGCCATATCCCACGCGGGCGCCGGTGGCGCGGATCACAGTCAAGGCTTCCCATGAAGGCCAGACCCAGTTGGGGCTGGCTGTCTTCGAACTTGGAGAACGCCGCCACGGCACTGCGGGCCCGGTTGTGGAGCTGGTCTTCGATCCCGCCGGGGCCGCGCGCATCACGCGGGTTTCCCCGGAAGAGGAAGAACGCCGCTACTACTTCTGGGTCAATGAACAGAATCCCACCTTCCTGCACGCCGACCCGCCCGCTCAGGCGGCCGAGCCGCGTTTCGACGTCGAGTTCGGCATCGACGACAACAAACGACTCCTCATCACGGTCCGCGACCTAAAGACCCAGCAAGTCACGCTGCGCGATTATCCGGTCGTGAAGCTGACCTGAGTGAGCGGTGACGGCATAAAAAGCGTCCTCCTCACTTGGCAAACTGGCAAATTCATTGGCCGTCTTGGAACCAGCATTATGTTTTTTCGTTGCAAGCGGCGGCACACGTGCTCATCATGAAAGCCTTGCGCGGCATGTTTTGCATGTGCTGTGTGTTTCGGCACGATTGGAATCGTACCCCACAAGCGAAGGTGAGGCGGTTATGCGTGGCTCATTGATTGCGTTGCTGATTCTGGCGGTTACACCGGGCGCGGCCTGGACCAGGGAAGCGCCCACGCGCGGTCTGGATATCTACTTCATCGATACGGAAGGCGGCGCCGCCACGCTCCTGGTCAGCCCTGCCGGCGAATCCGTGCTCATCGACTGCGGCAACCCCGGCGCACGCGATGCCGACCGCATCCATCGCACGGCCCGGGAGGCCGGCCTCAAGGCGATCGATCACCTCATCATCACGCACTGGCATACGGACCACTACGGCAGCGTGGCCCGCCTCTCCGAGCTGATGCCCATCCGCCATTACTACGACCACGGCATACCGGCGAAACTGGATGAGGATCCCAAGAACTTTCCCCTGCTCATTCAGGCCTACAAGCAGGCGAGCCAGGGGAAATCGAAAACCTTGAAGGCCGGCGACGAGGTCCCGCTCAAGCAGGTTGAAGGCGGACCGCCGCTGCGCATCCTGTGCCTGTGCGGCTCCGGCGAAGTGATTCCGGATAAACCGGGCGCCCCCGAAAACCCCATCGCCAAAGAGCATACTCCGCAGCCTGCCGACCCGACCGACAATGCCCGCAGCCTCGGTTTCCTGATCGGCTACGGCGATTTTCGTTTTCTCGACCTCGGCGATTTGACCTGGAACATCGAAGTCAAGCTCGTCTCGCCTTCGGACAAGATCGGTCTGGTGGACGTTTACCAATCAACGCATCACGGCCTGGACATCAGCAACAACCCGGTCATATTGAAAACCGTGCAGCCGCGCGTGGCGATTTTCAACAACGGCCCACGCAAGGGAGGGCATGCCAGCGTCATGGGCACGCTCCGCCGCTTGCCGGAGACGCCGGTGATTTACCAGATGCACCGCAACCTGCTGGCCAGCGCTCAGGAGAATACCGATCCGGAGTTCATCGCCAACCACGAGGACGAGAAGAAGTGCCGCGGGGAGGGGATCAAGCTGTCCGTGGCGTCCGACAGCAAAAGCTACACGGTTAGTGTCGCCGGCAAGGATAACCCCCGACGCTTTGAGACGCGCAAGAGGTGACCGTAGCGCTGACATGGCGGCGCTCGAAGGGAAGCAAGCCGGAGGGACGACCGTAAAAACGGCCGGGCACGTGGAATGATGGCTAGGCTCTGCTTGGCGATTGTGCGGCGCTTGCCGAAGTTCCTGAATCAAGGACGGGTATGGGCATCCGCTTATTAGAGCTGCGCGACTGTTTCCTCTCGTGACCGCCTCTTGACGGGATCCCCGGCAGTGCCGCGCGCGAGCTTTTCTGCCTCGCCTTCGTTCGCGATATCCCGCCGAATCAGCTCGTGCTGGCCGGGTTTGGCCAGCTCCATCGCGTCCCACTCGCTCTGCTCGCAGACCGCATTCATGCCGTTCGGGTTCCCGCGGACGGCCATCTTGTAAACGACCCACAGCAACTTCTTCATCTTGACCTCCGAGCGAATGGGAGCACTCTTGTTGTATCGACCTATCGTATCACAAACCGGCAGCCAATCGCGCGGAATGCTTAGCAAGGCCGGGCGCCCCGTCACGTTGCAGCGGTTGGGAGATCGGTCATGGGCTTCCCCGCAAGTCGAATGCCCAGGTGAGCCATAACGAGAGGCCAAATGCCAGTTGCATCCCGATCCGCAGCGACGTGCGCCACATGCCGCCAATTACGATCCAGTTGGCGTCCACGAGCACTCTCTGCACTTCCGCACCCACGATCTTTCGTGGATTGATGAAGCCGAAAGTGACCATGCGCAGGGCCGGAGACATCCACGATTTCAGCCAGGATTCGGCCTTATCCAGATCCGCCTCCAAAGCGGTGCGATCGAAATCTCCCACGCTGAAAATAGCCCGGCAATCCAGGAGAAACATTAGCCCACCCGAAAGGGTGACAGCCACCAGGGGCAACCAGGCCCCCCGTAGCTCCTCGAAAGTCACTTTGGCCGGGGCCCACACTAAACGGATGGCCAGGGAATTACCCAGCATGAGCGCAAATGCCAACCCGATAGCAAGCAGCATCGGCCAACCCAGGAAAATGGTCCGGTGCTGCTTCGCTAACTCCAATAACTTCGGCCACCGGCTCGGAGAGGCGACGACGAGGCCGACAATGGCCCGATACATGCGGATGCGAATTCCGATACTCACGAAAAAAGCCAGGATTAGATAGTAGTTAAACACATCAATCAAGTTGAGCGTGTCGAACCAGGTAAGCCAACTCATGGATTCTTGCGATTCCTTCTTGGTTAATTTGATGGAATGAAACGTAGCGTTTGGCTGGGTTTGGCCAAAGGATGCCTGTCAACAAAGTTGCACTCTATGGCATTTTTGCAAAAATTTGCCGAATTCTTGCCGGGTAGGCGTCATTTTCGTGGGTACTTTTCTAGGCGGCGATCGCCCAGAATGCATCCCACTGGCTGGCATCGCTGCGATACAGGGCTCTGAGGTGAGCCACGGCATCTGATCCTTCTTCGCCCCAGC
>Ga0185299_10000509_pt1 | contig 102367 bp, 88 predicted proteins | sample PaiPotPPA55metaG_FD_128002 | JGI IMG/M metagenome (GOLD analysis project Ga0185299, IMG submission 128002) | Iron sulfur acid spring bacterial and archeal communities from Banff, Canada, to study Microbial Dark Matter (Phase II) - Paint Pots PPA... ... | reverse complement strand
TCGTCCAGCACCAGGAAGTTGGGAGGATTATAGAGCATGCGCGCCATCGCGAGCCGCGATTTTTCGCCGCCCGACAGCGCCCCGATGCGCTTCTCGACATCGTCGCCCGAGAATTGGAACGCGCCGGCCAGCGTCCGGAGAGAGCCGATGCCGTCTTGCGGGAAATCCCTCTGCAATTGCTCGATGATGGTCAGATCCGGATCCAGCACATCCAGCGCCTGCTGCGCGAAGTAGCCCATGGTCAGGCTTGCGCCCAGCGTAACGCTACCCGCATCGGGTTCGCTCGCCCCGGCGATCATTTTCAGCAGCGTGGTCTTGCCCGCGCCGTTCCGTCCCATCACGGCCCACCGTTCACCCCGCCGGATGGTGAGATTGAATCCCCGGTAAATCGTCTGCGATCCGTAGCTCTTGTGCAGATCTTCGATGACCGCAACCTGGTCACCCGAGCGCGGCGGGACGCGGAACTCGAACTTCACCACTTGCCGTTTCCGGGGAAGCTCGACCTTTTCGATCTTATCCAGCGCCTTGATGCGGCTCTGCACTTGGGCGGCCTTGGCCGCGTGCGTCCGGAAGCGGTCGATAAAACGCTGCTCCTTGGCCAGCATGGCCTGCTGCCGCGTGAAGGCCGCTTGCAGGTTGGCGTCTTGGATCGCGCGTTCGCGTTCGTAGAAATCGTAGTTGCCGGAGTAGGTGATGATCTCACCCGCATTAATCTCGGCGATCCGCGAGACGATGCGGTTCATGAACTCGCGGTCGTGCGAGGTCATCAGCAACGCTCCCGGGTACGACTTGAGAAAATCCTCCAGCCAGATGATCGATTCGATGTCGAGATGATTCGTTGGCTCATCCATCAACAAAACGTCCGGCCGCCCCAGTAGCACGCGGGCCAGCGCCACGCGCATCTTCCAGCCGCCTGACAAGGCACCGACGTCGCCATCAATCTGGTTATCAGTGAACCCCAGCCCATGCAGAACCTCGCGGGCTTGCGCCTCGAGCGAGTATCCGCCCAGATGCTCGTACTCTTCCTGCACCTCGCCGAAGCGCGCCAGGATCTGGTCCATCTCGCCCACGCGCGCGGAATCTTCGAGGCCCTTCTGCAAATCCTCCAGCTCGTGGTGCAGATCGCCAATCCGTCCGCTCCCGGCGATCGCCTCATCCAGCACCGGCCGCCCGCTCATCTCCTCCACATCCTGGCGGAAATACCCGATGGTCAGCCTCTTCGGAACGGAGACCTCGCCGTCGTCAGGTTCTTCCTCACCAACCACCATGCGAAAGAGCGTGGCCTTGCCCGAGCCATTGGGGCCGACCAGTCCCACCTTCTCTCCGGGGTTCAACTGAAAGGAGGCGTCCACGAAGATGAGCTGCTTGCCGTACTGCTTGTTTATATTCGAGAAAGAAATCATCCGCCGCTAATACCAACCTAACAGAGCCGGTCACGCTCTCCCCCGCAGCCGTGCGATCTCTCGGCGATCGCGCTTCGACGGCTTGCCCTCTCGCGTTGTTTCGACCGGCGGCATCGCTTTCCGCTCTTCTGCCAACTTGACTCGCAACTCCCGGCTGGCTTCCGTTTCGCGATAGAGCTTCTGCGCCACCGGCGCCGGACCGCGCATCTCACTCAGCGCCAAGACCTCGATCTGAAACTCGCCGCTGGGGTTCTTTACTCGCAACAGGTCGCCGACCCGGACCTCGCGCGCCGCCTTGGCTGGTTGTCCGTTGGAGTCGATCCTGCCGAGTTCGCAGGCCCGCCCGGCGAGTGAGCGCGTCTTGAAGAATCGCGCGGCCCAGAGCCACTTGTCCATTCGTACGCCAGTCATGATCCCATTTATACTCGCTATTCATTCTACTTGACAATATAAAGTACTTCGCATAAACTAGTTCTCGGTGCAACGCCTGATCAAAGGTTTTGCAGCTTTGGCCGCGCTCGCTTTTGCCGGAACGGCCGTGCTGGTGGCTTTACTTTGGCGGGAACATGGAACCGAAATCACGCTTCCTGCACCCACCGGCCACTTTGCGGTCGGCCGCACGACCTATGCCTGGGTCAACGATGCGCAAATCGACGACCTGGCGCAATCTCCAGCAGTGAAAAGGGAAATCTTGGCTTGGATCTGGTACCCAGCAGCACGCTTTCCATCTGCTACGCCGGTGGACTATCTGCCCGCTCCCTGGCGCGTGGCAGAAGCGCGTTCCTTAGGCGTATTGATGAGATTTCTTACGAGAGATTCTTCGATGGTGCGCGCCCATAGCTCATCCGATCCGGGCATCTCGTCGGAGCAGCAGTCCTACCCGGTTGTGATTATGAGGGCTGGTGGAGGAGCTTTGACCACCGACTTCACTACCCTCGCCGAGGACCTCGCGAGTCACGGATACTTCGTCGTCGGCTTCGATGCGCCTTACAGAACCAGAGTTGTGGTCTTCCCGGATGGACGAGTAGTCCAACGGACGTCCGCGGAAAATCCCGAAACCCTGCCCTCAGCCGACCAGGTTCGGCTGATAAACAAGCTCCTGCCCATGTGGACCGGCGATACACAGTTTGTGGTTGACCAATTGGGCCGTCTCAACGCCGCCGATCCGTCGGGCAGGTTCACCGGACGGTTGGACATGCGCCGAATCGGAATGTTCGGGCATTCCTTTGGTGGTGCGACGGCATTGCAATTCTGCCATGACGATTCCCGTTGCAAAGCAGGAATCGATATTGACGGCGCCCCCGAGGGCAGCGTCGTCAGGGAAACTCTGACTCAGCCCTTCCTGTTCCTGTTGAGCGATCACGGCGACCTCTCGGCTGCAGAGCCTCGCTCAGTGATGGCCGGCATTGAATCCATATACGACCGCCTCCCGAATGGGAGACTACTTCTGTTCATTCGCGGAGCGAATCATTTCAGTTTCAGCGATCAGATTCTCTTGAAAAGCCACTACCTCGTTGGGTTGCTGCAACTCTTGCAAGGGGGACTTGACGCGCGCCGTGGCCTCAAAATCACCACCGCCTACGTGCATACGTTCTTCGACGTGTATCTGAAGGGCGCGCCAGCCAGCCTCTTGGACAACCTGCGTCAAACCTGTCCCGAGGTGGTTTCGCCGGCCAACTAAAAAGGAGGTGTAGGCAATCACGTTAGCGTTTCGCAGTGAGATCTAAAGCAAAAGAGGGATCGTTGGCCGTCCCCGTAATTACAAATGGCACCACGGTGATCGATTTCTTCTTCAGGAACGGACTCATCGCTCTTAATACTAAGGACTTGAAGCCTGACTTCGTATCCGCCAGCTTTCCGCTGGTATGCAGGACGCCTCGCAGATTTAGTTTCTTATCGATGAGATTGTAGGTGCCCTCGATTTCCGCAAGCGTCCCGGGTTCAGTGAACGAGGCCTTGGAAAGCTTCGCAATTCCTCCATTCGCCGAAATGTGGCCCTTTAGATTCGAAAGCACAATCGTCGTATCCGCTTCCTCCTGGTGCTTGGTCTCTCCGCGCGCACTTTCGGCGAGCCGGTTTACTGGCACCTGGATTTGAGCGTCGGTGAAGTGGCCACCAATTCCGAATTCACCATCCAGGCGGAGGCGTCTTAAGAATGCCTGTGGCCCGGGCGGCAACTCCACCTTCGTCCGCAACCGCACATTACCAATTTCCGCGGGTTGGGCGGAGCCCGTGAAGAGGCGTAGCAGGTCCTCAACGCGACCTTGAGGGACACTCACGGTGAGCATCACCGTTTTTCCGTGCTGGCCCGCTTGGCCTTTTACGTCGCCTTCGGAAATCACGGTGGTTCTCCCGAAATGCGATTCTACGCGGGTGAGATAAGTGTCTCCGTTGGTCCCATCCACTACAGCATGAAAGTTCGACGCCAAGTGATCCGGATGCTTGCTACCGGAGACAGCGAAGTCGGGCACGTCCACGTTCCCTTCGGCGTCGATATGGCCGAGCGTGCCGCTGAATTTCCCTTGGGAGGACAAAGTTCCTGCGATGCCTTCGAACACTCCGAGCTTGACGTGCTCATAGGTGTACGAGCCTGAAAGTTGAGTGCTCGCGGGATCGTCGTCGTTCCACGGACCGAACCGTCCATCTGAGCGGATCTCACCGGGCGGCTCGGTGTTGTTGAACCGTGCGTGGTAGGTGACCGGGTCGTTCTCGGCTACGTGATCCAAGGTCAAATGGTCGATTTTGAGAACGAACCGGTCCTCCGTCGGATCTTTTGTCAGGAATTCCACCACGGCGTTGTCGGTTGTGATTTCGCCAATGGTCAGAGTCTTGCCCGAGACGCTGTTGGTGAGGGGGAAAGTTTCTTGCGTGGCATTGGGATTCTTCGGAGGCACCCTTATATGCAATCCCGCGACCTGAACATAATTTATAAGCTTGGTGATTCTGAACAAGCCAGTGTAACCGGTGCGAAGGATCAGCGTGTCCACCGTGATCAGCGGCGGCAGATCTTTACGTTTACGGTGCAGGAATTCGATGCCCTCGGCCACGCACCCCGGCGGAAAGTAGGTTCCTCGGAATTTGCGGACCTGCACTTGCCTGGCGAAGCGATCCTGTAGCGTCTTTGTAACAGCCGCTTGGGTGAAGGGCCAATTCAAAACCAGCAGAATGGTCGCCACCACTGCCCATACCGCCACGACAGCCGCGCTTACTAAGATCCAGCGCCGGCCCGCCGTCTTCGTTGACCCAGTCGCGGAACTCATTTCACGAACTTCATCAAATAATAATCAGGGGCAGCCGATCGCTCGACCGCTTGCATGTGTGATGCGGACCCGGAGTTAGTGTTACTTGTCGTTTGCCACTATGCGCTCAGTTGGCAACGCCTGTTAATGGGCCTTCGCCTTCACCGCCTTCCGGCATCGGTCATTGGTGAAGATGTCTCGCGAGTAGCTCTCGGTGAGTCTTACCTGTTTTCCCTCCGGGCGTGTAACCCAGATGTGCTTGTCGTCATAGCTGATCGGGACGGTCTGGCCGGGCGCGGTCCAGACATCCCATCCGTGGTGGACCTTCGCTAAGTAGTTCTTCGATCCGTCCGTCCAGTTGAGAACCCGGGCCCTTTGATAGGCGACCAGGACCTTATTGTCCGCCGCAAAGCAGTAATAGTAGTCGCTCGTTCCGAAGAAGCAATTCGTGCAGGGCAGTTCAGCGTGATCGAGCAACTGCGCTTGCGACTGCTGCCGTTCGGCTGCCGCTCCGAAACAGGCTGGCGCGGCCAGCGAGGCAGCTACACAAACTGACGCTCGGATAAGGGAGCTTGCGGAATAATACCATTTCATCGTTCCAATGGTACCCTGTTGCCGCGCGGCACACATTTGGCGCACTACCGAATCCCGCGGCTATGGGGAACAGGTCCCCTAATATGGCATCGCGCGGTTGGTGGCCTTACGGCCGGCTTCTGCGGTCTTCTCACCGGATCCGATCATGAAACCCGCCTTGATGTCGTCGGCCGTGTGGTTGGGCGTGATCCCGATCCATGCCAGCTTGTGCAACTTGGCGGCGGAAAAAATCCGCGCTTCGGCCGCTAGGAGTCTGGGGTCGCCACTCTTGACTCCGAGCGATAGCGCCATGTCGCCGGGGCCGCCTTCGCCGAAACCGATGCCCGGAACCTTCAAGGTCTCTTCGACGTTCGCCAGCGCAATCTTGTCCTCGATCTTGACGCCCAGCAGCAGTTCGCCGTTCGGGTTGAGCGGCCACGGATCCGCCTTCTGCATGTACTCTTCCGTCGACACGCCCCAAACCTTGGCTGCCATTGACGCTCCGTGAGCGCCGCGCGTCCCTTCCTTGAGTCCTGCCTGCCCGACGCCCTGTTCGCGATTAGGATAGCGTACTGCTTCCACCAGCGCCCGCACCGCGCCAGGCGTGTCAGCATGCACCAGAAGAATCCCATGGACGCCGGTGGCCAGCACTTGTTCGAACATCCAGGAATTCGCGCGCACTGTGGCTTCATCGGTGCCTCGGGCGGCAACATTCACAATGACGGCCGGAGTCCGATGCCCCGTCCGTGTGGGCCCGCCGGCCACCAGCCCTTGCATGTACGCAGCTAAACCCGCGATATCGTACGGCGCGGCTTCCATGTCATAGCTGATGTAATCGGCAAACGTTTGGGCGTCTTGTTTGCCCTGCTCAAAAGTGCCGGCCGTGCCCGAGTGTGACCCGGCGTAGTAGATCGGTTGGCCCTGTTCCAGCAGTTCAATCGCGCGATTGATCCGCTTTGGCTTCGGCGTTTGGGCGACGGTTACGGTCACCCCGAATATCACGCACAAACTTGCGACAACACCAAATAGTTTCATTCCAGCGCTCCTTCTATGCTTGTGGGTTAGTATACACCCAAGCAACGAGCGCTAAGTCTTCAGCTCCCCCGGCTCCCACTCGGCCACCAGCGCCTGCGAAGCACCCCGGGGGGGTCATGGAAGCTCATACCGGGCATCGGCCCGACTTGGAATTCGGCCAATTCCTCCAACGCCGTTTCCGGCCAATCGGCGGGGATCATATTTCGTCAATCGCGTGACCGTATGAACTCCTGTGAGCTAGTCGCAGCGAGCGAGTTGAGTACTGCATTCTTCGACTGTTCCAGGTCGGGCAGCCGAAGTACTGTTTTCGGCTTGCGCCGTTTCGTTGTCTTCGGCCGATTCGCCATACTGGCGGCCTCCTATCCCGTGGGGCTCAGTATGTCTCTACGAAGTGGCTAGAGCGGATCCGATGATCGCCCTCCGTCACGAGTGATGCAGTGAGGCGGCGACAGAGGGAAAGGTTCTCTCGGAGCACGCGATAAGACAGTGCGTCAAGGATGCGGCGACGGACTCGGCGTTGGGCGCGGAGAACATCGTCCAGTGGGCGCCGGCGGTTTCAACAATGGATAGAGCGCCCGCGTGTTTGTGCCAGATCGCCTGGGGAGACGGAAGGCCGGGTTCCCGCTCCACCGGAGTGAAGAGCGTCAGTTCCCCCGGATAAAACCCGGGCCGATACCGCGCCGATGCGATCAGCGCGCTAGCCTCCACCTTGAGAACACGGGTGGGCGCGGACTTCAAAAAGCCTCGCAGTCTCACGCAGGCGCGGCAGCCCATTTTCCAGACCGCCGCCGGCCAAGTCTGAATGGGCGCCGTGATCACATCAGCGGCGAACTGCACCACTCGCCGGCGCACAATGGAGAGCCACGAACGTAACGGCCATCGTAGCGGGCTCATCATAGTATCGAAAAGGCCGACCAGGGCTACTTCGTCTCCCGAATCCCGAAGCCGCCGCGCCATTTCGAAGGCTACGAGCCCTCCGAAGGAATAGCCGCACAGGTTGTACGGACCGTCGGGTTGCCGCGCTTTTACCTCTCTCAAGTATTCGGCCGCCATAGCCTCCACGGTTGCGTGCGGCGGATCCTTGCCTGCCAGACCACGTGCCTGGATACCGATAACCGGTCCCGGGTAGGTCATTCGTCGGGTCATCGGGAAGAGTCCCGCGACATTCCCGCCGAGGCCATGGATGATGAAGACCGGCGCTGAGCCGTCGCCCGGTTTCAGCGCAACCAGCGGGACGTAACGGGTGGTGCGGTGCTCTTTCACGGCCTCGCATAGTCTGGCGAACTTCGGCGCCTCCGTGATCAGAGTCAATGAAAGCTCTAGGCCTAGGGCCCGCTCGAGGTCGAGTATAAACTTGATCGCTTTTAGCGAATCGCCGCCGACGTCGAAGAAGTCGTCCTCCGGGCCGCCAACGGGCATTTGCAATACTTCTTGCCAGACTCGTGCCACCGTCTGCGCGATGCAATCGCCGCCCGCCGGACCGGCTTCGGCCGCAGCGGCGACATTGGCGCGTTCGTTTTGGACGTTGACCGAATCCAGGGCCATGAGCGCGCGCGGGTCCGGCTTAGAACTGGGCAGTCGGGGAATCTTGTGGGTCAGATAGAGGCGTCCTGGCCGCATGGACGGGGGCGCTGAGCGCATCAACTCTTTCAGATCGTCGAGCATCCCGGCAGGCGCCCCATCGCGAAGGCTCACATAGGCGACGAGGCTCACCTCGCCGTCAGCGCTGTTCGTTTTGATCGCAGGCCTCGCCAGGGCGGCGACATCGCGCACGAGGGGGTGCCGGCGAAGGACGGCTTCCACACCGTCGAGATCGACGCGGGCGCCCCGAATTTTGACCTGCCTGTCCTTGCGGCCGATCCGCTCCAGCAGCCCGTCAGGCCTTTGGCGCACGAGATCTCCCGTCCGGAAAAGTCGACCAGGGGGCGCGCCGTTGCTTTCAATGCTGCCGGGGGCGCAGCGCCCATCGACCCAAAGTCCCAATGCCACGTAAGGACTTGCGACGACCAGCTCTCCGACCTCGCCCGGCGGCGTGTTGCGTCCATACTCGTCGATCAACGCCAGGCGGTTGCCTGGAAGCGGATAGCCGATGGGAATTCGCGCGTCGTCAGCGCGGCAGGAATCATCGACGAACCACTGCATCATCGGCGCTTCAGTGGCGGCATAAATCAACTGGATTGCCGGCTCCGGCCCGAGCCAGGCGCGCAGCAGATCGATGTCACTCCACAGTGTGGTGTCTCCACCGACGCGAACCAGTCGAAGGGCATCGCCCGCCTGCTCACCACCGTACGCGATCACCGATCTCAACAGAGCCGGGAACGAGAACAAGATTGTGATGCCCTCTGCGCGGATGACATTCAAAATCTCTCGCGCGCCGGTGCGTTGCGGATTGAGGAGGTGAACGCTGGCGCCCGCGAGCAGCGCGGTTATGGTGTCTCGCACGCCGACTATGGTGGAAAGCGAGGCCAGGGTCAGAAACCTGTCTTCCGCGTTGACATGCGCGGCGTTTGTGGACTGAGCGACACGCTGCAAAAGATTCCGCTGACTATTGACGATGCCCTTCGGCTGGCCGGTACTCCCGGAGGTAAACACCACGCATGCAGGCTGGTCCATGCCGAGTTCGGTGGGTCGCCAGCCCTTTCGCGCAGCTTGAGGCAAACGGGTCAGATGGATGACGCGCGTCGTTAGCGCGCCGGTAGCGACGCCTCTAAGGACATCCTCTCGTGTAATGATCAAGGCTGGCCGCGCATCCTGCAAGACCTGGGCCAACCAGTTGCTTGGATAGTGAGGATCCAGGGCAACAAAGGGACGTCCGGCCGCCAGGCAAGCCAGTATGGCGAGGGGAAACATCGAACACGTCGGCAGCAGTATGCCGATGAGGTCTCCGGGCCTGGTTTCTGCCGCAATAGCTTCGGCCAGTCCGGAGAGGCCATCCCACAATTCCTCAAAAGAGAGAGAGGTGTCTGAATCCGTGACCGCGATACGGTTTCGGTGCCGGCGCGCCACGCGCTCAAGGTGCTCGATGATCGGCCTATCTAGATCTTCGTCGCGAAACCTGGTGAAAATCCGGCCGGCTGGGCCGTTCCAGTCCAACGGATGCTTACCATCCTCAAGCCACTCTAGGCTCTTGAACTCAGCCGCGGCTGCGTAAGCAGGGCTCGCTTCGTTTCGCCCCGCACTCCGCGCGGAACTGCCGCGCGCGTCACCCTCAACTGCGACCGAAGCCAACCTCGAACTCTCCCGCGATATAGTCGAACGTCGAATGACGCCGCCGCGTCGGCGACTCGGTTCTTCAGGACGGCCCATCTGACCACTCCCCTGAACCACCTACGTTCCCAACCCTTCGATTGTTCCAGATAACCTTTGGAACGAAACACCTCATCAGGACCGCAACGCTCCGATATGGTTCAAAGATCAGAAAGGCTATTGCTATCGCTGGTTAAGTCTTATCGTGCCACCGGCGCTGCCTCGAACGCCGTTTCTAGGTCCCTTCGACAGTAACTACACGTCTAAGTGGATTTCGGCTTCACACGGAATTCTGCGTCTGGTTCGGGCAGAGCTGGAGCTTCTCCGCAGACCGGGATAAAGCGGGGCGCTAATCCCGCCGATATCATCCAGCAGATGCGGACTGTTGTCTGTTTCTTGATCTGCACAATCGGGTGCCGGGCGCAGCGGCCTGAGGACCAAGTCCTCGCCGTATACAGGCAGATGGAGAAGGCCGAGCAAAGCGGCGACGCGAACACCTGGGTCGGGTTGTGGTCCCGCGAATCGGCGTCAAACGCGGAAAAGATGCGGCCCTATCTGCGCCCGCGGCCGAATGCGCACTACACCTCGTCCAAGGTTTTCGTGCAGGGGGGCGAGGCGGCGTTGCTTGGACAAATCAGCGAGGAGCAATTCGTGGGTATGCGCTTGATCAAGGAAGACGGGCTCTGGAAGATCAAGGACCAGATCTGGAGCGATAAGCCGTACCACGCGGGCTCGGTTTATGCCATGATTCCGCCGCCCGCCGGAGCCTTCGAGCGCGCCGGGGCTCCGTGGCAGAACGTCGCGACGGCATTCGATAAGGCGGATGGGGCCAAGCGCGGCTGGCAGGTGCGGGCAACCTACGATGAGTCGTTTTTGTATATTCGGATCGAATTGTCGACGCCGATCCCTGCGCCCGGCAGCCAGGCGGAGAAGCCGCCCATGGGATGGCCGGTGATGAAAGTCGGCGTTTCCGGCGTTGGCGAGTTCGTGTTGCACGCCACAGCGAACATCGGAGACCAGGCGACGTTCGATGAGAGTGGCCGCGCCAACAGTCATCGGCATTACGTGGAGTATTGGCTTATGCTAGAGCGCGCCGACCAGATGATCTTCCAGGCGTGGGCAGGCTTACATCCCGATCCGTTGGTTCAGGCCGGAGAACACTTCTTCGACGTGCGCGTTCCACTGCGGACGATGGGCGTCGCGGATGCGAGGCACACGAAAATCACGATCGGCGACGCGCAGTGGCCGAAGAGCGCGATTTTCAGCCTTGAAGTGCAGCAATACCGATAGGGATCGAATCCCGTAGTTTAGAATTCTATTGGCGAAGTCGGCATCACGTCGCCCCGCCGCAAAACGCCCCACTCGTAGAAGTGGTTCCCGCCAATTGTCCCGAGGTCCGGTTGTGGGAGTTTCAGCACTTGGCCGCAACGTTGGCATCCCCTGGAAGTGACCCATGCTGCGATCCGCTGGCGACTAACTCCTGAATAACGGCGCATCCGGAAATTATCCGAGTCGCTTCCACGACGGCGCGCGCCATAACATCACAGACTTCACAAATCTCCATTTCCTTCCACCTGAATCAATTGCGCTGCGCGATCCTTTCGGCCGCACATACCGTCCGCTACGCTTGTCTTGATGGCGGTCTACAAAAAGTGCCGCCTTCCACACCCTGCAATAGCGAGATTACAAAACGAACCCAAGCACAGCGCTATCAAACCGCCCACACGCTGGGTTCCGTTGTACAATCGCGGAATCAATCTGTCCTGATAAATAAGTATCCTCGGTAATGCGCTAGAGCAGGTGAGAGAGAGGTTTTGTTATGCGGATGAAGTGCTGGAGCCGCTTCTCGCAGTCGATTCCGTGCCTGCTGTTCTATGTCCTGGTGCTGGCAACCGCCGGAAATGTCTCGCGTGCTCAGGAACAGTCTGACAGCGGCGCGCTGGCCGAAAGAGTTCGTTCATTCAACCAAGAGTTGGATCGCTTGCTCTCATCCAGCCCTGCGTCCGTCTCCAGCATCTTGGTGGAGCGTGCCGCCCGAATGTTCCAACTCATGGGATCAGATCCCCGGGCAGCAATACGTCTATCGTTATCAGCGGCACAAGCAGCGCATTTGTCGATGGTCTCGCCGGATGCCAAGGGCTCGATCGAATCCCAAGGGGAGTGGCAAGGCGGTTTGACAGTGGTGGTCGAGGATGATTTTTCGCGCGGCACAAGCCGCCAGCGGTATTGGATCGAAACTGGCGTAGATCGGGTCGAAGTCTATTTTGCGGATCATGCGAACGGTCTGAGCTCGGGGCATGCCGTGAGTGTTCGTGGCATCCGGCTCGGAAAGAGGATAGCGGCGGACTTGACCAGTATCTCACCGGATGCGGCAGCCAACTCCACTTGCGGACCAATAGGGGAAGAGAAAACCGCGGTTTTGATGTTGGAGTTTCCCAGTGTTCCGTTTCCGTATTCGGTGGTTACGCCGAGCGAACTTCACGACATATATTTCTCCAGCAGCAAACCGTCCTTGGATGGTTACCTGCGCGAAGCTTCCTACGGCAAAACCTTTGCCACCGGCGATGTGTTTGGCCCCTTCATGCTCGACCAGAATTACGATTACGCTACGCAGCAGCCCGATGGACTGTTTGCAGCCATCCGCGCCGTGGATCCCACTCTGGACCTGACCATCTACAACCACTTGGTCTTGATCTGGCCAGCGCCGGAAGTTAGCGGCTGGGGCGGAGTGGGCGAGCTTTCCTGCGAGCACTTGAGCACTCCCAGCAGAGGAGATTTTATAGGTACGTACGTCATCCTGGCTGTCGGGACGCCTCAACCGTATCCCGTCGCGTTAGCCGCGCACGAGGCCGGACACAACCTGGGCCTTAATCACGCCTCTTCGCTGGACTACGCTCCGCTCACCTTGGGGCCGCCGGGCGTGGACGGGGTCCATCAGGAATACGGAGACCCTTTCTCTATCATGGGAGGCGGCGGAGAAGGCGAAGCTTTTCTTGCCCACTTCAATGCGCCGCACAAAGCCCAGCTCGGTTGGCTCGACCCGGCCAGCGTCCTGAATGTTGAGAGCGCCGGCACGTTTCTCTTGCAGCCGTTTGAGAATCCCACCGGAGTGCGAGCGCTTCGGATACGCCGCAGCCCGAGCGCGGATCAATGGCTATGGTTGGAATACCGCCAGCCAATCGGGTATGATGCGGCGCTGGCCGGAGTTGGCGACCAGCAATTTTCCGGAGCGCTGATTCATTATGAGGACCAAGCGCTAATCCAGCCCAGCCCATACCACACCTTTCTGCTCGATTTCACGCCCAACACGCCGCATGTTTTCTCGGATGCCGGGCTGGCGGCCGGCCAGGCATGGTCGGATCCTTATAGCTCCCTTACGATCGGCGTTACTAGCGCTGGTCCTTCCGGTCTGGGAGTAGCCGTTACGTACAGCCCCCCGTGCGCCACTCTGAACCCCACCAGCCACAGCCACGGTCCTGGTGCGGAGACGGGCACCTTTGCGATTACCGCCGCGGCTACGTGTAGCTGGACGGCTACCAGCGACGCGAGTTGGATCACGATCACAGGACCGCAGAGCGGGACGGGATCCGGCACCGTAAGCTATGCGGTGTCAGCCAACAGCATACCGACACGGATCGGCACGCCGACCGTTCGCACCGGCTCGATTCTCGCTGGTTTTCAGACCTTCACGATCACGCAGGCCTCGTCGATCGCCGACCAGCCGCCATCGCTCGATTGGGTGTCGCCAAATTCCGGCGCCGGTAACAGCCAGACCTTCACTTTTGCTGCTTCCGATCCCAATGGCGCGGCGAACCTGCGTAGCATCGATGTGGACTTCGTTCGATTCGGCAGTAACATGTTTATCTGCCAGGTTTCGTACGTCATAGGTTCCTTCACTGAGGCCAACGGAGCGTTTGCAGCAGCGGGATCTCTCTTTCTCTTGAACGACGATCAGAAAACCGTCACCGGCCCCTACACGGTGGGCGCGAACAACGTGGCGCTGCAAAACAGTCAATGTGGGGTAGATGTTTCTGGCGTGACGGTCACCTCTTCCGGAAACTCCATGGAGATCGCCTTTCCGATGGTCTTTTTCGGTTCGGGGACGTGGTCTATCCAGGTCAATTTGTACAACTACAGCAAAATCGACGTTGGTGGAATCGAGGGAAGCTGGACTGTACCCGAGAGCGGCTGCTCGTTTTCGCTCGGCCCAGCCGGCGCCAGCGTGGGAAAGAATGGAACGGCGGGAACCATCGCCGTCGCAGCGGGCTCCGGTTGCCCCTGGCTGGCTAGCACCAGTGCGCTTTGGATCAAGATCACATCTGCCGTAAGCGGGGTTGGCGAAGGCGCGATCAGCTACACGATTGCTGCCAATACAACGTCGGCCGCGCGCACTGGAGCCATCACCATCGCCGGACAGACCTTCGCCGTAACGCAGTCGGCGGCGACTGGTCTCCCGCCTGTGGTTAACGGAGTTGTCAACGCCGCCAGCTCAGGGCCGGGTATCGCCTCCGCAACATGGATCACCATTTATGGAACGAATCTGGCGCCGGCGACGCAGACCTGGAGCACATCGGATTTCGAGGGAAACCTGTTGCCCACCCAGCTCGGCGGCGTTTCCGTCGCCATCGGCAATCAACCCGCCTACGTCTACTACATCAGCCCCACTCAGATTAACGTGCTGGCGCCCGACTACCTGGCAGAAACAGTTTCAGTGGAAGTGGATACGCCCGACGGAAGAAGCAACGCGGTTACCGTCCCGAAGACGGAGTTCTCGCCGGCGCTGTTCCTGTTTAGCCAGGGAGGAGGAAAGTATGCGGCGGCTGTGCACGCGGACGGCGCATATGTGGCGCCCGGGGGTCTGATTCCTGGAGTAACCAGCAGGCCAGCCAGTCCCGGTGAAGTCATCTCGCTGTTCGGTACCGGATTTGGAGCCACGAATCCAACCAGTCCGTCGGCGGAGCTTGTTAGCCAGCCAGCCGTTTTGATCGCGCCAGCGTCGATCCAAATCGGTGGCGCCGTCGCGGAGACGAGTTTCGCCGGGTTGGTTTCTTCGGGACTCTACCAGTTCAACGTCACGGTGCCGAACCTGGCAGATGGCGATCAGCTGGTGGTGATCCAGATTGGCGGATTTCAGAGCCAAGGCAACACATACATCCCAGTGGGACATTAGGCGCTACGCCTCCGGTTCCGCCGACTCCTCCGACTCGAGCGCCTCCAGCTCCTCGGCTCGCTTGGCATAACGTTTGAGTACGCGAATCGACGTTCCCGCCGCGAACCCGGCATAGCGCAACCGCCGAAAGGCGGCCGCCAGATTCTTCTCTTCTCCCAGGAATTCTCCCAGCTTCTTCCCACGGTATTTCCGTTTGAGGAACTCCTCGATCAGGTTCTCCTCGTTGGTCTCGTGGTAGGTTTTCTCAGTCACCTGCTCGGCCAGCTGGGGAGCTACGCGACGCTGCCGCAGATCGCGCAACACACGCATTTTCCCAAGACCTTGATTCTCCAGGCGCGAAGCCGCATAGCTCTCGGCGAACCGCCGGTCGTCCAGGTATTTAAGTTCCTTGAGCTTGGCCAGCACCGTGTCGACATCCTCTGCCCGTTCGGCGCGACGGCGCAGCTTTTCGCGCAGCTCGCCGCTGGAATGCGCCCGTCCTCCCAGCACCCGCACCGCATAATTCAGGAGCTCCGTTTCCTGAAACAGTTTAGGCTTGCGTTTAGTCATCTAAGAGGACACTATCAGAGTAGACACTGGTATTGTAGAAGTAGAAAGTATCAGAAAGGATAACAACGATGGAGGATGACAATAAATTCTCTTATTTCTTTTTGGGCCTTGGTCTTGGAGTGGCGGTTGGTTTACTGTTCGCTCCTAGCTCAGGCGCCGAGACGCGCGACCTGATCCGTTCGAAGGCTGATGAGAGCAAAGATTACCTGCGGCGGCGCGGCACCGAGTTGCGAGACTCCGCCACCGATGCCATCGAAAGAGGCAAGACCGTAGTCTCCAGGCAGCGCGATCACCTGGCTGCGGCCGTCGACGCTGGCAAACAGGCCTATCGTGAGGCCGTCACCAGCGCTTCCCCGGACGCTACGCAAGGCATCTGATCCCTGCCAAGGGAGGGTAATAACCATGGACCAGACCACTTTGCTCTATATCATGGCGGCCTTCGTGATTATCGCCGCGGTCGCGCTCTGCATTCAAGCCGGAATGCTGGTCGCGCTCTATCAGAAAACCAAGATGCTTCAGGAGAAGATCAATCCTCTGGTGGATAAGATCTCTCCCTTGGTGCCTAAAGTGGAATCGCTGGTGGAATCCACCAAGGCGACTGTGGAGCAGAGCAGAGTGCAGATCATGGAGATCACTGGCCGGACCAATGACATTCTGGCGTCCGCCAAGGTCCAGCTCGCCATGGTGGAAGAAGTTGTCAGCGACGCTACCGCGCGAGCCAAGGTGACAATGGAGCGGGTGGAACTGGTCCTCGACGATACAATCAACCGGGCGCATGAAACTGTGGCCACTGTGCATAACGGAATTATGCGTCCCCTTCAGGAACTCAATGGGATCGCAGCCGGCATTCGTGCTGCCCTCGCCTTCCTCGCTCGCAACAACCGGCCCAGCGTAGCCCAAGCCACCAGTGACGAAGAGATGTTCATCTAAGAAGTTGGTAGTGGTCAAGACCACTACCAAGCAGTGCAATCTATTGATTTGCAGGTGGCGCCGGAGGGGGCGGCGGACTCTGGGTGGTCGTCGGAGTCGTGGTTTGTGCAGGAGTCTGTGTTGGATTGAGAGCCCCATTAGGATTTGCATTTAGCTGCTGTTGCAGCGCCCCTGCCGCCGCGCCGAGCACGGATTTGTCGTTTTTCAAGTCGTAAACAAACTCCCACTCTTTGTACTTGGTGTGGTCGTTGACGACGTGGATTCCTTTCCCTTGGGCATTACTTGCCACTCCCGCGATACCGGTGCCGCCGCCGGTCAAGGCGCCGGTGGTTGAAGGAGCCTGCCGTGGCGACGTGAGGATCTGCTGAATGAGTCCTACTGCTGAGTTCTGCTGCCCTGGAAGCGTGTTCCCGGGGGGCGCGACTCCGCCCCCGACGTTAGGCTGATTCGGATTATAAGGCTGGTTCGGGTTATAAGGCTGGTTCGGCTGCGCGAACGGATTATACAGTTGAACAGGTTGGCCTGGTTGCGGGACTTGTCCGGGCGGAACCTGTCCCGGAATGAGCTGCGGATAGGTGTACGGTTGACCGGGAGTGGCGGGTTGCCCGGGATATTGCGGTTGTCCCGGATATACCGGTTGGCCCGGATATATGGGCTGCCCCGGATATGCGGGTTGTCCTGGATATTGCGGCTGTCCCGGTTGCACGGGTTGACCGGGATACTGCGGTTGCCCAGGATACTGCGGCTGCCCCGGATATGCCGGTTGTCCCGGATACTGCGGCTGCCCCGGATACGCCGGTTGTCCCGGGTACGGCACTGCGGGGTTTTGCTGCTGCGATGGATCCACCGGCTGGCCGAGTTGCACTGGATATTGCGGTTGCCCTGGATATACCGGTTGCCCCGGATACTGCGGTTGCACAGGCTGCGACGGATCCACCGGCTGCCCAGGTTGTCCAGGCTGCACCGGTTGGCCCGGGTACTGCGGCTGCACAGGTTGGCCGGGGTATTGGGGCTGCACCAGTTGCCCCGGATATTGCTGCTGAACCGGGTATTGCGGCTGAACTGGCTGTTGATTGGGGTCGCTATCCGGCGGAACGCCGGCAGGCTGTTCCGGTCCCGTTAGAATGCGATCGCTCGGCCGGCGATTTGCCATGTTGAGACCCTGAGGCTCCTGGGTCCCATCTGCGGCAGTTCCCGACGCCGAGGCCGTTCCCGATGTCGAGGCCGTTCCCAATGTGGACGCGCTGGTCTGCGAACTCCCTGTCGGCGACGCACCGGTCTGGGCGCCATTCGCCGCAGTGGCGTTCGTCCCGGGCCCGAGCGGGTTGGCAGGCTTGATCAGCGAATCGGTCAGCACGCCTCCGGGTCCCACATGAATAATCCGCCACTCGGCTTTGCCGGTCATGGGATCGGTATAGCGCCGGCGCAGAAACCGAATATTGCGGGTGGTTTCCAGATCGTCCATGTTTTGCGGATAAGTCCGGTACTTGCGATAGAAAAGCTGGATGGCGCGCTGGTACTGCAAACCACGGTCGATCAGCATTTGCTCGCGCGAGCGCTGCGACTCAAAAGCGACCCGCGGCATCTCCATGTATAGAGTGATGGCGATGACGGCGCCCAGCAGGAACACCAGTAGCAGTGCGAAGCCGGACTCTGGTTTGCGTTTCACCCGGCCATCTCCGCTTCCAGCGGCAGCGTCTGCTGGTTGTTGGTCTTGAACTCCGTGTCTTCCACTACAGCCGAGTTTACTCCGATGCGGACGATCTTGTAGCGCTTCTTCACCATATCGCCTTCACCGGCGATAATGATGTCTTCGCCGTCCAGAAAGAAGGCGCGCTTGTTAGTGGCTTTGGACGGGTTCACGAAGCCGTAGAACTTGAGCGGAATGGGCGGTGGTTTCGGATCGGCCGGCGGCGGTGGAGGAGGCGGCGGAGGTTGTGGGCCGACAAACGGTTTGACCACAGCGATCGGCCCCGGATCCTTGCCTTTCAGTACAGCGGCCGGCTCTGTACCGATTTCGAACAGGGACCGCCCACCAGCTTCGACCTGGACACCTTGCAGCTTCGCCAGCAAATTCAGATGCAGCGTCGGGTCGATGTTGGAGGGATCGATACCAGTGGATTTGAGGCTCGGCTTAAACTCGCGGGAGCCGCTATTCAAACCTTTTTGTCCGACTCTCCCGCCCGTACGGCCGCCGGGACGCGCGGCTGTTCGTGAACCTGCGGCGGGCTGAGCGGTACTCGCCGGCGCCGGCGTCGAAGAGCCTCCGAAATTGCTATTGCTGATATAGAAATAGCCCGCAATCGCACCGAGCCCGATCAGGACCGCGATCTTTTTCGGCTCCGCTCCGACTCCGCTGAGTTTCAAGTTCATTTCCCGGAGCCGTCCTCAATGACAAACGTATCCAGCTTCATCAACACGTTCAGTTTGCCGCCGCCTTGCTGCGGGGTGGCGTTCAGGCTTTCCATCACCAGCAGCCGGTCCGCCTTATCGATCATATTCACGAAGCGCACCAGATCCCCATACGTAGCTTCGTAATTGGCGGTGATTTGCATCATGTCCAAAACATCGCTACCATCGACAGGTTCGATGGAGTTGGCGCTCTCCTTGGCTGTGACTTTCGCCTGGCTCGCCAGGTCGTTCAGCTCGGCCATGACGATCGAATACGCGCTCCGGCGAGGCAGAAAATACTTGCTCATGAACTTATCGCCTTCCCCGCGCCCAATCTCGATCTTGCCGGCCATGATCCGGGTTCGATCCACTGTTCCCTGCTGCTGGCGAATCGCAGTTCGCATCTCTACTACCTGCTGTCGAAGCTCCTCCGGGGAGCCGCCCAGAGGCCGCAGCACGAAATAGCCGGCCACCAGGTTGGCGGCGATCAGCAGGCCCAGAACCAGCCGGATCGCCGATCGCGGATTGCCAAGACCTCCGGCCTTCAGTCTAAAATTTCTGGGCATATCTCACGCTCACGTGATATCGGAAATACGGATCGGTTTGAGAAGGCGGCATCGAGTTGGGAACTTCCGGCGGTCCGAACTGGGGAGAGGCTTCCAGCTTGCGCAACAGTTCGAGCACTGGCTGCACTTCCTTGGCGCCCACCAGCATGTCCAGCAGGACGGCGTTCTCGGAATCAACCTCCGGTAAGCGGACCGACACGAGACGTACGTTGTACGGAAGCACTGTCTGCAGGTCAGCGAAGATCTTCGACCAACTGATGGCCTTGCGCTCGATCAAGGTGTTCAGGAACAGGCTGCGCTCCAGCACCTCGGCGTTCTCGGGCCTTCTCAAAGTCGCGTTCAATTTTGCCTGCTCGGCGCCAATGGTTCTCAATTGCACATTCAGCCGATCGATGGTGTTGCGAATGTTGGCGGCCTGACGGCGCTCGTGAACGATAGTGGAGATTTGGAATGCCAGCAATGCAACCAGCGCAACGCCCAAAACCGCTGATGCCACCAGCATCGACCGATCGCGCCGGAAGGGCTCGCTGGCGAGATTGATGGGGACGTGGATCGCCATACTCACCTCGCTACCGATTCCAAATATCCGCGCAGACCGGCATCATTCCCTCCGGGCGATCCGAAACGCGATCGAAGCTGTTCCACTTCGACGCCCCATTCCGCATTCCACTGCCGGGCCAGCTCGGCGCTCCCCTCGCCGAATCCACACAGCCAGATTCGCTGGGGTGTGGCTTTCAGTTCGTCTTCGATGTAAGCCACGGTGGGATGAAGAACCGCTTCGATTTCTTCCGGCCGGGCGCCATCGGTTTCGACACAGCGCGCCAGCTTGAGCGTGCTTCCAACCAGAACCAAGACCGAAAGAACGCGCCCACCGATCTTGACCAGCATGGTGATCCCGTCGGGATGGCAGAGGTTCAACGCGGCGAGCGAGGAGGTGGTCACCATGCCGGGATGAAAACCGGCGGTCCGGAACGGAGCTTCGTAATGCGCCACTATTTCAGATCCCATCAATGCCGCCAGCACTTCGACCTTCGCCCGCACACCCGCGCCGCGAGCCTGCACGGCGTAGCTGACGATTGCGGTATCGACATCAAAGGGCACGCTCTTCTTCATCCGGAAACGCAGCAGAGCGACTTGTTCATGCGGATCAGTGGGAAAATTGTCAAAATCGAGCACCGCCACCCGCGCGCAATAATCCGGAAGAATCAGGGCGGCGCGGCGTTTGCGATGCCCATTGGGGAGCGCTAAGGAGTGAATCTTTTCCTGCACCACCTGAGGCTGATGGAGATTGTCATGCGCCGGCGACACCTGCAAGACACCGGTCTGAAACGGCACGAAGTTTACCTGAGCCGGCTCACCCACCCGCGCGAACGCAATACCGGCTTCCGACAACTCGAAAGCGTAGGCCGGTGGAGGATCTTTCAGGATGTTGGCCAGCGAGGTCATGGGGAAAAAAGCCGTCATCCTTCGATGAACGTCACCTTGTTGATCTCCTTCAATGTGGTCACTCCGCTGCGCGCTTTGTCGAGAGCCGATTCGCGCAGGAACGTCATGCCTTCATCGCGGGCGACGCGCTTGATCTCTGAGGCGGGCCGTTTGTCCAGAATCATCTCGCGAATGTGCTCGCTCAAATCCAATAACTCATGGATGGCGGTGCGGCCTCGGAATCCTGTGCCGCCGCATTCAAAGCAACCGGGGCCTTCATAGAAGATCACATCCCGCCATTCATCCGGATTCAGGCCGCTTTCCACCAGATAAGAGTCGGGATATTTCACCGGCGCCTTGCAGTAAGTGCAGATCACGCGGACTAGCCGCTGCGCCAGGATGCAGTTGAGCGCGGAAACGAAGTTATACGGCTCGACGCCCATGTTCAAAAAGCGTCCCAGCACGTCCAGCACGTTGTTGGCGTGAACGGTGGTGAATACCAGGTGGCCGGTGAGCGCGGCGTTGATGGCGATCTGAGCGGTCTCCTGGTCGCGGATTTCGCCTACCATGATCTTGTCGGGATCGTGACGCAGGATCGAACGCAGCCCGCGCGCGAACGTCAGCCCCTTTTTCTCGTTCACCGGAATCTGCGTGATGCCTTTGATCTGATACTCCACCGGATCTTCGACGGTGATGATCTTGTCTTCGTCGTTCTTGATCTCGCTGACCGCGGCGTAAAGCGTGGTGGTTTTGCCCGAGCCCGTGGGTCCGGTCACCAGGACCATTCCGTAAGGCTCCTTGATATAGCGGCGGAACTTGGTCAGATCGGCTTCGGAAAAGCCCACCACTTCAAGCGACAGTTTGGCGAACTTTTCGCTCATCGACTCTTTGTCGAGCACGCGCAGAACGGCGTCTTCGCCATGAATGGTCGGCATGATCGATACGCGGAAATCGATCAGGCGGGTCTTGTAGCGCACGCGGAAACGGCCGTCCTGCGGGATGCGGCGCTCGGCGATATCCAGCTCGCTCATCACCTTGATGCGCGAAATGATGGTGGAATGCCAGTCCTTAGAAATGGGCGGCATAGCATAGTGCAAGACACCATCAATACGGTACTTGATGGCCACTTCCTGATCGCGCGTTTCGATGTGAATATCGCTAGCGCGCCGCTCGAGCGCGTTGAAGATGGTGGTGTCCACCAGCTTGATCACCGGCGCAATGTCGCTGTCGGCGGTGAGCTTGTCGATAGACAGCGTTTCGTCCTGGTTTTCTTCTTCGCCGATGACGTCCAGCGTGAAGCCTTCGGTGACCTCCTCTAAAACACGCTGCGATTGCTCGGTTTTCTTGAGCAGGTCAGAAATCTGGGATAGCGTGGCCACTTTGACATGCAGCTTCTTTTGCAGCAGGATCGACAGCTCGTCAATCAGGTTCAGATTGCGCGGATCGGCCAGGGCGATGTCCAGGTGCCCATTCTGCGCATTAATGGGAACGAAGTTATAGCGGAACATCAGGTCGACCGGCACGGAGTGGAACAGGTCATGATCGATGCGAACTTCTCGCAGATCCACAAAGTCGCAGCGGTAGCGCAAAGCGACTGCTTTGGCCAGGGTAACTTCTTCCTGGGGATCGGCGAGACGACTGCGATCGTTGGTAGCCATGGCGTTACCTCAATGTGTCCGCGAGTGAGAAGATGGGCAAATACAACGCCACTAGTACGAAGGTGACGAAGCAGCCCATGAAAATCATGATGGCCGGCTCGATCAGCGACAACGACGCGGTCATCCGCGTATTGACGTCGTCCTCATAAAACTCAGCGACGCTGGCGAGCATTTGCGGGAGCGCGCCAGTGGATTCGCCTACTTCGATCATGTCGATGGAAAGGCCAGGAAAAATCTTGGTCTGCGTGAGCGCCGCCGACAACGACACGCCCTCTCTTACTCTGCTGCCTGCCTCGGCCAGTGTGTTCTTCAACAGTTTGGTGCCGAGCGAGCTGGAGGCTGTGTCGAGCGCCTGCATCAGCGGAATACCACCCACCAGAAGCGTGCTCAATACGCGCGCGAATTGGGCGACCTGATACTTGATCCAAACTTCTCCCAGCAGCGGCGTCCGTAGCCGCCAGCGGTCGATTGTCACCTGGCCCTTGTCGGTCTTCGCCCAGAAGCGAAAGGCAATCGCCGCGACGACCAACACCAGAAAGCCAAACAGAATGTAGTTGCGCGCCGTAGTCCCCACTGCAATAAGAATCCGCGTGGCCGCCGGCAGTTGCGCCCCCATGCTGCTGTACAGCTCGGCGAACTTCGGAACCACGAAGGTGACCAGAAACACCATCAGACCAATCACCAATGTGACCAGCAAACACGGATAGACCAGCGAGAGGATCAGCTTCTTGCGGACCGCCAGCGCCAGTTTCTGATAGGTGATGAACCGATCCAGCACTTCGCCGAGCGCGCCGCTCTTCTCGCCGGCCAGCACCGAGGTTACATAGATGGGCGGGAACACGCCTTGCTTGGCGAACGCGTCGGACAAGAGCGCGCCGTTTTTCACTTCTTCGCGGACGCCTTTGATGTGGGGTGCCAGCTTGGGGTCGGTCAGCCGCTCCGACAGTAGATCGAGCGCTTTCAAGATTGGAAGGCCCGCTCGCACCAGGGTCACGAATTGCTGATTAAAGATCAGGAACTTCTCGAGATTGATCTTCGTCTTTCGAGTGCCCCCCATCGAAATGCCAGCGATCTCGCGGCGCTGCTTGATCGAGTAGATCAGGAAGCCTTGCTGCGAGTAGCGATCGCGCAATTCCTTCTCAGAGCCGGCTTGGGCCACCTGCTGGTGCATTTCACCCCGCGGATCGGCGTATTTGAGGACGAATTCCGCCATTATTGGCTCACCTCGCCCGAGACCAGCGTGGCGCCGGGCGGCATCTGGAACTTGAATTGGGCATCTTCGACGGCCGGATTCAGTTTCTCGTCTGCGAACCGGAAGGAGAGAATGGATTGGTCCTGTCCGTTGATCACCAGGCGCTGGATCTGGTAATCCGGTGTGACCGTCATCTCGACTCTTTCGTAAGGGAGCTTGTTAGTCTTGGCCTTGGCCGTTACGATGTAGTTGGCGCCATCGGGCTTCACTGCGAACTCGCGAAATTCCTTGGCGAAATCGAGCTTGCCCAAAAGAAAAGCCATCGGCCCGTGCATGTCTTCGGTCTCCTTGAGCGGCATTTTCTCCACCCGATGGGCGTCGGGTGTGTAGAGGTAGACCTGTTTTCCGTCGGAGAGGAAGAGCTTGCCGGGCGGGGCGGTGTAATCCCAACGCATGCGGCCAGGTTTGCGGAGAGTCAGCACACCTGCTTCGCTCTTGCGCGCCTGCCCTCCCACGCTATATGCTTCACTGAACTGGACTTGCAAGGTTTTGGCGTGGTTGTAGCGTTGCTCGATGCCCTTGAGCAGAGTGTTCAGATCGACACCGGCGGCCTCGATGGGCACACAGGCGAGGGGCAGGCAGGCGAGGGACACCCATAGCGCAACTCTTGTCACATCAGGTTTGACGATACAACAGTCGAGGATGTGCAGAGTCACCTTTACCTATTGTAAGTCACTGATTTCACGGCGATAATGATCGAGTGGCGAAGGCTGCTTTCACGGACGAAGCGTTACGAGCGATTCGGGCGATCCGCGATGCGCCGGAAAGCTTCGACCTCAAGCGCGACTTGGCGCCATTTCTAAAGCACAAGAGCAATCATGTCGCCTCCGCGGCGGCGAGCACGGCGGAGCGGCTGGAGGCCGGGGCGCTGGCGCAGGACTTAGTGGAAGCGTTCCTGGAACTGATGGAAGATCCAGCTAAACGGGACCAAGGCTGCGAGGCGATGATCGCGATGGCGAAGGCTTTGGTCGCGATGGACGAGCCGGCGGCCAATGTGTACTTAGCGGGCGTTCGTCACGTGCAGATGGAGGGAAGTTTCGGGCCTCCGATAGATGCCGCTGCTCCGTTGCGTGGGGTGTGCGCGCAGGGGTTGACGCGGATGGGTCATCCGGATGCGCTGCTGGAGTGTGTGAATCTGCTGGCGGATGGGGAGCCGGCGGCCAGGGCCGGGGCTGTGCGGGCGATCGCTGACTCGGGGTTGCCGGAGGGTGTGCTGCTGCTGCGATTGAAAGCGCTGATTCCCGACCCTAATGACCAGGTGACCGCCGAATGCTTTGCGTCCCTGCTGCGGCTGGCACCTGCACCATCGGTCGAGTTTGTAGCGGGTTTTCTGCGTAGCCCCTCAGATGAAATCGCAGAAGCGGCTGCTTTTGCCCTCGGGGAGTCGCACATGCAGGCCGCGTTTCCGCTATTGCGCACGGCCTGGGACGAGATCGCGCAGGCTGAGCGGAAGCGAGCGCTGCTACACGCGATCGCGATGCTGCGGCTGGATGAGGCGGTTGAGTTTCTGCTGGTGCGGGCGGCAGAGGATCGGGAGGCAGCGGCCGGGGATGCTCTGGCAGCGTTGGGGCTGTATGGCCGGGATGAATCGGTTCGGAAGCGGGTGGCAGAGGTTGTAAAGAAACGGGCGAACCCGGCGCTCAACGTCGTGTTCGAACAGGAGTTCCGCGGCTAGAGTCGCCGCCGAGTCGCCCTCATTCCTACTTTGCCCTTAACAAAACTAATCGTTTACGTGGTTCCGGGCAATCTTCAATCGATGGGTACCCACCAAGCAGGCTATCCCCACGATCAGGAACAACATCAAACGCGGCTCCGGAGTGGCTGTGGCTGTAGCGGGAGCGCTGAACCAATCCCCCTCAGCAAAATCAGTCGAGCTTGATATGGCCAGGTTGGTGACGTCCGAACCCACCCAACCAAAGAATGCAGCGCCGGCATCGCCCTGTACCGATTGGGTCAGCGTATCGCCAGCACTCGTTGTGAGCGTGATGTTATACGCTCCAAATGGATCGGGCTCAATGTACATGCCGAAGCCCGACACAGGGCTGATCGTCCAACTTTCCGTTGTCAAGCTGCCGGTCCCGTAGCTTTCAAGAACGTTCCCTCCATACCCGCAGCACCATGTAGCCCAGCCGTCACCAATGCTTTTAACCTGCAACGTCTGAGCAAAAGCAAGAGTCGTGCCATCCGCCAAAGTAGCTCCATTGACGAATGTACTGTCGGAGACACCCAGTGAGGTCGTTTCCGTCCAAGTACCAACTGCGGCTTCCCAGGCCCCGACGTCAGAGTACACCTGGTCCGCTCTTGCCGAGCCTGATTGCGCTATTACAGCTGCGGCCAATGCCAGTATTACATAATGTTTCTTAATGCGTTTTCCTGCCTCATGAATCATTTAATCTTCTCTCCTTTTCCTCTGTTTCTCTCTGCCAGACCCGCTGGGCCAGTGCCCGCCAAATCATCGTTGGCTCAGTTACAGTGAGTAGTATATCTGCATCCGTTAAATTTGTGACCATCTAGAAACCGGCAGACGTACTAAGAAAACATCCAAAAAGTACTAGCCAACTGGAGCTATAAAGCCAGCATTTTCAGTAGTTTGGATTGCTGTGCAGTCTACCGCAGCTGGTTCTCGACCTCTTCCAGCCAGTCCGGCCGCTTCAGAACTTCGCGCGGCTTGCTGCCATCCGGCGGGCCAATGATGCCTTCGTGTTGCATCATGTCGAGGATACGAGCGGCTCGGCCGTAACCTAGGCGCAGGCGGCGCTGCAGCGTCGAAGTGGATGCCTTGCCCATCTCCAGGACTACCCGTACCGCGTCGGTGTAGGCCGGATCGTCGCCGCCTTCAAATTCGGCAGCCTCGGCATCTTCGCCCTCATCAGGCGGCGGCGCGAGCAGGAAAGTCTGATCGTAATCCGGCCGGGCTTGGACCTTCCAGAATTCGACGACTCGATTGGTTTCGGCTTCCGTGACAAATGCGCCATGAACACGGACTAGCCGCGAAGATCCCGGCGGCAGGAACAACATGTCACCCTTGCCCAACAGATGCTCGGCGCCCATGACGTCGAGCACAGTGCGGGAATCGACGCGCGTGGCGACGCGGAAGCTGATGCGCGACGGGAAATTGGCCTTGATCAAGCCCGTGATCACATCTACGCTAGGACGCTGCGTTGCCAGCACCAGGTGCATGCCAACCGCGCGCGCCATCTGCGCCAGACGCGTCACTGCCTCTTCCACGTTAGCGCGCTCTACCATCATGAGATCGGCCAACTCGTCGATAATAATCAGGATGTAAGGCAGCGGCTTCAGATCTTCTTCCGGCGCGCCGTCATCATCGAACAGGCTGCGCGGCTCGTTCATAAGCTGGCGCACTTTGCGATTGTATTGATCGATGTTGCGCACCCCTCGCCCAGCCAGCAGCTTTAGACGCCGCTCCATTTCGAGCACGGCATTGCGCAATGCGTTGGTGGCCTTTTTAGCATCGGTAATCACGGGCGTGAGCAAATGCGGAACGCCTTCGTACAGCCCCATCTCCAGACGCTTCGGATCGACCAGGATCATTCGCACTTCGTCGGGCGTCGCCTTGTACAGGATCGACATGATCATGGAGTTGAGCATCACGCTTTTGCCTGCGCCGGTGGACCCCGCGATCAAAAGGTGCGGCATCGATTCCAGCGCGGCAACTTTGATGCGGCCGCTGATGTCCTTGCCGAGGCAGATGGTGAGCCGCGAATGCGAGTCGCTGAATTCTTCGGACTCCAGGATCTGGCGCAGGCTGATCAGTTCACGGCGGCTATTGGGGACTTCTATGCCCACCGTAGGCTTACCCGGAATCCGCTCGATCAAAATCGATTCGGCTTGCAGGCCCAGGCACAGATCTTCGGTAAGCGTCGTGATGCGGCTGTACTTGATGCCGGCCTCGGGTTTGAATTCGAAGGTGGTGACCACTGGGCCGGGGTTGATCTGCACGACAGCGCCGTGTACATTGAACTCTTCGAACTTGCCCTTGATGCGGACGGCGATCTCCTTGAGCTCCAGGGAATCGTGGGAATTGCGCCCGGGGACTTCATTGAGCAGGTCGGTGGAAGGCAGCCGGTATTCCGGATGCTCGGTTACTTCGGGAACTGCCGCGAGCCGCTTGGCGGACATCCTGACGGGCGCGGGCTCGGGCGTCTCGACGGGCGGGGGAGCCGGAGGAGGCGGCGGAGGAGGCAGGTATTCCAAAGTCCGAATCGGAATCTCCGGCTCCTCGGCTGGTGTGGTTTTTAAGTTCGCCGGCTCTGGTTGGAGCGGCGGCGCGACAGGGCGCTCGGCGTTCTTTTGAGCTCGGGCTGCCTCTTTCTCGGCGCGCTCCTCCGCTCTCTCGGCCGCTCGATATTTGGCTTTCTCGACGGCAAGCTGCCGGCGCCGGGCACGCCAATTATCCCAGCGCCCGTAAACTTTCCGTAGGAAGGCGAGCGGTCCGGCGAATCGTTGCGCGGCCGCGACCATCGAGAACGTGGAGATGAGATAGATGGAAACGATGAGACAGATGGAAGTGAGCAGCACTGCGCCGGTGAGATTGAGCGACGACATCAAGGAGTCGGCGATCAGGACGCCTAGAATGCCACCGGCCGAAAACGCGCCTCCCCACGGCCGCCATTCCGGACCGATCGACAGCGCCGTGCAAGCGCTCAGGAACAACAGCACAGATCCGAAGATTTTGACCCAGGGAGCCTGGATCGCTTGTGAGCGGACCCATTTCCAGGCGAGCATCCAAAGCAGCGCGGGAATTCCGAAGGCGCCCAGCCCCAGTAATTGGAAGCAAAGGTCGGAGGCATACGATCCGGCGAATCCTGTCAGGTTGTGGGCGTGCACCACGCCTGAGGCGGTGTTCCACGAGGGATCCTGCGGATGAAACGAGATCAGGCTGAGGATGAAAAAGAGTCCCGCGAACAGGAACACCAATCCCCCGGCTTCGTTAAGCCTATGGAAGCGCGTCGGTCCGAGAATTCTCATCCCGCGGTAAAGCGGAAAAATGCAGCGAGAGCGATTACTATTATGCCAAAAATGATGCGGTAGTAGACGAAGGGCATCAGGCTGCGGTGGCGGAGGTAGCGGAGAAAGTAGGCGATGACGACCGCGCCTAGGACGCCGCTCACTGCCGCGCCGAGCGCGAAGGGGACGCGCATGTCAGCAGGGAAGCCGCCTTCCTTGTGGATGTCCCAAAGCTTCTTGCCGACTGCGGCGGCGATGGCGGGTGTCGAAAGCAAGAACGAAAAGCGCGCAGCGGTCTCTCGGTTGAGACCGCGGAACAGGCCGGTGGCGATCGTGATGCCGCTGCGCGAAGTGCCGGGAACCACCGAAAGTGCCTGTGCCGCGCCGATCACCAGCCCATCGCCCCAATTGATCTTGTCCATGGACTTGTCTCCCACGCGCCGGCGCTCGGCGATCCAGATGAGCACGCCGATCACGATGAGCATCGTGCCGATCACGTAAGGGGTACGCCAGGTAGTATCCGCCTGCTTGTCGAACAGGTAGCCAACGATGCCTATGGGAATGGACGCGGCGGCCAGCAGCCAGAGCAGATTGCGATTGTGCTTGAGCTGGGGATCGTTGCCGATGTTCAGGCCGAGACCTTGGCCGATGATCCGGACCCAGTCGCGAAAGAAGTAGATCACGACGGCGACCAGTGTTCCGGCATGCATGGCGACGTCGAAGGTGAGCCCCGGGTCTTTCCAGCCGAACAGCCATGGAACCAGGACCAGGTGGGCGGTGCTGCTGATGGGCAGGAATTCAGTCAGCGCCTGGACGATGGCGAGAACGATGACCTGGTAGATCGGCATGAACTAGTCATCGTAGCGTAGCGCACACACTTTGTGTGCCGCGTTGGCGCTCATGCCGACGCTTGGGAAAGTTTCAGTAATGAAGCGCGGGTCGACATGTTTGAAAGCGTGACGCGAACCTGGATCACTTACGGCCTTTCAACCGGTGCTTGAGCAACACATGCCCGTAACGTTTGCGCACGATCTCAGCGCGTTCTTGGAGTGCTTGCGCTTTGATTTCGTTGATGCTGATACCCGAACGCCGAAGCGCCTCTTGCAAGCGCATAGATATCGTGTCTAAGACTCCACTGTGGTGAGGATCCGTGATCTCTTCAGCGATACGCACTACTCTTATCCTCCAACGTCACCTTAGTCTATAAAAGATTTGTGTTCGCATGAGTGCGAACACTGCACGCTGAGAGCGTGCGCCACGATTTACCGGACGACGACTTTGGCTAAGCCGGCGTTATTCGCGGTATCGTAGGCGCGGACCACTAACAAATGCTCGCCGGGGCGAAGCTTATCGATGGCGATGTGATACTGCTCGCGTGGGGAATCAGTGACGCCATCAGCCGCCTCCACCGGAACCCAGGGCCCCGCGTCAAGCGCATACTCGAAGCGGCGGAGCGGCGACGTCTGGTCGACTACGTCCGCGTCCACTTCCAAATGATCGTCAGTGCGGCGGGGCGACCCCAATGTCACAACCGGCGGCGTGTTGTCGATGAGCACCGGGGAACTGACCAGTGCATCTTCGCGAGCGGCATTAACAGCATTCGACGGCCGGTCAGAGGCCACCACGCGGAAAAAGTAACGTCCGTCGGCCAGTATGTCGCCATCCAGCAGCATCGAATTTTCGAACATATTTGCCCGCAGCAGTTTCCATTCCTTCTCGTCTTCACCGCGGAAATACAGTGAATAGACCAGACGATCACCGTCCGGATCGTCGGCCTGCCAGGTGACCTGGATCTGTGATCCGGTGCCGTGTGTCAGCGTTTGGGTGGGAGTGCCGGCGGCGACCGATGATTCTCCCGTGTCCGTCACTGTGATGCTATAGGCCGCCGTGGTCGAGCTGGCCACGGGTGTCTTCTGCGAGCTTGTCGCGGCCGAGGCCTGGGTGGTTACGTTGATGCTCCGAACCTGGGGCGGATTGTTCTGCGGCAAATAGGCGAGGCTCACATTCTCCACTACCGCGCCCGGTCCGCTCAGCTCCGCGCGCCACTGGATATAGCGCGCATTGGGACTGCGGATGATCGAGTTTTGCGAATCGGACAGCGGCTCCGACCAATCGCTCCAAGTTTTGTCCGGCCGCGCCGAATTTCCCGAGCGCGTGAAGAAGCTCACCTTTCCAGCTTGGCTGCGCCAGCTAAGGCGGCCCCAGCGAGCCACAGTGCCGGAGTCATGCACTGGCGCTTCGTAGGTCCCACTGGCGCCCTCACCGCCCGAAAGTCTGAAAAGTTTGCCCATGTCGCCCGTGGCGGCGAGTAAACCGTTGGGAGCTTCCACCAGACGCGTCGCTTCGCCTTCGTTGGTTTCGACCAGCAGCGCGGCTTTGCGATCTGAAGTCAGGCGGTAAACGCGGCCCTGCGCGTCGGTGGCGAAGACGATAGAGCCGGCCGGCTCGACCAACATGCTGTAGACGTTCTCGTCCTTGGAACTCCACAAGGTCTCGACGGTTGCGTCGGGATTGATCTTGTACACAGCCGATTTCTCGACGCCAGGAATTTCAGTGAGCGGAGTTGTGGTGGCGGACACAGCCTGAACTGGCTGCGCAGATGCCCGCGATGCATCGGCTTTCGGCTTTACATCCGGACCGGCCTGCGCGGAGTCGGTAACCGTGATGGACGTCGCCGGCGCCGTTACAGTGACACTCATGGGACTGCTTAGCGCGGGTGTGAGGGGTCCAGCACGATTGGCAATCGAGCCGCCCAGCGCGGCTGCATATACCGTGCCATCGGGCATCGGAACGATCGCCCGGATCTCCGGCAGGCTGGCGTCGTACAAAACGAACGCCTTCTCCCTGGCGCTGATTCGGTAGAGAATACCGTTGGGTTCGGAACCCGCCAGCACATTACCGCGAGTGTCGCAAGCCAGCGCGGTTACGTGCGATTGTCCGGTTTCGTAATAAAGCTCGGATTTCCCGGACTTGTCCACGCGATATACATTGCCTGGGTCTCCGGTGCCCACGAACAGGCTTCCATCTTGCGAAAACGCGAGCGCCCAGATGTACTTGGTCTTGGGTGCGAAGAGCTCAGTTGCCTTGCCCTTATCGATGCGGTAAACCTTACCGTCGGGCGACGTGGCGGCGTAGAGAACACCCGCTGAATCCACCGCTACGGCGAAGACCTCCGGCTCGTCAGCGGTCCACACCAGCGTGCCCGCGCCCGAAGAACTGACGCGGTACACTCGGCCGCGATGCCCGGTGCCGGCGTAGAACGAACCATCAGGAGCCGGCGCGACACTCCAGATGACGGGCTGGCCGGAGGAGAAAACGGTTTCCAGTTTGGGCGCCAGCGTCAGCTTTCCATTCTGGTCCAGAGAGACGCCGGTGAATCTGCCTTTCAGGAAATCCTGATAGGTGTTCATCTCCCAGGTGGTGCTGGTGGCGGCCCAGAGCGAGCCGGTGGCAAAGCAGCCCAGCAGTAACGCCGGTAATGCGATCTTCATTGCTTTACGTCCACCGGAACGGTCTTGGATCCCGTAACCACCGTATTGCCGGTTTCGATCTGCAGCTCAGCGATCTTGGACCCATGCGGGAACCAGAGTCCCTGTGCGGCCTGCGCCTTGTTGAGAATCAATCCGACCGACGCGGGTGGGTCGGGCAGGTCCTGGCCCTGCACCTGAAACGCCGGATCGGTGCGCCACACCCGCACGTAAGCGTTCGTGTTTGGCCGCAGGTTGTTCAAGAACGAGACAAGCTGCGTGGGCGATTTCGGAGCCGTTGCCGCCAGTTGCTGATAGTCGAGCAGATTCGAAGACGTAGCGTCGGATACGGTGAAGTTCAGGGTGCCATAAGGCGCGCCCACAGGCACTGTATAGCGCAGGCTCCTTTGCGTTTCGATCCCGTTTTCGCTGGTGAAAGTAACGGTCAGCTCCACCGCCTGTCCGGCGTGGACTTCTTTGGGAGAAGCTGTAACCTGATCGATCTGGAGCAGTCGTTTTCGCTCGGATGCTTCGATGTCCAGCGTGATGTTCTTGACCTTGAGAGCATCGAAGCCGGCCGCCATCAGATAGGCCAGCGGCGAGCTGACGCCAGAGGAGGCTTGTAGCGGCACATTGAAGTCGCCCGAATAAGTATTGTCGAGTTTCAGCGGCTGTACGCCGTGCTGGAACTCGATCGCGCCGTGCAGCGAGTAACTGGCCAAGCCCAGCGTTCGCTCCGTGGCATCGATGGCTGAATACACCGCCATCTGAAGAATAAAAGGCGACAGCACGCGATCGTTGACCAATTGCATGTGATAAGCGATTGGAGCGCGACGCCCATCCTTCACGGTAACGGCCACTGGCACAGTTTCAGCCTTCCGGCCTAGTTCGCCGTAAATGCTGGTGCTGCGGTCCTGCGTGATGGTTCCCATCCACTCGCGGGCTGAGGAGATTTTGAACGACGCGGCAAGATTGGGGAGTAGCGTCAGCACTTCCGCGCGCGCGAAAGGAAGCTCGGTCTCGCCGACCGACATAAATCGATGCCCAAAGGCATAGATGCGCTTGCCGTCCACTTCGGTTACCGTGCCCTCGGCTCCGATGGTCAGGTCGCCGGATAGAAGATCCACCGAGATCATGTCGCCGGGGCGAAGCTGCGCCGGATTGCCGAGCTTCGACGGCAGCGGCCCACCGCTCGAAATCCCCTGGCGCGGCTCCATGCCCAGCTTCTTGAGCTCGGGCGCAAACCGCTCCAGCGTGCCGGAGGTAAATCCGCTGAACGATACCGGCGTCGCGATTTCCACCAGGCTTGCGGTCGGGTTTTCAGAACCCACGAGGGCGGCACTGAGCGGAATGTCCTTCCGCGCTGCGCGGGGCTCGGGAGCGGTCTTGGACGCCGCCGGTCCACTGATCGCCAGCATTTCCTCGATAGGCCGGATTCCCGCAATCGGCTCCTTAGCGAAGTTGAAGGCCAGCGCTACCGCTCCCGCCAGCCGGCCGTTAATATAGACGGGGCTTCCGCTCATGCCCTGCATCACGCCGGTGTTTTGGAGCGGTCCGCCGGAAAGCCTCGCCAGGATGATGGATTGCCGCGGGCCCAAATTCTCCAGTACTCCCAGTATCTCGACCTGGAACTCTTCGATCTTACTGCCGGAAAACACTGTCTTTCCAACGCCATGCTGGCCGGCACGGACTTGTGAAAGGGGGAATATCGCGGTTTGAGGGAAAAGGTTCGATGATACAATCAGAAAGACTAGGAATCGAAAAACGGCCACAAGCCTATTTTAGTCCCTTCGGTCAACGCGCTGTGGAAAGAGTGAAGTTGTGCCGCGCCGAGACCGATTCTTAAAAACATGGGAACCTACGCGGAGAGCGTAAGCGGAACGAACACGGCGCCGGTCGAAAAAACACAGTTGCCCTGGACGGCAATGCTGTGGTTTGGTATCTTATTGATCGCCTGCTACGCGCCGGTGCTCTATGGTCTGGTCCGTCAGTGGGCCACCGACGAGGACATGGGGCATGGCTTCTTCGTGCCGGCAGTGGCGGGCTTCATTGCTTGGAGGCGGCGTGAGGAACTCGCTTCCATAAAACCGGTTCCAAACTATTGGGGACTTGCGCTGGTTGTTTTCGGCGCCATCCAGCTGATGCTGGGGACGCTGGGAGCGCAGATCTTCATCGCGCGGACCGCTTTTCTCGTTTCGCTGGTAGGGGCCGTTCTCTTCCTGGGAGGCACGCGGACCCTGAAGATCCTGGCCTTCCCGCTGTTTCTGCTGGTATTTATGTTTCCAATCCCGTCCATCATCTACGCCCGGATTACGCTGCCTCTGCAGTTATTCGCCTCCAGCGTGGCCGAGACGGTTTTGAACTTCATTGGTACGCCGGTGTTGCGGGACGGGAACGTGCTGGAGTTGGCCAATGGCCAGCGGCTCTCGGTGGTGGAGGCATGCAGCGGCATCCGTTCGCTGCTCTCCCTTTCGTTCCTCTCGTTGATCTACGCCTACTTTTTCGATAACAAGGTTTGGATGCGCTGGGTGCTGCTGGCTGCCACCATTCCAATCGCCATCGCCGCCAATGCCAGCCGCGTCACACTCACGGGTCTGATCAGCGAATATCGGCCGGACCTGGCCCAGGGCTTCTTCCACACGGCGGAGGGCTGGGTGCTGTTCATCGTAGCGCTGGTTCTTCTGGTCGCATTCCATCAACTGATAAATCGCATCTATTGGGCCGCTGGTGGGGCCAAGCCGGAGGGGCCCGCGCAACATGTCCCAGCTTAATTTCCTAAAAAGCCGTCCCGCGTTCCTGCTCACCGGATTTCTGGTTGTGCAAGGGTCGTTGTTCTACGGATTCTCGCGCGGCGAAACGCCTCCTGTTTACAGACCCCTGGACAAATTCCCGACGCAGGTGGGCGGGTGGCGTATGGTCCAGCAAGGCGTGATGGAGCAAGAGGTCAAAGACGTTCTCCGCGCCGACGATTACGTCACGCGCGACTACGCCGTCTCGCCCACAAAATACGCCAATCTATTTGTGGCGTTCTTCAAATCGCAACGTGCGGGGCAGACACCGCATTCTCCGAAGAACTGCCTGCCGGGCTCGGGCTGGGTTTGGACGGTTTCCGATACGATTCCCATCAACGTTACTGGGCGGGCTGAGCCGATCCAGGTCAACCGCTACATTGTCTCAAAGGGCGAAGAACGGTCGGTGGTGCTGTATTGGTATCAATCCCGGGATCGCGTGGTCGCGAGCGAGTACAAAGCCGCAGCCTTTGTAGCCTTGGACGCGCTGCGTTATAACCGCACCGATACGTCGCTGGTAAGAGTGGTGGTGCCGATCGTAAAGGGGCAGCAGGATGCCGCGACCGAGATCGGCGTCGAATTCATCCAGTCATTTTTCGGAACGCTGCGCCAGTTCTTCCCGGCATAACGGCCCGTGACAAAAACCACTCCCTCACGGTCACGGCTCAGTAACGAATAAGCCTCCCCGTGACTTTTGACGTCATCGTGGTCGGCGCGGGGCCCGCTGGAGCCACGGCCGCAAAAGTCCTCGGCGAAGCCGGGGTCTCGACGCTGCTGCTCGACAAAAGCGTATTTCCGCGCGACAAGCCCTGCGGCGGCGGTATCAGCTCGCGCGTGATCCAGCGCTTCCCGTATCTGGAATCAGCGCTCGCGAAGATCCCGGTGAACTGGGTCAATAAGGTGTATCTTGAATCGCCCGCCGGATTCGCGGTTGACTACCGTTCCAACACTCCCCTGTACCTCATGATCCGCCGCTGTGAGTTCGATAATTTGTTGCTCGCTGAGGCGCGAAAACGCGTGGAGTTCCGGGTGCCGGCGCTGGTGCGGAAAGTGGCCGTCGGACCTGACGGAGCGATCGTCACGGCGGACGTGGGTGGCGAGGCTAAGGACTACGAGTGCAAACTGGTTCTCGGCTGTGACGGCGCTAACAGCATCGTTGCGCGTGCGTCCGGGTTAAGAAGCGGAAGCGTTCAGGCCGAGTATGCCATCGACATGATGGAAGAGACTCCTTATGAGGAGTTGAACCTGCAGGACCGCGACCGCATGTATATCTACTACCGGATTCGCAGCCTTTATGGCTATGGGTACGTCTTCCCGAAAACCAGCCACGTCAATCTCGGCGTTGGTTTCAAGCTGGACTACTATCTTTCGAAACTGCGCGGCGAGCACTACACGCATCACAGCAAGTTCGTTGACGGCCTGGCCTCGAAGCAACTGGTGAGCGGCCGATCGAACCGGAGCAACTTCCGGGCGTTCCCCTTGCCGATTTCCGGTCCGCTGGCGCGAACCTATAGCGATCGGATCCTGGTCAGCGGCGATGCCGGTGGGTTCGTGAACGCCTTGACCGCCGAAGGGATTTACTACGCCATGGTGAGCGGTGAGCACGCCGCCCAAACAGCGATCGCGGCCGTGGAGGCCAACGATTTTTCAGCCCGGATGCTCGGCCGCTACCAACAATCGTGGAAGCAGGAAGTGGGAGTTGAGCTCGAAAAGAGCGTCCGGTTTCAGAAGCTGCTGCTCTCGGACTCGAACCGTGTCGACCGCGTCGTTCGAGCCGCCGGCCGCAATCCGATGCTCGCGGACCTGCTGGCTCGCTACGCCACCGGATCGATCGCGCACGATCAGTTCAAACGCGCTCTGATCCGGCGGGCGCTACCGATTTATGTTCGGGAGAAAGCTCGCGAGCTAGTCTTTGGCTAAGGTTTCACAGGTTGGAGGCTCGTATTAGTCGCCAGATCCTGCTCTTTCGGCATCACGATCCAAGCCACGATATAGGCCACGATACCCAACAGCGGCAGCGGCCAGATCGTCAGTATCAGCCAGACGATCCGAACCATCGTCACGTCCAGGCCGAAGTGTTTCGCGAATCCGGCACAGACGCCGGCGATCTTGGCGTCGCGAACGGACCGGCTCAACCGCTCGGTTCTTGGAAAAGGCGGCGGGCTGCCGCGGCCCGTAGAAGTCCCGCATTCGCAGCAGAATTTACCCTGCTCTGGCAGCTCGGTTCCACACCTGGTACAGAACATTAGAATTTCCCCTCGCCAATAACAACGCAGCCGCGACCCGATTTGTTCCCTAAACCAGAGCTGTCAGATCCCGAACATTTCCGAGGGTTTCGAGCTTCCGTACCATATCCACTACGCGATCGGCCTTTTGCTTCGGCCACTTCGCGAAGGCGGCGCAATCCTGAAACTTGGCCGCGACGTCGTCGAAGCTCATCGGATCCACCGGACTGCCCTTGCCGAAATCGGCGCGACCGGAAATTGTCCGGCCGTCCTGCAGCTTGATGTCGATGATGGTGGTCATCTTGTTATAGCCGGCGGCCTCGGCCTCAGGATTCACACCGAAGTGAATGCGCTGGATCATATCCTGAACTTCCTTTCGGCGCACCACTTCGTCGGTGAATTCGGTCAGGCCCGCCTTGCCGTAGAGCAGCAGCACGGCCATGCAAAACTCCATGCTGAACTTGCCTTGCAGCGCATCGGTGGGATGGTGATGGATGAGCGCGTTGGGCATGTTCTTATTAGTGCCTACCGAGACGGCTTCCACCTGGTTGGCGCGGATGTTGTTCTTGTGGATCAGCCGCAGCATTTCGGTCATGCCGGGATGAGTGAGCGACCCCGATGGGAACGGCTTGATGGAGACGCCGGGCGAGGCGAAGGTCCAGGGTTTGCCGAGTTTGTTTTCGATTGCCGCGGGATCGTAGCCCCCACCCGCCGCGTGGAAAAAGCCGCGTGGAGCTTCGAGAATCTCGTCGCTGGCGGTCCAGTTGAGCGCTGCCAGGTCCGCGGCGACGATTCCCGATTCAGCCGCTCGCCCAGCGTGAAACGGCTTGGTCATCGTTCCGAAATTTTCGCGCAACCCGGCGCCCTCGCTGGCGGCAATTCCAAATGCGCGTGCGCAGCGCTCGCTATCGAAGCCGTAAAGTTTCGCGGCAGCAGCGGCCGAGGCGAAGGGCCCGCACGTCCCGGTGCTGTGGAAGCCGTCTTCATAGTGCCGCGGCGCGATGGCTTCGGCTATTTTACATTCCACCTCCACGCCCACGTGATAGGCCAGCATTAGATCCCGGCCACTTAGTCCGCGCGCTTCGGCAACTGCGAGCGCTGCGGGAAGACAAGGCGCGGTCGGGTGAGTCAGCAATCCGTAAACTCGATCGGGCGCGACGGCGAGCTGCGTGTCGTCGTAATCGTCGGCATGAATCCCGATCCCGTTCACAAAAGCGGCGAAACGAGCGGGAGCCTTCCGGGACAGTCCGATAATGGTGGCGTCGTTGCGCGCTTCGCCCAGCGATTGCACATATCCGCTGGTAATCTTCCCAAGCTGGGAAACCGAGCCGGCGAGCGCGAGGCCCAGCCCATCCAACATCGATTTCTTTCCAAGGTCGATGACGTCGGGCGGAATGTCGGATAGTTTCGTTCGAACGACGAATTCGGCAACATAGTGAGTGAGTCCTCCGCCGACGGCGGCCCGCAAGGCGAAAGCCGCGCTCGTTCCCATAAGTAATGTCCTTCTCGTCAGCGTCATGCTCGTCACCTCATGGATGTGAAACCTTTCCCAAGATCGCCGGCTTCCGCGCGCCCGTAGCCGATGGGATGTTGCCGGGCCGCCGGTGATACGTCTGATACGCTAGCACGGCGAACAGGATGGCTTCTTTGGCATCGACATCGATTCCAAACTCAGCCGAAGTCGTTATTCTGGGCCGCAACACTGCTCGTAGCCGCTCCATCATATATCGATTATGCGCCCCTCCGCCGGACACTATCACTTCGGTGACGTCCGGGTATCGAACGATTGCCAGCGCGATAGTACGGGCGGTCAACTCCGCTGCGGTCGCCAGATCGATCCCGGTGTTGCGGACGAACTCGGAGCCGTACTGCTCGCGGCCGCACGATTTTGGGGGCGGGCGATGATAATAGGGATCGGTCAGGAGTCTAGCGAGTAGCCCAATGTTAACCCGTCCAGCGCGAGCGCCTTCCCCGTCGCGATCGAAAGGCGGGGCTAGCGCATCGATCACCATGTTGCCCGGCCCGGTGTCGAACGCTATTACGTCCTCTACTCTCGCATTGGCGGGGATTACGGTAATGTTGGCGATGCCGCCAATGTTCAGTGCGATGCGGGCGCGCTCCGGATGCTTGAAGAGCTGATAGTCGAGGAAGGGAACCAGCGGCGCGCCGTTTCCGCCGGCGGCCATGTCACTCGGCCGAAAGTCGGCGATGGTTTCGATGCCGGTCCGCGCGGCGATCACGGCTGCTTCGCCGATCTGCATGGTGCTGGCGATTTTGCGCCCCAAGAACTCCACCGCCTGGCCTTCGTGGAAGATGGTCTGCCCGTGCGATCCGATCAGTGCGATGGTCTGAAGGGGCACACCGGTGTGCTGCAACGCTTCGGCAAAGAGCTCGCCGAGCAAGAAATTCAGTCGCGCGATATTTGCGGCATCTGAAATTGAAAGAATGGCGTCCCGGACTTCCGCCGGATAGGGAACCGTCTTAGAAGCGACGACTTGAATCTTGTCGTCGATATCCACCACCGCGACGTCAATGCCATCCACCGACGTCCCGCTGATCAGTCCGGCGACCCTCATGCTTTGCGTGCGCTACGGCTCACGTTTCAGCTCCTGTTGAAGTTGTTGCAGCAATTGCAGCGCTTCGATGGGTCGCAGCTCGTCCACTTTCAGATTGCGGATGCGCTCGGCGATCTGGTAATTGACCGGCTCAAACAACTGGATCTGCATCGGGCTGGGCGAGCTGCGCGGCGCCAACTCTTCGGTAACCGCTTGCTCGGTTTTCTCGTGCAATGCCAGGATCTCGCGCGCCCGCTCGATCACCGAAACCGGCAATCCCGCCAGCCTCGCGACTTCAATGCCATAGCTGCGATCGGCGCGGCCCGGTTCCACCTTGCGCAGAAAGATCACCTGGTCGCCGACCTCCTTCACCGACACATGCAGGTTGCGGATACCGGGCATTTGGTCGGCCAGTTCCGTCAATTCATGATAATGAGTCGCAAAGAGTGTGCGAGCACGGATGCGTTGGTGGATGTGCTCGATCACAGCCCAAGCGAGAGAGAGGCCATCGTAGGTCGCCGTGCCGCGCCCGATTTCATCCAACACTACTAAGCTGCGCGAGGTCGCGGTGTTCAAGATCACGGCGGTCTCGGTCATCTCGACCATGAATGTAGACCGGCCGCGCGCCAGATTGTCGGCGGCGCCGATGCGGGTGAAGACACGATCCACGATAGAGAGCGCAGCCGAATCAGCCGGCACGAACGATCCCATCTGCGCCAGAATCACAATCGCCGCGGCTTGGCGCAGATATGTCGACTTGCCACCCATGTTCGGACCGGTGATCACCGCGATGAATTGCGATTCGGTATCGAAGTAGAGATCATTGGGAATGAAGCGCGCCGCTTCCTTTTCCGCCAGCTTTTCGATCACTGGGTGACGGCCTGCCCCAATCCGAATCTCGCCGGAATCGGTGAAACTGGGCCGGATATATCGGTTCTCAGCGGCAACCTGTGCCAGCGCGCACGTGACGTCCAACTCCGCGACACCAGCCGCCGTCTGCCGGATGCGCGAGGCGTGCTCTGCCGAAAACTGGCGCAGCTCTTGAAAGATCTCGCGCTCCAGCGCCAGCATTTTTTCTTCGGCGTCCAAGATCTTGGTCTCCAGCTCCTTCAACTCTGGAGTGGTGAAGCGTTCAGCATTCACTAGTGTCTGCTTGCGTTCGTAATCAGGAGGCGCCAAATGCAGGTTCGACTTGGTGATCTCAATGTAATAACCGAAGACGTTGTTGAATCGTACCTTCAGCGACTGGATTCCACTGCGGCCGCGCTCCCGGGCCTCGATCTGGGCGATGTACTGGCGGCTGTTGCGGCTGATATCGCGCAGCTCGTCGAGTTCGGCGTGATAGCCGGGACGAATCGTGCCGCCGTCGGCAAGACTGGCGGGCGGTTCCTCCGCAACCGCAGACAGTATCCGGTCGCGCAGTTCGGGAATCTCGTCGAGCTCGCTTGAAATATGGCGCAGCCTGGCTTTTTCAAACGCGGCAATGTGTTCTTTGATCCGAGGCACGATTGCCAGTGATCGCCCGAGCGCCAACAACTCGCGCGGGCCGGCCGTGCCAAGTGTTAATTTTGCCAGCAATCGTTCCAGGTCCAGCACTTGCGCCAGCAGCTTACGGATCTCCGAGCGCGCAATCGTCGCCTGTAATATTTCCTGAACCGCATCCAGGCGCGCCTCGATCTCAGGGAGCTGCAGGCACGGCCGCAGCAGCCGATTGCGCAATAGCCGTCCGCCCATCCCGGTGCAGGTTTGATCGAGCACGTGGATCAAAGTCGATTCCTTGGTCTCGCCTGCGAACAACGGCTCCAGCAATTCGAGATTGCGCACCGTCACCGCGTCCAGAATCATGGAGTCGCTGCGGTCGTAGTAAGTCGGGCGATCCAGATGATCGAGCGCCGATTTCTGCGTCTCGCGCAGGTAATGCAGGATCGCGCCGGCGGCGGAAACAGCCAGCGGCCTATCGCTCAAGCCGCAACCATCCAGCGCAAGCAAACGGAAGTGCTCTCGTAACGCGCGATCGGCGTGGTCCAATCCGAAAACCCAATCGTCAATGACGGTGCGGACTCCAGGCACACCGGTGACGGACTCCGGCGCGAGTACCTCGCGGGCGTTCAGGTTCTCGAGCGTCGCATTCACGTCGGCGGCGTCGATTTCCGTGGCGCGGAATTCGCCGGTGGTAATGTCGGCGTGCGCCAACCCTGCGCGCGATCCGTTTCGAAAGACCGCGGTCAGGTAATTGTTCTCGTGCGACCGAAGCAGCGACGATTCAGTGGCCGTGCCGGGCGTGACCACGCGAGTAACCTCGCGTTTCACCAGCTTCTTGCCGGGTCCGGCTTCTTCCATCTGATCGCAGATCGCGACACGATAGCCTTTTTGGATCAAACGCGTGAGATAGCCTTCAGCGGCATGATATGGCACGCCGCACATCGGAATCGGTTGGCCCCTTTCCTTGTTTCTGGCAGTGAGCGTGATTTCGAGCTCGCGGGAAGCGGTGATGGCGTCTTCATAGAATAACTCGTAGAAGTCGCCCAGCCGGAACATCAACAGGACATTGGGAACCTGCTGTTTGACGGCGTGATACTGCCGCATCAGCGGCGTGGAGGGGGAGATGGCTTGAGAAGGATCCTCGCTGCCATCAGGCATAGATGCCGCGGGTCTGGAGGGCGAAAGCGACGCGGTCAATGGCCAGCATGTACGCAGCCAGCCGGTTGTGCACAGCATGCTTGTCCGCATAGCCGACCACGTCCCGGAAGCTGTTCACCATGATTTCCTCCAGGCGGCCGTTGACCAGTTGCTCGTTCCAGAAATATCCCTGCCGGTCCTGCACCCATTCGAAATAGGAAACCGTGACGCCGCCTGCGTTGGCGAGAATATCCGGGATCACGAAGATCTTTTTGTCCGCCAAAATCGCATCAGCTTCGGAAGTGGTGGGACCATTGGCGCCTTCGCAAATGATCTTGGCCTTGATGCGATCGGCATTGGCGGAGGTGATGACGTTCTCCTTGGCGGCGGGTAAGAAAACCTCGCAATCCATATAGAGCGCCTCATCCCGGTCGACGTCTTCCGCTTCTGGAAAACCGGTGATGGAGCCCGTATCGTGACGGTGCTTCATCAAGGCTTCGATGTTGAGGCCGTGCGCGTTGTAGACCGCGCCGTCATACTCGATGATGCACACGATCTTGAATCCGGCGCGCGCCATCAACTTCGCCGCCATGCCGCCCACGTTGCCGAAGCCCTGCACGATTACGCGCGTATGGGCAGGATCGAGACCGAACCGGCGCAGCGCCTGAATGGTGACGATCATGCAGCCGCGCCCGGTGGCTTCCGTGCGGCCGCGCGATCCGCCCAGGTCGAGAGGCTTGCCCGTGACGACGGCAGTGCACGTCTGGCGCTTGTGCATCGAGTAGGTATCCATGATCCACGCCATGGTCTGCGGGTTGGTGTTGACGTCCGGCGCCGGGACATCGCGTTCCGGACCGATGATGTCCATGATCTCGGCGGTATAACGGCGCGTAATACGCTCCAGTTCGCCAGGCGAGAGCACGTCGGGATCGCAAATGACTCCGCCTTTGCCGCCGCCGAAGGGAATGTTCACCACCGAACACTTCCAGGTCATCCAGGCCGCGAGAGCACGGACCTCATCCAGAGTGACATCCGGAGCGAAGCGTATTCCACCTTTCGAGGGTCCGCGGACGATGGAGTGCTGCACACGGTAGCCAGTGAAAACTTCCAGGCGGCCGTCATCCAGTTGCACCGGAATGGCTACTTTCAACTCCAAAGCTGATGTTCGTAGCACCTTGCACAAGCCCTCATCCAGGCCCAGCCGCGCAGCAGCTTCATCGAAGCGTGCGGCGGCGGACAGCCAGGGATTGATTTCATTGTCGACGGACTGGGTCGCTTCGAGAATCATTGGGTGTGCCTCCGACTACATTGTAGCTATGAAATTGCCGATAGAGTATCGACATCTAACATATCGGCTGAGAAGAAGCCGATAGAATAGTACTAGCCTCTCAATGCTTTTCCGTCTGCATTTCTTCCCCGGACTGTTCTTGTTGCTGGTAGGTCTGGGGATGCAATACCAAGTCATCCGATGGCTCTCGCGCCGTTATCCGGAGCGCAGGATCGCGCTAGCTTTGGCGACATTGGTCTCCAGCATCCTGTTGATGCTCGGATACCTTCTGGAATTCCAGCGCGTGCAGTGGCATTTTCCGGTATGGTGGTCCACGTGGCTGGAGTGCGCTTCGCTGGTGGAAACCATGTGCCTGATCGGACTCTACTTCGCGCTGCTCACCTGGCGTAAAGTCCCGGCCTTCCATCCTACCCGGCGCACGTTCTTCCGGGCGGCAGCCGCCAGCATGTGTGTCGCACCGATCGCAGGCACTGTCTTTGGGATCGTGAGACGCAACCAGTTCCAGGTCAGCGAGGTCAAAGTTCCCATCCCCAATCTGCCAAAGGATCTGGACGGCCTGCGGATCGTTCAGGTGACCGACATCCATCTCAGCCCGTTCTTGAGCGAGCGGGAATTTGCTCGCGCCATAGATATGGCGAACGAAACGCACGCCAATCTGGCGCTGGTAACTGGGGATCTCATTACCCGCCGAGGCGATCCGTTGGATGCCTGTCTGCGACAACTTTCCCGGCTGCGCGCAGAAGCCGGAGTGCTCGGCTGTCTGGGCAATCACGAGGTCTACGCCCGATGTGAAAAATATGTCGTGGCCCAAGGACGGCGAATCGGAATCGAATTCCTACGCCAGCAAGCCAAGGTGCTTCAATTCGGCGGCGCGAGGATCAATTTCGCCGGCGTGGACTATCAGAAGATGCACTCCAAATACTTGGTCGGCGCCGAACAGATGATAGTACCGGGGGTGTTGAACGTGCTGCTTTCGCACAATCCCGACGTATTTCCCGTGGCGGCCGCGCAAGGCTACGATTTGACAATCGCGGGTCATACACATGGCGGGCAGGTGGACTTCGAGATATTGCACCAGCACCTCAACGTGGCGCGTTACTTCACCAATTATGTGCGAGGCCTTTATCGAGAAAGCAATTCGTCGGTCTATGTTTCGAGCGGCATAGGAACCATCGGCGTACCGGTGCGATTGGGCGCTACTCCTGAAATCTCCCTTCTTCGCCTGTGCGCTACCTGATCCTGAGCGACATCCATGCCAACTGGGAGGCACTCGAGGCGGTGCTCTCGCGCGCGCAATCCAGTTACGATCGCATCGTATGTTGTGGCGATGTGGTGGGGTATGGCGCAGATCCCGACGCGGTCACCGAATGGGTGCGGAACAACGTCGCCAACATTGTGCGCGGAAATCACGACAAAGCCTGCGCGGGCCTGGAAGACCTGGAATGGTTCAACGCCATTGCCCGCACGTCGGCATTGTGGACCCAGGAGATCATGAAACCAGACAACATCGGGTACCTGCACGATCTCATCAAAGGTCCGGAGCGTATCGACGGTTTTCAGATTGTCCACGGCTCCCCGCTCGATGAAGACGAGTACGTCGTCTCGGAACATGATGTAGCTCAGATCTCGCCTTATCTCGATGCATCGGTCTCTTTTTTCGGGCATACCCATCTGCAGTGCGGATTTCTGTGTCATCGGAATGGCGTAAGGCGCTTGCGGAGCGTGGACATGGAGTCGGAGGCCGAGGTTCTCGATTTGGAGGCGGATGCCAGTTACCTGATCAATCCCGGCTCGGTCGGACAGCCGCGCGACGGCGATCCCCGCGCCGCTTACGCCATCTATCAACCGGATGATCAGATAGTCACCCTTTGCCGCGCCGAATACGATGTTGCTTCAGCCCAAAGAAAGATCCTGGAGGCGGGTTTGCCGGAGCTGCTGGCCTTGCGCCTGGAAGCTGGAATTTGAACCAGGCGGGCGGGCTTCCGTGCTACCGCATCGTCCGCACGTCAAGCTGGAAGGGCAGTTATTTGTAAGAGCTGGTCAGTTCCGGGATTCCCCCGCGAGAAGAGCTAGCGGCTGGGACGGCGATACTCTGGGTGCCAACGATAACCAATAAGTACAGCAACTGTGGCTTTTTCCATATCTCCGACTCGTATAAGTCTTAAGTCTATTGTAGGTAAGACGAGACTCCTGAGTCCGATGCGGGCGCTTCAGGGTACCGCAACGGCCTGCATCACACTGGTTTGCAACACGTTGCCGTTTGGATCCAGGCGGTCGACCACGTAGTACAGGATGCGGTTTGGCAGACTCGGGATGGTGATCGTGCAACTCGCTCCATTCACGCAGGCCTGGCGTGTCACCGCTTCGTTTGTAAAGCTGAACGGATCATTGGGGGAACCGCTCGGGATCTCGGTCGAACAGTCTTGTGCATAGGCGGTGCAGCGCAGCAGATCGCCGCCATTCTCCGCGTAGCCAAATCGCGCGCGGATGTTCGAGGCGAACGGCACGCCCTGGTTCGTAACAGGGTGCGGGTGAGGCACGAAGTTGGTTCTGTTCACGCCGGGTTCGTCGTTCCCCAGGGGCAGCGCGCCGATTCGCATCGCCACCCAATCGGTCCTTACTCCGTCCATCCAATAACCTGGGCAGAATAAGAACTGCGCGTCCGGCGTCGTGCGGCAATTGCTGAATGGATAATGCAGTCCGATATGACTATGGACAAACCCGAATTTCCGGTAGCTCGTTCCAATTGCGTCCGGAAGGTCATTGCGAAACTGAATGACTTGGCCGGTGATCGGCCCGAAGCTACTCAAGCACGGAATGGCATTTCCATAGTTCGCCGAATTGCAAGTCGACTGGATGTCGTGTTGGGATGTACTCAGGTACAACTGACCCGAAGTCGATGCGAAGACGCATTCGTTCGCGTTGCGCGCCTGGCAAACGGAGTGATCCGCCATGTCAGCCGCGCTTCCGAATGTGGCTGGGCTGGACACGTCCTTGAACCAAAACCGGCCGGCATAGCCTTGGAGTCCCCAGCGCTTGTAATCCGGGCTAGGAGTGCAACAATCAGCGGCGACCAGGTAGGTGTGCGCCGTTCCGCTCACCAGCGACAGGCTCATTTTGCCAAAAGTGTTGCCGCCTTCGGCACCTCCAGGCGACAACGGGTTGATCGCCTTGAAATCCACGAAGAACGGCAGTGGAGAGGCACCCTGTGAATAAGATCCATTCTGGTAGCTCTGCAATCCGATCGCTGGCTGAGGAATTCCGGCAAATATAGGGTTTCCCACACTGTTAACAAACGGGATGTTCACGCTCGCCGCTGCGCTCAAGTTGGAAGTGCCACAAAGCGTGTCGAATCCTGGACCGCAGCCAGCTTGTGAAAAGTTGTACGTATTCGGCAAAGAGCCCGGACCGGCTACCGCATGAGACTCACCGCGAGATGGGTGGTCATACAGCCAGGTGTTAGAAGGACTGGATATGTCTATCACGGAAGCGTTGCCCCCGCCATAAGGAAGTGTCCACATCAACCAGCCGTTGGAATGTACACATCCTCCGCAACCTGTAGTGTGACCCGCTCCGCCAGTATCGTCCAGATTATTATTTCCTGTATAAGTTGGATTCAGGAATAGATAACCAGCCGTCCGCAAAACCCAAAACGTAATGTCGTTCAAGCCGTTGTAAGACGGTGCAGTTAGAATGACGAAGTGTTCCCGAGCGCCGGTGGTGTCTTGAAGGTAATCACCCACTTGCACGTCCATGAGCTTGGAATACGAAGCATTGGAAACTCCGAAGCCAGGGGTGATACATGGAAACTCGGCCGCTTCGTGCTTGCCATCGGGAAAAGTATAAGTAGTATTCGGGGTGAACTGACAGAACGGATCGTGTACGCGGATTTGAACACAATTGGTCGTACTGGAGAAACTTGTATACGGAGACGGAAGACCGGAAGGGCAGGTGTAGTAATCGGTATTGGCAGACAAGCTGGTATTGCTATCCCACGCAGGAGTCGAACCAAATCCCGCCCGGTTCACTTGGGACACTAGAGATTTATTGTCATTCGGGAATACCACATATGTTACGCCTGTAAAGGCTAGTGGATCGAGCGCGCAAAACTCAAAAGTTCCCATGTTGAACCAAGGGCAGGTGTGGTTACCGCTCCAGCGTTTCCCGCCTCCGTCCCAGGAGTTCCAGACACCTTTAAGCACGTAAGTTCCGTTTCCGGAAGCATCGTCAGCGAAAGATGCGATGACGCCAAGATGGTTCTGTATCTGAGTGCCTACCCCGCCAATAAGAAAAGCTCCATTGACTGCCGAAGCTCCCGCGTTGGGCATCCATCCGAGATCGTAGCCGGTATGAGCAGTTCCGACCGTCTGCCCCAGATAATTCAAGCCTGATTGATACGCACCGTTATTTCCCGCCGTGCCCATGATTTGGGTTTTTATGTCCTTGCCGCCGGCGAGCGGCGTCATGACGGTGTAAAGGAAACAATCGTCGGCAAGAGTAGAGCCTGCCAGTGCATTGTAATAGTTACCCGAAGACGGATAAGGTGAGTAGGCAAGGTAACCGGCGCAGCCTGTGTAGGATTCCTTGTAGCTCAGCCTCCACGCCCGTACTCCATTTTGATCTACACTATAGACCGAAGTTCCATCAATATCATCAAAAAATGTCTGCTGACCTAGTTGTACTCCCGAAATAGTATCCCCGTTGCCATTGACCCTAGGGCTCCCAGCTGGTTTGTTGAATAAGCTTAGCAATCGTGTCTCGCCACGCGGAGTTCCATCCGAGTTGCGAGGAATCCATAGAATGACCGCACTTTGGCCGCCTACAGACGTTATCAATCCCAAATAGCCAGTAACCGGCGGACTCAGGACGCCTGACGAGCATCCCACAGTATAGATTCCACAAGTCGCTCCATCTGCGCTCTTGGATACCGAGACACTAGCTTGGTTGATCATCTCGGTGTCGCCGTTCGAGCCCTGGTAAGGCGGTGAAGAAAAGGAATAGTTCATCCCGATCGCCACATCCACATTCGCCGACGTCGCGTTTGTCGTCCAGATCACCACTCCAGAATTTGCTCCCGAGTATGATACGTTCGTCAAGGTGCCAAGATTCTCGACCGTGGTCAGCGTGGTGGAGGAAGTTGGCGGCGCGGCCAGATGCGCGTAGCTGCCATTGATGAGGATAGGCATTCCGGGAGTCCAGTCGAGATTGAAGTAATTATTAGGACCAGGGCTCGCCGTGGTAAGCGTGACTGTCGTAGCGGACGTGCTGACTGTTCCATTAGGAGGGATGATCATATTTCGTTTCGGTATCCCCCCTCCCCATCGAGCAAAGATAGGCAACGTACCGGCTTGAGGATAAATTCCTTGTTGTACCGGAGTACCGGTTGGACAGTTTGAAGATGTAGTAGGGTTTCCAAAGAGTGTCTGCCCACCGTCGAATGACAACTGCATGTTGAAACCAGTCACGCCACCTGTAGTTGCATTACCACACCATAAAGTGAAGCTCATATCGTCGATGGTGCACCCGCCCGCGAAACCGGTTGTTCCCTGGCCGTTTCCACAATTGAACTGAGCAAGCGGTACAAATAATTTATTCGTGGCCGTGGCTGTCGCGAAAACAGACGGAGATGCCGAATGATATGAGATCTGCCCTGGGTTGGTCCAAGTGCTTCCGCTCAATTGGATCGGCGTTTGAGCCCATGCGCCTACAATCGGCGCTGGATAAAACGTGCCCAATAACCAGCCAGGTTTTGAAACCGGCCAATACTCGACTCCGGTATTAGGATCGCAATATGAATGAGACGCCGGATCGCAAAACATGTTGGCCGCCGCAGTCCCGTTCCAATCGATTACCGGATGATCCATGTTGCCGAACTTGGCTGAGTTAAACGGCAAGATATCGGGCGCGGTGTTGCCCCATTGGATGGGGCGAGTTTTAAAAGTCTTGGACACTTCCGAATCGGCGCCGCAGGTCACCCCAACCCAGTAGGTCGCCTCAGCCGCGAGGGCGTCGTTGGCTTTGCGCGTACCCAGGATGAAGATGTGTGTACCTGGATTCACAATGGACCCGGCGCGCGCATCCGTGTTCGTGTTGTCCACGAGATCAGGGATATTTGTGGTGAAGGTGGTCCCGCGCGATGCACGATAAGTGCAGAATCCGGTTTGATCAGTTTGTACGGTGATCTTAGCCTGCATTTGCGTGGCATCGATGGGCAGGATGGAGGTCGCTCCAAAGGCCGGCAGCACCACCAGAGCGAAGAGGACCCAGGGAATCGAACGCATAGTCTGAATACTCATAGTAGCTACCAGGTCGAGAGGGCTGCGCGTCGCCACGAGTTCAGGCTTACGCAGACGTAATAGAACGAGGAATCTAAGGCCCATGTGCCCGCTGTGCAGGTCGCATTCGAAGTGGCGGGCACGGAGGTCCGCAGGCTCACGATGGTGGAATCCACGGTGACGACGGTCGTACCGGAAGATTCCCCGCTGGTCAGTCCGGTGCTCGCCACGATGCTTTTGGAGCTGAGCAGCGCGCGTTGATCCACGCCTCCGGCGGCGTCCCAGGCCCCACTGGTCGCTGACCACGCGAATAAAGGGATGGCATCCGTGGGGAACGACGTGACTCCACTTTGGGCGATACATCCGGCGGTACAGTTGGCTGTCAGGTTGTGTCCAACCGTCAGAGCGCCGGCGCTCGAGACGTATACGTAGGCCAGTCCGGTACCGGCGGAGATCGAAACCGATCCGCCACTCGCGAATGAATAGACCAAGCTTCCAAAGCGTACGATGCAAGGGGTGGTCACCGAACAGTTTGCGCCAATCGTCAGGACTGTGGCGCTGGTTCTGGCGACTGCGAAATCGCCTAACTGACTTGCCATCGACGCGCCCGAGCCGCCACCGCTGCCCGCGATGGTCTGCGGCTCCCAACGGAGTGTCGTCGCATTCCAGGCCAGTGCCTGGCCGGCGCTGGGTGCGGCGGACGATACCGGACGGCCTTGAATCTGGGTGACCGCGACCGCCGCGGGGGATCCGCTGAGGTCGCCGCCCAGCGCGCTGAACAGTAGTGATGTTCCGTCGGTCGTCATGATCTTCCCGGCGTTGCCTGTGACGGCGGGAAGACTGGCTTGTTCGAGCGTCCATCCGTTCAGCGAGGTGCAACCGTACAGGTTAGCGCCGGCCGGCGCATTCAGCAAAAAGAACATTTCGCCTATGCTGCAAACGGATGGCAAGGTGGCGCCAGATTTAAATGGCTTGGTGGCATTCGCGGTCGAAAAGTCAATGTCTCTGCTCTGAAAATGCAGATCCAACTGCGTGATCTGACCGTGAAGCGCCCCTGCGACTACGGCCAACAACAGAATTCGATGAATTCGACACATGGCGATTACAGTGTGGCATCAGGCGGGTTTGAGTCCGACAAATTTCCGCGCTGGCCGAAACGTAGAAGTATTTGTATCGGTTGGCCTTAGACGCTAAGAATATCTTGACAAGCTATGTCACTGCCTCAAGTTTAGGTATACTGGTGGCTTAGACCCGCCGTCATATTTGTAGGAGTCCTCACCCATGTTTGACTTGTTTCGCAGCAGGGCAAAAGCAGTGCGCATTCTATTGGGCGTCATGCTCGGGATGGTTGCGCTTTCGATGTTGGTCTATCTGATTCCGGGCGCCGGGACTACGACTGCCGCGGACCAGAACGACCAAGTCGTCGCCGAAATCGGCAAGGACGTGCTCACCTTGCATGACGTCGAACTGGGAATCCAGAACCAGTTGAGAACCCAACAGATTCCACCGGATCTGGTGCAGGTGATCATTCCGCAACAGGTGGATCAGATGGTTGAGGAACGCGCGATCGCTTACGAAGCCAAGCAGCTGGGCTTTGACGTCAGCGATCAGGATCTGGCGAACGCCATTCGTTCCACACAATTCGGTACTCTAACGCCACAACAGTATCGAGACGCGATCGAGCAGCAGTTGGGAGAAACCGTCGGCCAGTTTGAGAACAACATGCGTAGCAATCTGGCTCTTAACGCTCTGGAAAGCATCGCGATTGAAGGCGCAATCGTCTCGCCCACCGAGGTGGAAGCAGAGTACCGGCGCCGTAACGAGAAGGTCAAGCTCGACTACCTGGGGTTTGATCCCGCCAAGCTGGCGGCGGAAGTCAAGCCCACACCCGAGCAGTTGAAAGCCTACTATGACAGGAATAAGAACTTCTTCACCCAGCCCGAAACGCGGGACGTGCAGTTGATCGTGGCCGATCAGGCCCAGGTGGGCCAGTCCATCCAGGTTTCTGATGCGCAGGTGGAGTCCTACTATAACTCGCACAAGGATCAATACCGCACACCGGAGCGCGTCCAAGCCCGCCATATCCTGATCAAGACTACCGGTAAAACCCCGGCGGAGACTACCCAGCTTAAGGCCAAAGCGGATGATCTGCTGAAGCAAATCAAGGGCGGCGGGGATTTCGCAAAACTGGCGCAGACGAATTCTGAAGATCCGGGTTCGGCCGCGAAGGGCGGCGACCTGGGCTGGATCGTGCGCGGTCAGATGGTGAAGAATTTCGAGGACACAGTCTTCTCGCTGAAGCCCAAGGAAATCAGCGATGTGATCACCACCGAATATGGCTTTCATATTATCCAGGTGATGGAGAGAGAGCCGGCGCGTTTGCGCACTCTGGATGAAGTCAAACCCGAAATCATCGGCAATCTGCGGAATCAGCAGGTTTTCGACCTCATGCAAAACCTGGCCGACCAGGCTCACACGGAATTGGTGAAGGCTCCCCAAAATGCGCGGCAGATCGCCGAGAAGTTCAAGCTGCAGTTTGTCCCTGTCGACAAATTCAAGCAAGGCGATACCGTTGCCACGCTCGGCACGGACCAGCAGGCTCCAGCGATCATCATGTCGCTGAAGAAGGGCGAGATCAGCCAAGTAATGCAAGCGGGAAACAAGCTGGTGGTTGCCGAAGTGACCGACATCCATCCGTCGCATCCGGCGGAGTACGGGGAAGTGGAGGCTCAGGTACGTGGACAGTACTCCCAACAGCAGGGCATGCAGCTGGTCACCGATAAGGCCAAGAAGGCAGCGGAACTCTTGAAGACGAATGGGGGCGATTTGAAGGCCGCCGCCAAGACCCTGGGGATGGAAGTGAAGAGCACGGATTTCTTCGCCCGCAATGGCGCGGCTGAAGGCATCGGGGCGGCCAGTTATCTCGGGGATGCGTTCGACAAGCCGGTAGGCAGTATTATCGGACCGATCAATTCCGGCACACAGACGGTGGTCGCGAAGATCGTCGAACGGCAGGAGCCCGACATGAGCAAGCTGGCGCAGGAGCGCGATGCTATTGTGCTGTCCCTCAAAGGCAAGAAGACGGCCGAACGGCAGATCCTGATGCGGGACAGCATTCTCAGCACGCTGATCCAACAGAAAAAAGTAAAGATGCACAGGGACGTGATCAATCGGCTGATCGCGCGGTATCGAAGCTAACCGCGCCACCGGATGATTCATGCCCTGCTGGATTTTCTGCGGACGCTCACCACTCCCGAGCGTCTGATTCAACTGCTCTCAACCGCCATGTCGGGCTGGGCGGGCTATGCCATGCTGACCGGCATAGTGTTCGCCGAAACGGGCCTACTGGTAGGCTTCGTGCTCCCGGGAGATTCCTTACTCTTCACCATCGGAGTCGTGGCCGGCGCCGGCGAGCTCAATCTGGTGGTGATCATGTTGCTGCTGATAGGCGCGTCCATGCTGGGTGACTGGAGCGGTTATTTACTGGGCCGTCGAGCCGGTCCTGCGATTTTCAATCGGCCGGATTCGCGCTTTTTCAAGCAGGAGCATTTGCAGCGGACCAAGGCGTTCTACGAGAAGCACGGCGGCAAGACGATCATTTACGCCAAGTTCGTTCCGATCATCCGCACCTTCGCGCCGTTCATCGCCGGAGTTGCGAACATGCGCTACCTGCGGTTTCTTTCGTTCGATATTTTCGGTGGAGTGGGATGGGTTTTCTCGATGACCATTCTGGGCTATCTGTTGGGTGAGGTAGCGATCGTACGGCGAAACTTCGAGAAGTTCGTGCTGTTGATTATCTTTGTCTCGCTGCTGCCGGTGATGATCCACGCTCTCCGCGCAAAATTAGGGACAGCGCACTCAAATACCGATTTCCAGGCTTAATGGCGGGTGTTGCGGGGCTTTTTGTGGCCGCCCGACTTGGCGCGGCCTCAATGCCCGACGAGTGTTGCGCTCGAGTTCTTCGAGAAACTCCTCGGACCCCAGGGGGCGCCCCGTGCGCGTCGCCGGCCGCAGCCGTTCCCGCAGAATCTCGTCATCCACGCCCAGCCGCAGCGTCTCCCGCCAGAGCGCCGCGCTGTAACATTGGCGCCATACGGCTATTTGCACAATCCGTAGTTGCTCAGCGACCTCGAGCAGCCCCGCCCGGATCGAGTTCCGCTCGATGTACGCCATCACGCGCCACACCGCCGGCCCATCCACTGGACACGAATAGTAACGAACCTGCCACAGATGACCGCAGTTCGCCGCGCGAGCGTTCCGATAGCGGGCGTAATCGCAATGGGTGGGAGGCGTCGACCGACCAATGCTGGTGCTGCGCACTGCGTGCCGCGAACGTCGTTCGTCGCTAGTTTAATTTGGTGAGGGCGGCGCGGATCGCGGGGTCGCGCTGGGCTTCCACTTCATCGCCCTTGTCGACTCCCAGGGTTAGGTTGAAAATCTCCTGCTTCAAGCGATTTTGAACCCACTCGCGCTCTCGCACCCACTCGCCCACCGGCGGTTGGATATTGTGCTCGGCGGCATAGACCTGGAACTCCTCGAGCACCGCGGGAGTCACCTCAAAGGCATCGGTGATCTTGTTCCTCTGGATAAAATCAGTGGCGAACGACGTGATCATACCGCTAGCATCCAAAGCGAGCCGCAGTTGGGTCGTTGGTTCCGGCGTGACTAAAACGTCGGGCTGAATGCCGCCGCCGCCAGTCACAAGACGCCCCGAGTCTGTCCGAAACTCGTCCTTCTGTTTCTCGATCTCCAGATGGCCGCTTGGCAAAGTTTTCTGGATCGACCGCCCGCTCGGCGTGTAATAAAAAGCCGTGGTCAGGGCGAGCGCAGTGTTGCCCGATAGCGGGAACACGTTCTGGACCAGACCCTTTCCGAAGGTAGGCTGGCCGATGATCGTCGCACGATCGTGGTCCTGCAAAGCGCCAGAGACGATCTCGGCAGCGCTAGCCGTCTTGGCATTCACCAGCACCGCAAGAGCGAAGGAATACGGAGTCGCGGTCTTGGGCGCATCGACGTTCTGGCCCTCAATACTCCGTCCCTTCACGCTGAGTATTCGCTGCCCAGGTTTGAGGAAGTAAGACGCGGCTTCGAGCGCGGTTTGCACGACGCCGCCGGGATTGTCGCGCAGATCCAGCACCAGGCCTTTCAGTTTCTCGCCGCCAAGATTTTCGATCGCAGCTTTGAGCTGCTTGGCAGTCTGGGGATCGAAGCCATTGGCGCGGACGTAGCCAACACCGGGCTTCAGCAGGAACGCTCGATCGACGCTCGGAGAATCGACCAGCGCGGGATCCAGGATGAAATCGAGCAGTCGCACATTGCCCGGACGCCGTACGATGAGCTGGGCCTGATGCTGCCGTGCCTCGCTCAGAAATTGGATGATCTGGTCAAACTCGAGACGCGCCAGCGCAATGTTGTTGACCGCCACAATCTCGTCGCCCGGTTGCAACCCGGACTTAGCCGACGGCGTTCCCGGCAATGCTTGTAGAATGATCACGCGACCGGGGAGTACCGATACGACTGTGCCGAATCCCTTGCGCTCGGAATTTTCCATTTCCTTGAGCTGCTGGTTCTGCTGGGGGTCGAAGAAAATCGAATGTGGATCGAGCTCCCGTAACATGCCTGGAATCGCGCCGCCATAGATGGCCTGCTCGCTGTTCACCTTATCTGCCGCCTGGCTCTCGACGATGGCCACGAGTTCAGTGAAGCGTTTTAGCAGGCCGTCGAGGTCTTCGGCCGGCGGGGGAGGCGCGAAAAAGAACAACAGCGGGGCGAGCATTTACTTCGTGTAGCGCAATCGTTTCTTAGCCTCATGCCGCTCCAGGGCAAGCTCGATCAGCCGGTCGATGAGTTTGGGCATGGGGAGGCCTGAATATTCCCACATTTTCGGGTACATACTGATAGACGTGAAACCCGGAATGGTGTTGATCTCGTTAATGTACAGCTTATCGGCGGCGCTTTCGAGCAAAAAATCGACGCGCGCCATGCCTTCGCATTCCACCGCGCGATAGCACTCCACGGCCAGCCTCTGCAGTTCCGCGGTCTGTTCCGGGGACAGGTTAGCTGGGATTACCGTCTCTGCCTTTTCGAGCAGGTATTTGTCGTCGTAGTCGTAGAAATCGCGCGACGGAAGAATCTCGCATGGGATGGCAGCTAGCGGATCGTCGTTTCCCAGGACCGAGCATTCGAACTCGCGCCCGATTATGCCGCGCTCCACGATCACCTTCCGATCATAAGACGCCGCCAGCTCCAGCGCCGATTTCAACTCCTCGCAGTTGCGGGCTTTCGAAATCCCGACCGATGACCCCAGGTTCGCCGGCTTGACGAACACTGGAAACTCGAACCGGGAGCAGACGCTTTCCACGTTGCTCACATTATTGCTGGACATGACATTACTGGACATGACCAAGTAATCCACCACCGGAAGTCCGCGTTCCTTAGCCAGTCTCTTCATGACCTCCTTGTCCATCGATGCAGAGGAAGCCAGCACGCCCGCCCCGACGTAAGGCAGCTCGGCCAGCTCCAGCAGTCCCTGAATCGTGCCATCTTCGCCGAACGTGCCATGCAGTACCGGAAAAACCACGTCGATTTCCGGATTCGCGCGCGGCTCGGGAACGATCGGCCGAGGGCTCCACTTGCCGTCCTTTGAAATCAAGTAATGCAAGACCTTGTATTTGTCAGCATCCATCGCATCGATGATGGATTTGGCCGAGCGAATCGATACCTCATGCTCTCCGCTCCGTCCGCCGTAGATCACCGCCACGCGCGTCTTCATTCGTTACAAAATCCTCTTCCCCATCGCTGACATCACTAATTCGACGGCCAGGGCCGCCGTCCGGTTCACTTCGTCGATCACCGGATTTACCTCCACTACTTCCATAGACGTCATCCGGCCGGAATCGCACATTGTTTCCATGGCCAGGTGAGCCTCGCGGTAAGTGATTCCGCCCCGCACCGGTGTGCCGACTCCGGGCGCCTCGCGGGGGTCTACGGCATCCATATCGAGCGATACGTGAAAGCCCCCAGTTCCAGAACCTGCGATTCTGATGGATTCCTCGATCACCGACCGCATGCCGCGCTCATCGATATCCCGCATCGTAAAGGCATGAACCCCGGAACGCTGAACATTGTCGCGCTCGTCGTCGTCGACGGACCGGATTCCCACTAGCGCGACGTTTTCCGGAGCCACTTTGGGTGAGTAACCGAAAATATCGGTCAATTCTTTTGGGCCAAGGCCGATGCAGCAAGCCAGCGGCATGCCGTGAACGTTACCGCTGGGGCTGGTTGCTGGAGTATTCATGTCGGTGTGCGCGTCGATCCAGATCATGCCCAGCTTTTCGCCGCGGTCGCGCAGGTGTTTGGAAACGCCCGAGACTGTGCCCACGGCGAGAGAATGATCTCCGCCGAGGATCAGTGGGTAACTACCAGCCCGCATTTGCTTTTCCACCAGCTCCGCAAGGTGTATACAGGTCTGCGTGATCTGGGGCAAATACTTCGCGTGCGGCTGGCCTTCCGGATAACTCTCGGGCTGCGCCACAGGAACGTTCCCGAGGTCATCGACTTCGTAGCCCATTTCGATGAGCCGGGCGTTCAGATTCGCCACGCGCACCGCGGATGGGCCCATGTCGACGCCGCGGCGTCCAGCCCCGAGATCGAGCGGAACACCAATGATCGCGATGTGCGAATGGCGCATGACTAGCTGTAGCTCATGGCCGTGTCCGGTAAAGCATCCTGGGGAATGCAATAGTCTCCCGGATGTGTTCCAGTCCGCATATCCACGCGACGAAGCGCTCGATGCCCATGCCGAAACCACCGTGCGGCACCGTGCCGTATTTGCGGAGATCGATATACCAGTTGAACGCCTCGCGTGGAAGCTGGTGCTCTTCCAGACGCTTCAGCAGCAGATTGAGATCGTGGATACGCTGGCCGCCGCCGACGATCTCGCCGTATCCTTCGGGCGCGATCACGTCCACACCTAGCGCCAGCTCGGGACGATCCGGATCCGGCTCGAAATAGAACGCCTTCACCTGCGTGGGGTAGCGGTCTACCATCAACGGCCGGTCCAGGCCCTCGGTGATCATGGTTTCGTCCGGGCCGCCGAAATCGCCGCCCCACTGGATTTCGCTGCCCTTCTGCTGCAAAATCTTGACGGCGTCGTCGTAGCTCATGCGTGGAAACGGAGCCTTCACGCTTTCGAGCTTGGTGGTGTCGCGTTCCAGGGCTGCGAGATCCGCTCGCCGGTTCTCGAGCACCCGCCCGACCACGAACACAATCAATTCTTCGGCCACTTGCTTGACGTCTTCGAGGGTCGCGTAGGCCATTTCGGGTTCCACCATCCAGAATTCCGTCAGGTGGCGGCGCGTCTTCGATCGCTCAGCTCGGAAGGTCGGGCCAAAGCAGTAAACTTTTCCGAAGGCCATCGCATCGGCTTCGTTGTAAAGCTGGCCGGATTGGGTCAAATAGACTTTTTCGTCGTCGAAGTAGTTCACTTCGAACAAGGTGGTGGTGCCCTCGCAGGCGGCCGGCGTAAAGATGGGCGTGTCCACCAAAGTGAAGCCGTGCGAATCGAAATAATCTCGCACCGCCTTGATCACTTCGTGACGCACTCGAATCACGGCGTGCTGGCGCTTGCTGCGCAGCCACAGATGCCGATGGTCCATCAGGAAATCGGTGCCGTGTTCTTTGGGCGTGATGGGGTAAGGATCAGACTCGGGAACGCGTTGCACCACCTCGGCGCCCTCGACGTCCATTTCGTATCCGCCGGGCGCGCGCTGCTCAGCCCGGATCTTGCCGATCAGAATGACGGAAGATTCCTGAGTAAGGTCCTTTAGTGTGTCAAAGAGCGTTTCATCAATGTTGGCTTTTACGGCGACGCACTGCATGGTGCCGCTGCCGTCGCGCAGGAGCGGGAAGACGATCTTGCCGGACTTGCGCAAGTTGTAAAGCCATCCGGCGATTTCCACCGGCTCGCCTACGTGCTTTCCGGCGTCTTCGATTCTGATTCTGGGATACGCGCTCATAAGGCTATCCGCTTGCTAACGCGCGCGGCTCGGAAACAAGCGGCTCGGAAGCGACGGGATCGGAAATGCTGATTCTGAGCCGTGACCGTGAGGGAGCGGTTGTCAAATCCTACTCTTACCATCAAACGGTCTCGAGCTTTTCGAAAATTTGCTTCACAATCTCGAAGGACTGCGGAAGCGGATGCTCGGGAAACTCCCGCAATTCCAGAAGTAACGGATACTGGTCCGGTTGCGAGCGCAGCAGCTTCATGGTCTCCTTCCAGTCGATGGTCCCGGCTTGGGAGAAGAACGGCCAGAAATGGTTGTCCTCCGTGCCGTTGTTGTCGTGCAGGTGCGTGGACCGGATCCGTCCTTTCATGATGCTGAATGCCGTTGGGATGCCTTCCTTCATATGGGCGTGTCCGACATCCAGGCAGAAGTTCATCTTCAAATGCGTCTGATCCAGAAAACTAACCAGACGCTCGGCGCTCGAAAGCTGGTTCGGAATATTTTCGAGCAATACCTCCACTCCCCGCTCACGCGCAAATAGATTGATCTCCTCCAGCGCCGTGAACGCCGATTCCACTTTGTGCTCGTCGTACTCCTCCTCAGAAACGCCGATATGCTGGATCAAATAGCGAAATGGGATGACATCAGCGATGTCCAAAGCGCGTTTAATGTCATCCAACATGGTCATACGTTTCGACTTCAGCGGCTCGGTGATGTTGATATAGGAATTCGGACCGGACCGGCCCCAGAGGTCATCGCTGTACATGGGCGAGTGCAGCGAATGAATCTTCAACTCCGAATCCCGGAACCAATGGCCAAGCTCGTTGATCTGCGCCTTGTCGCGAAAGTCCAAGTGCTGCCTTGCGCAGAAAATCTCGACAGCGGGCACTCCCGCCTGCCAGATCTTCTCCAGCCAAAACGTCGTTAGCCGATGGTTGACGAATATGTGGGTCGATAGGACGTGCTCCATTCGGCTCTTTAGTATCCTTCCGCTTTGGCTTCGCCGCGGCCATCCGCGCCGCCCTGCAGCCAGCCTTTTTCATTCAAGATCGCTTCTACGCGCGCCACCACCGGATTGGTGGTTTCGTAGGGAACGATCTTGTGTCCCATGGCGCTCAGAATGGCGATGGTATCGGGCGAAATGCCCTTCTCCAAATACAACTGGTCCGGCATCCATTGGTGGTGGAAGCGAGGCCAATCCACGGCGTCCTGCACATTCATGTGAAAGTCCACCACGTTCAGGATCACTTGCAGCACACCATTAATGATGCGCGATCCGCCCGGCGCGCCCAGCACCAGGAACGGTTTGCCGTCCCGTACCAGAATGGTCGGCGTCATCGACGACAACGGGCGCTTGCCCGGTTGGATGGCATTGGCTTCACCCTGAATCAAGTGGAACAGGTTCTCTTCGCCCGGCTTAGCCGCAAAGTCGTCCATCTCGTTGTTGAGCAGAAATCCAAGACCAGGAACCGTCACGCCGCTGCCATAACCGCCATTCAGCGTATAGGTGACCGCCACGACGTTGCCATCGCTATCCACGATGTCGTAGTGCGTAGTCTCCGTCTTTTCGTAGGGCCCCAGATCCCCCGGACGAATCTGATCGCTCGGCGTGGCATGCTGCGGATCGATGCTGCTGCGGCGGCTCGCGATATAACGCGGGTCGAGCAATTTCGGCATCGGCACCTTGACAAAATCCGGATCGCCGAAGTACTCGCTGCGGTCGGCGTAAAAGCGTCGCATCACCTCGGCGACGTAGTGGATAGTGGCAGCCGAACCCGCGCCCGACTTCTCATAGCCGGAGCCCTCCAGCATCCCGAGCATCTGAAGGATACCGATGCCGCCCGAACTGGGCGGAGGGGACGTGACGACCTCATAATCGCGATAGTGCCCGCGCAAAGGCGTGCGCTCGATGGCCTGATATTGTTTCAAATCGTCCAGTGTGATCAGTCCGCCGTTAGCTTCCATGGCGGCTGCGAATTTCCGGGCAGTCTCGCCTTCGTAGAATTCACTGGCGCCATGCTCCCGGATACGCTTCAGGGTCGCGGCCAGCTCGGGCTGAACCAGCTTTTCTCCATATTTCGCACTCAAAAAGATTCGTTTCGAGTCGGGAAATTGCGACAACAGCTTGGTGGTGCCAGGGCTTTGCAGTGATTCCGAACGACTGTATGAAACTGGGAAGCCATCCGAAGCCAGCTTCACTGCGGGGTCCAGCACTTCACTCCAGGACTTGTGGCCGTACTTCTTGTGCGCCAGCTCGAAGCCGCGCACCGACCCGGGAACGCCCGAGGCACGCCATCCCACCAGGCTGTCCCGGGTGAGCTTGCCATTGGCATCCAGATACATGTTGCGCGAGGCCTTGAGAGGCGCCTTCTCGCGAAAGTCGATGAACGTCGCGCGGCCGTCCGCGAAACGCACTAGCATGAACCCGCCGCCGCCGATGTTGCCGGCGAAGGGATGCGTGACCGCAAGTGCAAAACCGACCGCCACCGCGGCATCCACCGCATTGCCGCCGGCCTTGAGAACCGCCACTCCGACGCCGGTAGCCAGCGGCTCCTGCGCTACCACCATGGCGTGTTGCGAATGGACAGGTTGGCGGGCCGTGAGGCTTACCACAAGCAGGAAAGCACAAAGGACGACCTTAATTCGCATAAGTACCTCGATTTTACCGTGGCTCAGGCGTCCGTGCCGGTAGCGCTTCGTTTTTCCCACCAATATAAGGAAGCGCCTATCAGATTTGCGGTCAAGATCACGCCGCCGACCTTGGCGCTGAAAGCCAGGAGGCTCGCCACCGGGATGATCGGAAAGATCGATAGCACGGAGTACAGCAGTGTCACTGCGAAGCCTGACACGGCGGCTCCGCGTAGCCACCAGGGCGGCCGCACGCCGGATTTTCTTAGGCCGATGAGGGGAAGCGCGAACATTACAAGATAGGTCAGCGAATAGAAAATTCCTGACGAGTTATCGAGAATCTGGAAGGCCTCCTGCCGCCCGACACCCGCGAGGCTCGCCAGGCCGGTGACGAGAATCATCGCCGCCACAAACAGGATGGAGTTGACAGGCGTCTTGTATTTTGGATGAAGCCTTGAGAACCATTGCGGAAGCAAATGGTCCCAGCCGGCCACCATCGGCAGCCGCGTGCTCCCCGCCACGGCCAGCGTGCAAGCGCCCAGTTGCCGGCCTACCAGCAGGAGAATCACGATCGGCCCGACGATTCCGGCCCACGCGAACCGGCGGAAGGCGATGCTCAGGACCTGCGGAATCGGGCCGACCAGGTCAACTTGCTCGGGAGAAGCGTAGGCCAGGATGGCGCTCGTACCGAGGATGAACATTAGGGCGACGATGGGCGAGGCGATCAGCACCGACCGGCCGATGCTGCGCGCGGGACTTTTGCATTCGCCCGCCAGGATAGCGACATACTCGAATCCGCTGAACGCGCCGAACGACATCTTACCGAAAATATTCAGGCTGAAGAACGACACTGCCGGCACGGCCATCGCAAGGGGATGGTATGCGTCCAAGGCACCACTCCGCACGCTCGCGAACGGAATCAGGATCAGCGTGCCGAAGATGACGATTTGAACCACTCCGCCCGCATTCTGGAACCATTTGCCAATGCCAAGGCCAAGGGTCGTCACGACAATCAGGAACGCCACCAGCGAGCAGGTTACCAGCATGATGAACCATTTGTTGCCGGCGATCGAGTCCGCGCCGAAAGCGTAGGCTATGTTGGTGGAAATCGCCATGCCCTGCGTCGACATGAAGACGATGATGTATAGCCACAGATTCCAGCCGACCAGAAATCCGACGAAGTTGTTAAAGCCCAGCTTCGCCCACTGGTAGAGCCCGCCTTCCAGTGGCATGATGCGATTCAGGTAGATAATCACGGCTGCCAGTGGCGCGTAGAAGAAGACGACCGCTAGCAGCCAGTAGGCGATCTGCGAATTGCCGATCTGGGCGGCCGTACCGATCCAATGAGAGCCGACCACATAGAGAATCTGCGTCAGGACGAGGTCGCCGAGCCCCAGTTCTTTCTTGAGTTCAGCGCTATGCGAACGGACGCTTTGAGCGGAGGCCATCGATTGGCTCAACGACTTTACCACAGACGTCCGTAGAATAATGAAAAGGATGTCTTCGGCTGCCAAGGAACTTACCGTGCGTCACTTCTTTTCGCGGCACGGCCTGCTTTCGCGATGGCATCCGCGCTACGAATTCCGGCCGGGTCAGCTAGAGATGGCCGAAGCGGTGGAATCGGCGCTGGCCGAAAAGAAACATCTGCTGGTGGACGCGGGAACCGGCACGGGCAAAACTCTGGCCTATCTGGTCCCGGCTATCCTCTCGGGAAAGCGCGTGGTTGTTTCCACGGGAACCAAGAACCTGCAGGAACAGCTCTTCTACAAAGACATTCCATTCTTGCAAAAACATTTCGACCGGCCTTTGCAAGTCAGCTACATGAAGGGCCGCAACAATTTCGCATGCCGGCAGAAGATTTACGACGCCGAACGCGAGCCAATTCTCACTGGCCTGGAAGAGATCGCCGACTTTCAAATCATCCGTGAATGGGAAAAGACCACCACTACCGGCGACCGCGCCGAGATCAAGACTCTGCCCGAAGACAGCTCGGCGTGGCACAAGGTGGATGCCCGGCGTGAACTTTGCACAGGCCAGAAGTGCCAGCAGTTCGAGCGCTGCTTTCTTACGCAAATGCATCAGCGGGCGAACGAGAGCGACATCATCATAGTCAACCACCATCTGTTCTTCGCGGACCTGGCGGTGAAGGACGAGGAGTTCGGCGGCATAATCCCGGAATACGCGGCCGTGGTCTTCGACGAAGCGCACGAAATAGAGGACGTCGCCGGAAGGTACTTCGGGGTCGGGATCAGCAATTATCAGGTCCAGGAACTGGTGCGTGACATAGCGCAGATTTCGCGGACCAAGCAATTCGGATCGGGCGAATTGGACCGAATCTTGTTCACTCTGGACGATCGCGCCGGGCAATTCTTCCTGCTCTTCGGCGAGACCGAGGGTCGCACTGGATTCAAAGGCCACACGGCCTTCTTTGAAAAGAATCAAGATGCCTATGACGACGTCCAACGTGCTCTAGAACTGGTGGCCACGCATGTGCAACTGGTCAAGAACGCGCCCGACGAAGTGATCCCGCTCTTCCGCCGGACGCAGGAGCTGCAGCAACGCCTGGCTTTTTGGAGTAAGGGCGACAATCGTTCCTACGTCTACTGGATCGAGCGGCGCGGCCGGGGCTGTTTCCTGCAAGCCACGCCCATCGACGTGTCCTCGGTGTTGGAAGAAAAGCTATTCGATGTGCTCGACACCGTGATTATGACGTCGGCCACGCTGGCGGTTGGCGGAACTTTCGACTTTACCGAGAAGCGCCTGGGAATCCGGCACACCCGGTCTCTGGTGGTACCCAGTCACTTCGAATATCAGAAGCAGGTCTTGCTGTACGTGCCGCAGCACATGCCGGACCCTCGTTCGCCCGCGTTCCCGCGATCGGCTGCCGAAGAAGTGACACGAATCCTGCAGCACAGCCGCGGTCGGGCCTTCGTGCTCTTCACCAGTTATCAGCAGATGCGCATAGTCTATGACCAGGTGTCGCTGGAGATCGACTATCCGACGCTGCTGCAAGGCACCGGTCCGCGAAACGCTCTGCTGGAAGAGTTTCGCCGCACGCCGCACTGCGTTCTATTCGCGACTTCGTCGTTTTGGCAGGGTGTCGACGTGCAAGGCGATCAGTTGAGCTGCGTCATCATCGACAAGCTGCCATTCGCGGTCCCGAGCGATCCCGTGGTGGAGGCCAGGATCGAGCGCATCCGTGAAGATGGCGGCAATCCGTTCTACGACTACCAGATTCCGCAGGCGGCGCTAACATTAAAGCAGGGCTTCGGCCGGCTGATCCGCAGCAAGACCGACCGCGGGGCCTTGGTTTTGCTGGATAATCGTATTACCAAGCAACGCTACGGCCAGGTGTTCTTCGATAGCCTGCCGGACTACGGCTTTACCACTAATTTGAGCGACGTAGAGAAATTTTTCGATGTTTGAAGTTTCTGTTGAACAGACTTTCGCCGCCGGCCACGCCCTTCGCAATTACAAAGGTAAGTGCGAAAACGTGCACGGCCACAATTACCGTGTCCGGATCACGGTGCAAGGCGACCAGCTCGATTCCACCGGGCTGCTGGTGGATTTCCTGGATGTGAAGAGTCTGATCGGTGGCGTGGTCGACTATCTGGACCATCAGTTCATCAATGACCTTCCGCCGTTTGATGAACTCAACCCGTCGGCTGAAAACATCGCGAAGTATTTTTACGATCGGGTAAGTAGTGGGCTAAAGAACGAGGTCCCGGTTCGAGTGTCAGAAGTGAAAGTCTGGGAGACAGACACCAGTTCTGCGGTTTACCGACCGTAAGGTCAGCGTCCGAAGTACTCGGCGTTGGTCTGCGCGAAATTGGACCACTTCTCCGGCAGATCGTCCAGCGCGAAGATCGCCGATACTGGGCAAACGGGAACACAAGCCCCACAATCGATGCACTCCACCGGATCGATGTAGATCATGTTCACGTCGCCGAAGTTTGGTTCGTCCTTCTTGGGATGGATACAATCGACCGGGCAGGCATCCACGCAGGCCGCGTCTTTGGTTCCGATACAAGGTTCTGCAATTACGTAAGCCATTCACTCTCCAGGAGCGCCGCGAAAGGCGCCTCTCGTGGGGTAAGCCATATTATAGCGTGACCACCGATCGGAGCGTGACCTTGGCATCGAAATGCTTGATTTAGCAGCCAGATGGCGGAAATCCGAGGCTGGCGTGCCGTGCTATGCTTCCCACAGGTGGCTACCAAGACCCAAATCACGGCCGAGCAATATCTGCGAATGACGTTCGAGCATGACGCCGAGTTCGTGCATGGCGAGATTGTCGAGCGCGCGATGCCAGACTATATACATGGAAGACTCGAGGGCCTGCTATTCGCCCGATTCGATAGTTTGAGGCAATCTCACCAACTCTATCCCTCTGTGGAAGTCCGTTTGAACCTCGGCCCGGACGTTTATCGGATCCCGGATGTGTCGGTGTTCGCGGCACCGCCGCATCAAACGGTCCCGGATACGCCACCCTTGATCGCAATCGAAATCCTTTCTAAAGACGACCGCCATTCCGACCTCATGCAGAAGCTCGAAGAATATCTCGCCTGGGGCGTCGCCAACATCTGGGTGGTCGATCCGATTACGAAACGCTTCTCCGCTTACACCCATCTGGGACTGCAGAATGTTTCCTCCTTCAGTCTCCCCGATTATTCCTTTGAATTGACACCTTCCGACTTGTTCAACGACCTCTAACGAGAGACTATAGACGAGGAACGAGAAACCAGAACCATGATTCCAAAAGTGCGTAAAGCGGTCTTCCCCGCAGCAGGCCTCGGCACGCGATTTCTTCCAGCCACCAAAGCAATGCCCAAGGAGATGCTGCCGCTGGTGGACAAACCCCTCATCCAATATGGAGTCGAGGAAGCCATACATTCCGGCATCCAGAACATCATCATTGTGACCGGACGAGGGAAGACGGCCATTGAGGATCACTTCGACGTCAGTTTCGAGCTGGAGCAGACTTTAGAAGCCAAGGGCAAGAAGGACCTTCTGAAGATTGTTCGGGATGTTTCCGACATGATCGACGTCGCTTACGTGCGCCAGAAGGAAGCCCTCGGCCTTGGCCATGCCGTACTGCGTGCGCGCGATTTGATTGGTAACGAGCCTTTTGCGGTGGTACTCTCCGACGACGTGATCGATTCGGAGATCCCCGCCATTCGCCAGTTGCTGGACGTTTACGAATTCTATGGCGCGTCCGTAGTCGCGCTGATGGAAGTCCCCGGCGACGCAATCTCCGCCTACGGCGCCGTCGATGCCGAACCGATGTCGCACAGCACCGGCAAGGATCGCCTGTTCCGGATTCGCAACATGGTGGAGAAGCCGAAGCCCTCGGAAGCGCCTTCTAATCTGGCCATTATCGGCCGCTACGTGCTTACCTCCGAGGTTTTCCAATCCATCGAAGCGATCGAGCCTGGTAGCGGCGGTGAAATCCAGCTCACCGATGCTTTGAAGCACTTGCTGCGCAACCGGCCAATTTACGGGTACGTGTTCGAAGGCACGCGTTACGATGCCGGCGACAAACTCGGGTTCCTGAAGGCCACGGTTGAGTTTGCGCTGCGCCGCTACGACATGGGCAACGATTTTCGCACTTATCTCAAGGGCTTGAAGCTATGACGCGAGCCGTTTCATGAGCCAACTTAAAGACAAAGTCGCGATTGTGACGGGCGGAAGCCGCGGGATCGGGCAATCCATTGCGGAAGTATTCGCCCGGGAAGGGGCTACAGTCGTCATCTGTGGCCGTAAGCAGAATACGCTCGATGAAGTAGCCGCCGGCATGAAGGGATTGGCCGGGCGCGTGGTCCCGATGGCTTGTCATGTCGGAAAGCTCGAGGAACTGCAGCGGCTGGTGGATACCACGGCGCGCGATTTCGGCAAGATCGACGTTCTGGTGAACAACGCTGCTACCAACATCGCGCAGGGCCCAGCCATCGAAATGGACGACGGCCAGTTCGACAAGATGGTGGAGGTAAATCTAAAGAGCACCTATCGGCTGACCCGCCTGGTGGCTCCTGGGATGTGCCAGCGCGGCGCGGGCTCCATTATCAACATCGCGTCCATTGCCGGACTCCGGCCGCAATATCACGGGCTGCTCTACAGCATGACCAAAGCCGCGCTCATCATGATGACCCAGTCCTACGCGGTAGAGCTGGGTCCCCAGGGAGTGCGTGTGAACGCGATTGCGCCGGGTCTGGTGCAGACGGTCTTGAGCGAGTATTACTGGAAAGACGAAGGCCGCCGCCAGCAGTTGATGGCACACCAGCCCATCCGGCACCTGGGGCAGCCGCCGGAGATCGCCGAAGTTGCTCTGATGCTGGCCAGTGACGCTTCGTCCTATCTGACCGGCCAGACCATCGTCGTGGATGGCGGCCGCCTGTTATCCTCGATGTAGATGCGATTGAAACTGATCGTTGCCTCCCTGCTCGCGGCAGCGGCATGGGCGGACGTCGTCACCGACGTTCGCGTGGCCCTCGCCAAGAATAATCTTCCGCTGGCCGAATCCCTGGTGCAGAATTATCGGGCACAGAAGGGCGTTGCGCCGGAGATGCTCGAGGCACTTTCGTGGCTGGGACGCGGCTCGTTGGCGGCCAAGCAGTTGGATCAAGCCGAGACTTATGCCAAAGAGACGCAACGGCTGGCGCTCGCGGAGCTGAAGAAACGTCCGCTCGATGCCGAGCCTCATCTGCCTCTCGCGCTGGGCGCTGCCATCGAAGTACAGGCGCAGATCATAAATGAGCGCGGCCAGAGGGCGGAGGCGGTAGCGTTTCTTCGCAAGGAACTGGCTCTTTACCGGACTACCTCGATCCGTGCCCGCCTGCAGAAGAACATCAATCTGCTCAGCCTGGAAGGGAAGATCGCGCCGGCGCTCGATGAGCGGGAGTTTTTGGGGTCGAAGCCCGTGCCGCTGAGCGCACTCAAAGGATCGCCGGTCCTGGTGTTTTTCTGGGCGCATTGGTGTCCGGACTGCAAACAGGAAGTGGCCATCCTGACGGAGATCGAAAAAGAGTACGCGGCCAAGCATCTGATGATCGTAGCGCCTACTCAGCGCTACGGATATACAGCCCGCGGCGAAGAAGCCGGCCCGGCCGACGAGTTGAAATACATCGATGAGGTGCGGCACAAGTTCTATCGCGACCTGCTTGACATTCCCGCGCCGGTCAGCGAAGAAAACTTCAAGAACTACGGCGCCAGCACAACTCCCACGCTGGTGCTGATCGACCGCCAGGGCATCGTGCGGCTGTACCATCCCGGCGCAATGACGCTGGAGGAACTCCGCGCCGCGATCAACCAGTTAGGGTAGCTAAGCGAAAACGTTGCCCGCGGATCAGCGATTCAGAAGAACCGGAACTTGTTTCGAGCGCCCCAGGTTGCGATCGGCGGTGACCAGGGTCAGGCCGTGGACCAGCGCGGTCGCCACCAGTAACCGGTCGGCTGGATCGTGATGGGGAAGGGCGATCGAGCGTGTCGCCAGCGCGATCTCGTGAGTGACGGGCGCTTCCTGAAGCGGTGCCAGGCTCATGGCCTTCTGAACCCACGATTCCGGGCCGTCGGCGAGTTTCAACCGTCCTTTTTCGTGGAGCAGCACAATCTCCCAGGTGCTGATGGGCGAAATCCAGAGCTCGTTGCGTGGATCGTTGATCGCTCGGAACAGACGGCGCGAAAGGCGCTCCGATTTGGCCACGCTCCACAACCAGATGTGCGTGTCCAACAGGAGCTTCATTTACGGGCAGCGTCCCAATCGTCTTCGCTCGAGATCGGACCCACAATGTCGCCGATGATTTCGGCCGTTCCTGCCATCGAGCCCATCCAGCCCGAACGCCGCTTGGATTTGGGTGGGGGCGTGACTTGGGCTATCGGAACGCCAAACCGCGTCACAAGCACCGGTTTGCGGGTCTTCCGTACACGTTCCATAACCGACAGGCAGGTTGCTTTGAACTTGGAAACTGCAATCTCTTCCATAGCATCACTCCGTCGTAATCGTACCATGGTCAACGACTATGGTCGATTTAACCCTGCAGGCGACGCGGCGTCGGCTTCCATTGTTGGAGTCGGATCATAAAGCCACTCTGCGGGCCCTGGCTTAGCCCTACAGCACGCTAGGTAGCTTAGTCTCAGTGCCGCACCAGGCGCGCCAGGTGGGGGATTCCGAAGGCGGCAAAATCAGCAGATGCGGCTTGAGCACGATCAAAGTCTGGCCGTAATCCTTATTGATGTTGTTGCTGCGCAACAGCGGAATGAGACTCAAGATGGGGATTCCGGTGATGGTGCGGGCTTCAGAGGACGTCATCAGGCCAGCCAGCACGGCCCACTCGCCTGTCATCACGCGGGTCTTTGATTCATATTTCCGGCTGGAGATGACAGGAATACCGTCGACGGAGGTTGAGCCCAGCAGCTTGAACTCGGCGCTCACATCGAGAGTCACTTCGTCGGTTCCGTGAATGTGAGGAGTTACCTTGAGCACTAGGCCTAGATCTTCGAAGGTGAAAGTGGGAGGAGGAGTGTAGACCGTGCCGCCTCCCGACGTGTTCCCAATATAGGCGTTGCTCACCAGCGGATACTTGTTGCCCACATGCAGCGTGGAGGGCTGACCGTCTAGGGCCACGATTTCCGAGCGGAGAAGGGTGCTGGCGCTGGATTTAGAAACGTTAGCGAATAGCTGAGCATTGGTTACACCGAAACCGAGCAGGCTGGCGCCGCCGCCGAAGGTCATGAAATTTGCAAAGCCGGCGGGGATGCTGCTTAGCAGGTTCGACTTGCTGGAGAAATTGACGAGGGAGAAGCTGGTCTGCAGAGATAATCCATAGCTGAGCGCCGAGGATTGGTCGGTGGTCATGATCTCGACCTCAACGGCGACCTGGGCGCGCGGGCGCAGCAGATCCTGAAACAATTTCTCAGCCAGGCGCACCTTGGTGGCACGATCGCGGATCAGGACCAAGTGCCGCTGCGTATCGACCATCAGGCGGGTCATATCGAGCGTGCCGCGCACACCGGTGGCAATCTCCTGCAACTCCTGCACCGACATGGTTTCTGGGAAAGGAATAACCACCGCGGCGGTGCCCTCAAATTCAGTGCGCTTCGCGGGTGTATCGTTGGCGACGAAGATCAGGCGGTCGCTCACCGGCGTGAGGAAGGAGTTGGTCGCCGCCTCGAGCGCGCGCAGGGCATCGCGATAGTCCGCGCTATCCAGTTGCAATCGGATGGCGGGCACGGGCTGGTAGGCTGTGTCGAAGACCACCATCAGATGGAAGGCCGCGGCGATCTTCTCCCACAACGATTTGGAATCGCCCTTTATGTCGAAGTCCTGGCGTCCCGGCGTAGCCTTTAATGTGGCCGGAGGTAGGGGTTTACGGGCCTGCTCGAGATCCTGATCGCTGACCGAGACAAATAGCGTCCGGTCCACTTTCTCGGGCGCCAGATCTTTGGGGAGGGGTTGGCTCTCTTTCATAAGACTGGCCATCGGGCGCAGGGCCTGGGCACGTTCCCAGTACGCGAGATTGCCCGGATCGGCTGCGGCGGCCTGGGCATATAGAAGATACGCGCGGACGGTCTGGCCGGCGTGCTCGGCCTTTTGAGCCTGCTGAAAAAGCTGTTCGGCGCTAACGGCGCCCCATGCCGCCATCGCCATCAGGCACCCGCAAAACAGACCACAGAACTTCACAAGAGGTTTGACGGGTTTTTGTCCTCAAGTGTGTATAAACAATTGAACCGTAACGGCCGATGAGAAGAGTGAGGCTATTTTTAGCATATGGCTGCCACACTTGCGCCCATTCGCAGCGGGTTCGCCCCCAGCGTTCCCCAATCATTTGAAGATTTAGGGATTTCCCAATCATTGGTGCTCGATCTGGTTCTCCGGCGTCTTCTGCTGGAAGGCTTCAGCAATTTGCAGGCCCTCAGCCAGACCTTGAAGCTCTCGGTGCCCATTCTGAACGTGGTGTTCAACCACATGCGGCAGCAGCAAATGGTGGACGTGAAGGGCATGATCGGCAACGATTATCACTTCACTCTTTCGCAGGCCGGCAAGCTATTGGCCGGCGAGCGATTTCAGATTACTCAATACGCTGGAGCGGCGCCGGTTTCTTTAAAGGATTATGCCGCCGCAACCAAGGCGCAAGCAGCGGAGGTGCGCATCGATCGCAAAGCGCTGCGCTCGGCTTTTTCGGACCTGGTTATTAGCGATCAGCTGCTCGATCAGTTGGGACCGGCGCTCATTTCGCAGAACTCCATCTTCATTTATGGACCCACCGGGAACGGGAAAACCAGCCTGGCGGAGAGAATGCTGCGCGTCTATCAGGATGGGATTTTGCTTCCGTACTCGGTGGAAGTGGACGGTCAGATCATCAGCTTGTACGATCCGGTGGTGCACCAGCCGCTGGACGTCGATGATCACGACGTCGACCCCAGATGGGTCCTGTGCCGGCGCCCTTGCATCGTGGTGGGCGGCGAGCTGATTCCCAGCATGCTGGAGTTGCGTTTGGACGAATCGTCTGGTATTTATGCGGCTCCGCTGCAGATGAAAGCCAACAACGGCATCTTGATCATCGACGACTTTGGGCGTCAGTTGATGTCGCCCAGAGACCTGCTGAATCGCTGGATCGTGCCCTTGGACCGCCGCGTCGATTATCTGATGCTCCGTTACGGCGTCAAATTCCAGATCCCGTTCGAGCTGATGGTAGTCTTCTCCACGAACCTGGAGCCGAGCGATTTAGCTGATGAAGCCTTCCTGCGCCGTATTCACAACAAGATCTTCGTCGACGCCGTGGACGACAAAGCTTTCGACCAGATCTTCCACCGCGTGGTGGGCGCCTTCAACATACCCTGCGAGCCGGACAGCGCCGAATATCTGCGTAAGCTGTGCCTGCGCGAAGGCCGCACCGAGCTGAGAGCTTGCTACCCGGCCGACATTTGCAACATCCTGACGTCGATCGGCAAGTACGAAGGCCGGCCGCCCTACATGAGCAAGTCGGAACTGGAGCGGGCTGCGGCGCTTTACTTCGCGAAAGGCTAATTGCAATCATGAGGGTTGCCGCTTGCAGCCACTGAATCCGAACTGCGCCAGCTTTTGAAGCAAGTCGGCTCCGCCGACCATTACGGGTTCCAATTCCACTCCTCTACCGATGGAGAGTGCACGCTTCTGGTTCCCTTCCGTAAGGATTTCGAACGGCCCGGAGCCGTGGTTGCCGGCCCGGTGTTTATGGCGGCTGCGGACGTAGCCATGTGGCTGGCGATCATAACCAAACTCGGCGCAGCGGACGGGTCGGTGACCGCGGAGATGAAAACCAACTTCTTGAACGGCGCGCGAGAAGAAGACATCCTTTGTCACGCGAAGATTCTGAAGCTGGGCCGCCGGCTGGTGTACGGAGTGGCCGAGTGCACCAATCGCGAGGGAAAGCTGCTCACGCACCACACCATTACTTGCATCCGACCCTGAGGTACCTACATCCGCCCGTGAAGGCCGCTGCGCGAGGGAGATGCTACGCGAGGGAGATGAATCGCGCGGGATAATGAATATGACCCGCGATGAGAGTTCTCCTTGTCTCCACCTACGAGCTTGGCCGCCAACCATTCGGACTGGCATCCCCGGCAGCCTGGCTCACGGAGCGCGGGCACGATGTTCGATGCGCGGATCTCTCAGTTGAACCGCTGCAGCCCGATGTAGCCCGCGATGCGGAGCTGATCGCGTTTTATCTTCCGATGCACACGGCGACTCGTCTCGCTGCGCAGTTGATTCCGAAAGTTCGTCAGATGAATCCGGGGGCGCACCTGTGCTGCTACGGACTATACGCGCCGCTCAATGAAGCTTATTTGCGAACACTGGGGGTCGGTTCTATCCTGGGCGGTGAATTCGAGGCAGGCTTGGTTCGGGTGGCTGATGGCGCCAGTCCAGGTCCCCTCGTTTCGCTCGCCCGTTTGCAGTTCCTCACTCCTGTGCGAACCGGGCTGCCGCCGCTCGAAAAATACGCCAAGCTGCGTGTCGATGGAACAAAGAGGGGAACGCGGAAGCGCGCGGGCTACACCGAAGCGAGCCGCGGGTGCAAGCACTTATGCCGGCATTGTCCGGTGGTGCCGGTGTATCAGGGCACGTTTCGCGTCGTTCAGCCGGAGGTGGTGCTGGAGGACATACGTCGGCAAGTGGCCGCGGGCGCCGAGCACATTACGTTCGGTGATCCGGATTTTTTCAACGGACCAACGCACGCCATGCGAATTGTCGAGGCGATGCAGCGCGAATTCCCCGGCCTGACCTATGACGCGACCATTAAGATCGAGCATCTGCGTGGGCATCGCCACCTGTTGCCGCGATTGAACGAGACAGGCTGTCTGTTTGTGACCAGCGCTGTTGAATCGGTGGACGATCGCGTATTGGAGAAGCTGGGCAAGGGCCATACGCGGGCGGATTTCATCTGGGTGGTGGAGCAGTTCCGGCGCATCGGCCTGACGCTGGCGCCGACGTTTATCCCGTTCACTCCGTGGACCTCCCGCCGGTCATTTCACGAGCTTCTGGCGTTGTTGGTCGAGTTGGACTTGGTCGAGCACGTCGCGCCCATCCAGCTTGCGCTGCGGCTGCTGATTCCGCTCGGATCGCTGCTGCTGGAACTGACCGACGTGCAGGCGGTGATTGCGGGCTTCGATGAGCCGGCGCTGTTGTATCGCTGGAAGCATCCGGATCCGCAGGTGGATGGGCTGGCGGGTGAGGCGATGAAGCTGGCCGCGCTCGAAGGGTCGCGCCGCGAGATTTTCCGCAAGCTCTGGAACCTGGCAGGGGACCGCCCGCTGCCGGAAGATTTCGATCTGATGCCGCGCGCCACTATCCCTTACATGGACGAGCCCTGGTACTGTTGAGCGGAGCCAACCGAAGAGCAGTTAGCTCTTGTATAGGATGAACGACCGCAAGAAGCTTCTTCTGATCGGCGCGACCACAGGGTATCAGACTCGCGTGTTCGCCGAAGCGGCCGAGCGCTTGGGCTTCGAGCTGGTGCTTGCGACCGATCGCTGCCATGTGCTCGATGACCCGTGGGGCGATCATGCTATCGCGCTGCGGTTTGAAGATCCACAGGCCGCCGCGGAGGTACTCGCGGCCGAGGCTCGCGTGGATGGCATCGTCGCGGTCGGAGACCGGCCGGCATATCTGGCGGCCTTGGCGGCCGAGCGCATGGGGATTCCGTATAACTCGCCTGACGCGGTGTTGGCCAGCCGCAACAAATTTCTCGCCCGCGAGCGCTTTGACGCAGCCGGATTGCTGGTACCGCAATTCCATCGACTCGCGCTCAAAGATGGACCAGAGCGGGCCGCCGAGACCGCGCCGTATCCGTGTGTTCTTAAGCCGCTCGGATTATCGGCCAGCCGCGGCGTGATCCGCGCCAACGGTCCGCGCGAGTTCGTGGCCGCGTTTCGCCGCATTGAAACTCTTCTCCGTGATCCCGACATCCTGCGTTTGCATGAAGAGCAGGATCGGTTCCTTCAAGTGGAAAGCTTCATCGAAGGGCGCGAATTCGCCCTGGAAGGCATTCTCACCGGCGGCCAGCTTCGCGTGCTGGCGATTTTCGACAAGCCCGATCCGCTGGATGGCCCCTACTTCGAAGAAACGATTTATGTGACGCCCTCTCGCGAGCCGGATGAAACGCAGCGTGACATAGTGCGGACCACGGAATCCGCCGTGAAAGCGCTAGGTCTTACGCACGGCCCGGTGCATGCCGAAATGCGCGTGAACTCCCGTGGCGTCTGGATGCTGGAAGTTGCGGCCCGGCCGATCGGAGGTTTGTGCGCTCGCGTGCTCCCAGGACTCGAAGAGCTGATCCTCCGCCATGCAGCCGGCCAGGATGTCTCGGCCATTGCGATGCCCCGGGAGGCCGCGGGCGTCATGATGATCCCGATCCCGCGCGAAGGGATTTACGTCTCAACAGAAGGTTTGGAGCAGGCGAGGTCGACGGCCGGCATCGAAGATGTCATCATTACCGCCAAAGAAGGGCAGAAGCTGATTCCGTTGCCGGAGGGGGCGAGCTATTTGGGCTTTATCTTTGCCCGAGCGAACTCTCCGGAGGACGTGGAACGCGCGCTGCATGCGTCGCACGAGCAACTGCATTTTGAAATTGCTGCTGCGCTACCGGTGGTCTAGCCCACTTCAGATTTAACCCTTGGCCTTGGGCGGAACGTAGCCGGGCGGCAGAGCGGCGCCTTCACCAAAGAAGTAATCTTCCATTTGCTTGAGCAGAAATTCTTGCGCTTCCTGAGTGCCTAGGTTGAGCCGGTACTCGTTCATGATCATCTTCATCTGCTCCAGCCACAGCTTCCAGGCTTCCTTGGAGACATTCTCGTAGATGCGCTGGCCGAGCGGATGGTTATCGAAAGGGGCCTCATCGAGCCCCGGCATTTCACGTTGGAATTTGACGCAGAAGACCTTGTGCTTGCCGGTCTCTTCTTCGATTCGGGGGCCCACCATCCCGCTGCCACAACCCATGGGTGTTCTCCTTGCGCGATGTTGCTGAACCCAGCATAGCAGACAGTGGATGAAGGCTCGATCCCTGCGCGGGAGTAAGTGCTTGTTTAGGCTGGTTCGGATTTAACGGATGCTGACTTCTTGCCATTTAAGTATTGAGATAGCGGGAACGGAGTGGGCGCGCCCTTTTCCATGGCTCGCTGCACGGCCTTTTGGTACCGGCGCAGGGTTTCTTTCTTGACCCCATCGCGGAGGCTGCAGGCCTCGATGTCCAGCAAAATTTCTATCTCCCACGGCTGGAACGTGTTACGGTTCATCGTGCCTCGCACCAACTCCTGAAGGAGCTTGTTGAAGCGGGTTAATAAGGCTTCGCTGTTTTGCGTCTCCGCGAGCATATCCAGTTGAGATATCGGCAGTTCCCCTGAGAATCTTGAGCGTCCGGGCACCTAGTCCCGCCAATTGTGGACAATGGAAACGGAACCCCCTATGGCCGACCCCAAGTTCGATGAGCCGCGCCTCGCGCTGAATCGCATTTACACCAAGACCGGGGACAAGGGTGACACGCACCTGGCCGGCGGGCAACGGGTTGCCAAGGACTCGCTGCGGATCGAATGCTATGGGACAGTCGATGAGCTGAATGCCTTCGTCGGGATGGCGTGCGTCTCGGCCGAAGAGCGCATCCCCGAACTGGCTGCTCTGCTGCGCCGCGTACAGCACGAGCTATTCAATTTGGGCTCGATCCTCGCCACGCTCCCCAAAGATGTGCATCCGAAACAGGCACGCATCACTGGCGCCGAAATAGAACAGCTCGAAAAGGAGATCGACGGGATGAATGCCGACCTAGCGCCCTTGCGCTCGTTCGTGCTGCCGGGGGGCTCGCGCATCAATACGGAGTTGCACGCTTGCCGGACCATCTGTCGCCGGGCCGAGCGTTTGGCGGTCAGCTTGGCGCGCGAAGAGGAGGCGCCGGCCGAGGCAGTCCAGTATCTGAATCGGCTGAGCGATGCGTTCTTCGTCTGGAGCCGCTGGGCGAATCACGTACTGGGCGTGCCCGAAGTGCTCTGGGAACCGAACAAAGCCGCGTCGGGACAATAAACTCGTTCCGTCACCCAGTCTGTCCAGATAGCCGACTCGCCGCTCGATAAGAGCGGTGCTCCGTCCAGTACAGCGGCACGAAATTTTCGATCATCGGAAAATGGATGTTCGCGTGGACTGGTAGAAGCTCGGTCCCGCCGGGATGCACCAGTTCCGGACCGCTTAGCGGATCGAGATTGATCTCACCTTTGGTGCCGACAATCCGAAACTGGTCGCGCACGACATCGGAGTGCCAGCGCACGTCAACAATGCCGCGCACGCCGTTCTCGTAGTCAATCAACACCGTCGCGTTGTCTTCGATCGGCCACTGAAATACTGCGTTCGAGAGCATCCCAATCGCGCGCATGGGTTTCCCGAACAAATAATTCAGCAGATCGATGCGGTGGCTGCCCACATCGAAGAGCGGGCCGCCCCCGGCCAGCTTAGGGTCGAGAAGCCAGGAGCGGAACGAGCCCTGCGCGGGCGATGCGCTGTGTTGGTTCGCTTCTGCCAGCACCGGCTTCCCGATAGCACCCTGCGAGATCAACTCCCGAGCGCGTTGCACCTTCGGATAGGTGCGCCGATAATAGGCCACACCCAGGACTTTGCGGCTTTCTTTGGACACGCGCACCATCTCGGACGCTTCAGCGTAGTTCATAGCTACCGGCTTCTCGCACAGAACGTGTCTGGAGGCCTTCAACGCCGCGATGGTCTGGGGTGCGTGCAGCGCGACTGGTGTCGCGACGTAGACAGCATCGACTTGTGGGTCGGCCAGCGCGTCATCCAGGTTGTCCCAGATATGTTCGGCCACACCTGTGCCTTTCGATTTATCGCGAGTCACCACGCCATATAGCCGGCTGCGTGATTCCGAGCGAATGGCCGGGATCACCCGCTTCGTACTAATGTCTCCAATACCGATGACCACCCAGTTGAGCATGCTCTATCATCGTATCGATGAGGCTTCTGATTTTCTCCGACATCCACGGAGACAAAGCAGCGCTCGAAAAACTGATGGCAATCGAAGCGGACTATTACTTCGCTGCCGGCGACCTGGCGAATTGGGGCCGCGGCCTGGACGTGCTCGGCCCGATCATGCAGAAGCGCGCCGATCGGATGTACCTCATTCCAGGCAATCATGAATCGGAATCGGACATCGCGGATTTCTGCCTCGAGTATGGCTTTCACGACTTCCACGGGCAGACCATCGAGATCGCTGGCCAGACGGTAGCGGGCCTGGGCTACTCGAATCCGACACCGTTCAACACGCCGGGCGAATACACTGAGGACGAGCTCGCGAAGCGGCTCGCGAGATTTGCCAGCGTGAGTCCGCGGATTCTGGTCTTGCATGCCCCGCCCAAGAACACCAAGCTCGATCGCGCGGGCGAAGGCCAGCATTTCGGAAGCACCGCGGTCCGCGACTTCATCGAACAGGCGCAGCCCGAGCACTTCTATTGCGGACACATCCACGAGGCGGCCGGCCAGCAGGACACCCTCGGGAAATCGCGTGGCTGGAACGTCGGAAAGCGCGGCCAAATGCTGGATTTGGATGGCTTGCTAAAATGAAATTTCATGACCTTCGAAGAATTGGAAAGAGAGTACGGTTCGCTCCGCCAGCAGGCCGACGCTGTGCGGAGCTATCTTTGACGCCCCCGGCAAGAGAGCCCAATTAGCCAAAACCGAGCAACAGATCTCCGATCCTGATTTCTGGAACCAGCCCGAAAAGTCCCAGAAGGTGATGCAGGATCGCAAGAAGCTGGAGCAGGCGATCGCGGACGCAGCGGAAGTGACGCGGTTGACTTCCGATCTCGACACCTTGTTTGAATTGGGACGCGAGGGCGAGAATGTCACGGCCGATCTGGAACGCGAGATGAAGACGTTTGCCGAACGTCTGGAGATGCTCGAGACCGGCATGCTGCTGTCCGGCCGCAACGATTCAAAAAGCGCCATCATGGCCATTCACCCAGGCGCGGGCGGAACCGAAAGCCAGGATTGGGCCGAGATGCTGCTCCGAATGTACCTGCGCTGGGCGGAGCGGCACGGCTACCAAGCGGTGGTCACCGACCGCCTGGAGGGCGAAGGCGCGGGTATCAAGTCGGCCACGCTCGAAATCAACGGCGAGAACGCCTACGGACTGCTGCAGTCGGAAATCGGCGTGCACCGGCTGGTGCGGATCTCGCCCTTCGACGCCAACGCCCGGCGGCATACGTCGTTTGCGTCGGTATTTGTCTATCCGCAGATCGAAGACGACATCAACATCGACATCAAACCGGAGGATCTTCGGGTGGATGTTTTCCGCGCGAGTGGCGCGGGAGGCCAGCACGTCAACCGGACTGAATCGGCCGTTCGCATGACGCATATTCCCACCGGGATCGTGGTGCAGTGCCAAAACGAGCGGTCGCAGCACAAGAATCGCGCCAGCGCAATCAAGCAACTGCGCGCCCGGCTATACGAATACGAGATGGCCAAGAAGCAGGTCGAGCAGGATAAGCTGGAAGACTCGAAGCTGGATATCAATTTCGGCAGCCAGATTCGCAGCTACGTGCTCGCGCCTTATCGGATGATCAAGGACCACCGGACCAAGCTGTCGATCGGCGATGTCGACCGCGTGCTGGACGGCGACATGGATCGGCTGATGCACGCCTTCCTGGTCTACAAACACACCGGTAAGGTTTCCGGCGACGGAAAAGAGGATCTGCCTGATTGAGGCATCCGAGCTGCATCGTGCCGCGGCATTGATCCGGGCCGGCGAGCTGGTGGCTTTTCCGACCGAGACCGTCTATGGCCTAGGGGCCAATGCGCTCGATCCTGGAGCGGTGGAGAAGATCTACGTGGCGAAGGGCCGGCCGGCGGATAGCCCGCTGATCGTTCACGTCGATTCGATCGAGATGGCGCGAAGCCTGGTGCGGGAGTGGCCGGAAAAAGCGGAGAAGCTGGCGAGGCGTTTCTGGCCTGGACCGCTGACGTTGGTTTTGCCTAAGAAGTCGCATGTTCCGGATGAGCTGACTGCCGGATTGGATACCGTCGGTATTCGAATGCCATCGAATCCGATCGCGCTGGCATTGATTCGAGAAGCAGGCGTGCCTGTTGCCGCGCCGAGCGCGAATCTTTTCAGTGAGCTTTCACCCACTACGGCCGAGCACGTACGCGCCGCGATGGGCGATCGTGTAGCGATGGTGTTGGACGGCGGCCGAACCACGGTCGGAATCGAATCCACAGTGCTTTCGCTCGCAGGCCCAGAAGCGATATTGTTGAGACCTGGAATGATATCGCAGGCAGAGATCGAGGAAGTGATCGGGACGGTTCGTGTAAAGCGTGACGTTACCGGATCGGCGCATCCATCGCCGGGTATGCACCGCCGGCATTACAGTCCCAAGACGCCGTTAATTCTCGTGAAACCTGGCCAGCCTCCTTCGGGCGGATATGGTGTCCGGCTTAAGATGCCGACTGATCCCAGCCAGTACGCCGCGGTCCTTTACGAAAGACTGCATGAAGCAGATTCCGAAAATTGGGACTGGATCGAGATCGAGCTACCGCCCGACGATCCTGAATGGGCCGCGATTCGTGACCGATTGGAAAGGGCCGCGGCCCGATGAACGAGCTGGTAGCCCAAATCGACAGCACCGACGGCGCTTCCCCAGCCCTGTGGTGGCTGGGCCATGCCGGCTTCGTAGTGAAACACTCGGGCATCGTGTTCTATGTGGACCCGTGCCTCTCCACCCCGCCTGGCCGGCCCCGCGCTATCGATCCGCCCTTGGCACCTGCGCTCGCAACCAACGCCGACATGATCCTGTGCACGCACGCGCACGCATCGCACATGGATCCCGGCACGCTGCCCGCGATGCTGGAAGCTTCGCCGCGCGCGAAGGTGGTGATTCCCAAGAGCGCCGCTGAACACGCCCGCTCCATCGGTGTTCCTTACGATCGCATGACGACCACCGATTCCGACTTGCGCGTCGAGTATTTCAAGGGCGGCCTCTACGGGCGGGTCTATGCGGTGCCGTCGGCGCATCCGGAACTGGATTGGACTCCGCTGGGCGGTTATCCGCATCTCGGATATTTGCTGCGCTTCGGACAGCACACGATCTATCATGCCGGCGATTGCCGCTGGTACGAGGGGATTGTTGGGCGGCTACGCCCCTATAACGTGACGGCGGCGCTGCTGCCGATCGACGGCCACGGTAATTTCGAGATCGCCGAGGCAGCGCAGTTGGCGGAAGATATCCGGGCGCGCTGGCTGGTTCCGATGCACTATGGCACGTTTGCGGACCAGAAGGCGGACGTGAGCCGCTTCGTCGATCATATGCTCGGTTTCCGGCCGTCGACCGGGTTCAAGGTGTTCAAGCCTGGTGAACGGTGGGTCATCCCATGAAACTGAGCGCCGAGGCCTATGCGTCGCTGGACTCTATGGAAGGCATCGAGCTACCGCGCCCGCGAACGCACGCGCCATCCCGCGCCGGTATTTGGAGCCGGCTAGGTTTACTGGCTGCCCTATGCATCGCGGTCGCGGCCTGGGGCGTTCACCTTCTGTTCCCGCCGGTAAGCGCCGCTATCCTCGCAATCGTGTTGGGAGCCGTGGTCAGGAATAGCATCACCTTGCCGCCGGCTCTGATCGACGACTGCAAGGGTCTGGTGAAGCGCGTGATCCCCATCACCATTGTGCTGACCGGGGCCAGCGTCAACCTGACCGAGGTGGCGCGCGTCGGGGCGCCTTCTCTGGCGGTGATCCTGGCGGCGGTTGTTTGTGGATGCGCTATAGCTGTGCTGGCCGGCCGCACGATCGCGATCTCGCGCAACGCGGCGCTGCTGGTAGGCTGTGGGACGGCCATTTGCGGAACCAGCGCGATCATCGCTTCCGCGCCGATCATTGGCGCCGATGACGACGACCTGCTGCTGTCTGTCTCGACCATCAATATCCTGGGCTTGGTGGTCATGTTCACTCTGCCGTCGATCGGTGCTGCGATCCATCTCAGCCAGCAGTCCTTCGGCATTTGGGCGGGCGTGACCGTCCACGCGGTTCCGCAAGCAATTACGACTGGGTTTGCCTACAGCGCTCAATCGGGCGCACTCGCGACCTTGGTAAAGCTGGTGCGCGTTACATTGCTCGCGCCGTTCCTGATCGTCCTGGCATTGGTGGTTTTGCGAAAGGGGCAAGCTCGGCTGAGCTGGACGACGCTGCTTCCGCGATTCATTTGGGGCTTTCTTGCGCTGGCGCTGTGCAACACACTCCATCTGTTTCCGGAACTGAGTTTTCATCTGCCTTTCGGCCCAAGCCACTGGTCGGCACCGCTGAACACGATACTGACGCAGTTGGCCGAAGTGCTGTTGACACTCTCGATGGCGGCGATGGGGCTGGAAGTAAACTTGCGCTTTCTGCTACGCACGGGCTTAGCTGCCGTGGTGGTGGGCGTGGCGGCAAGCCTGGCACAGATCCTGGTGACGTTTGGTCTGATTCGCTGGCTGCTTTAACAATGCCTAGCTTCCTGCGCCCCGGTCACGTTTGACGACCCTGTTCGAATTTGAAATACGGTATTTAGTTCTCCGATGGACGCTCGACATGATCGACGACCAAGATCGTGAGCGGGGCTTTGGTCGATTGCAGTTTCAGCCCGAGCTGCTCGCGCAGAGCCTCGAGAAATGCCGGTCCCTGGAGGTCAGCCGGTGCGTCCGAAATCTATTCTACGTAAATGCTGCGGACGAAGCCCGTCACGTTCATGTTCGGCCAGTCCGGGTACTTCGTCTTGAACTCAATCGCGAGCTGTTTCGCCGCATCATCTGCCGAGACGCCCTTCTTCTTGAGATCCAAGGCGCTGTTCTGCAGATCACTGATAAACCTCTTCTCAGCGGCAACCATCGAGCCGTCGCCCGGAGCGCTGTGGTCCGGCAGTACATGCAAGGCGTTCAGCGCTGCGACCTTGTCGAGGACCATCAGCCAGCTCGAAGGCGTACCGCCGTCGCCGAATATGTTCGGCACGACCTTGCTCTGCACCACATCGCCCGCGCCATCACACTGCCCAAGTCGATCTTGGCCTCGGTACCGAACGTAATATCAGGTGTCCGGAGCGTGGCGTTTGCCAACAGTTCTTTCTGTTTCGCCGAACGGCTGGCAAACATGTCCACCATTTCTTTGCCGTGCAGATCCATTTCCTGCTGCTGGACAGAATTGCGAATCAGGATCGTACCTCGCGGAAAACCTGCTTCCCCTGCCGCGTGCTCGGGATGGAAATGGGTCGTTGTAAGAAAGAGCTTTTGGTTGCCAGGGGCAAGCTTGGCCACGACGCGCGCGATGGTCGTGCCATTGGCCGACCCAAGACCCGTATCGACAACTAAAGTCGAGCGGTTCCCGACAATGATCGCTATGTTGGGGAAACCCATGATCGCCCAGACATTGTCGGATACCTTGACGGCCTCTTCCCCAAGCACCGGCTGATTTTGAGCGGAAAGGACGGCAGCGGCAAACGCGGCCAGGAGCACAAGCTTGGTCTTCATAGTAGTACCTTCTCTTGTATCACGAGTGAACCTTCGTGGCCTTCCAAGCGCTACCCCGGTCAATCTGACAAAACTTACACTAGCGGCGGCTTCTCGAAGCCTTCGCAGTAAGCCCGTACCGAATTCTCTGATTCGCCTATGGACGGCAGGCGCCTCCGCGGAGTGCAATTTTTGTGACGATCCCGATGATAGCGACGAGTTTATCGGTTACTGCCTGCTCGTTAGAAGGTCACCTTCAGCGCGAGCTGTATAACACGTGGCCCAAACGGGTCCAAGTTCCTTCGCTTTGCCAACGCTCATACTCGGGGGAGCTTAGTCCGTCATCTGAACGTAGAGACCACTACTAACGCGATTCAGAGGCGGAGTAGCTCTTCGGGTGGACCGTGACGCGCACACGAAGCGATCGATTTGCCGGCGGATCCCCTGTTCCTATTCCATTATTTCCTAGGGCGTGCGTAATCCTGCGTGATCCCGCGGTAGTTGCAGCCCGACTCTCTTCTTCCTTATGCCCAGTTCGAAAAGCGTCCAACCGCCACAAACAAGGCAAGCAAGAGTAGCGTGGCGGGGGCGGCTGGCGATTCGTGTCGGCGCACGTGGTAGAAAACCGCCAGCAGCATAACGGTTGCAAGTCCGGCTGCGGCCAGAGTGCTGAGCCACGGAGCAACGTTGGCTGCCATCGGAAGAACAACCCCGATTGCACCCGCGAGCTCCGCAATGCCGATGAACATCACGAGACCGCGTGTGAGGTTCATTGGACCGTTCTTCTCCGACATTGCTTTGTACTTCTCGTAAGCGAACACTTTCATTCCGCCCGCGGCGATGAAGGCCAACGCCAGTAAACTTGTACGATCCACAAGGCTATATTCATACGACGCTCCCCCGCGTCAATGAGCGGCCGCTTGCGTGTTCCGATCAGCAAGTAGTCCGGCGATTCCTTCCACAGCGGCCTCGAAGGATGCAGCGGCTTGTTCCCCGATTTGGTTTTCGGCGTGGATAAACGTTACGTCCGTGAGCCCAATGAATCCGAGCATGTGGCGCAGGTAGAGTTCCTGGAAATCGAACGCTTCTGTGGCAGTGCCTTTCTGGTAGGCGCCTCCGCGAGCGGTGACGACGATGACCTTCTTCATCTCCAGAAGTCCACGCCGGCCATTCGGCCCGTAACTGAAGGTCTTCCCGATCCGCACAACCTGGTCAATCCAGGCCTTCAGAGAGGGCGGAATCGAGAAGTTGTACATCGGCGCTCCAATGACGATTGTGTCCGATGCTCGCAGCTCCTCGATCAACTCATCCGATGTGGACAGGTACGACCGCTGAGCGGGACTCAACTTTGACGCTTCGAGATGTGCCGCGCTCCAATCATCCGTAATCGGCGGAAGTTTCGTAGCCAAGAGGTCACGGTATATGACCTCACCATCTGGATGGTTCTTTTTCCATTCTTCGGCGGATCTCGCGGTTAATTGCCTGGTCACCGACGCGGTCCGTGCGCTGGAATCGATCCGAAGCAGCCTCATTTGAACCTCCTCGTTCACAGAATTCATCTAAACTGCCTGAGTAGATGTCCAGGCGTCTGGACTGGAACTAGTCCGTCCGTCTGGTTTATTTGTCCAACAGTCCAGACAGAAGGCTCCAAATGGACCCGATTACAGATCTCTTCCTCACATTCCAGGTCGCCGGCGTTGTTCACGCAAGACTGGAAGCCACTGCACCTTGGGGGTTGACGAGAGATGCAAATGAAGGGGGTGAAACCTCAAAACATTCCGCTCCCGCGATGTCGGCGTTCCGGTGCGCCCATTTCGGAATGGTTTCTCGCGGTAATTGCTGGCTCAGTGTCGAGGGCATTCCCGACGCGTTACCGCTGGCCGGAGGTGACTGCTTCCTGCTTGCACCCGGAAGCTCTTACACGCTGCGGGACAATCCTCGGACTCCCCCACGCAGCTTTTGCGAGGTCGCACCTAGAGACCGTAGCCAGGTGATCCAGTACGGTGGCGGAGGAACGCCAACGACCATCGTTTCGGGATGGTTCCATTTCGATCCGGCCAGCGTCAAGACCTTGAGGCGTTTGCTCCCGTTGCTCATACTTGTGCGCGCTGATCAAGCGCAAGGCCTCGCGCTACACACGACCCTAAACATGCTTGCGTCCGAAATGGCGGATCCGGCGCCTGGATCGGACCTGGTGGTCAACCGGTTGGCGGATGTGTTGTTCGTACAGTGCATCCGGGCACACTTTGGGTCGCGGTCGGAAGTTTGTGCGGGCGGCCTGCTGCACGCGATTTTCGACCCGCAAATTGGAGAAGCTCTCAAATCCCTGCATGAGAAAGTGGAGGGCCCCTGGACGGTCGAGTCGCTGGCCGCAGCCTGCGGTATGTCGCGCTCAGCCTTTGCTTTGAGATTCAAAGAACTGGTCGGAGAAACACCTCTGGGATACTTAACAAACTGGAGAATGCACAAAGCCATAGCGTTCTTGCGGAAGGGCGACAAGAAACTGTTCGAAGTGGCAAAGGCCGTTGGCTACGAGTCCGACGCCGCCTTCAGCAAGGCGTTCAAACGAATCTTCGGTGTTCCACCCAGGGAATATGAACGCCCTCGCCGAGAAGTTTGATTCGACCGTTCGATGTAAGCACCAGGCGCAGGCTGCGCCGGCAGGGAACATTGGCCTAGCGCTCTACGCGGGTGTAATCGTGTCTCCTTCTTAATCCGTCAAAAACCATAAGTTACGTAGGCAAACGGATAGTTGTAGTCCTTGCCGCGAGTAGCCTCATTCAAGAACTGGCCTGTAAATAGATGAGCAAAACCGAAGCCATAGGTGACATGCTGGTTCTGTTTATATTCGGCGACCATGTCGATTTCAGTGCCGATGTGGCGGCTCGTGGCAGTGGGATGTGCCGCTATGACGATGGCTCCGTTATCGCCGTAGACCGCGTCGTTTTTCGTGGCCAGCCAGAAATCGTTGAAGATTTCCGTTAGTGTCCACTTTGCCGCAACTTTTTCGCTCATTCCCACCCGGAGGTCCTCAATGTTCTTCCAGCTAAACTGGTCCGCGAAATCCATCTTGTCGTGAGCGGAAGGATAAATCTGGTCGTGGGTGCCCCAGGTATTCCCGTTAGGGTTCCTGTTGCCCGATGCGTAGTTATATTCCACAAAAGGTCTGGGCTGCGCACGCGCATTTTTGAACCTGTAGCCGACGTTCCAATGCCCGGCCCAGGCGTCAATGGAATAGTGTCCGAGCGAGCCGGCTTGCTTGTTCATTTCGATGTCGTAATCGAAATTATCGAGTAACGTGCCGGCGATACGAGCGCCTCCAGTGACCTCATTGAAATGTCCATGGCCCGCCGTTTCCGGGAGCGGAACATTGCCGGGAGCTACTCGCCACAACACATAGGGCTCCAGTGTGGCGTGAGGAATCAGGTGGGCAAAGCCGCTATAGATCCCATAAATATTATTGCCTTCAATGTGGTGATCGATTTGGCCGTCAACGGCGTTAATCACCGAGGCTGCAAAGATGCTGACTTGAAGACCCGAAGGATGGAGATCGAGCCTGACGGTGTCGAACGTACGTCCCATGTTCTTCCAATCTGACGGCCCGATGACACGCTCGTCGCCAAAGCTGAACATTTGGCGGCCTACAACGAGATCAATCCAGCCTTCGGTGGAATTGCCAAGCCGAGCATACGCCTCCCGAATATCCCAAATGTTTTGGTAGGGCGGTGCAGTTGGTACGTGATGATTGAAGAAGACTCGCGAATCCTGTGTCACCCCAACTAACTCCAGCCACTTCGTGGGCTGCAAATAGATGCCCAAGCGAAGCTGGGTCAAATCGTATCCGTCGTCAACCGGGGCAAAGCCGAGGCCAGCCTGGCCTTCCGCGCGGTCCCGAAACTGCCCGCCGAACTGAATCCAATGCGGGAGCAATTCATTAAGACGGGTGAGCGGAAACAACCAGCCGTCTGGATCGGGTCCAGCTATGCGGAGGTCTGAGGCCGCGTGAGATCCACCGGGCGTGTCAGGCTGGTAAGGCTCGGAATCCTTGGATTGAGCGAGCGCTAGTTGAGCTGCGACGCCGCCTATAACCAGAAGCTTCCAAACAAGTGCGTTTAACATTCGAGGCATGAATCTAACTCCGACCCTCCTGCGTGGGACACCGTAAGACTCGGAACGATAGGAGCAATCATAGCTCCCTTTAGGGCGTTCGCCTCCGTACCTACTTGTTGGCCGGCCCAAGAGTGACTTACGCGGTCGATGACGAAACGATGGGTCGACAAGGCAGCCGGCCTCTTCCATTGTTCCGCCAAATTGCCCGAACCATTCACATACGCGCGGGAGCAGCTCCAGCGATGGCGTGCAGCAACCCACGCTTCGCCATACATCCGAGTCAAAACGAGACTTAGCGTCCGGTGACCGGCATCTAGCTAGGCGCGCTTTGAAGCGATTTCGTCAGCTCATCCACTGAGGATTCTGTGCGGTGCCGTCGAACTGAGGAGTGGTCTTAAACGGTTCAAATTGCCCGGTCATGGCTGCGTCCTTCGTCTTGGCGAGCAGCACCGACACCTCCGCGGGGCTCATGGGCTTGAACGTTCGAGCAGCTTCAATCGCCTGATCGAGGATCGCCATGCGTTCACAGCCGGTAATCACTACCGACGTTGGGAGGTTCAGCGCGTAGTGCAGGCACTCCACCGACGTTACGCGCCCGCTCTTCAGGATATTGCCATCCCCCATGGATTTCATTCCGAGCACTCCGATGCCCTGTTCGACCAGCTTTGGAAGTACCATATGCCCGAAGCTGCGGAAGTGCGCATCCATGACGTTAAGCGGCATTTGGCAGGTATCAAAATGGAAGTTATGCTCCGCCGCCACCTCCAGCATCCGAAGATGCACCAACGGATCCTTGTGGCCGGTGAAGCCTATGTAGCGAATCTTGCCGGCCTTCTTTGCCTCCATCAGTGCCTCGAGGGGACCGTTAACGCCAAAGAACCGGTCAGGATCTTCCAAGCGAATGTTTTCGTGATATTGGATGAGATCGATATGGTCCGTCTGTAGGCGCTGCAATGACTCATTGATCTGTCGGGCCGTGGCATCCTTCGTGCGCCCGTCAAACTTGGTCATAAGGAAAACCTTCTGCCGGAAGCCTTCGCGCAGCGCGATCCCCATGCGCCGCTCGCTTTCACCGCCGTTATAATCCCAACAATTGTCCATGAACGTGATTCCATTATCGATAGCTCTGCGGACGATCCGGATGGCGTCCGCAGGGTCGGGCGGATGTCCTAGGTGATAACCGCCCAGCCCAATCGCCGATACCTTCTCGCCCGTTTTTCCCAAAGTCCGATAAAGCATACCGTTCGACAAAGTCTGGCTACTGGCAACCGCACCCATCGCGGCGAGTGTCCCCAAAGCGCTTCTCCGATTCATGGCTCGCTCCCATCGCAGACATCAACCTGCAATTTTTGCTCCAGGAGACTCAGCCCGCAAAGCCGATTGACAAGCGCGTCATACATTTTTCACTCGAAATGGCGGCCAAGCGTCTCGGGGACGCTAGAACGACAGTGGAATGATCGGCTGATCATATTCAAACTTCCGCTTACCACAGGTACCGCAGTGCGGCAAATTCAACTCCTCGGCAAAATCGAGATCCTGACAAGCATCTGAACCCAAGGTTACGTTCGTCGCAATATCTTGGAACTTGCGCTGGCAGGCCAACATCCAACTAGCAATGCGAATCGCGGCTCTTCTCGGCGCCAGTTGTTTTTATGGACTCATGGCCTTTTGCCAGCAAACTGCGCCGGGTCCTCCGATCCAGCCGGGCACTCCCGCCAAAGGCAATCCAACGGAGCAGGAAGATAAGCGCATCTTGGGGATCATCCCGAACTACCGGACGTCCCCGAGCCTAACGAACTACAAACCGATTTCTGCCCGAGAGAAATTTGTGATTGCCACTCAGGATTCCTTCGACCGCGGAACTGTAATTCTTGCTGCGGTGTTTGCCGGCCAGGCGCAGTTGACGAATGCGAACCGCGCGTTCGGACAAGGCGCAGCGGGATATGGACGCTACTTCGGCACCTCGTACGCGGACTTTGTCATCGGCAACTACATGACAGAGGCGATTTTTCCGGCCATTCTGCACCAGGACCCGCGTTATTTCCGGCGTGGCAGCGGCAGTGGGTGGTCTAGGCTGCGATACGCGATCGTTCAGACTTTCTGGACGCACTCAGATTCGGGCCGCATGCAGTTCAATTATTCGGAAATCCTCGGCAACTCGACCGCGGTCGCCATTTCGAACGCCTATTACCAGGACAACCGCGACGCGGCCAACGCCCTGACAAAGCTAGGAGCGCAGATTGGCGTCGACTTGGCGGCCAATGTCTTGAAAGAGTTCTCGGCGGATCTGAACCGCAAGTTTTTCCGAAAACATCACAACGACCAAAGCCCAACACCTTGAACAAATGGCGTGGTCGCCCGCGCTTCGACGTTTATTATCCACGCAGATTGGATTCCTTCGTAGAGCGCCGACTCAAGCGCCCCCCGCGAGCAAGCATGTCAAACTTCGGTTGTTCCACGCGCGCGCGAAACCCTGGGGCCAAGAACCAAAGTACGACGAACGCGACTGCAAATAGAGTCACGATTGCAACAATCCAATCAATCACGGGGTAGCTCCGTTCCTGGTATCGTCGGTACGCCAAACAACGATCGGATGTAGCTGCTAAGCAGCTGCCGATCGGAGTCGGAAAGCTGACCCGTCCAGGACGGCATAGCCGCACCCGGGACACCGTGTTCCAGTACGTCGAGGGCCCTTGCACGGGTTGGCTGCTCCAGGTGGAAATTGGTAGGCGCGGGCGCTAGCGCTCCCGCGGCAGGTCCCCGCCCATCGCCTTGTTCGCCGTGACACGATGCGCAGTGTTCGATCAAGAGCGAACGCGCTTTGTCACCCACGGCTGAATCAGGTGACTCCTGGCCCTCCGCTGCTCGCGACTGCTGCTGGATGAAAGCGACGAGGTCACGTAGATCCCGTTCGGAATATCCCCGCCATGCCGGCATCGCGGATCCATAAACCCCATTCCACAAGACGGCGCTGAGGCGTTCGTCCGAGAGTCGGGAAGCATGTAGATCCGCAGGCTTCGGCAGCAAGCTCTCACTCGCCGCGCCTCGTCCGTCAGCGTTTTCACCATGACAACTGGCGCAGTTGGCGGCAAATAACTCTGCGCCATATTGTGACTCGGCAACGCGCTCGCCTGGGGAGGCACTCGGATGAAATACTGGGGCGGAAGCGTCGGCGCCGCCCGTCATCGGAACGGCCTCGTTGCCATTCAAAGGCGGAGTGCCGGCCACGTCCGCCATCTTATGCCCAGCCATTCCAGGCATCGTGTCGCCACCGGAAACGATCGTTTCCTGATCGACTCCCGCCAGCTGCCCGCTCCTTCCGAGGGTCTTCAAATAGGCCAATAAATCGAGCGCCTCCTGATTCGGTTGTGAGGCGCTTCCATTGAACATATAGGAGTAGGCCGGCATAACGGAATCGCGGACCACGAGACGAGGATTGTAGAGGTGAGTTAATTGCCAATCATCGGAACGGATGTCTGATTCTCGTGCCAGATCAGGACCGATTCGCCGTGTTCCCCACAACTGCGGATAATCGTATTGCGTCTCCCAGGCCGCCGTTGGCGCGCCAAACCGCGCAACGTCAGCGAGGGTAGCTCGAATTTGTTCAGTATGACAATACGCGCAACCGTCGCGGCCGTAAATCACACGCCCTCGCTGCTCGGCTGCAGTCGGCGGCGAAACATCGTGCGGACTCGTGCGGTTAATTTCGGCCTGCAGATCGCGAGCGGGGATGATTCCCAGAACGAGGAAGGATAGGGCGAAGAATCCGAGCCCTCCCACCGAGGCAACCGCGTAAACCGAACCCAACCAGCGTACGGGAGCGGCAACGGGCCTGTCATCGTACCCGGCAGAGTCCGAACTATCCACATCCGAAGTGGTCGCGGCAGTCTGCGCCGCTGGTCCGGTGATTAGCCCTACCCAAAAGAATAAGAAGCCGAGAATGATGGCGACACCAGTGAGAGTTCTAAATTCCCAATAGGGCCGCACCGCTCGAACGGAAGCAATCCACGGCGACCCGCTGTCCCAGAGTTGACCTTCCACGACGCCTGCCATCGTGAGGTCGATGACCATCAATGCTAGGCCGGTGATGATCAGCCAGTATGACCAGGCAACGAACCGCTCGTTGTACCGCGTGCCGGGGATGCGCTGCCAGACGTGCGCAATTCCTCCTGCTGCAATCATGCTCGCGAAGCCGATCATCGCGAGATGCGAGTGCCCAATCACCCAGTCCGTGAAATGCACGAAGCGGTTCACGGGCATCATCGCTTGCATGGAGCCTTGCAGGCTTACTACGAGATACAGAACCACACCGGTCCAGACGTAGCGCAACGGGATATCGCGGCCCACCAGGGCGGTGCTGCCTCGAAAGGACAATAGAAGATTCGTTGTGACCAGCAGCACGTCCATTCCGAGGTAAACCGAAGCCAGAATCGCTCCCTTTTGCGCCGACATCGGAATGGCGGAGTAAACATAGTGATGCGTGCCATTCAGCGGATAAATGAAGAACAAGAGCCAGAAGCCCAACATCGAGAGAAAATGGCTCCAGATCGGGCGGCCCGTGGTTGCCGGGATCACCCAATAGGCGATCACCAGCGCCAACGGCGTAACGAACAGGCCTACCGCGTCGTGGATCCACAACCCACTAAATGCAGCTCCCATGGCCCCAGGAACGAGTTGAGGGACTAAATTGCCCACCGGGTAAGCGAGCAGCGTAAAAATCAAGCCGCCGATCAGGTACCAGCCCGAGACATAAATATCCGCAAGCCCCAGCGTGAAAAAAGGGATCACAAACTGGCAGATACTCAGGGCGAAGGCCAGGACGACAAAAAGATCGACGATTAGTGGGAATTCCGCCCATTCCAGCGGCTGGCTGTGTCCCAGGAAAACCAGCGTCCAACCAGGCAGCACGACCGCAAAATTCCAAAGAGCGAACAGTACCCAACCTAGCCTTCGGCTCAACACAGGACGATTGGTCAGGCGTGGAACAACGTAGTAAGAGAAGGCGAGAAACGCGTTACCGAGCCAGCCAAAAAAGATGCCCTGGGTGTGGTTGTAACGAAGTCTTCCCCAAGTGGACCATGCGTCACCGCCGAACGGCGTGTGTAGCTTCATAGAGACCAAAAGCCCAAACAGAGCCGAGATCAACACCGTCACAACCGATGCATGGATGTGAGCCCGAATCAAAGCGGATTCCGTTACAGACGCCGTGTCGACTCCACGTGTCGCACGGTCGTCCGCGTTCTTGACGGCCTCTCGTGCAACTCGGATATATGGCATCGCTGACATCGACTTCTCCTATCTCCTTCCGTCTTCTACACCGAAGACGGCGACAATGTAATTTACGATCTCAGCCTGGTCGTGCTCGCTAATCGGCGCTTTATAGGCGTCAACCATCTTCTGCACTTCTGCTTTCCAAACTTTGCGTGGAAAGCGCGGTTGCATCGAAACGTACCGTGGTGAGTGGCAAATGATGCAATTTGTTGCAAACTCGGTTCGGCCAGGACCGGGCGGCAACTGTGGTTCATCGTGGGGCAAAACGATGCGCTGGTATTCACCACTCTCGGTCCTGGGTTGGAGCGAAGTGCTCAGAGTTCCAACGGGAGGGGGCGCGAAGCGGAATCCAAGATATGCGACGAGAGTGAATGCCGCAAATGAAATTGAGACCAGCCAGATGGTGCGCATATCACTCGACTCCTTAGATTGCCCTAACGTCCATGTGCTCGATCAAGTCGCGATGAAAACCGCCGCGGTTCCATTGGCTCTGCAACTGGGTGACGCCCGCCCGGTTCGTCGCCCGCACCATGCATCGGTAGACGCCGGGTGCGGGCGGATTCCAGGTCAGGCGCCAGCGGCGCCAGGAGTAGCGCCCCAACTCTGGGTCAAGCGCGGCGTCGGACCACGAACGCCCGCCGTCGCTCGAGAACTCCACCCGCTGGATGCCCGCGCCGTAGTCCATCGCGAGACCTTGCACCTCACGCGGCTTTGCGGCGGCGATCGCTTCACCCGGCTCCGGACTGACAAAGATGGAATGCACGGCGAACTTGTTGATCGGTATCGTGTCCTGTGTCAGGTGATCCGGCTGCTCGTTGGCTTCCGGGTTGTTTGGTATCCGATAGGCTGTCTCCATCCAGAAGTTTTGCAGCGGAGTGTCACGCACGGTAATCAGGCTCAGCGACTTTACCCAGTACGTGGCGTACCCACCGGGGACGATAAGACGAACGGGAAAGCCATTCAGCAGCGGCAGCGGCTGGCCGTTCATCTCATACGCGAGCATTACTTCGCCGCCGCTTGCGTGGTCTAAAGTGAGCGACTTTTCAAAAGCGGGCGATGCCGAAAGCGGTGGCTGATCCAGGCCCCGGAAGGCCACCTCAACCGCGTGGGCTCTGACACCGGCCCCATCCAACACGTCCCTCAATCGCACGCCCGTCCATCGGGCGTTCCCCATGGCGCCATGTCGCCACTGGCCACCGGGGACGCGGGGATCGAACAATCCGCGAGAATTTCCAGAGCACTGGTTGAAGGCGACCATAGAGACGGCTTCAAACCGATGGCGCAGGTCGTCTAACGACAACTGTAACGGTCGATTCACCGACCCAGTGACGGCCAGCCGCCACTCGGCCACATTCACCTCTGTAGGAATGCCGGCAAAGTGCCAACGCACGAAATGGGCTTCGTTGGGGGTGAAGTCTTCCCGGAAGTAGTGCAGCGGCGTTTCTAGCTGCGGCGGCCGATCTGTCAGCAGGATCAACGGCGCCTTTTCAGGGAACCGCATAAGCGGACGCTGATCCGGAGTCGATGACCAACTGCGGTCGGCAAACTGCTCACCCTCCGACAGGCCGTCCCTCGAGGCCCGACACGCCTGAAGAAAACCGGCTGCTCCCAAAGTGACCGTCTTCAGTAACGTCCGCCGATGATAGTCGAAACGCTTCATACCTTCCGGCATTGCAATTGCATTGCCTCGCGCTGCAGTGCTCCTCGAGAACTTTCGACTTTAAGGTGTTCCGGGCGGTCGCCGAACACCTGAGTTTTCGCAAAAGCGGGCGAGTCGCTTTGCTTGGCGCAACCCGCGGTTACTTTGCAGATTAAGGCACTGGAAGAAGAGCTTGGGACAAAATTGTTTGAGCGCAGCTCCTCCGGCGTGCAGGTTACCGAAGCGGGTAAAGTTCTTCTTCAGTACGCCGAGCAGATGCATCGGCTTGCCGACGAAGCCGAGGGCCGGCTCGCGGCTCTGAAGGGCGAGACCCCGGGAGATCTGGTTCTCGGAGCTTCCACGACCATTGCGCACTATGTTCTGCCCGCGCTTCTCGCTGATTTTTCTCGTGCCTATCCGGCGATCCGGTTACAAGTGTTTAGCGAAAATACGGAGCATGTGGCTGAAGGCGTAGCCAGTGGACGCTTCGGATTAGGGTTGATTGAGGGTCCGCCGAAAAGACGTGATTTGAAAGTACAGCCATGGTTTGACGACGAGTTGCTGCTGGTTGTGCCTGCTGGCCACGAGTGGGCGGGCCTTGGAACCATTGCGCCGGAAGCGCTTGTGGGGGCGCCGCTGGTGATGCGTGAACTGGGATCTGGCTCGCGGCACGTCGTGGAGAATGCGTTGCAGAAGGCGGGTCTTCGCCTCGGATCTCTGCGGATCGTGATGGAACTCGATTCGACTGAGGCGATCTTGGCGTGTATCGAAGCTGGCCTCGGCGTGGGCTTCGTCTCGGAGTGGGCGCTGGTTCGCCGGACCACCACTCATCTCCTCGTTACCTTGCGACTGAGTGCAGGGAAGATCTCCCGCGCTTTCGCGCTAGTGTCTGCGCTGGGACCAGAACTTCAGCCCTCTGCGACAGCTCTGCAGCATTTTCTCCAGAACCGTGTGCCACCCAAGCCATAAGGATGGAGCTGAGAAGTATTAGCCTTTCAGCTCCCATTAAGTTCGGCCGACAGTGCTTAGCGTGATGCTACTGCTTGCTGCGGCCTCGGCGAAATCGGGTCCACCTGGACGGTGATGTAGTCAGATGGCCTGATCTCAGTCTTAAAGCTGACCTTGTCGTTGCAGTTCGGGTCCTTCTGAATCCAGTTGCCGTCCATGTAGCTTCCATCGCAGAAACTCGAATTTGCCTCGTCAATCACTGCTGCGCGAACCGGGGCGCGAGAGGTCGCCACATTGAAATAAGTCGCCAGCTCAGCACGCTTCATTTTGCCTGTGGAGAGGGCGCTTCGTAAGGCTGGAGGCAATTCTTCGGGCCGAAAATAAACTTGGAATGTGAAGTAACGGTTGCCGTATTCATCCGACGCTAGCGGCTGGCCCTTAAAGGAATACGTGGCCTCATAAGCAGGCGCGGGCGACTCGTCTTCTGTATAGGCGCAAGACATAGATCCACCTGGGTCCCTAAATGGGAGGTCCTTGCAGTAGGCTCGGTCTGTTGTGGATTTCTCCTTGGTGAAAACTCTCGTAGCCTTCACTTTCTCGAACTTGATTTTTGCTGGATCGGAGCTTGCCGGGATGGAAGCGAGGTGCGTAAAGGGATGCAGGTCTTTGATCTGCGTTTCTACGCCGCGTTTAGAGGATCTGACGGCGGCCGAAAGCGCTAGCGAGCTGCTGGTAACGTTCGCCACGAAGAACGGCAGCGGCACGATTCCCATGATTATCAATGCGAGAATTACGGGTCGTCGGTAGGATCTCGAGCGATACATTGTCATTTGCTGTTGTGTTGTCATTGTTCGTCTACCTTCGTCTGCAGTATGCGGTCGTTGCATTCCGCCGTCCAACGAGTAATCCTGATGGCCGATTAGTCCTTCTTATGCATGGCACGGGCGAACTCCTGAGCTTTCGCTGCCGTGCCCGCCAGCTACTTTGGAAATGCAATCGGTTCGCCATTTACCGAGTGCTCGAGAACTAGTGAGAGTGGTTGTATAGAAAGGAAGTCTGGTTGCGAATCGCAGATAGGAAGCCCAAATCAGTGTCGACGCGGTGTCGACCGTGCGTCTTTGTAACCTATGGATGCGGCATTGGCGCGGAAGTCCGGAAAACGCGGCCATTCCGCACTTCTTGAATCGATAATTGGCACGGCGAGACCGCCGTATTCATCCGACGCCAGGCAGGTAACAAGGACGCCGGTGAGTATTTGTTTTCCCTGCCCGCATCGGTGAAAATCGTCGCGTTACCGGCCAGCTCGTTGCGGTTCGCCGGTTGTGGTGAATTGCTTGATGGTGCTCTTCGTCCCATCGGCGGCGCCATTGGATCCCATGGAGCCAACCGTGTAGTAGTAGGTTGTCCCCGGCTTAAGGTCGTCCAGGCGCACGCGGAAAACCGTAGAGGAATGGCTCGGGTTCAGCCGTATGTGCGATTTTGCGGTCTCGGTTAGGCTATTCGGATCCGTACCGTAGTGCACCACGCCGAAGTGCTCGTCCGTACCCCCGGGGTTGGTGCTAGTCCACGTGATAATAGTAAGAGACTCCTTCGACAATTCTATCTCTGGCCCTTGAGTGATCTGGACGCGCGCAGTTTTTGAAGTAATTGGACTTGGCTGAGCGACCACCGGGTTTGAGGAAAGTAGGCTGCCTGCCGTAGCCGTGATTGCGAGTTTTAGAAGTAGTTTATTCATATCCGACCTCACAGCGAAATTTGCTCAATTAGACGTTAAAGTGGCATGGGGGCGCAGTCGGCCCCCATGCGTTCTTGGACTAAGGAATAGGCGGACTGGGGACTGGCGCCACGCCGCAGATGTCCGATCCGCAGGGCGGAAGCGGCGGCGTTGGGATAAGGCTCCCATTACCTTGCCTCGAAGGCGAGCAATTGGGGTCCGTTGCCGGATTACAGGTTGTGCAAGTACCCGTAAACGTGTTGATGTCCGGATAGGGGGTTACGAACCCATCCGTAAGTGTTTGAAGGAAGGCGACGATCTGGTTCTCCTCCGTATCGGTCAAGCCTAGCTTTCCTACCGTCATGTCGAGGTTGTTCTTGACCTCGGGCATAGGCCAGCAATTCACTTTCTCGATAGTTCCCGCCGGGCAGTGTCCGGAAGTGACCGGGAACGGATAAACGTCGCGCGTGTTGTAGAAATGTACGAGCTGCTTCAGGCTCTTGATGTAGCCATTATGAAAAAACTCCTTCTGGAAGTAGGGACCCGGAGCCTCGGTGCTACCACACGCCGGCGGCGCCATGGCCACATTACGCGCCGTAGATGTCTGCATTTGGCCATCGGAGGTTGGTGCAAATTGTGTCCAATCCGAGTTCGGATTGGGCGCGGCAACACCTCTGAGGAAACTTCCCAGTCCCAAATCTCTGAAGCCGAAGCCGTCGGGATTGGCTGTGAAGCCGTAGAAATCCGGCTTGTTCTGATAATAGATAGCATCCCTGGGATTCAGCGGAAGGCCGAGATTGGCGGAGCCGAAACACGTGAACAAAGGCGCCGTCGATGCGGTAACACCCGTGTCTGTGCTGTTCGGAGCCGTCCCATCAGGAGGCGGAGGCGTTGGGGCAGTTGACCTGCCGTCCAGGTGGCATGAATTGCAATTGCCTTTGCCCTTGAAAAGATTGTAGCCGGCAATCTCATCGGGAGTCATCGGGTTCGTCGCTCCAGCAACGCCCGCCAGGAAGGCTAGGTATTCATCGAATTTCGAACTGAAGGCACTCACATCCGTCGAGGCCTCAAATTGGTCCAGGGAATTCCCCCAGTGATCGAAGACGTTATTTGCAATGGTACGGTCTTCCGGAGTCAGCTTAATCGGCATCGTGTCAGTGCCGAAGATCGAAGCCCCCCCAGGAGTGTCGCAGATTGTCTCGGTCTCGTGTGGAAACTTGATGTCCAAGGAGCCTGTGCCCCACACCGTCTCAAAGAGAGGCCTGTAGACGGCTGTCGACAGCCGGAACGCGATGCAAGCCGTGTCAGGTAGCGCGTGCTCTTGAGTATCGACGGGAGGATGCTGTGCTTGCTCGGCGTCGGGACTCCCCAGCAAATATCCGGTGGCGCGTGAATCCCAGAAGTTTCCGCCAAAAAAAGCCTGCTGGGTTTTGTTGAAATTGAGTACAGGGAAATTCGGTGCATAGGTGTATCTCTGCGCGGTCCGCTTCCCGGCCCTGAACTCAAAGGACCCGGGATACGCGACCATCGTGAGATTGACCGACGGGATGGGTCCGCTAAAGCCGGCGTATGGCATGTGGCAGAAACCACAGGCCCTATTCTGGAAGGGGGACATATTCTCGTCGAAATTCATTATTTTTCCGAGCAATTGATTGGCCCTCTGTCCCGTGCCCTGAAGGGTCGGTGGTTGACCTGTCAGGACCGGCGGCGGTAATGCGCGCCACTGTGCGAGAGCTTCGTTTTCGATAAAAGCAACCTCACGCCGCACCCTCGCTATCTCCGAAACTAAATCGGGCGGCAAGATACCCGGCGGGTACGGATTGTAGGGAGTAGGAGGTGGTTGTTTTTTAGGGTCTTGTGCGGCTACGGTGCCGGAAGATAGGAACAGGGCTCCGATCACAGCCGCGAAAATTAGTAGCGTTCTAACCAACGTGATTCGTCTCATCACTTAGTCCCTTTCTGAAGCTATAGAGCACACTTATTAACGAATGGCTTCACCTGATATGCGATTTATTTCTGGTTACACTCGGTCTTCTGAACGGTTACACTCACTTGCTTAGTGAGTGAATACGGCGACGCGCAAGGATCCTCGGCTCGTAGCAGCAACCTAAAAGGCAGCCACCTCAAAGGAGCGGAGGTCCACAGACAGTCGTTCTGCTATTGCACTGGCCGTAGGGAGGAGGGAACGGCAGATCCTGCTATCGAGCTACTTCGAATACTTACGATATATAGTGCGCCGTTTAATGGAGAAGTCAAGCCGAAAAACCGTTCGTAACCGTGACGGCTGGCGCATAAATCTGCCGACTCATATATCTCTCTCTGAGTCTGTTTCTTTTCTGGTTTATTATCCACATAACCTGAGTTCCTTCCACATAACCTGGGTTCCTTCTTAGAACGCCGGACTCAGGCCAGAGCACGACGAGGATGACAGCGAATAGGCTCACGATGGCAATCGACCCTCGCACGCAGTTGCACGGTTCCCAGCCGATTCATCTTGGAAATTAAGGTCGACCGTGGCAGGCCCAGCCGGACAGCAGCGCCATTCTGACTACCAACCACACCCTGCGTTTCTAGGAGAGTCTGAAGAATGTGCGAACGCTCAGCCTGTTCCAGCGTGACAGGCGCGGATATCTGCCTTATGCGTAACCTGTCGGAGACCGTACGACTCTAACGAGTTTGCGCCCAAAACGCGGCTATTACGCATGCTTTCCTCTGAACAACGGGGAGAGACTTTTCGAACCAGAGTGGCTGGCTCCCCGGAAAAAGTGGTTTCCAACTGCCTCTCAGCGAAAAATGCGCTTCAGCTCGACGAGTCGGCTAGGCCGATGATTTGTGCTGCTTCTCGATGTCGCGAAAGCGGACTCAAGGGCACCCATGATCCCGCCTCCCTTTGATCGTCACATTGCGATCAGCCGCCCGTGGACGGTGATCATCCCGTCCACGGTTGGCACCGCTTTGGCGAAGGTCGGTGGCGATAGGAGTTGGTGCGATTGATCACGTCGGAACTTCTCGAGAAACGGCGGTGATGGGCATCGTCTACTCTTCGTCCCAGGCAGCTTTGACCCATTCTGGCGACCTCAGGACTTGGACGAATTCGGCAATAACGGCGTAACGCTGATCTTGGCTTTCGCCGTCCTCGTTAAGTTCGATATCAGCCTGATCTCGATTCTCTGCTCTCAGAATGATGTGACCGCGGCGTTCGACTCCCCCGCTGGGCAGCGGCGATCGCAAATAGCGCTTCAATGTATATGCACACTCTCCCACCTTGCTTCAACCAACACCGTCCGGCCAGTCCTGCTGCCAGGCACGAAAAACCGGAATATACAATAGCTTCCTGAGGGGATGCGAGGCTCCATGGATTGTCCTTCGATGCGTCCAACGAAGTATTCCGCATTCCACGATCTAAGGTTTTCAGGCGGGTGCACGCGTCCGATCAAACGAGTCTCGGGATTGTCCTGAAACGGTGCACCAGCAGCGACCAGAGAGTAGACTGGAAGGCCGTGGTACGAATCGCTTGGTCCATTGAAACTAGCCCGAAGGATTCTTGTTACGGCATGAGCGTACCAGAAAAGGTCGTCAGAACCAAGACCGGGCTTAGCCGCCTGCACTTTGGTTGACGCCGGTAGGGTGGAAAGGAACAGGGAAATCGGCATTTGTTTTACCGGTGGCCAAGTTTCATTCAGACTTTCGTTTTCTGATAAGGGTTTCATTGAACCTCAACTGAATTGTCTGCTCAACACAAAGGCTTGGCCCTCCTGGTATACGCACGGCCTTAAGAACCCTGGTTGCAGGGCGCCGCTGGTCGCGGTAGTCGTTGTAGGTCGTGATAGCTTGTTTTTAGGCAGGAGATTCCTAGTTTGAAGCAGTCTCTCGCGTTATCGTGGCTCTTTATTTCCGTTGTTGCTCGGGCTGCGGACCGCCCGTTCGACACCTGGCGCCAGTATTTGGGCGGAGCCGATTCGTCCCAGTACTCCTCGCTCAAACAAATCAATAAGACCAACGTCAAGCAGCTTGAAGTCGCATGGACTTACCCGGCCGGCCTGGGAACCCTCGTGTTCGATCCAATCGTAGTGGACGGCGTAATTTATGTGCTGGTGAACCGCAACTCCATCGTGGCGCTGGATGCAGCGACGGGCAGAGAAATCTGGTCGCATCCCAACACCGGCGCGGTGGGCCAGCGGGGCCTCAACTATTGGGAAAGCAAGGACGGTTCTGACCGGCGTCTCTTCTACATCAACGACGGCTACCTGACGGCCATCGATGCGCGCACCGGCAAACCCATTGAAAGCTTCGGCGACAACGGGCGGACGGATCTGCGTGTGGGGCTGGATCGCGATGTGAATCGCCCGTTGCAGACCAGCAATCCGGGACGCGTTTTCGAGAACCTGATCATTACGCCTTTGCCCGCCAGCACTGCCAGCTATGATTCAGCTCCCGCCGATATTCATGCCTACAGCACCATTACCGGCAAATTAGTTTGGACCTTCCACGTGATTCCGCGCCCGGGAGAATTTGGTTACGATACCTGGCCTCCCGAAGCCTGGAAGACTGCCGGCGGTGTGCACAACTGGAGCGAGGTGACGATCGATGAGAAGCGGGGCATCGCATATTTCCCGCTAGGAACGGCGCGCTACGATTTCTACGGAGGCAACCGTAAAGGCGATAACCTGTTCGGAAATTCGCTGCTGGCGCTGGATGCGCGCACGGGCAAGCGCTTGTGGCATTTCCAGACGATCCATCACGATCTGTGGGACTACGATCTTCCGGTAGCGCCCAAGCTGCTCACCGTAAAACATAACGGCCGCAACGTGGATGTCGTCGCGCAAGCTACCAAGTTCGGCTATTTATATGTCTTCAACCGCGTGACGGGAGAGCCTCTATGGCCGATTGAGGAGCGTCCCGTGCCTCAGTCCGACGTGCCGGGTGAATTCAGCTCGCCCACACAACCCTTTCCGACTAAGCCCCCTCCATTCGCCCGGCTGACCTTCACCGTAAGAGACATCAATCCCTTCGCAACCGAAGGCGAGGAAGCCAAGATCCGCGAGTTACTTAAGAATTCGCGCAACGAGGGCTTATACACACCGCCGAGCTTCCGAGGAACGATCTCCCTTCCGGGCCATAACGGCGGCGCGAACTGGGGCAGCGTCGCGGTGAATCCGGAAAAAGGACTTTTGTACGTCATCACCAAGGAACATCCCACGCTCGACAAGCTGGAGCCACCCGCGCCAGCGAAAGCGGAAGACGGCTTCATCCGGTACAACTCGCCCATAAATTTCATTACTGTGAGCTCGGGCCTGTCATCCATCGGCCCGCCCTGGTCCAACCTCACAGCCTACGATCTCAACACCGGAACCATTCGCTGGCAGGTGCCCAACGGGGGCGTTGTGGATCTCGAAAAAGAAGGCCATTCGAACACCGGAGCACGCGATCCGCGCGGGGGC